>LULL01000375.1_pt1 | contig 24958 bp, 34 predicted proteins | sample 728161 | NCBI WGS metagenome assembly LULL01 (sample SAMN03860290, study PRJNA289734) | marine metagenome | biome: seawater column; feature: ocean; material: water; isolation source: Red Sea water column Station 149 - depth 500m | place: Saudi Arabia: Red Sea | collected 2011-10-15 | depth 500 m
GTTTTCCTAATCATATAAAGTATAACACAGCCACAGATGCGTGGCAAATTATATTTTTTTACTTTTATTGAGTTCTTATAACTTGAAATTGCCTACCAAGAAGTTGTTGTGTTATTTTTCTTATAGTAGGTTCTACTAAACCTCTATCTAACTGCCACCCTTTTTCATTTAGTTCGTTTACATATTCGTTTGCAGGAGCTTTATTATAAAAAGTAAGTAAATTTTGTTTTTGCTTTACAAGTATTTCAAAACTTGTAGCTAATCTCCCTGTAATATACCGTGGAATTGGGCGCTGTGGCTCTGGTAATCGGGGCATATTCATAACTAAACTCTGTTCAAGTCTCCGTGTTAAAAGAAGAGACAACTGAGCATCAGATATAATTTGCGTCGGACGTGTAACCCGTGCTGTAGGAGCTGTCTGTGTATATTGAGCTTTTTTAGCTTTAAAAAAATTACCCACCCTTCCTTTATAAAAAGGATTTAAGATTCTAGTAATCATTGTAAAAACCCAAGGAGTTAAATTTTCCTTCCAATCAAAAGTATTAACTGCATCAAACAAAAATTTAAGAGATTCTGAAGGATTTTTAGCGCTACGGTACCGCCCCTTCAAATATTTTGTAAACTGTGGAATAACTTTTTTCCCCGCTCCCTGTAACAATTTAAATTCTACAGCCTTAAATTTCTTTTTTGCTGCTGCAGTATAAGTAACTTCAATCGTTCCCCCTCGCCTATCCTCTGTCGCACGCATGTAAAATGAAAAATCAGTTTTAGGGGATAACGGCTCATGATAACCGTATTTCATCTTTTTTCCTTCTTTTAACTCATCATATTTGAGATTAAATTCCAAACCAGCGTTAGCTTTAACTTTAATTTGCTCTCTTAGTTTCACGGCAGTTTTTGACCTACTTTTTTTTACCCAATTTTGTAAAGCTGGACCGCTTAAATTACCTACTAAAAAGTTACCATCATCATCGTATAACTCTTTTTCCTTCTTTTTATATATTTCTAATATTTCTTTTTTTCCTTCCATAAACCCTTGAATACTTTTTACATCCGCTGGAGAAAGTGCCATACCTGTTAAAGTAGTAGCCGAAGTTCCTACCTTACTTTTTAATTCCAAACTTCTGAGTTGATCTTTTAAATCAGGAGTCATTAAAACTGTAGGCCCGCGTGCTGCAGGAGATACTCCACCTTCTGATGAAGTTAAAGTTCTGCGTATCTCCTCTTCCGTAGTAATAATATCAGGAGCGGTGCTCCCCATTTTAGTTTTTGCTTTTTGTTGAGATACTCCACCAGCCCATAATTCTTTTTCAATAAAATCCGAAAAATATAACTGAAAAGTTCTTCGAGCTGCTTTTGCAGATTCCCCTGTTCCCACTAAGCCTTGATCTAAAAACCTTGCAGCTTCCATTATCCAAGGATCTTGCTTTATATAAACCCTCGTGGTTGGTTCTTTTGCCATTAAAATGGTATCCTGTAAAGATCTAAAATACGACGAACATGGGGTGGCCATCCAGAAGCACCTAAATTAAACTGGCTCTTTCCTTCGCCCTGTAAACTAAATCTTTGATCTGCTTCAGTTTGTTTAAATAACATTTTAGCATAATCCATCGTCGCTACTTGAATATCTTTTGGAACACTGGAATACCCGCCATCATAAGTAACTTTAACAGCTTTCGGATAATTCCGCCACATCGGGGTATTAATAACTGAAATTTTTTGTCGCCCTTCCGTTGCTCCATCCAAATTACGTTGTACTTCACCAGTATCTTTAAACCAAACAAAGTCTGGATCACTCTGGGAAGTGTCTTTTAAAGAAGTGGATTGATTAGATCCATCAAAATTAATTAAAACTGTAGTATCATTATCAGTGGAAAAAGGATATTTTTCTGCTACAAAGTCAGTAGTATATCGTGCTTTATTAAAAGAAATTCGAAGCTCATCAACGTATCCCGTCATTTCTTCTGTGGCTGTTAAATTCAATCGACCAAGCTCAACATCATAACTGGTGCCAATTGTTGGCATAGCGTTAGTAGTAGAAATACCTACTAAATTAGAACCGTCTCTAAAAAGTCTAATATTATCTCCACTTCGACTTACCGCAACATGCATAAAAGTATTAGAATTTGCTGCATATCCTGTGGTACTTCCATGAGCCACATTCATAACTTGAGTTCCGCCACTAAAAGCCTCAAATTGTAAACCAACAGCAGAATTATATCTTAACGCATAAAAATTATCAGCATCTTTTACTTGTGAAAGTAAACATTTAGTATTATTTAAAAGGTCTAACCGAAATTGACCTTCAATTGTAAAATCAGAAGTTTCATAATCGAATTTAGGATTATTAGAATCAGGATCAGTAATGGTGACATAGTCTTCCGCACCATCTAGTTTAACCGAAGACTGACCAAACTTTTTAATACGGGTTTTTAAAACTGCGCTTCCTTGTGTTGTAACGGTTGAGTTTTTCCAATCCTGATTAGTAAAACTCCCATCAGTAGCAGGTCCGACTAAAGTCTCATACCGACTCCCATTATATTCCGTCACTTGTTTTACATTATTAACAGGTAGCCTCTCTACAAAAACTGATTGAGTTCCGCCGTCAAAAACTTCAGTATAGACATTGTTCTTAATCTCACGACCAATATAATTTTCAACTGCGCCACAAGCAAAGCCAATGATATTGCTTAAACGACCGTCATGAGTAGTACTATTAATACTCAGATAATCTTTAATTTCCGCAAGAGAGACGTATGTATAAGTTCCGTATGCAGTCGGCATTACTTACCTCTAAATACCAGATTTAAATTTTGATTTGGGCTTACTTTTAAGAAGCGTAGGCGTAACCGAAGGAGCAGTTGCTTTTGCTCTTTGATTTTCCCACCATTTTTCCATAATTTGAGAAACTCCAACAGGATCAAACCCGTTAACTTGTAGAAAAGTTTGAGCTTCCCCTTCGTTCTTTATGTCCAATACTTGTTCTTCAATTGGTTTAATACCCATTTTTTTCTCCTACATATAAAAGGGGGTAGGCGTATGTTCACACCTACCCCTAAATATTGTATAATGCCCTCTAAAGCATATACTGAGTAAGGTTACTAATGTAACTTAGACCTTACCTCTGTATTGCTGGGCAGCTGCAGTAACAGTAGCACCAGAAGGTGTATACGTACCGATAAGGTTATCAGCCTTAGCAGTTGCACCAGTAACATTGGCGCGTCCGGCACCGCGGATTGCGGCTCCGACGTAACGAATACTAGAACCTGTAACAGCCATATCTGCGGTAGCTGAAACAGAGAGAACTCCGCCAATCACGTTAGCAGCGGCCAACGGGGCCTTAAGGTTACCACGCTGTGGACCTAAGAACTGAACGTTCTCAAGAGTAACTGCGCCAGTTCCTGCAACCTGAATAGTATTAGCATTTGCTACCGGAGTAACACCACCAGTACTAAGATTAAATATTACATTCTTCACATGTAGTGTAGCAGCAGTAGAAGAACCAGCAACTGAAAGAGCATTACTTACAGCCGTAAGAGTGAGATTTTCAACCCTCACATTACCTGTCGTTCCTGAAGATACTGCAATTCCCGGGATGTTAACATCCTGAGGGCTGCCCACTCCCTGAATAGCTACGCCATTAGCGCAAGTAATATTAGAGTATGTTCCTGGATAAAGTTCTACAGTGCTTCCAGGAGTCAACTGATTCTCTGGAATATTACTATATGCTTTAAACTGTGCGTCCTGCGTTAGTTGAGGACTCACCTTGTGTATAAATTTTTGAAGAGCCATCTTCTATTTTTCTCCTTATGTGAGCGGGGGGTTAGACCCCCCACCAATTAAGATTATTTTTTAGGCATTAGACCTAATTACTGAAGCGTAAGGATACTTAGTCGCATCCAAAGCTGCATCACTATTAGTCGTCAAAGCCTTAAAGTCAAATCGAGTGCTCATATACATAGCCGTCACTTGCTGGCGAGGTTCGTACTCGCTCTCGATCTCCATTCCGCGACGTTCCGCAATCAGGAAACCAGGCTTGTAAAGAAGCAGACCAATTTCATTACCAGCACTACCGACGTCATCAAGGAACTCTGTAATAACTACAGGAATTCCGTAGATAGCACCGAGTGAGCCGGTAAGATAGGTCGCATTAGGTCCGAACTTGTCAACTGTCTGGAAATCAGAATTAGAAACAAGTGAATTGTATCCTTCAACTGAGGTCAAGAAAACAAGTTGATTACCAAGCTGGAGTCCGTACTTCTTCAATTTACCACGCGCGCTAGCAATATTAGCAGGCGTTGCTTTAGTGCTGTTACCACCGGAAGCAACTCGAAGGTCAGAAATATCGTTCGCAAGAGTTACAACTCCCTTAAACACGCACTGATATCCACTACCTGCTGTAATAGCGTTTGTTGGGGCTGCATTAAAGCCTCTCAAAGCTCCGTCACCACGTAGAATCCCCTTGTCAATCGCACGGGCAAGACGCCTTGTAGCACTTTGACGCAAGAAGTCAAGAAGTGGAAGAATTACATCCTCCTCTTCGTCTTTCGCAAGGTGAGTAGTAGCCATAAATTTATTAGGCGAGAAAGTCACCGCAGAGATGGTATTCTGACGAGTCGTCGGAACACGCGTTGCATCAGAAATGCTCTGTGCAAACGTGCCGCTTTCAAACTGCGCCACATCTCCGGCAGTATCTTCATCTGCCACGGGTACACGGAAATTACGTGCATCAACCGCAATTCGCTCAAACATAGGAGCAACTACGAGCTGCTGCTGCATCTCTTCGTATACGTTGGTTGAAAAATTACTAAGAAACTGATCCACAGAAGTAACCTGCTTCATTCGCGCACCAAACTTGGTGTCGAAAGGATCTTTCTTATTAAGTGCCTTAGAAAGTAGATAAGCATTAGTCATTTCTTTTGCACTAAACTGATGCCCGCTGCGCTTACTTTCTTGATAGACCATTTTATTCTGCGTATAAGCAGAAATCTGCTCTCTATACTTAGAAACTTCGGCCTTTAGCTCAGCGACTTCGTCGCTTTGAGTAGGCGTTGCCACCTCGGTCTTGATCTGAGCATTAGTCTCCTCGAGGATCGCTTCCCCAGTCTTTTGCACTAGTTCTGCCACTCGTGGCTCTGAGACCTCGGCAGCTGGTGCTGAAGGAGCCTCTTTAATCGGAGCTGAAGAAGCAACGACAGCTGCCGTCTCCCCACTCTTTTTCTCAGACGCCCCAGTATCAATTTTGACAATGTCACCTACTGGTTGAGTAGCCATATTATCATTCTCCTTTTTAGGTTCGTATTTTACACCATGTAAAGCTAAGGAAATATTACGATCCTTACTGGGTTCCATGTTATTTAATTCACGGATCATGGTATTTGTATAAGAAACATATTTGTAATCTGAGTCTGTCCACTCATCTTCAGATACTGATCTTATATTTAGTATTGTATTAAGTTTTTGTTGGTAATTAGCATTGGTTTTAACAAGCTCCTTACTTTTTAATTCATAAGCTTCTTGTTCTGTAAGGGTATGTAGGTTATGATAAGTTTCTTTAATTTTTTTCCTATCAGAATCCGTCATGTGAGAAGGACCAGATATGTCAACTAAAGAAATGTCGTACTTAGATCCGATATCCCAAGTATTAACAGCAGCTAATTTCTCTGCTTCAACTGTTATACTATTATCTCTTGAATTTCCATTTAAGTCAATTTCTAAAAAATTGAAATTAGGGGACTCGGCAGTAGCAATTTTGATAATTTTGTATCTTTTATCGCCATATTTCACATTATGATTGTGAGTTAAAGCCCCCGTTTCCATTGACAGCATATTAACAAATGGAATAAGTTGATAAGGGTCAGACTCTTCTATCTCATCTTCAACAATCTCCTCAGTTACAGTAGCCGCATCTAAAGACTCTTTAGCTATTTCAGCCTTTATTTCTTCTACTGCGACTTCTTCAGTAATTTTATCAACAGACTCATCTATTACATCTTCCGCTTTAACTTCAACCGGAGTGCTTTCAGATAATTCTTCAACTACTGCTGGCGGCGCTCCTTGAGAAGCGTCCGTAGGAGCCAGTTGTTCTGAGGGAGATAAAGGTCTTGCATCATTCATAGTATCTATCTCCTCTTCTGGCTTAGCCGAAACTGGCCGTGCTGACACTACCATTGTGTGAGAATGGTTTCCGCCTTCATGGGCTTCAAGAATCCTGTAACTATCAACCATATGGTAATGATTCATATTATGGGAAGTATAAGTTGTCACGCCGCTGCCATTATTATCTATCTCATACGTATGATAATGATCATTAATAACGTCGGTTACTCCAACTTTAATTCCTATATCCTTCTCAGTAGTGTCGCTCTTAACTTTTTTATTAGCAAATTCTTCTACAAACTTACTGTACTCTTGATCATTATCGTCAAAACTCTTTCTAACGCTAAACAAAGATTCTTGATTAGCAGGTACACTCACTACGCTAATTTCAAGAAGTTCTACATCTGTAATTGTCATAGAATCTGTCTTATGATCATATTTTCCATCATTAACTTTAAATCCAACTGAAAAACTTTTTAAAGCCCCATCCTTAATCAAAGTTTGAACTGCGTGTAATTTCTCCGCAGCGTCACTTACATTAGCTTCAACAAAAATGCCCTTTTTATCAACGGTCACTTTATCCACTCTTCCAATAGGACAATCGTGTTTATGTTGATAAAGAAGGACAGGGTTTTTTCTAAAATTTTTGATTCCACTAGCCCACGCCTGTGCAGTAACTACATCTCCTACACGATCACGGTCAGTAGTGTTCGCGTACCCAGCGATGTTTAACCCGGCACTACCCTTCGAAACATCTTTCAAAGTTATATCACTATTTAAATAAAATGTTTTAGTCATTGGCATTCTCTTCTTCCTCAGTCTCAGGAATTATTTCTACTTCTTCTGTTTTTGGACGCCCACCTTGCATGGGGTCTGTCGCACTTCCAGTTATATTTTGAGGAACCCTAATACAGTTAGTTTCACTACTATTCATTGCATTTAATCCTAAACCTTCTCTAGCTTCATCAGGGGTAAGGATTCCGCCATTTACTAACGTAGAATAATATTGTGCTTGACTACGTAAATCCGGTTGTAAAGCACTGATTGATTTTTTATCAGGTATAATAGACACACCACCCTGAAAAAATTGAGCAAAAGCACTAGAAAATTGTTGTAAAACAGGAAGAACTGTATGATTATAAAATAAAACTTCATTAGCCGCTATATTAGCGTTATTCCCACTTTTTAGTAGAACATATGGTACACCAATTGCTTTTGCAATATCCATTTGAATTCGTTCTACACTATTTTCAAAATCTAATTCATTAAAATTAACATCACTAAATCTATCTATTCCTAAACCGCCATCCAATATAGCCGGACTTCGAGCACCATTAAATAAATTAGAATAACTGGCTCTCCAACTTTCTAACATTCGTTCTTTAATTTTTGTACTTAAAACGTTATCTGTTTTTAATACTAAACCTGGAATCGCATTATTTCTAAAAAATTGACGTTGAAAATTAAGTAGCTCATAATACAATTCAAATAAACGTTGAAGATTTTTTAGTTTACTATCGCCTCTGAAAATCGATTCTGAATTATCACTTTTTACTTGAATTATTTCTTCTGGGGTAAAAGTGATCTTAGCATCTCTGGTAGTCTCTTTAGAATATCCAAACCAATCAGTAGCTTGATCGTAGATTAAATAATTATAATGACTGATAAAAGTTTTTGAATCCGCAACAACTTCGACATCATTTGCAGGTAATAAATATAAACTTTCTTTATCATAATAGAAAAATGCATTTCCGTCAAGGTAAAAATCTAAAAATGCACGTCGGAACAAACGGACACGATCCTCAAAGGGGTTAGGTTTGACGTTAAGTAATTTATTAATTTTTTTCGCTGCCCCGCCATCAATTAAAAAGGGAATTGCAGTTAACGCATTCACAATCATCTCTACACTTCGATGAACTACTTCAATCTCTCGAAATGCGGTTTGATAATCTACAATTGATTTTGGAAGGTTATACGGATCTTGAGACGCAATATATGGTTGCGCCGGATTTAGCTTCTCTACAATCCAATCTCTAAGTCCCATTTACTAATTCTCCTACACATTTATATAATATAACAAAAGTTGTTCAAGGTCAAATTTTATTTTTAATAATCAAGCATAAACGCTAACACGGGTTCTCTGATAAGTATAAACTGCATATCTAATAGCATCACTACAATGAGAGGACCAATCGTGAAAAGGTTTTTGGCTTTCTGTTCGCTGATTCCACCGGTAACTGCTTAACGAGGCGTATGTGTGACGACAATTTTCTAAATCAAAAAATATTTTTTCATTGTCAACCAGTACTTGAATAGCCGCAATCCCGTCATTAACGCTCTTTAACGCATTATCACAATAAATATCATAATCATAAGCTAAATCTGCTTTAGTTTGCTGAGCGGCACTATCAATAAAAATAGACTCAATACCCCATCTGTCGATTAGTTCTTGAATATTTTCAGCATGAACCGAAGTCGTACCTTCTTTAGAAATATACTCGTCTAATGTATAATATCTCTCACCATCAGTTGCTAAAACTACAAAAGCAGTTTCATCTCGGTATCCTATATCTAATCCGGCAATAAAATCAAACCTGTGATCTTTTTCGTCAATATCTTCTAAATCTTTTAAATGTACTTCGTCTTGTAAGTTATAAATTTTACCCTCGGTCGTTACCCAGTCACACTCATATTCTTGACCGAATAAATTTTTACTCATTGTTTTTCGAGCCTCTTCAATATCTGCTTCATTCAAAAGAGGATTAGATTTCCAATTAAATACGGCACTTCCCCAATCAGGGTACTCTTTCTCGTCTTTTCCTCTCATATAATAATCATATAAATAATTACCTTTCCCACGAGGAGTAGAAATCCATAAACATCGAGAATCAGGATATGTAGAAAGAGCAGGTCTCAAATCCCGTGTAAAATATTCATCACCGTTAATAACAGCAGCCTCATCAACAATTAATAAATGAGCTGCACGTCCAATTAAACTATCACGATTATTTGCTGATAATAATCTAAAAGTCGAATTATTAATTAATCGTACTACTTTGTCTTTTTGATTTAAACGATCACACTCAACTCTTAAGTCACGAATTATTTGAGTAACGTAATCCCAAATAATAGAAGATAAACTAAAATTAGGAGCTACTACCATTATTTGAGTATTAGGTTCTAACAACTTTGCGAAAGCTAGTAAAGCAGCTGCATAAGATTTCCCTGTTCGACGTGCTGCTATATGAACCCAAAACCGATGACTTTCTAATCCATCCACCATTCCCCATTGACTTGGGTTTAATTGCAAATCCAATTGGTTAACCATTGGAATTTGAGATAATAATTTATGTAAATTAATTTTAAAAAATTTTTCTTTTGCCACTAACTATTTTCCTTAACGTAATGTGTACCACAGAGCTGCAATTCCCGAAACTAGACTCCCTAAAAAAATTGCTGTTTTTAAACTAAATCTTCCTTGAATAGCAAGTGTCTTAAGCTGTGCCATCTCTTCGTGAACACCATCGAGCCTTTTTTCAAAACGTTTTAAAGCTTCCATAATACTGTGGTATCTCTCTTCACATACCGCTTCATGTGTGGTTATCTGAGCCTTAGTTTCTTGAGTTCGAGAATGGAGATGCTCAATATCTTCTTTATAATGATCTAACTCTCGTTTTAATATTTCTTCATCAGCCATACGTTTTTCCTTTTAACCCAGCGCAATTGCCATTGTGATAGCTTCATCTGCAACAACAACCTGGGTTGGGACTGACGTATTATTTACCCGCAACGAAGTTGCAGTCAGTATGCCTACGTTCGCATTACCATGTATATCTACTTTATAACGACCAGGAGAAGCAGTTCCAATACCCACTTTAGACATATCACCTTGATCAGTATGCCCCCCTATTCCACCCTCGACGGCGAATACAGCTGAATTAGCACGGAAAGTAGTATATTCCGCTATATTAATAGTTGAAACACTAGAAGGATCTGTTGTATAAGAAGTTACCATTTCATCACGACTTTCATCATATCCTAAAAATACATTAGGAGATGTACCGCGATTCATTAAAATACCTTCGTCCTGAGTTGGCGCACCAACAATGTTGGCTCCAAGCTCTATAACAGGGTCGTCAACTATCAGGTGTTGAGTATCTACTACATACACATTACCCTTAACAGTTAAATTACCAGAAACATAAACATTACCACGAACGTCTAAATCGTATTGAGGATCAGTAGTATTAATCCCGCAATACAACTGTGTGACTGTAAATTGATCTCCCCCTAAAGCTGCCCCGCCTTTAGAACGCACGTTACCACCAGCAATAACATCGTTAGCAACTCTTACATAAGTCCATCTTGCAGCAGGAGTTCCTAAAGCGTAAGTGTTGTTAGCTCCCGGAGTAGCGTCTGCGTTAGCTATAAGAATTTTATGTCGCTGTAAAGCGTTAGAAACAAATAATTCTCCTGGCCCTCCTGGATTCCTATCATACGCTACAAAACCTTCATATTTATCAGTATCAGGCATTGACGCTTGATCGTCAAACCGATTTGAATAAATAATACGACCCGCAGTATTAACAGCAACGTTATTATACTTAGCTTTAATGTTTAAAGTAGGAACTGTGTAGTCCCCTTTTCGATTTGCTGAGTAGTTATTACTTTTAAGAGTTACAATTCTTTGAGTCGATAAATCATGAATTCCTGGAGTTTTAAATTGAGCTCCTACCACAGTGGTACCCGGAGTTTCAAATGTTACATTAGAACCACCCACAGACACAAGGACGTTTGACGACCCAATTGTTGTTCTACGCGGATGATGAATATTAGCACTAATTAATGTAACTTTTGCATTTACAGTTGCAAAAAGAACATTTCCCGAACCTAAGTAAATGTTACTTGGTTGATAAACATTAGCGTTAACTATTGTAACATCAGTATATAAACCACTAACATTAGCAGCAATACCTAAATTTGCTCTTGCTAGTGCCGCTGTTCCAGCACCTGTTCCTCCTAATGCTATTGGGACTTTTATAGCCATTGTTGTTTCCCCTTCATTATAACCATTTTATAAACTCCATTATAATTTTACACCTTACATAATAAAGTAAAACGAACTCCTTCTCCCGGCTCACTTGATCCTATTTGATCAACTTTAAATGTAATACGATCTCCAGATATGAAAACAGCAGTAGCACCTAAAACTCCAGCAGTTAAAGAAGTTGCACTAGTAGCAAATTCCGGTCTTGTACTGTATATAGAAGTTCCATTTTTTTCTATATCTACAATAAGTTTTGCACCTGTAGGAGCTGTATCTACGTAACCTGCTTCCCCAACAACAGTTACGGGTCTGCCCATTACTAATTCTCCATAAGTTCCGGTAGCAACATCTTCTTTAGCCATATCAGAATCAAAACCCGCAGTAAAAGCAATGTCATAGGGAAACCCACTATAGTTAGTACTATTAAAGTTCTGGGTATTAGCAACGTAAACATTAGCCCCTATGTAAGCGTTACCTTTTACATCCAAGTTAGCTCCTGGAACTTTTGCGTTAGCATACCCAATTGCTAACCCTCTAGCTAATTTAACATTTCCAGTAGTATTAGCGCCATATATCTGCATCACCGTTCCAGACGCTGCAGCCCCTACTCCAATTGAAGTCCTTAATGTATCTCCTGATTCTGCTACTGGGTCGGTACTACCATCTCCGACAATTAACTCTCCATCACCTAAGACGCTCATTGCAGTAATAGCGCCAGTACCACTACCTAATAAAACTCCACCGTCAGTTAAAGTAGAAGCGCCTGTTCCCCCATCAGCTACTGGAACGTCAGTGCCGCCTGCTCGGTAAACAATGTTACCCTCTACATTTATATCTCCAGCACTTGCCCTAGATACGGTGGTATCTGTAGCAGCGCCTATGTTAACAGCAGTAAATTGAGGACTATCTCCAGTACCTACACCAATAGACGTTCTAAGGGTGGCACCAGACTCTGCTACTGGGTCGGTACTACCGTTACCAACTATCATTTCCCCGTCACCTAATACACTCATAGCCGTGACGGCACTAGTTCCACTACCAAGTAATACCCCACCATCTGTAAGAGAAGTAGCACCAGTTCCACCACTACCTACAGTAAGAGCTGTTCCAAGGCTCACAGAACCACTAATATAAGTATTACCTTTTACATCTAAATTTGCTTGTGGTACTCTACCGTCGGTATATCCTATAGCTACGCTTCTATTAATCGAAGCGTTTCCGCTTACATTAGCTCCATAAAACTGAGGAGTATCCCCAGTACCAATACCAATAGAAGTTCTAAGAGTGGCACCAGACTCAGCTACCGGATCTGTACTACCATCGCCGACAATCATTTCTCCGTCAGATAAAACTGACATAGCAGTAATGGCTCCTGTGCCGCTACCAAGTAAGACACCACCATCAGTTAAGGTAGAAGCTCCGGTACCTCCATCAGCTACTGGAACGTCTGTCCCACCTGCGCGGTAAACAATATTACCTTCTACGTTGATATCACCGGCACTGGCCCTAGATACGGTAGTGTCAGACGCAGCACCTATATTAACCGCGGTGAATTGAGGGCTATCTCCCGTACCCACACCAATAGACGTTCTAAGCGTTGCTCCGCTTTCAGCAACAGGGTCGGTACTACCATCCCCGACAATCATTTCCCCATCACCTAATACGCTCATAGCCGTGACAGCGCTGGTTCCACTACCAAGTAATACCCCACCGTCTGTAAGAGAAGTAGCGCCTGTTCCCCCACTTCCTACAGTAAGAGCTGTTCCAAGGCTTACAGAACCACTAATATACGCATTACCGTTTACATCCAAATTAGCGCCGGGTACTTTATTACCTGAATACCCAACTGCTACACCCCTAGCAAATCTAACGTTTCCGGTGGTGTTGGCACTGTAGAATACTAAAACATCCCCTGCACTAATACTACCACCACTAGCAGCCCAGCTTGGAATACCAGAAGCAAGTGTTAGTACTTCATCATCACTTCCCTTAGCTAAACGAGTAACAGTCCCTGAAGTTCCTCCATAAATAATGTCGCCTTCTGCAGACATTGGACTCAAAGCATCAAAACCAGCTGTTGCAGTACCTGCCCCAGTTCCTCCATCCGCAATTGCTACATCCGTGCCACCAGCTCGATAAACTATATTGCCTTCTACGTTAATATCACCTGCGCTCGCCCTGGATACCGTCGTATCAGTTGCTGCCCCGATATTAACTGCGGTAAACTGCGGACTATCACCTGTTCCAACACCGATTGACGTTCTAAGCGTTGCCCCTGACTCTGCTACAGGATCAGTACTACCATCTCCAACGATCATTTCTCCGTCGCCTAAGACAGACATAGCAGTAACTGCCCCTGTACCACTTCCTAAAAGTACTCCTCCATCAGTTAATGAAGTTGCCCCTGTTCCGCCGCTACTAACACTAAGGGCTGTCCCTAAAGTTACTGTTCCGCTAATATACGCATTACCGTTTACAATTAACATATCCTACGGCTAAACCTCTAGCAATTTTTACATTACCAGCAGCATTTATAGACATGACTTCAGCGTTACTAAAAGTTGTAGCTCCTGTAACAGTACCACCGATTAATGGTAAAGTATTAACACTTAAAGCAGAAATATTAGTATTAGCTGCATCTAACCCATAAACTATTTTAGCTGTATCAATTGCAACATTGTCATCAAAAATATCACGCAACGAAGAGATTGAAACTTTTTTAGTTTCATTTCCCCCTACATCTACTATTGCTAAAACATCATTGTTTGCGATATTAGCTGCTGTTAACTCTGTTAGTTCCGTGATTTTTTTATTCGCCATTTACCTTATTGCTCCAATTCTATTTGACCAGAATCTTCCAGCATTAAGAAATCGCCGTCTTCTTGCAAAAGAAAAAAGGTCTCGGCAACCGCTACTACTACTGTCTTAGCTACTCGATGAAGAAAACCAAGCCCTAACCCGAGTCTCATTTACTTACGACCTTTCAGAAATATGAACACTCGCGTCTTTAGAAGCATCTGAAGTAATCAATGAAATATACTGATGTCCTTCGGCACCAAACTCACCTCCCCAATAAACATTAAAATCATAAAAAAGATCAGCAGGAAAAAAATGACCTGTACTAGTTGTTGCCGTGACAGAACTACTGCCTGTTAAAAACCATACAGCAGCATTAGAGTGCATACTAAGAACCTGAGTACCTTTACTAAAAGGACCTAAACGCACAGCCGAGGCTGATGTTATTGTGGAAGTAAACGCGTTAGCTGTATTTCCCACACTACGAAAAGTTAACACTGGTACAGGGTTAGAACGACCATCTGCAGGTAACATTGAAGGGAGACTCATTAGTCTAGTACCTCTTTCATTAAAGAATCATAATTATTTACTTGAACAGCAACCGTTGGTGTTTTATCTTTGGGCCTCACTGAGGTCTCTACGTCATGAAGATGTTTCATCCAATCTAGTAAATCCTTTTTAGTATATTGCCCTGTCTCCATTGCTTCTTCTAATTTTTGTTCTATAACACTGTTAATAATATTTATTCTCTTAATTCTGTTTAAATATCCTTGCGTCAAATAAACATTATCAACATAAGACTTGACTTCTTTTTTTTCAATAATTTGTGTTACTCTATCAGATGAAATACTAAAACTGCTAGCAATCTCATTTATTGACTCCCCTTCTAAAAATTTATTAGCTATAGATAATAAAATAGGGTCTAAAGAGGGGGTTTCTAAAGTTTTATTTAAAGCGTCTGCAATAGTAGTTGGGGCTAAAGACCCATTTCTTTTTTCTATCATTCTTCTATTCCTATCAATTATAAAATATTAAACAGTGTTTTGCAAATTAAAAATTTAAGCAAGATGATACCGATAGGAAACTTGAGACCTAATGTCACATATTCCGTAAGGATCAAATAAACCTTCATCAGTACTAATATCTAAAACTAAAGCATCAGAAACTTCTAAAGTATTATCAGCGGTTAACGCTGTGTTTCTAAAACTATTAACTACATAATCAATATCCTCAGATAAATCGTCAGCCAAATTTAAACTATTTTCTCCATGAACATAACCTCTAAAATTAACTTCAAAAAATTCATAACGTACATCACCACCAACGTGTTGGCGAGTTACTGCACCTACCATAAAACAAATAGTAGGGAAATCATTAATCTCATTTAAAAATTTCCAATGACGAAAAACATTTTTATTAAAAACATTTGACTTAAAAGTATAAGGAACTATAAAATTAGCGTTAGTGACGGGACTCACTTTTTCTCCGTTAATTTTCTTCAACTCAGTTACTAATAAGTCTATAACACTTGTTCTGACACTTGCCATTTAAATTTCACTCCTATCAATATAGTATACTGCGTCTTTGAGAGTAAGTCAACTTTAATTTTTAAAGAGTCCCCTACTTGTAGGCTTTTTGAAAAATTTACCAGGGATAGTTTCTGGTAAAGGGAGCTAAGCGCGAGAGCGACACTAGTCTTCATAACCGCCCTAGCCTTGGGGATTGTTCCAAAACCGCCTAGTTAGGTAGTCTCGCCCAAAATTGCCGAAATCGACTTTTTTTATACGCCAGTTGCGAATCATTATTTCTAGTTGACATGCCCAGTAAACCGTGTATAATTGGCATAGTTAAACAAACAGATATCTAGAAAGGTTAGAAAAATGTCAAATCGAATGCCTGCGTCAATTATTAAGCATAAAGAAAAACTTGCACATATGTCTGATAAGGAATTAGCAAACAGACTCAAAGATTTTGATGAACGAAGATTACGTCAAATGGCTTGGAGACACGGCTACGGTAAAATGAGTTCACACTACCTAGATAGAGTTAGAAAAGTTTGAAGACACACCTAATCCTTGGGATTAGGTAACTCTTAAATTTTAGGGAAAGATTGGGAGTTGTTCGAAATTTCCCGCCCTAGCCTTGGGGATTGTTCCAAAACCGCCTAGTTAGGTAGTCTCGCCCAAAATTGCCGAAATCGACTTTTTTTATACGCCAGTTGCGAATCATTCAGAAGGAGCCGAACCAATGGCTAAGATCAGAAACAAAGCAATGCGCGAATTTATAATGGCTGAATATAATCATTGCTGTGCTGTGTGTGGATGCGCGGATCACCGCTCTCTCCATATAGACCACGCTATTTCTCAGGATCATGGCGGACCCGATACGATTGATAACCTGCAGGTACTTTGTAATGTCTGCAATTCCTTAATCAAAGGTAACACTGACACACCTAAAATGAAGCCTCGACATCCCCAATATGATTGTCGAAAATGGGAGCGTCCACGCCGTGCGTTTCAAGCTGAGATCAACGGATTGAGAGCGCGAACAAGAAGTGTGGCATAAAAACCACACTTCTAAATAAAATAAAAAAATACCACCAAAACTCTTGAAATTTACTCTAACAATGCTTATATTATATATAGAGACAGAAAAAAACATCAACTAGAAAGGTTAGAAAAATGTCAAATCTTAATAATGAAATACTACTTGAGAATCTTTTTGAAGAGGCACTTGAGATAGGACTATCTGATGAAGCCGCTGAAATATGGGCTTTGGAAAAGTTTGAGGACACACCTAATCCTTGGGATTAGGTAACCGGTGGCTTAAATGTCACACAACACAATAAAATGCGTTTAGAGTGCATTTTATTGTTGACGTATACAGCGAATTGCTATACAATGCTTTTATTAACTTGATAGAAAGGACATCAGATGACAAGAAAACATTTTCAACTTATCGCAGACGCTCTTGTAGAAGCAAACGCCACTATTGAGCAAGTTAAGGTTATCGCTAAGGCAAACGCCACTATTGAGCAAGTTAAGGTTATCGCTAAGCAATTGGCGACCACTAACCCACGTTTCAACACTGACCGCTTTATCCTAGCAGCTATGAATTGGGAGTAGCACGATGAACGATCAACTCACTATTAAAGAACAAATTGACGATCTTCTAAGAAGGCTTGCAATTCTTGAAAAACAAAACAATGAAAATACAGAAAAGCTAGAAAAAATCCTTCTAGATCAATGACTTAGCTGCTCAAAAGTAGTCTATCGAAACAGAAAGAGCTATAGAACTCGGCTCATTAGAACACAGATTTATAACAGTAGTATTACAGACTATTAATGAACAAAAAAAACCCTTATAGATCAAGGACTTAGGAGGCGCCCGGGGCCCGCTAAGTAGTTGATTTTAAAGGGTTTTTTTCGATTCTGTGACATTTTTACCACACCACAGAAAAAAAGTTTCAAAAAGCGTATTTTTTTATTGACTTTCTAAGGATAATCAATTATACTCTGGTTATTAAATAAGAGAGCAACTGGAGCCGTCAAACGGTTAGTGAAAAGTAATAGGTTACTGATGTTATTTGTTTTTGCTGTGTGGGCGTTGTTGCTTACATGGGTATACACAGATATAGCACACACTGCCGAAATTAAAGCAGATTTTAGTGAAATCCCCTACACTCCCCAAGATTGGGCAGAAACAGAACTTGCGCGGTTTGAATTTTTAGTACAACAAGCCGATGATTGGCTGGCCATTACCAGTGATCTTTCCATGCGTGTCATTGTATGTCGTGTAGCCAATTTTGCTATGAGTATAACTGCTATGAGCAATGCAACAGGTATTCCAAAAGAAACCTTATTAATAGCTATGCGAAAATTAATTAATCGCAATTTAATTAAAGTATCAGAACTAAGGCAAGACGATGTAATTATTGAAGCATACAATCAGAAAGCCGAAGTACAACTTAAAAGGTATCAAAAATGGTGCATTAATGAAGATGCACAGTGCGAAATTGAAAGGTAGCAAAATAATGATTAAATTTTCTCTCGGACTATTAACTACGTTCGCAGGTGTTGGAGCCATTGAAGGGACGCTCGGCTTTTTAGTAGGGACTCTAATTTCCCTTACTGGTATATTTTTGATGTTTTGGGCAATCCGAACTATGTACGAATAACAAAAAAATCCACATTTGACGCAATTTTTCCTTGACATTTCAGATAAAGGCGTATATACTTCTTTTATTATGTTTAAAACAAAGTCGAAATTAGAACGAAAACTAGACAACTGTAATCACACAATGGAGTTAGTGCGAACTCTAGTACCTATAGCAATTCTAATATTACAAGTAGTCATCTTAACTGAACTCTTGTGACATTTTTACCACACCCCGTAAAAAAACGTATAAACGAGAAAAAAACATCAAATAACTCTTGACATTTAGTTAATTAATGATTATATTATATATAGAAGATAACAAAAGGAAAAAACCATGATTGACTTTGATAAACTCGAACTTAGTGACATCGAGCTTTTAACCTCTAACGAATTAGAAGAAGTTAAAAGCGTACTTTCTATTAAGAACGCTTTACTTGCAGAGCGTGAAATTGATTTGCTTTACGCAGCGGAAAGCGCGTTAGAAAGTAAAGATTACGGTGACTACGACGGAGGATATTAAAAGCGCATTAAATGCGCTTTTTCCTTGACATTTCAGATAAATGCGTATATAATCTACCCATGATTAACACAAACAGAAAGAAAGAAAATGCCATATATTGAGCAAAATAGACGAGAAGAAATAATTATTGACGGGGATACTCCCCAAAACGAAGGCGAATTGAATTACGCCGTTACTTATGCTATCAATGAGTATTTAAACAACAATGTTTTAACTTATGCAACACTAAACCAAGCAATAGGGGTTCTTGAGTGTGCCAAATTGGAACTTTACAGACGCATGGCGGCACCTTACGAAGACGAAAAAATTAAAAGTAACGGCGACGTTTACAAAGGTGCAGCGATATGAGTTATAATCCAAAAATTTATTCAGCAAGTAAAATTTGGCATGCTAAAAAATGGCTTAAATTACGAGACGAGGAAAATTTCAATATTATTTCTAAATGGATTAATATCCCTTGTGGAACACAAGAAAACCCAACAGGCGCAAAAAAGTTAAGCAACTTACAGAAACGCCAACTTTGGACTAGTTGTGCAAAAGAAGTAAAACACGCAGACTTGCTTGTTGCGTATACTGAAGAAGGAGAAGATCAACGTGGAGTATTGGTGGAAATTGGTGGCGCATTATCAAGTGAAACTCCAGTTTATCTTATGGGCGATTGCGCGTCATTCCGAGTATGTGAACATAGCGATGTTGCGTTTGTTCACCACCCTTTGTTCCATCGTATAGTTAGCCAAGACTATACTTTGGGATATTATGAGGCTGTCAATCACTGGAATCAAACATTTGGAATTAAACACGCTTTACTTCATCGTTACTTAGCAAGCCGTCAAAAGGAAAACAGAAAAATTTTCCTTTAAAACCAATGACTTAGGAGGCGCCGGCCGCCGCTAAGTAGTTGATTTTAAAGGGTTTTTTGGAACAAAAAAAATTCACATTTGACACATTTTTTCCTTGACATTTCGGATTTGAGTCTATATAATTAGGACTTATCAGAAAGGAGCAAACACGTTATGAACGTAGAACTATCCTTGGGTATATCTATGGAAAGTGAATGGTGTCTCAGTCAATAAGACTTATATGGCAGAACACGGCTTCACAGCATTCTGGCAACCCATTAGGGCTGACCAAGAAATTCGATTCAGTGATAGGCGTGAAGTGTTTAAAATGATAAGGAAGATGATTGATGGAAACTGTAGCTAAGTAGTTGATTTTAAAGGGTTTTTTGGAACAAAAAAATTCACATTTGACACATTTTTTCCTTGACATTTCGGATTTGAGTCTATATAATTAGGACTTATCAGAAAGGAGCAAACACGTTATGAAAAAGTATTTGGAACGCTTTTACATTGTTAAAACGCCTTTTATTGAAATAATGCTTCACCGTTTTTTCATGAGTGATGCAGGCGAACTTCACGATCATCCTTGGCATAGCTTTGGTTGGATACTTGCAAAAGGTTACAACGAAACGGTACTGGATAAGAATAACCAAGAAATTACCTATTTTCGGTCTGTTGGTTACTTTGGCGCACGAAGTGCAAAAAGTTTTCATCGTGTACAATTACTTGCAGACGGAGTAGGAACTACTTGGACGGTCTTTGTTACTCTCAAACGTCACAAGAATTGGGGATTTTTGACTGCTAAAGGTTGGATACCTTTTAACCATTATTTTAAAAGTAATGGAACGCTAGAAGTTCAAGAACTACCACAACACTACGAAGGTTGGGTATTTCCTAGAAAAGTAATGACACCATGAATACAGCCCAACTACTAACACACGCTAATATAGCGAGAAATAAAGCCAAAGCACCTTACACTAACTATAGTGTGGGAGCTGTGGTTGAGTGCCAAGATGGGTCGTTATATTATGGCGCTAATATTGAAGCGTCATGCTCATCTTGTGGAATCTGTGCGGAAAGATTAGCGTTAGCAAATGCAGCAATGAATGGTAAACAACCAAAGACAATCGCAATTATTGGCGACGCAAAAAGCCCACTAACACCATGTGGAACTTGTCGCCAATTTATGATCGACTTTACTCCTTTAAAAGTTATTCTTGCGAATACTAAGGGAAACACCAAGTTTACTACAGCAAACAAACTTTTACCTTTAAAATTCGAGAGGAGGAAAAAACAGTGAATAATGGGCTACTTAGAAAAGAACAACTAAGACATGAACACATGATCAACCACTTGTGGCTAGAAATGAATAATGTTAGCTACAAAGAGCGAAAAACACTTGACAAACGCATACAATACCATGTAAAATGCGTTAATAACATCAAGAAAGGAAAAATAACAAAATGAGACAAGGTGGATTTAAACCAAAAAGTCACTCAAGCGGTACTTATTGGGTACGGGCAAATGCGAATACAGGAAACGAAAACTCAAAAGAGGTGGAAACGCTTGACGACTACGCGTCACCATACGCGCTAAAAGTTGCTAGAAATATAGGTCGAATAATCGGCGTTGTTATTTCCGCGTTTCTTATTTGGATCGGATTCAAAAACAAAATTACAGGAAGCGAAGACTGATGATTAAACCAACTATATTTTTCGTGATTGATACCGAAACTTGCCGTTTCGACGGTATGGTATTCGACATTGGTTGGAAAGCAATAGATAGAAAAGGACGCGAGTACTCGGAAGGTTCTTACTTATGCGCGGATGTATTAGAAACTGATACACCATTTTACCGCAAGAAAATAGCTAAATATTGGTATAAAGCAAATAGAACCATTACTGTTGCTAAATTTGCAACTGTGCGAAATATCTTCAACCAAGAAATATCACGATTGCAAAACAAAGGGCATCGTTGTGTTGCTTGCGCTTACAATGCAGCTTTCGACATTAGAGTGCTTGACAAAACCAGCAAAGCACTAGTTGGGAAGCGTTCAAGGTTCGTTAAATCAAGGCGTGTTGCTTGGCTGGACATTTGGCTATTTTGGGCACAATCTTGCCCACAGGCTGCGAGAAATATGCCCAAACTAAAAAGCGGAAGAATTAAGACCACGGCAGAAGCTGTTGCTCAATTCGAGATTAGCAAGACTTATGAACACTTGCACGAAGGTTTAGCAGATGCGAAAAGCGAAGCTCAAATACTACAAACTATTTTAAGACGCAAGAAGAAAATTCCGTTCAATGAAATAGGCGCAAGATGTTCGCGCATTGCTAATGAACGATTAGGAATAATCGAACCCGAAAAGAAAGTAAAAGCTGCCTAAAAAAATTCCGCTTTCACTATTAGTCATAACGATAACAAAAAATTGTCGTTATGACAATTTTTTTCTAAAAAGTTCCGAAAAACCCTTATATATCAAGGACTTAGGAGGCGCCGGAACCCGCTAAGTATATGATTCTAAAAGGTTTTTTGAATTTCAGTTACGAATCATTCTTAATTGCAATTAGTGTGGTATTTTTACCACAACCAGAAAAAAAGATACAAATAATATCTTTTTTTGTTGACTTTTACGATAAAACAATTTATAATCTATACATGATTAAAAACATTTACAAGTTAAGAGATATGGTTAATGGGGGTATCAGAAAATGATGTTAACAACTCAGTTGCAGCAGGAGAAGGACGTCTTCCGTTTGGTACTGGAGGATAAGGTGGATGACTTGAAGGCTCTATTGCCGGAAGATCAGCGTGATCGATGAACAGGACTTCAGCTTCTTTGAAGATCCTGACCGTGAGCGTAAGAAGATGTTCGCTGTTAACCACGTGAATCAGAACCCACTGTTGGAGGATGGTGTACGCAACCTGATGTTCGCAGTCTATGATGACAAGGATCCGTATGAAGTAGTCCGCGATTTCTTGATTGGTCATACTAGCACTGGTACGAAGGTTGACCGTGTCCGCCACTTGGTAAACGATTTGGAATGGAGCGTAACTGAAGAATGACCTACAAGCAGGCAATCGAAAAAGGCAATGAACGCAAAGTTCTAAACTACGTCGACAACGAAACCCCTCGAAATTATTTCGTGGATCAATACGCTAACCGTGACCAAGTCGATCTTTATGTTGAGGACCTGCTTGCTCTTATTCAGAAGATGGAAGAAGAGAATGGAGTTTAATGATAAAGCCAGACAGAGTTTAGCATGGGGAGGCCCATGTTGAATAGAGAAATTAATTTAAAAAAAGTTCCGAAAAACCCTTATATATCAAGGACTTAGGAGGCGCCGGCCGTCGCTAAGTAGTTGATTTTAAAGGGTTTTTTGAATTTCAGTTACGAATCATTCTTAATTGCAATTAGTGTAGTATTTTTACCACAGCCAGAAAAAAAGATACAAATAATATGTTTTTTTGTTGACTTTTACGATAAAACAATTTATAATCTATACATGATTAAGAACATTTACATATTCGATTTAGACCAGACGGTTATCGACAGCTCGCACAGAAATCCAACTAATTCCGATGGTACACTCAACTTTCAAAAATATTTCAAATTGCGAACTCGCAGAAACATTTTTAAAGATAAGTTGTTGCCTTTAGCTAATATTTTTAAACAAGTCAATACCGATGAGAATTATGTGATTATTGCAACAGCTCGCACTATAGATTACGATGATATTGACTTTCTAAAATTAAATGGCTTAATCCCCAATAAGATTATTAGTCGCCGATGGGTGGTCGATAATTCACCAGACGCGGAATTAAAGTCTAAAAAGCTAAAGCAGCTCTTTAATCTTAAACAGTTTAAAAATGTTCCTAAGATTATGTTTGACGATGCTCCGTCAGTCATCAGTAAGATGAGAGAAATCGGAATCACTACTTTAAATTCTATTAAAATTAACGAAAGGCTACAACAAAATGTTTGATCTTGACAACTTAGAAAATCTTGACGGCGCAAAGTGGTTAAAGATTTTTATTGACGTTAATCGCATCTATGCTTGGTTTGGAGGCGCAACAGTTTTCATTTATAATAACAACTTAGACAATAACGAAGTATTTACAATTAATCTGCAGAACTGCAAGAATAGTCGAGAAGAACTCGAGTATGTGCAAACACAAATTGAAACTCACGAAGATGAAATTTCAGCACAAGAAAGCCGGTATTAGTTCTAAAAAACCCTTATATATCAAGGACTTAGGAGGCGCCGGCCGTCGCTAAGTAGTTGATTTTAAAGGGTTTTTTGAATTCCAGTTGCAATTAATTCTCAATTGCAAAGATGTGACATTTTTACCACAGCCTTAAAAAAGTTCTAATTAAATGCATTTTTTTATTGACTTTTCTATCTTAATCACCTATACTCTGTTTAGTTATTAAGGAGTAAGGAAATGTCCCGAATTTCATCTATAATTAAAATTCGTAAACCTCGCAAGAAGCCACGAACAGGCTTTTATCTTTTTGTGAAGGATAGCCCTTTTAAACCGCGAATTATTCACAACAAAAAGTTGTATAATCGCAAAAAAAGGCTTGACATTTCCAAACTTATTTGATACAATAACTATAATGTCAACGCCAAATAGAAAGGAAAATATTATAATGGCAGAAACATCAAAAAGAGTCGTCAACTATACTGACGAAATGACCGCGGGAATAATCTCAGCGTATCGTGACGGAGTTGATTTAGGAGAAATTGCTACTTCAGTCGGCAAGACTATTCGTTCAGTTCGCTCCAAACTGGTTCGAGAAGGCGTTTACATCGCTAAAGAGAAGCCACCCGCAAAAAAGAGTGAAGAGCCAACTAAAAAGGAGTTGCTTAGTAAGTTGGATGAGGTTACACCTTTCGAGGTTAATGGCTTCATGGGAGCTACCAAGGCAGCAATTAGCGACTTGATTAGCTATCTCTCAACCACTCGGCAATAATGCCTCAATCTTCGTAGAGGTGAGCGAAATAAAATAAATCGCCTCTAAGTTTCCAATAGGATGCACAAGGATAGGAAGCACTTTTGAGTTTACATCCACTCACTATGTCACCATTCAAGAAGACTCCAAAAGCATTTTACTTTTTGTCTTTTTAGTAAAATGTGGCTGTCGAGACTCTCCTTGTGTTTCCGCTTTATTTAACAAAAAAAGGAAAAAATTATGGCTATTATTAAGTTTCCAGAAAAACCAAATAGATACGGCATTACTCCAAGTATAGCGCAAGAATTAATTGAGATGGGGTATAATCCAAACAATCCTCTTGACTTACAAAAATGGCGTTTAGATTATTTAGAAGGAATCGATCCAGATGGCAACACGTAAAGGAATTAACATAGTTCAAAAAAGCGTAAAAAAACGCACATCAATCGGGCGAAGTGTGCGCTCACGTCCTACAAGTAAAAACGCCAAGCGACAATGGAAAAAATATCAAGGTCAAGGCTAAAAAGTTCCGAAAAACCCTTATA
>LULL01000216.1_pt1 | contig 24927 bp, 25 predicted proteins | sample 728161 | NCBI WGS metagenome assembly LULL01 (sample SAMN03860290, study PRJNA289734) | marine metagenome | biome: seawater column; feature: ocean; material: water; isolation source: Red Sea water column Station 149 - depth 500m | place: Saudi Arabia: Red Sea | collected 2011-10-15 | depth 500 m
GCTAAAGTCTTGTGACTCTTTATTTTGAACGACTAAAACGCCCATTACTTTACGGCGATACATCACAGGAACGCCAAGGAATGAGTTATATAGTTCTTCACCTGTCTCGGGTAAATAAGCAAAGCGTTCATGCTTTGGCGCATTGTCTAAGTTGACAATTTCTTCTCGTTGACCGACTAAACCAACCAGACCTTCACCAACATTTAAGGAGACATTGCCAACGGCTTCTGGTTTTAAACCTTTCGAAGCCATAAGCACATAGCGGCGATTTCGTTCATCCAATAAATAAATAGAGCAGACATCAACATGCATTGCTTCGGCCACATGATTGACCATAATGTCCAAAGATTCATGCAAACTGACGGACGCATTTATTTCTTGTACGATGCGTCTAAGCGTGTCGAGTTGCATGTTTGACATGGATGTTTACTCCAATTTATTGAATCGTTATAGGCCTAGTTATAACAGCTCTAATGTCAAAAATCATTGCTTAAAATGATGATTCTACGACAATTAACGCTGAGGTAATTGTAAACACAACTCCATCATGGCTTTGCGGTAAACATCTCGTTTGAAATTGACCACTTGACCCAATGGGTACCAATAACTCACCCATTGCCATTCATCGAATTCGGGTGGGTCTGATAGGTTTAACTGAATATGATGAGGCGATGCCGTTAACTTCAGTAAAAACCACTTTTGCTTTTGTCCAATACATACCGGATCTGAATCTGACCGAATGTACCGATGTGGCAAACGATAACGCAGCCAACCTTTTGTTTGCGCTATAATTTGGACGTGTTCGGGCAATAAGCCGACTTCTTCTCTCAGTTCACGATAAAGTGCCTGTTCAGGGGTTTCTCCAAACTGGATACCTCCTTGTGGAAATTGCCAAGCATTGTGACCAATGCGCTTTGCCCATAAGACTTGTCCGTCATCGTTTGCCAAAATGATCCCGACGTTGGGTCGGAAACCTTCTGAGTCGATCATTTGGCTACCTAAATTTTGTCTATATCGTTGACTTTGATCTCGGGGACAGTCACTCTTCACGTCCAACTCGAAAAAGGTCAAAGTAAAATGTTTAAAATTGCTATGATCTTAACGAATTTCTATCGACTAGCGGAGATAGATTTACATTTTTTTTCTTAATTTTCAGTTTAAACGAGAAATTCTATGCAATTGGCTTTGTTTGATTTAGATCATACGCTGTTAAATACTGACTCTGACCATTCATGGGGTGAATTTTTGGTCAATGAGGGTTTGGTTGATCCAGTTCATCATCGTCAAATGAATGACAAGTTTTATGAAGATTATAAAGCGGGGCAGCTTGACCCGATTGCGTATAATGAATTTGTTTTTGAGTTTTTAACTAAACACGATAATCAGTATTTAACTGAGTTACATCAATTGTTTATGCAGAAAGTCATCCGCCCGAAAATGAGACCTAAAGGTTTTGATGCAATTAAAAAACATCAAGACTTAGGTCATGCGATTGTCGGGATTACTGCGACGAGTGATTTTATTACAGCACCTATTTTCCGTGAGTTTGGGATTACTGAAATTATTGCGACCAGTGCAGAAGTCATTGATGGACAATACACGGGGAAAGTCACAGGTGTTCCTTGCTATCAACAAGGTAAATTGACGCGCTTAGATCAATGGCTAGCTGGTCGTACCGTTGAGGAGTCTTGGGCTTATTCAGATTCAATCAATGATCGCTTTTTACTTGAATACGCGACCCATGCAATTGCGGTGAACCCAGATGACCGCTTGGAAAAACTCGCGCAAGAACAGGGTTGGGAAATTCAAGATTGGTCAATCTAACTGAGTCAGCATAATTTGAATGAATTATTAAAGCCTCCCTTTCGTCAGGGAGGTTTTTTTGTCATATAAATGTCACTTTTAAATTTTAAGATGTCAGTATGAAAATAAAAATAAATCAGGAAGCACAAACTTCCAATCAACTCAGCGAATTGCTGAGATTAAAAAGACAACAGCCGATTATAAAAACACGTTGGATCATTTTACCTTTTATCATATTCGGATTGATGTATGCGTGGCAGCAGCAATTTTGGACAGCTTGGGTGATTATTCCAATACTTTGGTGTGTGCGTGTTATCAATATTTCATTGCTTACCCGATCTCAACGCGCTCGATTACAGAAGATTGAACAACTAAAAATAGAGCCGATTTTTTGGAATAAACTTCGCCAGTCTCATCCTGAGCTGACTTTGAAACAACGACAATTAATAGAAGTGGGTTTTAAGGATTATTTGGCGCTGCATGTTATGCAAAAGCAAGCTTATGCAATGCCATCAAATGCGGTTGATGCACTTTGGCATGTCATGTTGGAATTCCCTCAGCAGTATCAACAATTATGCCATGCAACACTTGGTCGAATTCTCAACCACAATCCATATCATTTAAATATTGAACCAAAACAACAGCAAAAACAGTTATTCGAATCATGGAAAATAAGCTGTAAATTACATGGGTTCGAACCCAAGCATAGTGCTGTCATGCCTCGTTTGTTCGTGATAGATCAAGTCTTAGGTTGGGTTGATGGTCAATACTTTGACTTGGATGAAATGAGCAAAGACGGAGGCGATTAATCTTTTTGCATCATTTGAATGAGTTCTTCTGCTGCTTTAGATTGAATACGTGCAGGATGCCAAACCATACCGAGTTGGCGGTTCATATTTAATTGTAAATCGAGCTGTTTCAAATCCTGATTGAGTAACGTCTTTGGTAGAACTGACCATCCCAGACCAATCGAAACCAACATCCGAATTGATTCTAAGGGATTGTTGCTCATGGTGATTTTTGGCTTTAGCCCTTTATTTTCAAATTCAGCTAAGGTGATTTGACTGGTATAAGTATGTGCTGATGGCAATAAGCTCGGATAAGCAATTAAGTCTTCTAATGTAAGATTACTTTGTTGCGAGAGTGGATGAAATGGTGATGCAACAAAAACTAAAGGGTCATTCCAAATGGTTAAATAATTAAGTCGATCATCTCCCGTCGGTGGGAGCGTCAGGAAGGCGAGTTCTAATTCACCTGCAAGTACCTGTTCATGTGCTTGTTCTGAATCAACAAAATGTACATCTAAAGTGACTTGAGGAAAGAGCTGTACGAAAGCTTTTAGTGGCTCTGCGAGATGGTGCAAACCGATATGATGACTTGTACCAATCTTTAAACGACCTTGTACCTGTGCTTGTTCATGACTTAGTGTGTGGTGGATTTCACCAAGTTCATTGAGCCAAGTTTTTACTTTTGGAAGCAAAGAGTGCGCTGCATGAGTTGGTTGAATACCTCGACCTGCAGATTCAAATAATTTCACACCAAAATAATCTTCTAGACTATGAATCCGTTTCGTTACCGCTGGCTGAGTAATGAATAGTTGTTCGGCAGCAATGGAAATTGAACCCGTTTCCATCACTTTAACAAATGCTTCAAAAGCGGCAAGATTCATAGTTTAGACTCGAAAATCATTAAAATTTAGATGTTTGTTCTGAGACATATATAGCTGACTATTTTAGGTAAAAGCGCTGAACAAATATAGTTTAAGCTGTATATGTATAATTAAAAGTTAGACTTTTTGCTCAGTTCTATTCCAAATTTTTTCATGGAAGAAGAATGCAAAGGCTTGTACTGTGGGCTCAAGCAAGCTCAAAGTCACTGCCATGATCAGATTTCCTGTTACAACATAGGCAACCAGCATTGCTACTGTGATATGCATGAAGTAGTAACTTAACGTTTTTTTTAAAGTCCGTTGATTGTTAATCACGAATTGCTGAATATTTGCCATCACTGTCACCATCTCAAATCTTATTTATTTAAATAATAATCATTATCATTTAAAAAGTAAAAAAGAAATTTCAATTGATGAAGATTGGATTTATAAATGGTAATCCTAGGAGTTATATATTAGAAATATAGGATGATAAATGATGAGTTTATTCAATGAAATTTGATTCAGAATTATTACAAATAAAAGGAAAGATTAGCGATATTCGACATATGGGGAAAAAACCTTTTCATTGGTATAAGGCGAATTCTAGTTTAATAAATCAATCTTATTATTTTGAAGTTAGTCATTTTTTAGCATACATAGATGGATATCCATTGAAAGGTGGTTTTACAGATTGTACTTTCTATGAAAATGATATTGTTGAAGTAGTGATCTTAAAAAAACAAGATGAAAAGTGCTACGAGGTTTTAGCACTGTTAAGCTCAAAAAATATTTTACATATTGCACCATTTTTACATCCGAAAGCACCTCGGATAAATGAAAACCAAGACATCCCGAGATGGGTTTTGAATGTATCAGGACTGGTAATGACTGTAACTTGGTTGGGCTTACATTCTATTGCAGGTTTTTTCCTAGGGATGGTATTTGCCTTTTTTGTGCTTGTATGTATTGCATTAGGTTGGATGGTTTATGTGAAAACTTGGCAAGGCGATTATGATGCTTATCAATTACGTAGTGAATTATTTAAGATGCCTATGCTACAAAATATTGATTATAAAAGGATTGGAAAAGAAAAATATTGGTATCGAATGAAAGAATATGTCATAGATATCAAATTGTTACCTAATAAATAAGGAAAATAGAGTGAACCAATACATATCACACATAGAAGCCTCTAGGGGTAACATACTTTCTTATAGAACAAAAAAGGAATATTTACTTAATGAAACAAGTATTTCGTCAGCTCTAATGGCTATGATTTTTATCGGGCCAATTATATATTTTGTATTTATGGTGTGGCTAACTCAGAAATTAAATCTAAACTCATCATTAGGCGCAGCATTAATGATTTTAGTACCAATTCTGCTTGCATTTTTTACGATTATTTTTGCATGTTTTAACTCCCAAAAAGTAGTGAGAGTGAAACTAAAACAAGACATTCATCGAAAGATTTCTATGGAGTTCAATAATAAAAAGAAGGAGATGATAGGTGTAGGATATGTACGTTGTGCGATTCATTGTTATCCTTTATATGATCGAAGGGGAAAATATAAGCCTATTATTCTGATTGCATTAGAATTAATGAAATCAGAAGATGGGCCAGAAATGGATACAGGGCGTATTGCTTCAGTGCAGTGTGTAAACGAATCAGAGGCCAGAATGCAATTTGATCATTTTTTTCAAAGTTATCGGAGTATTGTCCAATGGCTTAATTTACCTATTCATAAAGAACAAAACATTATTATCCATTCAAGGCTTTGGTGGAATTAAATCATTCCTAAAAGTTTTTTAATTAATAAAAATGATAAATTAGATTTATGTGAAACAGTTGTTATAATCAAGCTAAGATTACAAATACCTAGTCCTATGGCAAGCACTACGGAGAGCGAAGACATGGCAGGCAAAACATTATATGACAAATTATGGGATGATCATTTAGTCACTGAGCGTGATGATGGATCGTGTTTAATTTACATTGATCGTCATTTATTACATGAAGTGACTAGTCCACAAGCATTTGAAGGTTTACAGCTTGCAGGACGTAAACCATGGCGTTTAAGTGCCAATGTCGCAACACCTGACCACAATGTACCGACCTCTAAAAAGGAACGTGAACAAGGTATTGCAGGGATTGAAGATGATACCTCACGTATCCAAGTTCAAACCTTAGATGATAACTGTAAAACTTTTAATATCACTGAGTTTGGTATCAACGATATTCGTCAAGGGATTGCGCATGTAGTTGGGCCAGAGCAAGGTTTGACCTTACCTGGTATGACCGTTGTTTGTGGCGATTCACATACAGCAACACATGGCGCTTTTGGTTGTTTAGCACATGGTATCGGTACATCTGAAGTTGAGCATGTATTGGCAACACAATGCTTAGTACAAAAGAAATCTAAGAACATGTTAGTGCGTGTTGATGGTGTATTGGGTACAGGCGTCACGTCAAAAGATGTTGTTTTGGCAATCATTGGCAAGATTGGTACAGCGGGTGGTACTGGTTATGCGATTGAGTTCGGTGGTCAAGTCTTCCGTGATATGTCGATTGAAGGGCGTATGACAGTATGTAATATGGCAATCGAAGCGGGTGCACGTGTGGGCATGGTCGCTGTAGATGATAAAACGATTGCTTATGTCAAAGACCGCAACTATGCGCCACAAGGCGAAGAGTGGAATCAAGCAGTCGAGTATTGGAACACGTTGCATTCAGATGAAGATGCCGTATTTGATGCAGTTGTTGTGTTGAATGGTGCAGAGATCGAACCACAAGTGTCTTGGGGAACGTCTCCAGAAATGGTGATTCCTGTTTCTCAAGCTGTTCCGACCTTAGAACAAGCAAAAGATGATGTGCAGCGTAATGATTGGACGCGTGCTTACCAATACATGGGCTTAACTGCAGGTCAGGCATTGGCAGATATCCAATTAGACCGCGTGTTTATTGGTTCATGTACCAATTCTCGTATTGAAGACATTCGTGCTGCGGCTGAAGTTGTGAAAGGTCGTAAAGTCGCGTCAAGTATTAAACAAGCGATGATTGTGCCGGGTTCTGGTTTAGTGAAACAACAAGCTGAGAATGAAGGTTTAGACCAAATCTTCTTAGAGGCAGGTTTTGAATGGCGTGAACCAGGTTGTTCAATGTGTTTGGCGATGAATGCAGATAAATTACAACCGGGTGAGCATTGTGCATCGACTTCAAATCGTAACTTTGAAGGTCGTCAGGGTAATGGTGGGCGTACACATTTAGTGAGTCCAGCGATGGCGGCGGCGGCGGCGATTGCAGGTCATTTTGTTGATGTTCGTTCATTCTAAGGGAGCAAAGTCATGGAAAAATATACTGTAGAACAAGGTATTGTTGCGCCTTTAGACCGTGCCAATGTCGATACGGATTTAATTATTCCGAAGCAGTTTTTGAAATCAATTAAACGCACGGGATTTGGCGATAACTTATTTGATGAGTTACGTTATTTAGATGAGGGTTATTTAGGACAAGATATTAGTAAGCGTCCAAAGAATCCTGACTTTGTTTTGAATAAACCGCGTTTTCAAGGCTCAACTATTTTATTGGCTCGTACCAATTTCGGTTGTGGCTCAAGTCGTGAACATGCACCTTGGGCACTCAATGAATACGGTTTCCGTACCGTGATCGCACCTAGCTTTGCTGATATTTTCTTTAATAACTGCTTTAAGAATGGCATGTTACCTGTGATCTTGTCAGAGGAGATCGTTGATCAGTTATTTAAAGAGTGTGAACAAGAAGGTTATCAGCTTACGATTGATTTAGATGCACAAGAAGTACGTACACCGAAAGGCGAAGCATTTAAATTTGAAATTGATCCATTCCGTAAACATTGTTTACTCAATGGTTTGGATGATATTGGTTTGACATTGCAAGCTGCGGATGACATCCGTGCTTTTGAGAAAAAAGCAAAACAAGCACGTCCTTGGGTATTTAAGGATATCAAAGCTTAAGTCTCACTTACATTTTTTAAATGTAAACATGACTAAATGTCGAGGGACATTTTAAACATAGCCGTAGCGCAGAGATTGAACTCTTGTTAACATGCTAGCGAAGAAGATTTGCTTGCATGTTTGCATGATATGAGGACTGGGCTTGAATAATGAAAACAAAATTCGCTCGCAGTATTTTGCTGTGTTTAAGTGTGGGTACAACGTTAACTGCGTGTCAAAACACAACGACTGTGGTTGACCAAGTTCGTATTGCACAAAATACATTAGAAGACAAAGCGAACAATGCGACTTTATATTGTTCAGGCGTGGATAATTGTGAATTCGAAAGAATTAATGATATTGGTGTGATTGATGCTAAATCGCATCGTGTAAGCCAACAGGCCATAGAAAAAGGCATTGTTCGGTTACATGGTTCGATTTTAAGCCGAAATCAACAGGTTTACTTGAGTGTACCTGCTAAGCAATATGAAGTGGTTATTCGCTATTATCCAATTTCCCCAGATCGTGCTGAAACTTTTCATATCATCCATGCGTTTAAACCGCATACGCGCTATACCTTTAAAATGTACCGAGATAGAGCAAATCGTGTAGAAAACTTGCTCAATGCATCAGCTCCAGATCCTTTGTGTGTTGATCTATTGCAAGAAGAGCGCATGATTCGTCGATTCTGCCGTCCGTATGATGTGAAGACAGGTTTAGGCGAATTTGTTGAAAAAAAGATTTAATCAAATAGCAGCTTGAATGCTGTGTGGATGAAATTGGAAAAGTAAATGTCAAAACATATTTTAATTTTAGCGGGTGATGGAATTGGTCCTGAAATTGTTGGTGCTGCTGAGAAAGTACTGACAAAGGTCAATGATAAATTTAATTTAGGTTTGACATGGGAACATGGCTTATTGGGTGGCTCAGCAATTGATGCCCATGGTGAACCATATCCAGCAGTGACAAGTGCACAAGCTCAAAAAGCAGATGCGATTTTATTGGGTGCTGTAGGCGGACCTAAATGGGACACAATTGAACGTTCAATTCGTCCAGAACGTGGATTGTTGAAAATCCGTAGTGAATTAAATTTATTCGCAAATTTACGTCCAGCGATTCTTTATCCTCAATTGGCAGATGCTTCGAGCTTAAAACCAGAAGTTGTTGCAGGTTTAGATATTCTGATTGTTCGTGAGTTGACAGGTGGTATTTACTTTGGTCAACCACGTGGTATCCGAGAATTGGAAAACGGTGAGAAACAAGGTTATAACACTGACGTTTATTCAGAAAGTGAAATTAAACGTATTGCCAAAGTTGCTTTTGAATTAGCTGGCTTACGTGGTGGAAAAGTTTGTTCTGTCGATAAAGCAAACGTATTGGAAGTTACTGAGCTTTGGAAGCAAACAGTGACTGATTTACAGCAAGCACAGTATTCAAATATTCAGCTTTCGCATATGTATGTCGATAATGCAGCAATGCAACTTGTTCGTGCACCAAAACAATTTGATGTCATCGTAACAGGTAACTTATTTGGTGATATCTTGTCTGACGAAGCAGCAATGTTGACGGGTTCAATTGGCATGTTGCCTTCAGCATCTTTAGATGAAAATGGTAAAGGTATGTATGAACCTTGCCATGGGTCAGCACCAGATATCGCTGGAAAAAATGTTGCAAACCCACTTGCAACGATTTTATCTGTTGCGATGATGTTGCGTTATACCTTCCGTGAAGAAGCTGCGGCAAAAGCGATTGAAGATGCAGTAGGTCAAGTTTTAGACCAAGGTTTGCGTACAGCAGATATTATGTCAGAAGGAATGAGCAAAGTCGGTACAGATGCAATGGGCGATGCTGTTGTTGCGGTGTTAGGCTAAAAATCTGATCTATAAAAAATGCAGCGTGTGCTGCATTTTTTATTTGTCGTTAGCAGGCCTTTCCTTCATAACGAATAGAACGAGCAATTTGTTGTTGATCAAGATCAAAAATAATATGGCAATAAAAATTGACATTGTAAGACTGTTGGCTTGTTGTCGTAGCACCTAAACGTGTACCTATCATTGTTGGACCTGCTCCCGCATAAGTTTGTACGATAGGTACGGGTATATTAATTGGGCGAAGTACGGTAAAAACTAACTGCTGGTCAGTTTGGGTTGGTTGTTTTAGAGTTTGGAAGCCTAGGCTCTTGAGATTAAGATTTTGCTGAATGTTATCTGCTGATTGACCGATATAAGGTTGTAAGTAGTCTTGTAGTTGAACCGAGCGCCAGCCAGGGGTTGCACAGCCTTGTAAAATGAGCGCTATAGATAATATGTAAAACTTATAATTCCGCATGAATATTCCTTTATTTCTAAAATAAATCTTTGAATTTATTATAATCGATCGCTATTCTAATCGGAAAACAAAAATATACAAACTTGTCTATTTCTGAGTAATGTTCAAGCATAACAAAATGTGATTAGATATGTCGCATAATTAAGTTATCGAGAAAATTTGATGCATAAGATAGTGCTTGGTCTTTTGTGTTATGTCGTTGCGACATTAAGCTATGCCGATAATTGTGATAAAACACGCAATACTTATGATGATATTTACTGCACTAATAAGATTTATGCCAGTGCTGATGCTGACTTAAATAAGAATTATCAGCAGTTACGCAAACATCTCAATGAAACGCAACAAAAGATTCTAAAAAAGTCGCAGCTGGCTTGGATACGCCATCGGGATGCAAGTTGTACCGATTCGCAGCAAAACAGCGTTGATGTGGAATGTCGTTTGACTACAACTCAGGAGCGCAACCATTGGCTATTAGAGCGCCTACGCGAGTGCCAAACTGTAGGGTGTAAAACCACACGTCTGAGCGAATAATTTAAGAATAAGCGTAAAAAAAGCCACAATCATGTGGCTTTTTTGCATTCACTAATCTGACTTAGCGCGCACGATAAGTGATACGACCCTTAGTTAAGTCATAAGGTGTCATTTCAACTTTAACACTGTCACCTGTCAAAATACGGATATAGTGTTTACGCATTTTACCAGAAATGTGTGCAATAACTTCGTGACCGTTTTCTAAACGTACACGGAACATCGTATTAGGAAGCGTTTCGGTGACAACGCCTTCGAACTCAATGAGTTCCTCTTTATTGGCCATAGCCTACCTGATGATCAAATTGGAAAGGCGCAAATTATAGTCAATTTATTTGAAATTTACAAGACGCTCTCTTAGCAAAGCTTGTACAGATGAATTGGAAAAAACTGTCAGACAATCCTCATTTTTTTTTAACAAAAGAAGCAGAATAGTGTTGTCAGTTTGGTCAATCAACGTTAATCTAAAATTATTGTTTATTGTCACAATAACGTATCTACAGGGAAGGGCACTGCGTGGGTCAGTTAACAGATGCATCGGTTGTATTGCGCTTTGGTTATCAGGCAATTCGTAAAGCAGGATTACCAACTGAAGAGATTCTAACAAAAGCAGGTGTTGCACTAAATCAAGTTGATACAAATGCAAGAACCCCACTGAGTGCACAAAATGCATTCTGGATTGCGGCACAGGAAGTGAGCAATGACCCAGATATCGGTTTGCATTTAGGTGAGCATTTACCACTGTATCGTGGTCAAGTGATCGAGCATTTGTTTATCAGTAGTGAGACTTTTGGTGAGGGGCTCAAGCGAGCTTTGGCTTATCAGCGGTTAATTAGTGATGCTTTTGACGCTAAGTTAGTGATTGAAGATGGGCGTTGTTACTTAAGTAACGGCGAACAGTATTGGTCTGACAATTTAGTGAATCGCCATTTTTCTGAATGTGCGATGTCAGGAATCTTACGTTTTTTTAAATTTATTACTGAAGGTCAGTTTCAACCGATTTTCATTGATTTTAATTTCAATGAGGGTGCGGATGATGACGAGTATTTCCGTGTTTATGGATGCCCAGTTAGTTTAGGTCAGAGAGAAACGCGCTTATATTTTGATATGGCAGTTTTGGACTATCCTTTATGGCAGGCTGAACCTGAATTACTACAATTACATGAGCAGCTTGCAATTGAAAAGCTGCAAGAACTGGCTCGTTATGATTTAGTCGGTGAAGTGCGCCGTGCAATCGGCTCAACACTTGAAAGCGGTGAGACAACGTTAGAAACAGTGGCTGCACAACTTAGTATTACGCCACGCCGTTTAAGAACACAGTTAAGCGAAGCGAATACTAGTTTTCAACAAATTCTATCGGACTATCGTTGTCGTTTAGCGAAAAAGTTATTGGCAAATACCAATGAAAGTGTAGAGCGCATTGTATATTTAACAGGTTTTTCTGAACCAAGTACGTTCTACCGAGCGTTTAAACGTTGGACGAATGAAACACCGGTTGAATATCGTAAACGAAAGCAACGCTAATACTAATAAGAGTATGAGGAATTCTAAAGCCTTATCGTTATTGATAAGGCTTTTTTTATTCCGGTAGATTTAACCATTGTGGCCCAAGGGGTGGCTGAGGCAATTCAAATTGATCAGGGTAATAGCACTGGATGAAGTATAAGCCATCAGGTGGTGCAGTAACGCCAGCAGCTTTACGATCTTGCGCTGCAAACATGGTATCAATGTGTTCAATTTCATACATACCTTGGCCAATTTCAAGCAAACATCCCATGATATTTCGAACCATGTGATGTAAGAAGCCATCTGCTTGTATGTCTAAGACTAAATAACGACCATGTTGGAATAAGCGGCAGTGCTTAACATGGCGAACGGGCTGATTTGATTGACATGCAGCAGCTCTGAATGACTCGAAGTTATGTGTACCTTCAAACTTAGATGCGGCTGCAATCATTTTATCAACATCAAGTTCAGAATAGATGTGTGTAACCTGTTTATGTAGCAGAGCAGGGCGATGAGGTGCGTTATAAGCAATATATCGATAACGTCGAGCAGTCGCTTTAAATCGTGCATGGAAGTTTTCATCCATGCGTTTGATCCATTGGATTGAAATATCTTTCGGTAACTGACTGTTTGCCCCCATCATCCAGCCGCGCTCTGGTCGAATAGCCTCTGTATCAAAATGAGCAACCATGTTGGTCGCATGAACCCCAGCATCGGTACGTCCAGCAGCATGAACAATAATCGGTTGATTGGCAATTTTACTGAGGACTTTCTCAATGGTTTCTTGGACACTTACAACGCCAGCTTGTTGAGTTTGCCAACCACGGTATTGAGTACCGCAAAATTCAATACCGATTGCATAACGTTGCATATTTAAACCTCAAGATAAATGCTGATTCCATTGATCAAAACGTTGATCAGGGGATGGGTATTTTAAATACATTTGCAGCGCTTTTGCATATAAATCAGCATGGCTTAGACAATCATTGACCAAAACTTTCGCTGTGTTAACCCAAGAACTAATCGCATAACGTTGATCTAATTGTCCAAAAGTGACTTGAGAACTAATGATACAAATACATCCTTTGCTAAATAGAGCTTCAAATAATGTAATGAGTTGATCATTGATTGCGATATTGCCTGTACCAAATCCTTGTAAGATTAAAAAGTGAGGAGGATTGGATAAGATATTTTCAAGTTGTTGTTGTAATTGGAGTTGTCCAATCGGTTGAAGCATTAGATTGAATACACTTAAATGAGCGGCTTTTTCAATATGTTCATTCTGTACAACGAGCGTTTTGGTCGCAGTCTTACAATCTAGGTTTGCATTAACTCCAGCAAATGCATTTAAATCGGTAGTATGAACTTTAAGCGTAGTTTGAGCATGGAAAACTTGGTTATTGAATCCAAGATATACTCCCGCTGGAAGTACTTGAACTTGTTCTAAGGCTAAATATAGGTTGCCAGTTGCATCAGTGAACTCTCTGGTATCGCTACCATCGATATTGAGTAGAGGATATTGACTACCTGTGATGATGGCATGACAAGAGTGACCTAAGAAGCGCGCAAGGGTCGCTGCTGCATAACTGAGCGTATCGGTACCGTGAATAATCACAAAATGTTGATAATCCTGCAATTGCAGTTGTTGTATTTGTTGTATGAGAGGAAGCCAATCTACAGCTGTACATGCACTACTGTCTTTGATACTTGGTGCTGCAAAGCAGTCTACATTTAAATGTGGCGGAATAACCTTTTCGAGTAAAGGTAAAAAATGCTGTTCAGGCATTGGCATGAGTGGTTCGCCAACACAGCCAAAAGTTCCACCCATGTAGATTAAAGCGATTTTTTTCATCATAAAAAAAGCAGTCTTAGAGACTGCTTATATTAGACTGATCAAATTCAGGAAGCTATTTTATTCAGTAACTTTTCTGAGCTTTGTTGTTGATCAGCATCAAAAATAGACTGACTGTTTTGTAATAAAGTACGAGCAGATTCGTAAGCACCTAACTCGATATATTGCTCAGCTAAATCCAAATTCAGTTGAGCTTCATTCAGTTGTTCCAAACCAGGGAATGATTGAACAAGCGGATCATTGCTAACAACAGATGAGACTTGTGTTGCGGGTTCTGATGTGGTGAATTCAGTAGTTTGTTCCGCAGCAACTGGCGTTGGTTCAGTAAGGTCAAACGAAAACTCTGTTTTCTCTGCAAGAGTTTCTGGTTGTTCTGCTGGTGTTTGAGTCGTTGGTTCAAAACTAAAGTCCAGACTAGGAGTTTCTTCTACTTTAGGTGCTTCAGCTGGCTCAGGTGCTACGTCTAAAGTAAAGTTGAAATCTGGTTCAGTCTTAGCTTCCTCTTCAACTTTGGTTTCTTCTGGAGCCGCTGTATTTGGTTCTAGACTAAAAGAAAATTCAAGAGGGGTTTGTTCTTTAACTTCTGTAGTCTCTGGCTCTGTAGGGCTAGGAGATGCCTCTAGAACTTGCGTTTCTTTCTGTTCAAAAGAGAAATTAAAGTCTAAAGGTTGAACCTCTGGTGTAGGTTCAGCAGGTTTTTCTTCGACTGGCGCGACGTATTCAGTTTGTAAGGCATCAAAAGATTGATTTGATGGTGCTTGAACTAAGGCATCAAAGTCTGCTGTATTATTTTGTGGTGCAGCTGCTTCAGTCGTTGTTGGACGTTGATTAAAGTTGTTGGTATTTGAATGAAAATCAATTGAGTCTGGCTGTTTATTTTTTTCGTATTCACTTTTTTTAGCTTCAGCTGCATGAGCAATATCTTCAAGCTTTAAAGCATGAACATGCTTGATTAATTGATCAATCGCAAAATCATCTTTTTGGGCTAGATGGATATCTAAAAGAAATAAATATAATTCATGTTGAGAGTTATCTTGCTTTAACGCTTGATTAATTTGGGCCTCTGCAGCTTGAAAGTTTCGTTCTTGAATCTGTTGTTCAATTTTTTCACGTAAACTGTCAGATATAGCAGTTGTTACTTGTGGAGCGGCTTCTTGCTCTTCACGTGCTAAGGTTGTGCGCGAGGTTTTTTTTGCAGTTGCCTTTTTTGTTGCTTTTCCAGCAGTCCCTTTCTTAGGTGCTGCTGCATTCTGATTGTCACCACGTTTTTTTAAAACGATTGCGACTACCAATACGATGACGAGTAGTACAATTATTATAGTTGACATGATCTATACCCCTTAAAGATAGAGCCGCTTTTGCAAATTTATGAGAATCTTCTCGTAATTCAGTGTGTTGGTTTTTTAGTTTCTTGCTGCGCTTTCAACCGCTCTTGTAGCTCGGCAAGTCGAGCATTTAGGAGTTGAATTCGCTGTTCCTTCTGACGTAGTGCCAACTCTAACTGTGTTACGTTTCGTTGTAATGTAACGGTTTTTTCCCGAGCTGTCATAACTTTTAATGATAAGTCAGTACTGGTTTTTTGCTGTAATGTGTCTTTTTTCGCACTTCCTGTGCTTGAATCTTGATTGCTTTCAGCAACAAGAGACATCTCAGCTTGTTGTAGGCGATATTTTGTTTTTCCAGATGCAGGTTGAGGTGTTTGCGCTGCAATCTGATTCACATTTTGATTTTGACGACTCGGGATATTACCTAGATTGAAATTTAATTGAGAACCTTGTCTAAGTCGGTTTGCATTTCCACCAATAAATGCATGTTCATTCTGTGCCTTAATTTGGTTCATCACTTGCGACACAGGTTTATGTGTTTGACTCGCAATACGATGAGCGATACTCCACAAAGATTCATTACGTGCTACGACATGCTGTTGTTGAGTATTTTCACCTGAAACTGAGGGTGTAGTGTTTTGAGGTGTTTTTTGCTTAACAGGTTGCTCTTTATTTTTAGCACGATATGCAGCGATAGTATCTTCTTTATTCTCAATAAGTTTTTCTGGGCTATCTTGATGTTTACCACGAAGACTTTCATTTACTGTCTGTGCAACAACAGCGGGTTGATTTTCTTGTTTAATTGTTGAAGTTGTATTGGTTGTAGGTTGAGTGGCGCTGAGTGTTTTTACATTAGCTGCTTCTTTAGTTTCTGTTCTGATTGATGGGGTAGCAGACTTTTGCTCAGTTGCTGTTAGAGTGTTTGGTGTTGGTTGTGCATCCTTGGTTACTACAACATTGGAGTTCTGTTCTGCTGTAGGTGTTACAGTTGAGATAGATGTAGCAACAGATAGTTTGCTTTTAGCAACATTTAAAGCTGGTGGGAGTTCATACGGAGCATTTAAAAGTTTCTCTTGTTTTAGAGTTGGCTCTTTGGGTATAGATGCTGTATTAAAGCGAGTACTTTCAGGTAAATCGAGAGCAATATCTTTTTCACTCACAATAAACTTAGGCGTTAACGCTTTTTCATTACTTACTGCCGCTGCTTGAACTTTTTGTATGTTTGATCGAATTGGTTGTCTAATGTGCTTTAAATGTGATGCACCATCTTCTTGTATTTTAATAATAATATTGAGTTCAGCATCTGTCATAGGACGAGAAGAGGTAATGACGATGACACCTTCGCCTCGGTTATTTCGACGGGTAAAGAAATTCAGAGCTGATGGTGGCTGGTGAGCTGCCCCAATCATAACGAGGTCTTCTGGTGTTGCTAGACTGACTTCTAATTTTGCATTTGGATCTGCCTGATGAAAACTCATTTCAGCATAGAGTAATTCGCCAGGTGCAGACTGGATTTGTAAAGGATCGAGCGTAATTGCATAAAGATGTTGCGAAGATAAGATGGTTAAAATGGCAATTTTTAATTTGTTATAAACAGTCATCTCGATCCATGAAAAAGTGATGTTATAGTCAGTTCAAAAGTATACATTACCGTGATGTAAATGAATTGTAAATTATTCATGTTTGATTACATAAAAAAAGCCGATCAAATGTGATCGGCTTTTGATTTCTATCAATTTTTGCTTACGCGTTCTTGTATTCAACCAAAATACGTAGCATACGGCGTAAAGGTTCTGCAGCACCCCAAAGCAGTTGGTCACCCACGGTGAATGCACCTAAATATTCTTTACCCATATTTAACTTGCGTAGACGGCCTACAGGTACAGTTAAAGTACCAGTAACGGCAACAGGAGTAAGATCGGTCATCGACGCTTCGCGTGTATTCGGTACAACTTTAGCCCATTGGCTAGAGCTACGAATCATGTCTTCGATTTCATCAAGTGCTACATCTTTTTTCAATTTTAATGTAATTGCTTGAGAGTGACAGCGCATCGCACCAATTCGAACACAGTGGCCATCGATAGGAACGATCTGTTGATTGCCCAAAATTTTATTGGTTTCAACTTGACCTTTCCATTCTTCCTTAGACTGACCGCTTTCGAGTTGCTTGTCGATATAAGGAATCAACGAGCCAGCCAATGGCACGCCAAAGTTCGCTTTAGGGAAGCCTTCACCGCGTTGCAAATCTGCGATTTGACGGTCAATATCAAGAATTGCAGACTTTGGATCATCTAGTAATTCTTTAGTATTGTTGTACAAGTAGCCCATACCTGTGATGAGTTCACGCATGTTTTGCGCGCCTGCACCTGAAGCTGCTTGATATGTCATCGAAGTTGCCCATTCCACTAAATTGTTTTGGAATAGAGAACCTAAGCCCATCAGCATCAATGAAACTGTGCAGTTACCACCAACAAAAGTTTTAGTGCCATTCACTAAACCATCTTTGATGACATTTAGGTTGACAGGGTCAAGAACGATAATTGCTTCATCATCCATACGTAATGTAGATGCAGCATCGATCCAGTAACCATCCCAACCTTCTGCTTTAAGTTTTGGAAAAACTTCAGATGTGTAGTCGCCACCTTGACAGGTTAAAATGACATCCATTTGCTTCAGACTTTTAATATCTGTTGCATCCATAAGTGCTGGGGCAGTCTTACCACCAAATGAAGGTGCTTCGCCACCTGCATTACTGGTAGAAAAATAGAATGGCTCAATATGAGCAAAATCATTCTCTTCAACCATACGTTGCATAAGGACAGAACCAACCATCCCACGCCAACCGACCAGACCTACTTTCATGTCATTGTGCCTCGGTATGTAAAAAACTTTAAAGGGGTTTGAGTGTATCAAAAGCGACCACAACTGCAAGCTTTACGTAAATAAAACGATAATTTAATTGAGTGGAATAACTTGTTTGTATTAGATACAAAATTGATAAAGCCATAACTTTATTAATAAATTCCCTCTATCCTCAAGAGTAAAATTAACATGATATGGATTGAGATTTGTGCAGTAGTAGTTATTTGGCTGAGTTTATGGTCACTGATTCCTAGAGATGAATGGTGGTTTCGAGGAGCTGATTTTCCAAGATTACAAATATTAGCAGTGGGTTTAGTCACATTACTTGGCTTGTTGTTGATTAAGTCCGAGTGGACATTATTCAGAGAGCTATTATTAGTTGGGTTAATTGCAGCGGTTGCTTACCAATTAAAAATGGTTTTGCCTTATACGCCGATTTGGAAAAAACAAGTTAAACACGTTACTAAACAGCAGTTAAATGAATCACAGCAGATTTCGTTGCTGGTTGCGAATGTGCTTACACCAAATGACAAGTATGAATTGCTGCTCCAGCATATTTACCAGTTACAACCAGATATTGTATTAACGCTTGAATCAGATGAGTTGTGGCAGAAAGCATTGCAGCCTATAGAACAAGAGTATCGCTATAAAGTTGCAGTCCCATTAAATAATTTATATGGAATGCATTTATATAGTCGGTTTCCTTTGTTGGAATCAGAAATTAAATTTATTTTAAGCGATGAAATTCCGTCAATACATGCCTGCTTAGAGTTGCGTTCAGGGGTACAAGTTCAACTTTATTGTTTACATCCTAAGCCACCAAGCCCCAATGAAGCGAAAGATTCAACTTTGCGAGATGCTGAATTATTAATCGTTGGGGATCAAATTAAAGATTTAGATGAAAGTTGTATCGTGATGGGGGATTTGAATGACGTGGCTTGGTCTAGGACAACGCGATTATTTCAACGCATCAGCGGCTTACTTGATCCACGTGTTGGTCGATATTTTATGAATACCTTTCATGCGGATTATCCTTTACTAAGATGGTCTTTAGATCATATTTTTCATAGTACTGATTTTGGTTTGGTTGAAATGAAACGCTTGTCTCATATAGGTTCGGATCACTTTCCGATTTATGTGGTACTGCAAACAGGTAAGGTGTTTGAACAACAACAGCAATCACTAGACGAAACACCATCTGATGCTGAAGAAGCCGAAGATGCGATTCAGGAGGGAATTGAAAAGGCCGAAAAGCAAGAAAAAATGGTTGTTGATGAGCTAGCACAGCCTTATAAATAAGCTGGTTGATTAAACGGCCTTGATGTAAGCAATATCGTACATGGATTTAGTCCTACAGCGAATAGTCCAGTAAGACCAAAAGGTTTATTCTAAATACATCAGCACAGGGAAGCAGGAATGGAATTCCGATCTATGGATAGCTAGCGCTGAGATGGAAAAGCATTATGGATATGATGCATGCGATGGACGCAAGATAATAAAAAATGTGAAAGCACAACCTCATTTGCCCGAGTTTCGTAGGATGCGAAACTCGGGTTTTAATTTTTTAATAGATCTTTTCATAACCCTCAGGTCGCGTTTTAAAACGACGGTGAAACCACATCCATTGTGTTGGTGCGATACGTAACTGCGCTTCAATGATTTTATTGATGCGAATGGCATCTTCAACCTCATCTTCGCTTGGCATGTTCTCAACCATAGGCTCAATCAGTACTTTGTATTTTGGATTGCGAATATCACCGTAACGATAAAAATACAGTGGGATCGCAACGGCTTTTGAGATTTTTAATAAACGGCGATGTGCGGTAACGGTTGCCGCAGGGACACCAAAAAATGGTGCCATAACCCCTTGTTTCAAGCCAAAGTCTTGGTCAGGACTATACCAAATCGCGCCACCATCTTTTAAACGACGGACTAAGCCGCGCATGTCATCGTGATCAATTTGTTGTTGGTATATCGTGGCACGACAACGATAAATCAGCATATCCAACATCGGATTATTTTGAGGGCGATAAACCACATCAGGGTCAAAATATTGTGCGCATATATAACCCCCTGCATCGAGCAGCGTACTGTGTGTCCCTAACAGTAATATTCCTTTGCCTTGTGCTTTGGCTTCTGTAATGTGTTCTAAGCCTTCAATGCTATGTCGTCCTTTAAACCATTTTGGACAATACCAAGCATTTAAGGTTTCAAATACACCTAACATCATATCGACAAAGACTTGCTTTGCTTGTGCTTCAACTTCAGCAGTTGACCATTCAGGAAAGCAAAGCTCTAAATTTCGTAGTGTCGTTTTGCGGCGCGATTTAAGTAAATGCCAACATAATGTTGCCAAACCATGTGCCAATCGCCATTGAATTGCCCATGGCAAAATTGCCAATAACATAAGAAAAGTAATGGCGATCCAAATTTTCCAATATTTAGGAAGTAAAAACTCCCATTGAAATTCGCCGGGAATATAAGGCTGTTTTTGACTCATAAACTTAGATGCGTGGATGATGTTAAATTTTGCAGCAGTGTAGCATGAAGTGAGCCTGAGAATATGCCAACAAGTTTTTGTTCGGCTGCTACTCGGCGGAAATTGAATGATAAGTTCTTTGCCTTTATTTTAGCTGTAATACAATGCAGATCACATCAGACTCAATCCAGATTGAGTTGAGGATCAATAAAACAAAAAAGGGAAGGGATGATGAATATTCAGGAAATATCACAAGGAAAGAAAGTCGATGTTCAGAAAATGATCGAGTTTTATGATCAATTAGATGGGGTTGATTGTTCATTTATGTATGGTCGCTGGAAAGGATTTGAGGTAGTAACAGGTCATCAGATGAATGGACTATTGGAGCTGGCAAGCTGGTATGGGAAGCTATTTATTGATCAGGAAACGGTATATCCGCTAGTGATACTTAATGCGAAGAAAACAGCATTATTTTTCCTTGATCCGAAATGGTTGCCTCTAAATATTGATTTTAGCCTTCTGAAAAATAACAGTAAGTATCTAGCTGGTGCTTTGAAACTATTAAAAACCAAAGACAGTAAAGCACGTTTAAGAATGACTGAGTTTCGAGGGACAAGATCGGCAACAATGATTTATGATGAAAAGCCCATTCACGATGTGTTTCGAAAAATAGATGAGAATACCGTATTAGGCTGGATGGATCTAAAACAGCAAGCTCAGCCCTATTTTTTTATTCTGCAACGCGATAATCAAAGTTCGCTTGGCTTTGAATAATCTCACTCTCTGTGAGGATTTATCTTTTGCAAATTGAATCTGAGATCAAGTTGTACTTACACTTTTTAAATCTAAAAAGATAAAGCGCATGCTTTTTGTCGATAGATCAATGACTACAAATCAGGAGAAAATCTTGAAAACTATAAAAATAATCAAATGTGATATTACTCAAATTGCTGTGGAGGCGATTGTGAATGCTGCCAATACCTCTCTCTTAGGTGGAGGTGGTGTAGATGGTGCAATTCACCGAAAAGGCGGCGCAGCGATTTTGGCAGATTGTCAAAAAATAAGAGCAAAACAGGGTGGTTGTGCTGTTGGTGAGGCAGTGATGACGACGGCAGGTCTTTTACCTGCGAAATATGTCATTCATACTGTTGGACCCACTTGGGTCGATGGACAGCACGATGAGGCTTTATTATTGGAAAATGCTTATCTGAATAGTTTTAGATTGGCTGAAAGCTTGGAACTTAAATCTATCGCTTTTCCAAATATCTCAACAGGGATATATCACTTTCCTAAACAGCTTGCCGCACAGATTGCATTTACAAGCATTGCTGATGAGCTTAGAAATGGGCGAAGTGTAAAAGAGGTTGTATTTGTCTGTTTTGATGATGAGAATTTTAATATTTATCAAGTAGTCAAGGATGAGCTTAAATTAGAAGATATTGTCGTCATTTAAATCGAGCACCTATCTCGATGATAGGTGCCCGATGATTTAATTATCCTTTAGATGCGTTTTCTAACTCATCCCAACGCTCTAATTTTTCTAGCAATAATTCTTCGATTTCTGCTAAACGTTGACTTGCTGAAGTTGCGGCATTGGCATCCGAAACAAACCATGAACCATCTGCTAATTTTTCTGATAGTTCAGTTTGTTCAGTTTCTAGTTTTTCAATCTCAGCTGGAAGTTGTTCTAACTCACGCTGATCCTTATAACTGAGTTTTACTTTTTTCGGTGCAGCTGTTGCTGCCGCAGCTTCCGCTTTGGCTTGTGCTTTTTTTACATCACTTTTTTGATCTACGACTTTCTGATCTGGGCGTTGCTCCAAGTAATCTTGGTAACCACCGATGTACTCGTCAATGTTGCCTTTACCATCGAATACCCATGTTGAAGTCACGACATTATCCATAAATGCACGGTCATGCGAGATCAGTAATAGCGTACCTTTGTATTCTGAAAGTAATTCTTCAAGCAGCTCTAAAGTCACCATGTCGAGATCATTGGTTGGCTCATCCATCACGATTAAGTTTGATGGTTTAAGTAACAGTTTCGCCAATAAAATACGATTTCGTTCGCCACCTGAAAGTGCTTTAACAGGTGTACGCGCACGCTCAGGTGAGAATAGAAAGTCTTGCAAATAACTGTAAATATGGCGGCGGTTTCCATTCACATCAACGTAATCAGAACCTTCCGAAACGTTTGCCATGACACTTTTTTCAAGGTCAAGTGCATTACGTAATTGATCGAAATAGGCGACTTCAAGTTGTGTACCTGTTTTTACTGATCCACCGTGCTCAATTTCACCTAAGATCGCTTTGATCAAGGTGGTTTTACCGACACCGTTATCACCAACTAAGCCAATACGATCGCCACGAAGTACAATTGCAGAGAAGTCTTTAATCAATGGTTTATGATCATAGCTGACACTTAAGTGCTCGATTTCAAAAACGAGTTTTCCTGAACGATTGGCTTCTTGTGCCGCCATCGTTACTTTGCCTTGCTGCGAACGACGTGCTTTAGATTGTTCACGTAGGTCTTTTAATGCGCGAACACGTCCCTCATTACGAGTACGGCGCGCTTTAATGCCTTGACGAATCCACGCTTCTTCTTCTGCTAGCTTTTTATCAAATAAAGCATTTTGTTTTTCTTCTGCTTCCATTTGTTGTGCTTTAAGTTCGAGATAGCGTGAATAGTTACCTTCGTAACCACGCAAAATACCTCGGTCAAGCTCCACAATACGTGTTGCGATGCTGTCAACAAATGAACGGTCATGCGAAATGAATAGTAATGTGAGATTGTTTTGATCGAGTAAGAATTTCTCTAACCATTCGATACTTTCAACGTCTAAATGGTTGGTTGGCTCATCGAGTAGTAATACATCTGGTTGAGTCAACAGGGCGCGTGCAAGTAGTACACGGCGCTTACGTCCACCTGAAAGGTCTGCCAAATCGGCATTTGGGTCAAGTCCCATTTTACCTAAGATGGTATTCACTTTGTTTTCAAGCGCCCAACCATCAAGCTGATCGAGTTTATGTTGCAACATACCCATACGATCGCAGGCTTCCATATCGCCGAGTACGCAGGCATCACTTGCTTCATGGTATTCTTTGAGAACTGTTGCAGCTTCGCCTGCACCATCAGCAACAATATCAGCCACTTTGCCTGAATCCATCGGCACATCTTGGGCTAACATAGAAACAGTTAAGCCATTTTGAATCGAAACTTCACCCGTATCGGGCAATAAACTTCCCTCAATCAGTTTTAATAAAGTAGACTTACCTTCACCATTACGGCCAATCAAACAGACTCGCTCGCCACGTTCTAGATTAAAGTGCGCGCCGTCGAGTAGGGCCGGTCCGCCAAATGCGAGATGGACATCCCTTAAAGTAATATAGGCCATAATGTTTCCTAAAAGTTCAGATGAGGTCTGAAATGACTAAACAACATAATTTTGATGATCACGCGTCATTTTCCGCACCCATTGAAGATTTGCAAGTCCGAATTGCATTTTTAGATGATTTAGTTGAACAGTTAAATCAACAATTGGCAATTCAGACCAAAGAAATCGCTGATTTAAAAAAACAAATGCAAATTTTGTATCAACGTGTTGAAGCATCCGATTTATCTGAAGGAATTGCACCTTTTGATCCGATGAGTAATAAACCACCGCATTATTAATATATGGCAAGCGTGAAACTTGCCATATTTTGTCTTTTATTTGACAGTTTAATATTAAAAACCATGCAGTACGATTTTACCTTTCGTTGAGCCACTTTCGATTTGTTGATGTGCTTGTTTGAGGTTCTCTGCATTAATCGGAGATAAAACTTGGGTTACTGTGGTTTTAATTTTACCAGCATCTACAAGTGTTGAAATTTGATTAAGCAGCTCACTTTGTTTGATCATATCTTCAGTTTGATACATTGAGCGTGTGAACATAAATTCCCAATGAATCGACACTGACTTTGATTTAAAGGGCTTAATGTCTAATTGCTCAGGGTCATCAATCAAGCCGAAATGTCCTTGAGGGGCGATCAGTTGTGCAATATCAGGCAAATGTTGATCGGTCTGGGTAGTCGAAAATACATACGTTGGTGCATTTAGACCGAGCTTGGTTATTTGCTCTGCTAAGGGTTGACGATGGTCTAAAACAAAATCTGCACCGAGCTGTTTGACCCAATCGGCTGTTTCAGAACGAGAGGCAGTACTGATAATTGTTAAATTAGTTAATTGCTTGAGTAATTGGATAGTAATTGAGCCTACGCCACCAGCACCACCGATTACCAAAATAGTGGTATTTAAAGGTGATGAAGTTGGTACTTTTAAACGATCAAACAACATTTCCCATGCGGTGATTGCCGTTAAAGGTAAGGCCGCGGCTTCAATAGTATCGATCGACTTTGGTTTATGCCCCACTATGCGTTCATCTACTAAATGCAATTCGCTGTTGCTGCCTTGACGATTCAATGCGCCTGCATACCAAACAATATCTCCAACTTTAAATAATGTTACCTCCTCGCCGATAGCTTCGACGACACCGACAGCATCCCACCCTAAAACTTTCCATTGATCTTGTTCAGGATTTACATTGTGACGAATTTTGGTGTCAACTGGATTTACAGAAAC
>LULL01000208.1_pt1 | contig 24687 bp, 25 predicted proteins | sample 728161 | NCBI WGS metagenome assembly LULL01 (sample SAMN03860290, study PRJNA289734) | marine metagenome | biome: seawater column; feature: ocean; material: water; isolation source: Red Sea water column Station 149 - depth 500m | place: Saudi Arabia: Red Sea | collected 2011-10-15 | depth 500 m
GTATTGGTACAAGGTTTTACGGGTAAAAACGGTACTTTCCATTCTGCACAAGCACTTGAGTATGGTACAAAAGTCGTTGGTGGTGTAACGCCTGGTAAAGGTGGTTCTACCCACTTAGACTTGCCTGTATTTAACACCATGAAAGATGCAGTGGCTGAGACAGGCGCTGATGCTTCTGTAATCTATGTACCTGCACCATTTGTACTCGATTCAATCGTTGAAGCGGTTGATTCTGGTGTGGAGTTGATCGTGGTGATCACTGAAGGCGTACCGACCATCGATATGCTTAAAGCAAAGCGTTACCTTGAAACCAATGGTAATGGTACACGCCTAGTTGGTCCAAACTGCCCAGGCGTAATCACTCCAGGTGAATGTAAGATTGGTATTATGCCAGGTCACATCCATCAGCCAGGTCGTATCGGTATCATTTCACGTTCTGGTACATTGACTTATGAAGCGGTTGCACAAACCACTAAACTTGGTCTAGGTCAATCGACTTGTATCGGTATCGGTGGTGACCCAATCCCAGGTATGAACCAAATTGATGCTTTGACATTGTTCCAAGAAGATCCTGATACAGATGCAATCATCATGATCGGTGAGATCGGTGGTTCTGCGGAAGAAGAAGCAGCTGAATTCATCCAATCAAATGTGACGAAACCAGTTGTGGGCTATATTGCTGGTGTGACTGCGCCGAAAGGTAAGCGTATGGGGCACGCAGGTGCGATCATCTCTGGTGGTAAAGGTACTGCGGAAGAGAAGTTTGCTGCATTTGAAAAAGCTGGTATGGCGTATACACGTAGTCCTGCAGAGCTTGGTTCAACCATGTTGGAAGTTCTGAAATCTAAAGGTATGGCTTAAGTTTTGTCAGAAATATTTTTATCCACTACGTCATTAACCTCATTTGCAGTACGTCGAGTACAGCATCATTAGGTTGCCTTGTAGTAGACTTAAACTATATAGACAAAATTAAAAGTTATAACTTTCTTAAAGTTTCTCAAAAGCATCTCTTCGGAGGTGCTTTTTTATGGCTTAGATTAGCATTTGAAGTGCAACACTATGTTGTTGCCATAATACCTGATTCGGACTTTTAAAACCGATGATTTTATTTTAAGCTGGAACAATAACGTGCGAATTTGAAAGCATATGTGCAAAAAAGTGCATGATTGACCCCATCTGATAATTTTATGTCCTCTATAACACTCAAAGTACAAATCTCTAATCGCCCAGGTGCGTCATTCCCAGTTCGTCGTATGAACTTCAACTTTGACGACGTACCAGAATATTGGATGAATGAGTCTGCGGGTTTGACGCACTTCATGACTGCGTTATCTGCATTATTTCCTGCGGGCGAGCAACTGTTCATCGACAGTGTTCGTGCAGTCCGCTATCACCCAGCTATTAAAGATAATAAAGAATTGCAAAAAGAAATCAGTGCATTTATCGGTCAAGAGGCAATGCACACCCATGAGCATGTTGGCTTTAACGCATCTGCGCAAAAGTTTGGTCATGATGTGGCAATACTTGAGAAAAATACCGATAGTGTGATTCAGTTTGGTCGTAAGCTTTTTGCCAAAGCCATGAAACCTTTTGGTTATACCCAAGAGATGATTGATCTCACCGCAACGACTGCGCTTGAGCATTTCACCGCAACGATTGCGTCAGAGCTATTGACCAATCCACACATTCAAGAGCTGATGAAAGATGACACCATGCGCTATATGTGGCTATGGCATGCCGTAGAAGAAAATGGCTCAGTTGCCTTAGTAATTGCGATGAGCATGATTTTAGTCACTCAAGCACAGTTTACTTTGCGCCTACTTAAAGCAGATAAGAAACTGAATCTCAAAGAATTAACAATGATCTATAAATTTGCCTATAGCCCATCAAAAGGCATCATCACAGGTTTAGCAGGTGAGATGTTGGCATACTTCCGCCCACGCTTCCACCCGAATGATTTGGATACGGTAGCTTTGTTGGATAAATGGAAATCAAAGCTAGGTCTTTAATGGTCTGACGTTTGCTATAGCTATAAAAATAACGATTTTAAGCATTGACGGTTTTTCATCACGTCGTGCCTGCAAACACAGGCACGATTTTTTTTATTTAATTTTACAAAAAAAAATAAATTGGGCGATGCTGATTTTTCAGCTCAGCTAATAATTATTGAGAACAGTTTATAAAAATTATGACCAAAAATTCAACAACTTGAGTGGTTCAATGGTTTTTGATAATTTCAAGATGAATTGTAAATGCGTTTGTTTCTCATTATTAATTATTTAAAATCAAATACTTATGATGATGTTAGGCTTGATTTAAATTTATAATCATTCATAATAGAGAAAAGTTTGGAGGTGAGTTATGCAAGGTAATCCTGAAGTCATTGACTATTTAAATATGCTGATTGGCGGTGAGCTTGCTGCTCGTGATCAATATTTGATCCATTCTCGGATGTATGAAGATTGGGGCTTGAGCAAAATCTTTGAGCGTATCAATCACGAGATGGAAGAAGAAGCGACTCACGCTGATGCGATTATTCGCCGTGTATTGTTCCTCGAAGGCACGCCTAATATGGATCGTCATGACATCAATGTTGGTGATGATGTGGTGAGCTGTCTGAAAGCTGATCTTGCACTCGAATATGAAGTACGTGAGAAATTGGCCAAAGGCGTAAAGCTTTGCGAAGAAAAAGGCGATTTCGTGACACGTGATATGCTTCGTCAGCAGATGTCTGATACTGAAGAAGATCATACTTATTGGTTAGAGAAGCAATTGAGATTGATTGAGAAAATTGGTTTGCAGAATTATATTCAATCGCAAATGTGATTTTTAATTGTAGAAATCATTCGATTTAAAAAAGCCAGCGTGATGCTGGCTTTTCTTTTAGCTTTAAAATTCTATTTAGGCTCTGTTAACATCGGATCAAGATCACAACTTTGCATGAGATTTTCAATGATTTTATCAGTTTGCTTTTTTGAATAAAGAGAAAGGCTAATTTTCTCTAATGTTTTAGGCATGGTCGATTGATTGGAATAAGTAAAGCAAACTTCTGATTTATATCGCCAAAATTTTTGAAAATCTTGCTTTGATAATTTACGCCACCATTCATACTTTCTAAATTTTTGAAATTCAATTTCAAGTATGGGTGGCTTCAGAAATTTACTGATTTCACCCATATATTTAGTTAGAAATTTGCGTGTGATAATGCGTTGATTGTTAATCGTGATATGCTCAAATGCACGTAGCAAACCGAGAAAAGCACTGAATCCAAATATCAAATAATGCTTTGTTTGAGCTGAGTCATTTAAAAAAGTCATTATGCCTAAGACGACAGCCAATACGATCAGGCTGTAGGAATTAAACGGTGTTGTTTTATAAAGAATATGTTCATTAGCTTGTAAGTGCATGGTTTATTTTTTCTTCTGAAATATTAAAATGTCATTTAAAACTTGCTTGGCATGGGTTTGCGAGTTGACGCTACTATAGTGGTAAACAATCGTGCCTTGCGGATCAATCAAGAAACTTTCACGCTTTGCCACTTTGGTGATACCAAAATTTCGAACAATACCAAACTGCTCAGCGAGCTGATGTTGATGATCGGCTAAGATCGGGAAGGGTAATCCAAGTTTTTCAGAAAAAGCCTGATGAGATTTCACATCATCAAGACTGACACCCATGACTACAGCATTGGCTTTTAGAAATTGTGGGTAGAGATTTTTAAATTGTTTGGCTTCTTCTGTACATCCTGGTGTGTTGTCTTTTGGATAGAAATACAGCACTGTCCATTTACCACGAGTGTCTTTGCTTTGATGCCATTTGCCATTTTGATCTTGGAGTTTATAAGTCGGTGCAACTTGACCAACCCATTGCTTTTGTTCGTTCTGTGATGAATTGATGAGTGACGTTTTTGCAAAAGTAGTCGCACTAGACAGAGTGCAACTGAGTACGATCAGCGGAATATATTTTGAGATGTTCATTTTATTCTACAAATAGGATCAGTCGTTCTATGATAACTGGGTTTAAGTGTCTAATGTAAAAAATCCATGCACAGAGACATGGACTTTTATGTTTAAATTTTAGATGGGGCAGTAAAAGAATTATTGCTCAAGATCAAAAGCAGTTTCTGCTTCACTTTCAGCTTCTGGTGCTACAGCAGGGACTTTTGCCAACATACGCTCACGAATAAGACCTTCGATTTGCTCAGCGACTTGTGGATTTTCCTCAAGATAGCGGATGGTATTGTTTTTACCTTGTCCGATCTTATCCCCTTGGTACGAGTACCATGCACCTGCTTTTTGCACGATGTCTTGTGCCACAGCAAGGTCGATCACTTCACCGAGCATATTGGTGCCTTTGCCGTATAGAATTTGGAAAAGCGCTTCTTTAAATGGCGGCGCCATTTTATTCTTCACAACTTTAACTTTGGTTTCGTTACCAACGACTTCGTCACCTTCTTTGACTGCACCGATACGACGAATATCCAAACGCACAGATGCGTAGAATTTCAACGCATTACCACCAGTTGTAGTTTCAGGGCTACCGAACATCACACCAATCTTCATACGGATTTGGTTAATGAAGATCACCATACAGTTTGAGCGTTTGGCGTTACCTGTGATTTTACGCAGAGCTTGGCTCATCAAACGAGCTTGCAAGCCCATGTGTGAATCGCCCATTTCGCCTTCGATTTCGGCTTTTGGTGTCAGTGCTGCAACGGAGTCGATAACGATCAAATCAATCGCACCAGAGCGCACCAGCATATCGGCGATTTCAAGCGCTTGTTCGCCATTGTCAGGCTGTGAAACCAAGAGGTTATCAATATCTACGCCAAGTTTTTTTGCATATTCAGGGTCGAGCGCATGTTCTGCATCGACGAATGCACACGTACCACCAGCTTTTTGACATTCTGCGATCGCTTGCAAAGTCATTGTGGTTTTACCTGAAGATTCAGGGCCATAAATCTCAATAATACGACCTTTCGGCAGACCACCAATGCCCAAAGCAATATCTAGGGTGAGCGAGCCAGTTGATACCGCTTCGACCGCTTGTACTGTGTTATCACCCAAACGCATCACGGTATTTTTACCAAATTGCTTTTCAATTTGGCTTAGCGCTGCGCCTAATGCTTTTGATTTATTCTCATCCATCTCATAACCTCAATATTGTGAATTTTAACTTTTTAACCAAAGTGGATGCCTAGTCTGCGTCGCAAGATCATTATTTTATGTCAATTATTTAAAATCAATGACAGTTATCTAAAACGAATGACCGTTGGTTGGCAGTATCATGGCAGAATTTTGGTGATAAATCGAGTGTCGATTTCACTTAAAACGACACCGTTTGTCGCATATTTTTATCTTCAATTCTCCTAAATATTTTTAGCGATCTTCCATCATTTCATTCATCAAAATCTCTATGCGGAATTTACCATTAATAAGCATCATCATTATGCCAATCCGCAACCGAATATTGATTATTTTTCTCTTTAAATTTATGGATTTGCCGACGATCTTTCTTACTTGGACGATGCTCAGGTCGAGCCAAATTGTGCAGTTTGCGCTGTGAACTCAGTAGCTCACGACGTGCCACGCTCATTTCTGTTTCATCATAGAGTAATTGTGCTTGCGGTGCACCGCCACGTTGTGCAGACAGGGCTTTGATTTGCACAGTTTTTTTATCGAAACCTTGCTGAATGGTCAGCTCCATGCCAATGCGTACTTCTTTGGATACTTTGACCCGATCGCCATCGTGATGCACTTTTCCACCTTCAATGGCGGCTTTGGCAAGTGAGCGTGTTTTAAAAAATCGAGCTGCCCAAAGCCATTTGTCGATGCGCATTGATTCTGTTTGATTGGATGCGCCGTTTTCAGCGCTATGTTCACGACTGTGTTCTTTACGATTGCTTTTACTCATGTGTGCTTTGATTGAAATGCCGTTTGTTAAAATAGTGGTTTAAACGATTATGTACCGTATAAGTTACTAGATTTGTCATCATCTAAATAATTCAGTAAATCAGTAAGCTGATCAAGATGAAGATAATTTGGATTTAATTCCGTTCTTGTGTTACTCGAATCAGGCTCGCTAATACTGAATAACTGTGCAATACCAAACTGCTTGGCACTATCAAGCACCGCATAATTATCATCAATAAAAGTCACTTGTGACACATCAAAAGGATAGCGCTGTTGCAAGGTCTGCCAAAAGCGTTGATCTTCTTTGGCGTAGCCAATCGACTCACTGCTAATCACCTGTTTGAAATAAGGGCGAATCGGCACATTTTCAAGTTTTAAATCAAGGGTGACTTGATCTGCATTACTGACAATCCAACATTCTATGTCGAGATGTTGCAGTGCATTTAACAGTTCAAAACAACCGAATCGTGGTGCAATCAGATGACGATTTTCTTGCTGTATCGCAAAGGCATCGACACCGATATGTTGTCGCCAAAACTGAGATGAATACCAATTCAGACTGCCTTGAAACTGCAAATAATATTGATATAGCTGTGATTTTGCCTGTTCAAGCGTGGCTTGATGTTCAATCGCCCAACGCTCAGGAACGAGTTGCATCCAAATATAGGTATCAAATGCCAAATCCAACAACGTGCCATCCATATCAAAAAAGATGATCGGTTTTGAGATTTGCGCTGAATGATTTGCTACAGTAGTCATGGATAAATCGAGAGGTGAGTATGTTTGCTAAAGTTGCATTAGAGCAGATGCCACAGAATTTGCAACAGTTGAGCCGTATTTTACAGCAGGCAAGTGCCATCATTGTGGCGGAATATGAGCGTTATCAACGTGGTGGGCAATTCCAAATTAAGCGGAAATCTGACAACTCGCCTGTGACGCAAGCCGATCTGAAAGCGCATCGATTTATCAGTCAGGCTTTGGCGCAACTCACTCCGAAATTACCGCTTTTATCCGAAGAAGGTGAGCATAACGAACGTCATCAATGGCAACGCTTTTGGATGCTTGATCCGCTGGATGGCACCAAGGAATTTATTGATCAAACAGGTGAATTTACGATTAATCTGAGTTTGATCAAAAATGGTGAATCGGTGATTTCTGCCATCGCTGTACCATTGATGTCGAAGCTATATATTGTAGAAAAGATTGTAAAAAATAATCATGAAGAAAGACAACTTCCGTATCGCTATCAATGGAATGCGCAAGGTCAAACTGAGTTATTTCAATTTCATCATGATTCAAGTAAAAATGATTCAAAAAAAGACAAATCAATACGTATTGCCATGAGTCGCCGTCCAGAGCGCAGTCTTCGCTATCAGGAATTTTTAGATTTTCTCACATCGCAAAATATCAGTTACCACAAAGTGAATGCAGGCAGTGCCTATAAGTTTTGCATGATGATTGAGGGGGAGATTGATCTTTATCCACGCTTTCATCCGACCAGTGAATGGGATACTTCGGCAGGACAAGGCTTGTTGCAAAGCATAGGCGGAGAAGTCTTTGATCTCAGTCATCGACCGTTTCGTTATAATCAACGGACAAGTTTGCTCAATGGGCAGTTTATTGCTTTGCGTGATGTGAGGGATTGGATATTATTTTCACACTATATGGAAAATCTTGAATAATTCTTGCAGATTTTTATAGCAAAGCGAGTGAGCTGTGCTAGATTGAAATAAAGATTATTTTTTTTATAAAAATCCATACCTATGTTTACTGTACTATTTATTTAGAAAATGATTTTATATGTTGATATAATTTTGAAAAATCCTCACATGCTAAGTAGATAGTGAGCTGCATTGCAAAATACTAATGCGTTGGTCTAATAGCCAACATCACTCAAATTTATATATACTATTCACCGAAAATCAACAGTTTGAACAGATACTACATTGACTGAAATGCACGTGCCAACGCATAATTTACATGTTTGAAATATTGATTCGTTACAATGAAGACTGAGCCACAAGCTTGGTTCTTCACATCACATACTTATTTATACACCAGTAAGTTACATACCAGTAAAAAAGGAGCTACATATGGCCGGTGGAAAGTCAAAAATCATTTATACATTAACTGATGAGGCCCCGCTACTGGCGACATACTCGTTACTCCCAATCATTGAAACTTTTACCAAGCCAGCGGGCTTAGAGATCGAAAAGCGTGATATTTCTGTCTCTGCACGTGTGCTTGCAGAGTTTTCTGACTATCTGAACGATGATCAAAAAGTCCCAAATACGCTCGCCGAACTTGGTCGTCTAACCCAAGACCCTGAAACGAATATTATCAAGTTGCCGAATATCAGCGCCTCTGTATCACAGCTCAAGGCATGTATCAAAGAGCTTCAGTCCAAAGGTTTTGCACTACCTGATTTTCCAGACAATCCAACGACTGAAGAAGAAAAAACCATTCGTGCGAAATATGGTAAATGTCTAGGTTCTGCGGTCAATCCAGTGTTACGTGAAGGGAACTCTGATCGCCGTGCGCCAACTGCCGTGAAAAATTATGCAAAAAAACACCCACATTCCATGGGCGAGTGGAAGCAATGGTCGCAAACTCACGTATCGCATATGGATGAAGGTGATTTTTATCACGGAGAAAAGTCCATTACGCTTGATCGTGCACGCAATGTCAAAATGGAACTGACCACAGAAAGTGGTGAAAAAATTGTCCTTAAGCCAAAAGTTGCGCTTGAAGATGGCGAAGTGATCGACTCAATGTTTATGAGTAAAAAAGCATTGTGCGCTTTCTATGAAAAAGAACTTGATGACTGTAAAGATGCAGGTATTTTGTTCTCGCTACACGTTAAAGCAACCATGATGAAAGTGTCACATCCGATTGTATTCGGTCACTGTGTCAAAATTTATTATAAAGACGCTTTTGAAAAACATGGCAAATTGTTCGATGAGCTTGGCATCAATGTTAACAATGGTATGGCTGGTCTCTACGAGAAGATCGAAACTTTACCAACCTCTTTGCGTGAAGAAATCATTGAAGATTTGCATGCTTGCCAAGAGCATCGTCCTGCACTCGCTATGGTGGATTCTGCCAAAGGGATTACCAATTTCCACTCACCGAATGATGTGATCGTAGATGCGTCAATGCCTGCAATGATTCGTAGTGGTGGGAAAATGTGGGGCGCTGACGGCAAACAACATGACTGTAAAGCGGTGATGCCTGAGTCGACCTTTGCACGGATTTATCAAGAAATGATTAATTTTTGCAAATGGAATGGCAATTTCGATCCACGTACCATGGGTACAGTACCAAACGTTGGTTTGATGGCGAAAAAAGCTGAAGAATACGGTTCGCATGATAAGACCTTTGAGCTTGAACAAGCCGGGGTTGCCAATATTGTTGATCTAGATACAGGTGAAGTGCTGTTATCGCAGAATGTGGAAAAAGGTGATGTTTGGCGCATGTGTCAAGTCAAAGATGCGCCGATTCGTGACTGGGTAAAACTTGCGGTAAATCGTGCACGCAACTCAGGCATGCCTGCGATTTTCTGGCTTGATCCTTATCGTCCGCATGAAAATGAATTGATTAAGAAAGTCCAAAATTATCTAAAAGAACACGATACTGAAGGGCTGGATATTCAGATCATGTCGCAAGTACGTGCCATGCGTTATACGCTCGAGCGTGTGGCTCGTGGCGCAGATACGATTTCTGTAACAGGTAATATTTTGCGTGATTACCTCACTGATTTGTTTCCGATCATGGAGCTCGGTACTTCTGCGAAGATGCTATCTATTGTGCCGTTAATGGCAGGTGGTGGCATGTACGAAACAGGTGCGGGCGGTTCTGCGCCGAAGCATGTACAGCAATTGGTTGAAGAAAATCACTTACGTTGGGATTCTTTGGGTGAGTTCTTAGCACTTGCGGTATCACTGGAAGAGTTGGGCATGAAAGAAGACAATGCCAAAGCTACCATACTTGCTAAGACATTAGATGATGCAACGGGATTATTGCTTGATCATGAGAAATCGCCGTCACGTCGTACAGGTGAGCTTGACAACCGTGGAAGTCATTATTATCTCGCAAAATATTGGGCGGAAGCGTTGGCAGCGCAAGATGACGATGCAGAGCTCAAATCAACATTTACGCCACTTGCAAAAGCCTTGGCTGAGAATGAAGAGAAAATCGTAGCGGAACTTACCGAAGTGCAGGGTAAAAATACCGATATTGGTGGCTACTATGCGATTGACCCTGAAAAAGTGAAAGCAATTATGCGTCCAAGTGAAACCTTTAATAAAACCCTTGAGACAATCTAGAGCTTAAAGTCGCTTTGATTTTAGTTTTAAGCTGTTTGATATAAAGCCAGTACCAAGCGTACTGGCTTTTGTCATTTAATAGAATATTGAGCAAAAGGATAAAACATGAAACGCAGACGATATAATGTGAATCATGCTATAGTCATCAATCGAATTTTTAGTTTTAGCGTTTAATGAGGGGCAATTGGACACACTTCACGCCTTACCCAAAAGTATGTTTAGTGCAGTTGAATTATTGCCTGACCATGACACACCAATTGTTTTATTTACACGACATTCGATCCGTGAACTTGTGAATGGGCAGGGCTTGGCAGGTTATGATTTGCAACTCACTGATGAAGGGCGTGTGCTTGCAGAAGCGTGGGGTGAATACTTAACGCAGCAAACTCAACGTCAAATCGTGAACTGTATCAGTAGTCCAATACAGCGTTGTCTTGATACTGCAACATTGATGATCGCAGGTGCAGATCGACACTTTTCAGATAATACCCATCAGATTGAAATTTTTGAAGAGTCCTTACTAGTTGAACCTGGAAGCTTTGTCGTAGATATTGATTTGGCTGTTCCGCATTTCCGAAAAAAAGGGGCGGTGAGCTTCATTGATAGTTTTGTCAAAAATACACTCCCTGGGATGAAGCATCCGATTCGAGGAGTATTGGATGTGTTAGAGCTTTTATTTCACTCACATCTCATCCAAACTGAAAAAAATACGGACACTAAAAACCGTGCATTAAGCTTAGCGGTCAGTCACGATACGATTTTGGCCGCATTCATTGCAGTGATTTCAGGACATTTCCAAGTACAGAAAAAAGATTGGCCAGAGATGATGGAAGGGGTTTTTATTTGGTTTGAAAATACCTCAAGCTTTGAAGCGTCACAGCTCAATTGGGTATGGCGAGGCGAACGACATCAACTTAATATTCATGATTTAAAAGCGAATATTTAAGATCTAATATTTAAAAGCCAATATTTAAAAGCACTGTTAGAAAAATACAGTTAAAAACACAAAATATTATTGAAAGCATATTCGACTTTTACACATCAACTTTATAGTTCAAAGTAAGCTCATCTCCACACTGTCCACGAATCCCCCAATTCTCTTTTGGTGTTTCGATAATGGTAATTTCGATATCTTGCGTTGAGATACCACATTGATGTTGTATATTTTGAAAAAGTGTTTGAATAAGCAATTTTTTTGCAGATGTTGAGCGACCCTCAAACATCAAAATTTCGATGATGAGATACTCCTTGCTACGATCATCAGGAAAAATAAAATCTGCTTGCTCAAGGGCAAAGAAACGCTGAAATTTCTTTTCTATAGGATATTGTAGAGCAGTAATAAGCGCTTGATGAATCGCATCAGAAAGTTGGGCTTGATGTGTTTGGAGTGTGCTTGCCAAGCCGTAAATTTTGATTTGTGACATAAATATTTTCCTAGTTTATTGAAGGTTTTATTGTTATTGATAAATTCTTCAAGCGAGATGAGTGTGTTGTATTGTTGAGTGTAAATTTTCAAGCAAGTTTTTAAAAAGTTGTAGATTGTATAAAGCGGTAGCTTGAAAAGCATTAGAGCTAAAAAAAGCCCAAAAGGGCTTTTTTTATTGCATAACTTCGATTGAAGTTATAGATGCTTAGTTAGTAGCCAAAGCTTTAACTTGAGCATTCAAACGGCTCTTATGACGAGCTGCTTTGTTTTTATGGATGATACCTTTATCAGCCATACGGTCGATTACAGGTACAGCTGTTTTGTAAGCTTCTGAAGCAGCAGCATAATCACCAGCAGCGATCGCATTTACTGTACGTTTAAGGTAAGTACGAACCATAGAACGCAAGCTTGCGTTGTGTTTACGTGCTTTAACGTTTTGACGAGCACGTTTTTTAGCTTGAGCAGAGTTTGCCACTCGTGCACTCCTTGAAAATAAGTTGGTCTGGGCGGGCTGAAGTTAAAACCAAAAAATATTGGCAACATTCACCAGCCCGTAAACAAGTGCCATATTTTGATGAAACTAAGCATCGAAGTCAAGCCTTGTAATGTTTTTAAGTGCATTTAACAGGTGATTATGTTGCAAGAAAACGTTACATTAAGCCTAGTTATAACTTGGATGAAATAAAAATGAAAACAGGTGATAAAAAAGCGATTGTAATAGGTGCTACAGGATTGGTTGGACAAGCTTTAATAGAGCAATTGCAACAGTCTGAAGAATTCAGTGCGATAACTGCCGTGGTGCGTAAAAAATCTGATACATTAGATACTTATAATAAAGTTACTCAATTTGTCTTAGAGGATTTTTTGTTATTAAACGATGAAGACGTGAATGCATATACGCATGCTTTTAGCTGTTTAGGTAGCACGATTAAACAAGCTGGTTCAAAAGAAGCATTCTATGCAATTGACTATGAAATGAATGCTCATTTTGCTGATTTACTTCAAGATAAAGATGTTCACTTATTGGTCGTTAGTGCTTTGGGAGCGAGTGCAAATTCACCAATTTTCTATAATAAAGTTAAGGGTGAATTAGAAAATTACCTCAGAAGTTTATCTCTTTATAAATTATCAATTTTTCAGCCATCATTATTGATTGGTAAACGAAGCGATGTGCGTTTTCTAGAAGATATGGCACAAACTGCATTTAAACTTGTAGAACAAGCATGGACTAAGCCGTTTAAATATAAGCCTGTAACCGCAGAGCAATTGGCGCATACTATGCAGGTTGCAGCCCAAACACAAACTGCCGCATTTAAACTGTTTGATAATTTAATGATACAACAAACTCGATAATGGAGAAGCTCAGTGACAACAGTATCTTTCGTAACTTGTGATTTGTTAGATGACAACCCTGAAAAAGATTTACAAGTCGTAACACCATGCTTAGATGGGAAATTCTTCAAGAGTTATGGTGCTCGTAAAACTTTTGGTGGCCAAATTGTGACTGTAAAGTGCTTTGAAGATAATTCTCGTGTTAAAGAATTATTGGCAACTGATGGAACAGGTAAGGTACTTGTTGTTGATGGTGGTGCTTCCATGCGTTGTGCATTGATGGGAGACATGATTGCAGAATCAGCAGTGAAAAATCACTGGAATGGTGTTGTGATCTATGGTTGTGTGCGTGATGTAGATGCGATTGCGGAACTAGATTTAGGTGTACATGCATTGGCTGCAATTCCACAAAAAAGTAATCGTAAAGGCATAGGTGAAGTTGATATCACATTGTATTTTGGTGGTGTGACAATCAATTCTGGTGATTATATCTATGCAGATAATAACGGAATTGTGATTGCGAAAGAAAAATTAGTCGACTGCTAAAGGGTTAGCGATATGCTGAAAATGGTGAATCATCAATTTAAAGTTTTACAATCTGTGGTTGCGAGTATCATTGAGGGTGGGCGAGGTGTATCAGGTACGCCTTTTCCTCAACAACCAACAAAACCTTTAAAGCTTTATGAATTTGAAGGTTCGCCATTCTGCCGTCGAGTTCGAGAAGTAGTGACCTTATTGAACTTAGATGTGGAAATTTATCCATGTCCTAAAGGCGGTCAGAAATATCGACAAATTGTAAAGAGCAAAGGTGGAAAAAGACAATTTCCATTTTTAATTGATGAAAATACAGGTGATCAACTTTATGAATCACAAGATATTATTCATCATTTATTTAAACATTATGGTAAAACAGGGCAGACCCCTAAGAAATACAGCCATTATCCTAAATTACCTTATGTTTCGACCTTGGCTTCAGTTGCGAATGCAGCACGTGGTGTATGGATCAATAAGAAAATTATTGATCGAGCAGCACCAGAGCAACTGTTAGAGCTGTGGAGCTTTGAAGCGAGTCCTTATACGCGTTTAGTGCGTGAAGCTTTATGTGAATTAGAAATTCCATATGTTCTGCATAATGTGCCTAAGGAGCGTTGGCAAGATATGGGGCCAGCCATTCTACGCTTAAAACCAGGTAAATATATTCCATTACCGAATGGTAAGCGTGAAAAGGTTGTTGAAATTATGGGGCGTGATATTCAAGTTCCGTTTTTAATTGATCCAAACACAGGCGTGAAGATGTTTGAGTCGGCTAAGATTGTTGATTATTTGAAAAAACAATATGGTTAACCTGATTTAAAAAAGCATCCGTTAAGGGTGCTTTTTTATTCCTGATTGATTGTTAGCTTGCATCAATGGGTACTTTATCGTTTTAATAAGCAAGTCATCAAAGCAAAGCTGTATAGATAGATCAATATGTTAAGCCAACTAACTAACTTATTCAAAAGTTCAAAGGAAACACCTGAACAGCTATTCCTTAAAGAAAATGACTTGGTTTTTGATAGTCGTGGTGCAATTTATAAAGGTATTGTTTTGAATGAGTTGGGATTCCGTTTGGAATATTTCTCAAACCGAAAGTTAGATCGATTTGACGATCTCGAAAAGCTATTTCGGATTGCACCGCAAATTAATGAAAAGATCGATCTAGAAATACACTCACAGCGTTTTGTTGAGCGGTTGGGGAATACAGAAGAAAATCTTAAACAGTTAAAGCAAGCGATTAAAGTTTTAAATGATTATTATGTAAGGTTTCAAAGAGCGAAAAAATAAAAAGTAAGAGAATGAATCATTAATTAAAATATATAAAACCTAAGGAGATATTTTATCTGATGAAATTAACGTATTTGGTGAATAATTCTACTCTAAAAATTATATGGTTGTTGGCTATATTTTTTTATTCAATTTTAGCCTCTTATTGTGTAATGCATTATGATGGTTTCTATGGATTAAGGGTTTTATCCATAGGATCTATTGCTATGATGTTGCTTCTAGTCTTACTTTTTGTGAGTTTGCATTATGATTTCGGAACTAAGCCTCAAGTAGATTGGAGTAACTACAGGAAAGATAAAATGAAATTATTTCTAATAGCATTTCTTTTAGTGCCAATAATGGTTTTTGACTTATCAGAAAAACTTTCTATTTTATTTTTTTATAATATTGATAAAAGTTATAAGAGTGCAGAAATATATAATGTTCAAATAAAGGGTTTTTTTAATTCTGGACGTGGAGGACGACAAGATACTTGGGCTTATGCTGCAGAAGTTAATGATAAATATAAAGATTTTGTATTAATTTGTAATCTTGTTGATGTAAATGAGTGTAGTTTTGGTCGTTTTAAAGGAGAATATGCACAAATAAAAATATCAAAAGAGAGCCTGTATCCTCTAAAAAACTATAGTTTGGTTTATGGTTTTAAAAGTAAGAATATTAATATTGAAAGTGATGAGTTAATAAGGTTGTACAAAGAAAATAAGAAATATATTTTCTATTTTCTGTTTTTTATTTATATCCCATCGATTATTTTTACATTAATAATTTCTAGGGTTTTTAATAGAAAGCATATTTATAACTATTAAAAAGATAGATAGCCAAAGATTGATTATTGTAGCGGTTTATATCTTCCTGTCTCAATATAATAAAAAGGGACTAAATCCAAAGATATAGCCCCTTATTGATCAGGTTAGCGATTATTTTTCAATAATAGCCGTTACACCTTGACCACCAGCAGCACAGATCGAAACTAAGATACGACCTGAACCTTTTTGGTTTAAGATTTTCGCAGCAGTCGCGATGATACGACCACCAGTCGCAGCGAATGGGTGACCAGCAGCTAAAGAAGAACCTTTAATGTTTAACTTGCTACGATCAATTGAACCTAAAGGTGCATCTAAACCTAAACGCTCTTTACAGAATTTCTCATCTTCCCAAGCTTTCAATGTAGAAAGAACTTGTGATGCAAATGCTTCGTGAATTTCGTAGTAGTCAAAATCTTGAAGTTTAAGACCAGCGCGTTCAAGCATACGTGGAACTGCATAAGCAGGCGCCATCAATAAGCCTTCTTTCTTGCCAACGAAATCAACAGCAGCAGTTTCAGAGAACGTTAAGTAAGCAAGGACTTCGTGACCATTTGCTTTAGCCCATTCTTCAGAAGCTAAAAGCACGCATGAAGCACCATCAGTAAGAGGAGTAGAGTTACCCGCTGTCATTGTTGCAGCTTCGCCTTTACCAAATACTGGTTTTAACTTCGCTAATTTCTCAGCAGTTGAGTCAGCACGTAAGTTGTTGTCACGGCTTAAACCTAAGAATGGTGTAGTTAAGTCATCGAAGAAACCTTCTTCGTATGCTTTTGCCATTTTTTGGTGAGAAGAAGCAGCTAAAGCGTCTTGATCTTCACGAGCAATACCCCATTCAAGCGCAGTGATTGCTTGATGGTCACCCATTGATAAACCAGTACGTGGTTCACCATTTTTAGGTGCATCCATAAGATCTTTAACATTGATCTTAGAAAGTGCTTTTAAACGGTCTTTACCAGTTTTAGCGATGTTAAGCTCAAGTAAAGCTTTACGTAAACCATCACCAAACGCGATAGGCGCGTCAGAAGTCGTATCTACACCACCTGCGATACCTACTTCGATTTGACCTAATGCAATTTTGTTTGCAACTTGGAATGCTGCTTGTAAACCAGTACCACAAGCTTGTTGAAGATCACAAGCTGGAGTTTCTGGAGCAAGTTGAGTATTCAATACACATTCACGAGTCATATTGAAATCACGGCTGTGCTTTAATACTGCACCAGCAACAACTTCACCTAAGCGTTGACCTTGTAGGTTGAAACGCTCAACCAAACCATTTAATGCAGCAGTAAACATGTCGATGTTTGAAGCTGTAAAATAAGCGCCGTTTGAACGAGCAAATGGAATACGGTTACCGCCGATAATGGCAACACGGCGAACAGTGTTTTGGCTCATGGTTTTATCCTGTTGAACAGAAGGTTTGGTTGTTTTAGCTGGCGCTGCTTTTGTAGATGTAGAAGAAGCAGTGCTTTTCGGACTACGAGTAGTAGCACGCGTACGAGTCGTTTTAGGTGTCGTGCTTGCTGCTTTAGAGGTCGTGCCAGCAGTTTTACGTGTAGTAGAAGCTGCTTTTGATGTATTTGACACATTTTCTTCAGCAGAATTCTCGACTGCTGGATTTTCTTGAGTTGTTTTGCTCATAAGGCTTTTCCAAGCATAATTGCGATATTCTTGTGACAACAATACCATATTTACAATACTGCTGTATTGACTAGAATGACGCTGTAGACCACATTCAGGTCAAGACATCAGAACATGAACTCAAGTATGATTTATGACGAGTCAATCAAACATTGATTTCATGTAATTTGATTAACATGATGCATGTGTTTGTAAAAAATTCATTTGTATGAGAGATAATAATCATGACCGATCAATACCAAGCATTTACACAATCGCCTTTGGGTAAATTTGTTGTAAAAAATTTAGGTTTACCATCGCCAGTAACGTTAGATCGTTTTGAAAGTGCTCAACCTGTTGTGAATGGTGCAGTATTGCTTGGCGCAGCGCCTTCAAGCACGATTTCTGCTGCTATTGCTCAGGTTCTTAGCAATATCCATGCAGATAGCTATGTAGGTAATAATGTTGAATTACAACAAACCGCGGCGAAAGTTGGTTTAAACCTTCGTCCTTTAAATGCAGATGATAAAGAGTCTAAATTTAAAGCAGTTGTATTTGATGCTTCTGGTATTCAAGATTCAGAACAACTTAAAGAGTTGTATAACTTCTTTAACCCAATTGCTCGCCAGATTTCTAGTTCTGGTCGTGTAATTGTAATTGGTACAACGCCTGAAACTGCAAAGACAGTGAAACAAGCGATTGCTCAACGTGCGCTTGAAGGTTTCATTAAATCAGTTGGTAAAGAGTTCAAAAAGGGTATCACTGCTCAAGTTGTTTATGTAGACCAAGGTGCAGAAGCAAACCTTGAATCTACGTTACGTTTCTTAATTTCTCCACGTTCTGCTTATGTTTCAGGTCAAGTGGTTCGTGTTTCTAAAGCAGACGTTGTCGATCTAGACTGGGCGAAGCCACTTGCAGGTAAGACTGCATTAGTGACTGGTGCAAGCCGTGGTATTGGTGAAGCAATTGCAAACGTACTTGCTCGTGACGGCGCACACGTAATTTGCTTGGATGTACCACAACAGCAAGCTGATCTTGAGCGTGTTGCAGGTTCAATCGGTGGTTCTGTATTGGCAATTGATATTACTGCTGCGGATGCTGGCGAGAGAATCAAAACTGCTGCTGCAAAACAAGGTGGTTTAGACGTTATTGTTCACAATGCTGGTATTACTCGTGACAAAACTTTGGCAAACATGAAGCCAGAGCTTTGGGACTTAGTTATCAACATTAATTTATCTGCAATTGAACGCGTTAACGATTACTTACTATCAAATGATGGTTTAAATGCAAATGGTCGTATCGTTTGTGTATCATCAATCAGTGGTATCGCTGGTAACTTAGGTCAAACTAACTACGCTGTTTCTAAAGCGGGTGTTATTGGCTTAGTGAAATTTACTGCGCCTACATTGAAAAACGGTATTACGATTAATGCTGTTGCGCCTGGTTTCATTGAAACTCAAATGACTGCTGCGATTCCTTTTGCTATTCGTGAAGCAGGTCGTCGTATGAACTCAATGAACCAAGGTGGTTTACCTGTAGATGTTGCAGAGGCAATTGCTTGGTATGCATCTACTGGTTCAACAGGTGTTACTGGTAACGTTGTTCGTGTATGTGGTCAAAGCTTATTAGGTGCGTAAGCATTAGGGTTTTGAAGAGGGGTGCTTGTGCATCCCTTTTTTATAAAAAATATCAAAAGGTTGATTATGAACACACGTCATTTTAGTGAATTACCAAAACCTTATTTGGCTTATCCAAAAGTTATTCAGGGTTTAATTTTTAAAAAGCCAAAAGGCGAGAAAGTATTACCACAAGTTGAGTATGTGGTGGATACATTAAAAATTGATACCAAGCATTTAGAAAGCTATAACGAAATCTGTGGTTTTAAAAATGATGGTTTTGTGCCTGCGATCTATTTAGCCGTACTATCTCAAAGCCTACAAATGCATATGATGACAAGCGAAGCTTTCCCATTTGCAATTTTAGGTTTAGTTCATATCCGCAATCAGATCAAACAAATGCGTAAAATCGGTGTGAATGAACAAATCACATTGTCATGCAAGTTTGGTGAGCTGAAACCACATGATAAAGGTTTACAGTTTGATTTCATTACGACGGCGAAGGTTGGTGGTGAAGTTGTGATGGAAAGCCTGACAACATATCTGTCACGTCAGAAAGTTGAGAAAAAAGCGGCTGAGAAAGCGAAAGATACTCAAGAGCCCGCTTATCAACCGCAGGCTGAATGGAATATTTCAGAAAATACAGGCCGTCGTTATGCGCTGATTTCAGGTGATTTCAACTTAATTCATATTCATGCGGTGACTGCAAAAGCTTTTGGTTTTAAACAAGCAATTGCACATGGTATGTGGAGCAAAGCAAAAGCTTTAGCAAATGTGCAGCTTCCAGATGCTTATGAAGCAGACGTATGGTTTAAGTTACCAATGTACTTACCTTCAAAAGTTGAATTTTTAACTGCTACAGATGCTAAGCAAACTGACTTTTTAATTCGTAATGTTAAATCTAAAAAGCCACACGTTGCTGGTACTGTAAAAGCAATCTAAGCCATTATTCATATGTTTAATATCCCTTTTGTTCGCAAGAGGGATATTTAAAAATATAAATATCATAAGGATGCGTACATTGATTAAAGAGATTTTGTTTGCCGACACACATAATTATCATGGCAATGTTGATGACCGTTTTGTTGATCTAGCAACACAATTTAGCCGTTTACAAGATGCGCGAAGTCATCAAGGCGGTGCGGCTTTAGTGGTGTATTTCAAAGGCCAAAAAGTTGTTGATATTTTCACAGGTAAGAAATCTCAGGATGAAGCTTGGCAAGCAGATACTTTGTCGATGTGCTATTCAACAGGAAAAGGAATTTTAGCCACGCTTGCACATATTTTAGTGAGCGAAGGCATACTGGAATATGATCTACCGATTGCACATTATTGGCCAGAGTTTGCACAAAATGGCAAGCAAGCAATAACTGTACGCCATGTACTGTCTCACCAAAGTGGTTTATTCGATATTCGAAATACTATTGAGACAGCAACAGAAATGTTGGATTGGTCGCATATGCTAGATGTTATGGCTGCTGCTACACCACGCTTTTCAGCAGGACAAAGCTTTGCTTATCAACCGCTCACCTATGGTTGGATTATTGGTGGGGTTCTTGAGAAAGCAGCGAAACAACCTTTAAGTTGGCTCATGCAGCGCTATCTTGTACAGCCACTTGAACTTGATGGTGCATATTTTGGTACGCCAACTTCGGAGTTGGGGCGTGTCGCACGGTTATTAGAGAAGCCTAAGTCTCAATCTCAAGCAAAACCGCAAGAACAAAAGCCTCAAGCCGCTCGTAAAACATCTTTATCAGAAAGACTGTTAGAGTTATCTGGGCAAAGTCCACAGGATTTTCAGGATGCTATGATCCCAAAGGGGATGCGTAATTTTAGCTTCTACAGCGATGAAGGATTACAAGCCGTTATTCCAGCAGCCAATGGTGTATTTACTGCAGATAGTTTGGCTAAAGTATATGCGATGCTGGCCAATCAAGGGCAATGGCAGGGGCAACAACTCATTCGTCCAGAAGTATTTAAGCAACTCAGTATGGTACAAAGCAAAGCGCGTGATCGCGTGATGCCAATTCCAATGCATTGGCGATTGGGCTATCACCGTATTCTCACCATGGGCAAACGTGCACCACATGGCTTTGGTCATGTTGGCTTTAATGGTTCAGGTGCTTGGTGTGATTTTGATCGTGAACTGAGTTTTGCTTATACCCATAATTTTAACGTAACCTCGGCAACAGGGGATTATCGTTTGTGGGGCTTGAGCCAAGAAACTTTACGTTGCGCAGATGAAATTCTAAAAGGAAGAAAAGGCTGGTTTTAAGTTAATTGGTCTAAATACGGAGGAATATGATAAATGACAGCGTCATATTTCCTCTCAGTCTTTTTATCTGCAACTGCGCCACCTAAAAACTCTGCCAGTTTTCGACTCGCATAATTATGAATGGCAACGGGATACAAGAAATATTTAGGTTGTATTTTTTCAGAAGCCCAATGAAATACTTCGTAAATTGACTCTTTGGCAAAACCTTGATTGTGATAGTCTTCTCTGATCCATAAACCTAGCTCTGGTGTGGGTGTTTGGGCGCAATGTACACCAATCAGATCAATAAAATATGCGTTTCTTTACACCGTAAAACAAAGTGATGATTTGTACTCTCTGATTCGGCTAGCAGCCATTGCTGTCCAATTTGTTGTAACGCTTGAAAATTCTCAGCAGGTTCCCAAGCCATATAGCGAGTTAAGGTTTTGGTAATACAAGGGTATATATCTACTAGATCATCCATTTGAAATACAAATAGATTGACTCTTGAACTTTGTAATATTGGTGATGTGTATTGCATCTATTTTCTAAATAGCTCTGCTTGTAAAATAGCTTCGGTATGACGTTTAAAGTCTGCATCATTTAGACCATTCAGCCCTAATTTATATATACCTTCTAGACCGCAAACAAAAGCAATTAATCGCCAAGCGATGTCTTGGCTATCTGATTCAAAGTTAAATTCATCTTGGTTTTTACCCTCATTAATCATTCGGACAATTGAGCGATGCCAATCTTGCATTGCTAGATTATAGGCATGTTTAATTTCTGAATCTTGATCAATCAGGATTTCTGCTTCATTCCACAGACGGAGATAAGGTTGAATTTGCTCAATATTTTCACAACCCAATAAAAGAGAGACACGTTGTAAATAATTTACAGTATTTACTTGGTCTTCAATTTCATCGAGTTGTTGCATAAGTTTGATAAAAGCTTCTGCTTTAAGGTGAGAATTTGATGCAAAATGGTGATGAACTTGTCCTGTGGAGGTTTGTGCTTCGGTTGCAATACGGCGAACAGTCATCGCTGAAAATCCTTCATTTAAAGCAACATGCATGGCTGCTTGTAAAATCATTTCTCGGCGTTGTTCTCGATTTAAATAAGCCATTTTTCTGACCAAAACTCGTTTTGTAAAAACAGATACAAATTAACTTATATTTTAAAGTTGGACAAGTGTTCAATTTTGCTTATAATTGCACCAATTTGAACATCTGTCCAAAATATAGAGGCATTTATGTCGCGCAAGTGGTTAATTCTTGCAATCATCGTATTGATCTATCTTCCTGTTTCGATCGATGCAACTGTTTTACATGTCGCTACACCTACATTGAGTGAGTCACTTGGACTATCGGCAAATGAGATGCTGTGGATCATTGATATTTATTCACTGGTTATGGCTGGGCTTATTTTGCCAATGGGTGCCTTGGGTGATCGTATCGGTTTTAAACGATTGATGCTTATTGGTGGTCTATTATTTGGTTTAGCGTCTTTAGCTGCTGCATTTTCACCAACAGCTTTGACTTTGATTGCATCAAGGGCATTACTCGCCGTTGGTGCAGCGATGATTTTGCCAGCGACTTTATCCGCTGTACGCAATACTTTTTTAGATGAAAAACAGCGTAACTTTGCTTTGGGTATTTGGGCGACTGTAGGTGGTGGTGGCGCAGCCTTTGGCCCATTGCTTGGTGGTTTTTTACTTGAGCACTTTCATTGGGGCTCAGTTTTTTTGATTAATGTGCCAATTATGCTTGCAGTATTAATCATGACAGCTTTAATAATTCCAAAGCAAACAGGGCAACCCAAGCAAAGCTTGAATTTATTGCAAGCGCTTATTTTAGTTGTGGCTATTATAAGTATGATTTATGCCATTAAATCAGTGATACACGGCTTTTCAATTTGGTCGGTACTGATTTTTGCTGTGGGTCTGAGTTTGTTGGTTGGGTTTGTACGTAAACAGTTAATTTCTGATGCTCCAATGATCGATATCCAATTGTTTAAGCATCCTGTGATTGCGACAGGCGTCATCATGGCCATTTTATCAATGATGGCTTTGGTTGGGTTTGAGCTATTAATTTCTCAAGAATTACAGTTTGTTTATCAGCTTTCACCATTTGCAGCAGGCGCATTTATCTTGCCATTTATGATCGCCATTAGTTTGGGTGGGCCAATTGCAAGTTTGTTGGTGAATCGCTTTGGTCTACGCTCAGTTGCGTCACTTGGAATGTTAATGAGTGCGATTAGCTTATGGGGATTGGCGCATACAGATTTTATGAGTGCACAAATATCGGCTTGGGCATGGATGGTGATTTTGGGATTAAGTGTGGAAATTGCATTATTGTCGTCTACCTCAGCAATTATGTCTTCTGTACCTCCGAGTAAAGCGACAGCAGCAGGAGCAATCGAAGGAATGGCATATGAATTAGGGGCAGGGCTAGGAATTGCATTTTTCGGTTTGATGCTTTCATGGTTTTATGCCAACTCAATTATTATTCCAAATGAGTTGCCTCATGCATTCATTGAGCAGGTGAGTGGTTCAATCGGAGAGGCGATGCAAGTCGTCAAACAGTTACAGCCAACAATTGCTGAACATGTGATTGAAGCTGCAAAACAGGCTTTTAGTCAATCGCATCGTTCAGTGTTGAATGTGGCAGCGCTCTTATTCTTGATCTTGTCGATTTTTATTTGGTTTGCTTTGCCGAAGGGAGTCAAAGTAGTTGAGGAGTAATGCTTACCCTTATCTAAAATGACTTAGATCAGGGATTTTTAATGGAGATTTAGCTGGAATTGACATAAAACTAAGCAAAGGTAAGTTATTTATTCGATTAAGCGAGGTAACCACCAACTTTCCCAAGAGGAATTAATCAGTAAGTCAATATTTTTTAACTCTAATAGAGCTTCCAACTTATCGTCATCATCAAGTCCATTAATGCTTCCTCCCCAATCAAGATACTCACTTAGAAACATAAGAATTGAAAAAAATGACGATGCTAATTTCTCTTTTCTTAATGAGTTTGATGGGAATTCATTATTTTTATAAAAAACAATTGCATCATCTTGATGTAAATCTATACAGTAATTTCCTGTACCATATTTGTCATAAAAGACTGGAATTAATCCATATTTTATATAATGCTTAATATCAGACTTAATTACATTAAGACTTTCATAGGGATGAGTGGACGGAAAGGAAAATAAGGGAATTTCAAGATTACGATAACTGTAAAATAATAAAAAATCTAAATAATAATCAGGTATGTTGAATTGTTCAGATAGTTTAATTATGTCATTTTTTAATATGTCTGATTTAAAAATAGAATATTGATGTTCTATTAATTTATCAGCTTTGCTGCTTTTTGCGGGATTATCTTGGATAGGGAAATCAGGAAATAGTTGAGTAATCCAGTCTATATAGCTTTCAAAAAAAATCTTAATCTGTGGGTAGCTATTTTTTTGATTTATCATATTTTTCCATCCAAATTTTCACAAGATATCGATTAATGATCTTTGAGTATATTTAAGAAGAAGTTATTTAGATCAGAAAATATCAAGGCACACTT
>LULL01000534.1_pt1 | contig 24503 bp, 26 predicted proteins | sample 728161 | NCBI WGS metagenome assembly LULL01 (sample SAMN03860290, study PRJNA289734) | marine metagenome | biome: seawater column; feature: ocean; material: water; isolation source: Red Sea water column Station 149 - depth 500m | place: Saudi Arabia: Red Sea | collected 2011-10-15 | depth 500 m
GTGTGGGGGCGAGGCCGGCGTCGACGCAGAGCTCGAGTGCTCGCCGACGGACGGCCGGGTCCCGGTCTCCGAGGGCGCCGGCCAGCGTCGGCGACTCCAGGGTGCCGAGGTGGGCGAGGGCGCCGAGGGCGGCCGCCCGGACGGCGGGCTCGGCGTCCTCGAGGTGTCGTCGGGCGATCGGGGTGCCGGCGGACGGGTCGCCGGACAGTCCGGCCTCGAGCACGGTGCGTCGACGCTGGGCGGCGTCGGCCTGGGGAGGGTCGGCGTCGTGGAGGTGGCGCCCGGCCACCGCTCAGCCGATCGCCTGCTCGAGCAGGAAGCCGCCTGCGACGATCAGCACCGCCGTCAGCGAGGCCAGGGCCAGTCCCACGAGGACGACGATGGCGAGGAGCAGGGCGAGCGAGGTGCAGCGGTGCCACCAGCGGATGCGGGCCCGCCGGCCGGTGACGACCCTCCGGGGTGGTTGGAGGCCGACGCCCAGCCGGGCGAAGACGCCCCAGCCCCGTTGGACGGCCAGTTCGGTGTCGCCGGACGGTGGCAGTGGCCGCCCGCGCACGGCGAGGAGCAGCAGGGTGACCCGGGGGAAGGGCCGCTTCCACCGGTCGGCACCGGTCCCGGCGCCTCGCCCGGTCGGCACCGTGGCAGGCTGGAGGGCGCTGGGGGTGGACCAGGGGCCGACGTGCAGCAGGGCGCCGAGCACGAGACCCGGCGCGAGTACGGACTCAAGGATGAGCGCGAGGTCGAACGACAACGTGGACACGGCAGTCGAAACCCTACCGCCCCGCCTCGGTGAGCCCGGGGGCGCCCAACGGCGTCGACGCCGGCTGCGAGCGAGGATCTGGGTGCCGCTGCTGCTGCTCGGCGTGTTGGCGCTGGTGATGACCGTGGTGCGGCTGCCGTATGTCGCCTTCCGGCCGGGCAGCGTCAGCGCCCTCACCGACCGCATCGCGGTGACGGTGGGCGAGCGGTTCCAGCCGGCCGGCGACGTGTTCTTCACCACGGTCCGCCAGGACACCCGGGTCAACGGCTGGGAATACCTCGAGGCGAACATCGACGGCGACATCGTGCTATTCGGCGAGGACGAGATCCTGGGCGACCGCAGCCCCGGCGAGAACCGGGCGTTCAACCTCGAACTCATGCAGGTCTCGAAGTCGACGGCGGTGGCGGTGGCGTTCCGGCACCTCGGCATCGACCCGTACGAGGCCACCGGTGTCGGCATGGCGGGCGTCGAAGGGCCATCCGAGGGGATCCTGACCACCGACGACGTGATCGTGGCCGTCGACGGCACGCCGGTCCGCACCGCCGACGATCTCGTGGCCGAGATCCGGGCCCGTGTCCCGGGCCAGGTGGTGCGGCTCGACGTCGTGTCGGTCGACGAGGAGGTCGATGACGACCCGCGCACGGTCGAGGTGGTGCTCGGCGCCCGGACCGACGACCCCGACACCGCCTTCCTCGGTGTGATGGTCCAGACCCGCTGGCGGGACGTCGAGGACCTGCCCGTCGACGTGCGGATCGACACGGGCAACATCGGCGGCAACTCGGCGGGCCTGGCGCTGACGCTCGCCGTCCTCGACGTCGTCACGCCCGGCGAGTTGACCGGCGGGCTGGACGTGGCGACGACGGGCACGATCGGCTTCGAGGGCGCGGTCGGCCCCATCGGTGGCATCGCCCAGAAGACGGTCGCGGCCAGGGAGGGCGGCGTCGACCTCTTCCTCGTGCCGGCCGAGGAGTACGAGGTGCTCCATGCCCGACGAGGAGAATCCCCAGGACGCACCCCCGCCGCCCCCGCGCCCGATCCGCGGACGGCGTGCCACGAGACGTGGCCCCCGCCGATTCCGGATGCTGCTGTTCGGCGTGCTGGTCCTCGGCAGCGTGGCGATGCTGTCGTTGCGCGGCGTGGCCGGCTTCTACACGGACTACCTGTGGTTCGATCAGCTCGGCTACGGCAACGTCTTCACGTCGGTGCTCGGGGCCCAGATCGTGCTGGTTGTCCTGTTCACGCTGCTGTTCTTCGTCCTCTGCTTCGCCAACCTGACCGTCGCCGACCGGCTGGCGCCCGTCGTGCGCCCGCCCGGACCCGAGGAGGAGGTCCTCTCCCGCTACCACCTGGTGGTGGGTCGCCGGGCCTGGCTGGTGCGGCTGGTCATCTCGGTGCTGCTGGCGCTCCTGGCCGGCTTCGGCGTCGCCGGACGTTGGCAGGAGTGGCTGCTGTTCACCAACGGCGGCGACTTCGGCATCGAGGACGCCCAGTTCGGTCGGGACGTCGGCTTCTACGTGTTCAAGTTGCCGTTCTCGAGCTTCGTCGTGGGCTGGCTGTTCGGGGCGCTCATCGTCACGCTGGTCGTCACCACGATCCTCCACTACGTCAACGGCGGCATCCGCCTGCAGGCGCCCGGTGAGCGGGTCCGACCGGCGGTCAAGGCGCACCTGTCGGTGCTGCTGGGCCTCCTCGCGCTGGTCAAGGCGGCCGACTACTGGCTGGCCCGCTTCGAGCTGACGACCTCGACGCGTGGCGCCGTCGACGGCGCCACCTACACCGACGTGAAGGCGCAGCTGCCGGCCACCAACCTGCTGATCCTGATCTCGCTGTTCGCCGTCCTGTTGCTCATCGTCAACATCCGGCGCCGGGGCTGGGTGCTGCCGACCCTGGCCGTCGGCCTCTGGGCGTTCGTGGCACTCGTGATGGGCAACATCTACCCGGCGGTCATCCAGAGCCTGCGGGTCGAGCCGGCCGAGTCCGAGAAGGAGGCCGAATACATCGGCCGCAACATCGACGCCACCCGGTCGGCGTTCGGACTGGACGGGGTGGTCGAGGTCCAGATCGAGGGGATGGACAACACGATCACCGCCACCGACCTGCGCGAGAACCCCGGCACGGTCCGCAACATCCGCACCCTCGACCCGCTGGTCGTACAGGGCACGTTCGACCGGTTGCAGGGCGAGCGGGAGTTCTACCGCTTCAGCCGGGAGCTCGACTCGGACCGGTACATGGTCGACGGCGAGCCGACCCAGGTGATGATCGGCGCCCGGGAGCTCGAGCCCAATGTGACCCGCTCGTGGGAGAGCCAGCACGTGGCGTTCACCCACGGCTACGGCGTGGCCCTGGCCCCGGTCAGTCGGGTACGGGCCACCGGCGACCCCGAGTTCCTGATCGGCGACCTGCCGATCGACATCGACCCGTCGTTGGACGTGGTCCTGGACCGTCCGCAGCTCTACGTGGGCGAGGGCCTCGGCGGCTACGCCGTGGTGGGCGCCAGCCGCGACGAGGTCGACTTCACCGACGAGAACCAGGAGACCCTCGAGGTCCGGTACGCCGACATCGGTGGCGAGGGCGGCGTCGAGATGGGGTCGATGCTGCGCAAGGTCGCCTTCGCCCTGCGCTTCGGCCAACTCGAGCCGCTCATCTCGAACTTCGTGACCGACGACTCGCGGGTGATCTACGTCCGAGACGTCCGGAAGCGGGTCGAGAAGCTGGCGCCCTTCCTGGAGTTCGATGCCGACCCGTACCCGGTGCTCCACGAGGGCCGGGTCGTGTACGTGATCGACGGCTACACCACGACCAGCCGCTACCCCTACGCCCAGCGGGCACCGGTCGGCGAGTTGCCGTCCGACAGCGGCCTGCGGACCCGCTTCAACTACGTGCGCAACTCCGTGAAGGCCGTGGTCGACGGCTTCGACGGCAGTGTCGTCTTCTACGTGACCGACGACGCCGACCCGATCGTGGCCGCCTATGCCGATGCCTTCGACGGCCTGTTCCGCCCGATCGCGGACATGCCGGCCAACCTGGTCGACCACCTGCGCTACGCCGAGGACCTGTTCCGGGTCCAGACCGAGTTGTGGGGCGCCTACCACGTCGACGAGACCGAGAACTTCTACCAGCGGGCGGCCGAGTGGGCGGTCTCACAGGACCCGGGACGCACCGGCGAGGGCGCCCTCGACCTGGTGGTGCTGAACGACCAGGGGCTGCGGATCGGGACGCGCGACATGCGCATGGCGCCCTACCGGACGATGATCGACCTGCCGGGTGGGAACGGCACCGAGTTCGTGATCCTGCGGGCGTTCGTGCCACTCGACGAGGACGACGCCCGCAAGGAGCTGGCCGCCTACATGGTGGGCCGCAGCGACGGCGAGAACTACGGGGAGCTGGTGATCTACCGGCCGCCCACCTCCAACTTCGACGGTCCGGCCCTCTCCGAGGAGCGGATCCGCAACGACGAGGAGGTCGCCAGCCTCCAGACGCTGCTCAGCCAGCGCGGGTCGACGGTCCTGTTCGGCGAGCTGCTGCTGGTGCCGATCGAGAACTCGGTGCTCTACGTCCGGCCGCTCTACGTCCAGGCCGAGGGCGACAACACGGTGCCCGAGCTCGAACGGGTGATCGTGGCGGTCGGCGAGGCCGTGGTGATGGCCAACTCGCTCCAGGAGGCGCTCGAGGAACTCACCGGCGACGACCTGAGCGACCTGTTCGGCACCGTCTCGACGACGTCGCCGTCGGTGGACGAGCCGGGTGATTCCGGCGACGACGGGTCAGACGACCCGGCGACGGGCACGGTCGAGGTTCCCGTCACGGTCGCCGAGATCGTGGCCGAGATCGAACAGCTTCAGGCTCAGGCCGCCCAGGCACTGGCCCAGGATCCGGCCGACTGGCTGGAGTTCGGCCGCCTGCAGGCACGGGCCCAGGAGTTGATGGACGCCCTCGTCGCCGCCACGTCCTGACCGGGCGGAACTGCCGGCGCGCCTAGTCCGCGGGCTGCCAGCCCCGGTCGCGGGGTCCTTCGGGTTTCCGCTCGCGTGCCCTCGCCGGCGAGTCGGCCGTGAGGTCCTCGAAGGCCTCGTCGCCGGCCAGTTCGGGCGTGGGCGGCAGCGACTCGCCCGACCGTCCGGCCAGTTCCGCGATCTGGCCGCGCAACTCGACGGTGACCCGGGTCAACTCGCCGGAGAGCCGGGCCAGGTGGAGTCGGAGCTCCATGACCCCCTCCTCGTCGTCGTCGCCGGCGCTTCCGCCGAGGGCGTCGAAGCGTCGCTCGAGGGTTGCCACGCGCTCGTCGAGTTCGCGCAGCCCGTTGACGAGGTCGAGCAACAGCTGGTCGGGTGTGGTGACGTCCTCTGCTCGGGACGCGGCTTCCCGACGGCGACGGGCCATGGGGCGACCGTACCAAGTCGCGGCCTGGGCGGAGGGCGCATACCCGCGCTGTGGCCTGCTCGGTACCCTGCGGGCCGTGATCGGGTCGGCAGCGGGCACATGGCGGGGGACGGTGTCGGCGCTTGCCATCCTGCTCGCCGCCTGCGGCAGGTGCCGGTGGCCACGTGTCGCTTGCACCGGTCGAGGGGGCGCCCAAGGTCCACGCCAGCGAGATGGACGGGCAGGTCACCGACTTGGCGAACTACGACCTGAGCTACCCGCAGATCTCTGGGACGTCGTTTGACAGTGCGGTCAACGGTGCGCTGGAGGCGGTGGTGGCGGCCGCCTACACGGGGTTCCGGGCGTCGGTCCTCGAGGAGGAGGGCTCGGAGATGGGGGCCAGTTCGCTGCGGGGCACGGGCAAGGTGCTGCATGTCGACGGTCGCCTGCTGAGTGTCGTGTTCGACGTGACCACGGAGTGGGACGACGCTGCCTCGCTCCAGCAGGACGTGGCGACGCTGCTGGTCGACCTGTCGACGGGTCGAGTGCTCGAGCCGGCCGAGTTGTTCGTGGCGGGCTCGCCGTGGTTGGACGAGGTGGCGGCACTGGCCCGGGCGGACCTGTCAGCCCAGTTGGGTGAGGACATGCTGTTCACGGAGGGCCTCGCGGCCGATGCCAACAACTTCCGGCACCTGGCGGTCACGGCGTCGGGACTGGTGCTGCGCTTCGATGCCTATCAGGTGGCTCCCGGCGTCGCCGGGACGCCGTGGGTCGACCTGCCGTGGTCGGCGGTGGCCAGCCTGGTCGACCGGACGGGACCGGCCGGGCACCTGGTCTCCTGATCGTCCCCCGAGCAACGCGTCCCGCTTGCCGATCGGGGGTCGAGCGTGTTGACTCCCGGCGTGGACCTCAGCGGTCACCGGGAGGTGTACCAGGACCGTGGGCTCGACGTCGGCGACCTCGCCGATGACCCGATCGTGCAGTTCCAGCGGTGGTTCGCCGAGGTGGAGGCGGCGGGCTACTGGGAGCCCAACGCCGTCGTCCTCGCCACGGTCGCGGCCGACGGGTGGCCGTCGGCCCGCAATGTCCTGCTCAAGCGGGTCGACGCCTCGGGCTTCGTGTTCTTCACCAACTACACGAGCGACAAGGCCACCGAGTTGGATGCCGATGGTCGGGCCGCTCTGACGTTCAGCTGGACCGAGTTGCGCCGGCAGGTACGGGTCGCCGGCACGGCCGAGCGGATCGGCGTGGAGGAGTCGGACACCTACTGGGCCACCCGCCCTCGTGGCAGCCAGGTGGGGGCGTGGGCGTCGGACCAGAGCACCGTGGTCGACGATCGGGCGACCCTTGAGGCGGCCTATGTCGCCGAGGAGGAGCGGTGGGCCGGCCGGGACGTGGAGCGCCCCGACCACTGGGGCGGCTACCGCATCCGGCCCCACCGGGTCGAGTTCTGGCAGGGCCGCCCCGATCGCATGCACGACCGGCTGCGCTACCGCCTGGTCGAGGGCTCCTGGGTCGTTGAGCGCCGGGCACCCTGAGGCTCGACGTCAGGTGAGGAGGGACCCGTTTCCTTCTCGCCTGCTGGTGGCTAGGGGGCGCCGGTCTGCCATTCGGCGACGCCGGTGGTGAGGCCGTCGATCAGGTCGTCGAGCTGTGGCGCCCGCGGCGTGCCGTCCCGGTCGCTCCAGTCGTGGGCGTCCACGTTCCATCGGATGCTGGGCGGCAACTCGACCTGGACCCCGCCGTGCCGGGTCCGGTTGACCGGGTTGCGTGGATGGACGCCGCGGAGCCGGCGGGGGATCTCGGCCAGGTCGTCGACGACCCGGTAGCCCCCGGGCAGCGTGCCCCGGACGTGTCCCGCCAGGTGGTGGGCGAACGGCCGGTTGGTGCCGCCCAGCAGGACGGCGAAGAAGTCGTCGTCGCGGCCGTAACCGTGGACCGACACCACGTGGTCGACGCGGTCGAGGAAGGCGGCCAGCCGGCGGGAGTCGTCAGGGTCGAAGCGGGTGGAAGAGAGGTGGTGGCGAGACCCGTCCGGCTGGACGACGCCGTAGTAGGAGGCGCCGGTGCGTTCGGCCACCTCCCTGGCGACGACCTCGGTGGCCCGTTCGAGGCCGCCGCCGTGCAGGGCGCAGACGCCGATGGAGGAGCCGGGCACGAACTCCTCTTCGACGCCGGGGAGTCCGAGCAGCGTGGGCAGGTCGGGAACCCGCTGGATGGGGTTCATCGACGCCGATGGAGGGCCGGCCGGACGAGGAGTGCGATTGTCGCCACGGCGACGACGGTGAGGGCCACCTCGAGCGGGGCCGCCCATCGGCCCGGATCGTCCGCCCAGCCGGCCATGCGGTCGGGCCACCCCGCCAGGAGGCGGACGATGGGCAGGACGACGAGCTCGCCTCGGTGGCCGGCACCCTCCGCGACCAGCCAGACCATCCCTGTGATGGTCCAGGCGGTCCGGCGGGCCTCCTGCGTCAGCACCGGCCTGACGCCCCAGACGACGATCGTCAGCACGACCAGCCAGAGCGCCAGGCCGACGCGGGTGCCGCCGCTGGTCGTCACCCAGGTGGCCAGGTGCGACTGCAGGTCGGTGACGGCGTCGACCACCGGGTTGGACGGGGTGCCGGGGTTGCGTAGCAGTCGGATCTCGTAGATGCCGTAGACGGTGAGGTAGGCGCCCCCGAGGACGAGGGCGAGGGCGCCGAGGCGGTCCACGAACGGCAGCAGCCTGCGCAGGTTGCGGACGAGGCCGCCTCGGGCGAGGGCCAGGGACAGCGTCAGGGCGGCGACCACGGCCGTCATGCCGGCGGCGAAGGCGAGGTAGTTGGCGGTGCCCTCGAGGATGCCGTCCCGGCCGAAACTGCCGGCCACCTGGAGCAGGAAGATGGGTGCGGCGCAGCCGATGGACACGACGGCGTAGGAGGCGCCGAACCCGAAGACCGACCAGAGTTCGCCCGAGCCCGGGCCGCGGCGGGGCTTCGGGAGGGGCAGGCGGACCTCCCGGCCGGCGAGGAGGGCCAGTCCGTACGCGATGAGGAGCAGCCCGAGCACCACGGTCACCCAGGGGGTGCGCCGGGCGATGGCCTCCTCGGTCACGAGGTGGCTGACCACGACGCCCAACCCGCCGAAGACGAGGACGAACGCTCCGGCCATGACGAGGCTGACCTGCAGGCCGCGAAGCACCTGCTCGGGGCGTTCCTCCCGGTCGGCGGCGTCGCCGGTGAGGAAGTAGCCGATCCAGGTGGGGAGCATGGCGAAGCCGCACGGGTTGACCGCCGTGACGATCCCCAGCGTGAAGGGCAGGGCCAGGCCGAGGTCGAACATCAGTGTCCCGTGCCCATCACCGGTGCTCGGCGGCGAGTTCGTCGAGCAGTTCGAGGTCGAGCGGTCCCTGGTGGACGTGGGCGAGGGTGCCCGCACTGTCCACGAAGGCGGTGACCGGGAGCCCGACGGCGCCGAGGGCGGCGGTGAACGCCCCCTCGGGGTCGCGGCCCAGCAGGTAGGTGATGCCGAGTTCCTCGACCCGGGCGTCGGACCGGGTCGGCGAATCGGTGATGTTCAGGCCCAGCACGCGGACCTCGTCGCCACGCTGCTGGTGGAAGGCTTGGAGGTCGGGCATCTCGGCGAGGCAGGGGGCGCACCAGGTGGCCCAGAGGTTGACGACGATCGGCCGTCCGTCCTCGGCGTGGAGTTCGGCGATGGTCGTGGTGCCGCCGTCCCCGAGTTGGAAGGGCCGGTCGAGGACGTCGTCGGCGACCATGTCGGTGCCCGATCCGCAGGAGGCGAACGCAAGGGACGCCGTGAGGAGGAGGGCGGCGATCCGGGGCACGCCGCGACGGTAGCCGGGTGGTGCTGGATGGAGGTATGGCGTGCCCGGATTGGCGCGCAAGGCGAGACCGCGACGGTAGCCGGGTGGTGCTGTCGCCCACGGGGCCGCGCCGCGGCGTGTGCGCCCGTGGGGGGGGTGGTGCGCCCACGGGCCGGGGTTCGCCGGAGCGTCACCCCGGCCCGTGTTGATGGCGGCTTGGCTCCCCGTGGCGGGAGGGGTCCCGCCCGGTGCCGGCCGAGTTCAGTGGGGGTGGTGACTCAGGCCGAGCGCAGTTGTGACTGCAGGTGCACCGGGATGGGCACCACGGGGAGCTGGTCCTCGGGGCGGGGCACCTTCGGTGGCCGCCCCCGACGACGCTTGGTGGCGAGCATTCGCCCGTTGCGGAAGATCTGTCCGCCCCAGACGCCCCACGGCTCGCTGCGGGCCAGCGCCCCCTCGAGGCACGGCACGAGGGCCGGGCACTCGGCACAGATGCGCTTGGCCTGGGCGATGTCGCCGAGGTCGTCGGAGAAGAAGACGTGGGTGGGGACGCCGAGGCGTTCGCACTCGGCGTCGGCTCGCCAGGTCTCTCGTTCGTACATCAGTGCCTGCATGGTTCGGCTCCTGTGGCTGGTCGGTTGGTGGCTGGTCGGTTGGTGGCTGGTCTGGTCGGTGGATCGGGTGGTCGAGGGGTGCGGGAATCGGGGCCCAAAAACCGGAAAGGCCGCCGGATTGCTCCGGCGGCCTCGGGGGTTTTGGTGTGCGATGGCGTCTAGCCGGTCGCCTCCCGAGGCCGCTGGGTCTTGGTCCAGAACATGAACGTGGACGACGAGGTCGACGTCATGGTCGTGGTGGCCGTCATCGGATAGTTCCGGGCGTGCAGATGCGCGCCGGACACCGGCCGTGCGGCCGTGGTGCCGTGGTGGTGTCGGTGCGTCTGGTGCTGCATGGGGAAGTTGGTCCGGTGGTCGGTCGGTCTCCGGTGTTCCACGATACGGGATATCACACCGGGTGACCACCCAACACCATGGAGTGGTGGGCCGTCAAGTGAATTACGGCGTCCGGGGCCCTCAGGCGACCAGGTAGTGGCTGCTGCCCGCCTCCTCGGTGCGTTCGGCGCCACCGGTGAGCCGGAGGTGTTCGAGGTGGGCGTAGGTCTCGCTGGCCGCCATGTAGCCCCAGGAGCGCTCCTTGAACAAGCGCCGCATGTAGGCCTCGACCGGCGCCCGGCCCAACTCGGCGCCGGCCTCGCGGATCACGTCGAGGCGCTCACCGTGGTGGCGGCAGATGTCCCCAGCCCGGCCGGTCAGGTCGGTGAAGGGGTGGCCGTGGGCGGGCAGCACCAGCGACACTGCGGCGAACTCCTCCATCCGCTCCAGCGAGTCGATGAACGTGGCCAGTGGGTCCTCGAGCTCGGAGACGCCGCCGATGTGGGGGGTGATGGTCGGCAGCACGTGGTCGCCGGAGAGGAAGAGGCCGTCGGCCGGGTCGTAGAGGCAGAGGTGGTCGTGGGTGTGGCCGGGCGTGTGGACGGCCAGCCAGGTGTGGCCGCCCAGCACGACCTCGTCGGCATCGTCGACGGTGCGGTCGGGCCGGGGCACGCGAAAGGCGCGGGCGCCGAGTCCGCCCGTCGACCAGGTGCGCATCTCCTCCATCGGGGGTGGCTCCCGGAGCCCGCCCCACGGCGTGGTCCGGCGCATGCCCTCCCGGAACTGTTCGAGTGCGTCCTCGGTCGAGGCGCCGTCGGCGTCCTCGAGCGGCGCCTCCCGGAGTTCGGCGAGGTCCTCGGACTCGTCGTTGCCGAAGATCGAACGGAAGTCGGCGTGGGTGAGGAGTGCGGCGCCGGACTCGTCGCGCAACTGGTGGACGCCGCCGAAATGGTCGGGATGGCTGTGGGTCACGACGACCGTGTGGACATGCTCGACCCGCGCCCCCAGGGCGTCGAGGCGCTGCACGAGTACCTGCCAGGAGTCCTCGCCGGGCAGGCCGGGATCGACCAGGGCCAGGCCGTGCTCGTCCTCGAGGGCGTAGCAATTGACGTGGCCGAGGCCCGGCATGGCGATGGGCAACTGGAGCCGGTAGAGGCCGGGGGCGACCTCGAGGATCTCGTCGCTGGCCCGCTCCTGCTCCTGTCGGCGGATCGGCGCAGCGGGGTCGGTCACGCCAGCGACCCTAGGTGTGGCCGTTCGCGACGGGCGAAGCGGCGGCGCCGGTCAGGCGCCGGTGCCGGGCAGGAGGAACGCTGAGCGGTAGTGGCGGAGCTCGGCGACCGACTCCCTGATGTCGTCGAGCGCCCGGTGGCCGCCGGCCTTGGGCGGGGCCGACGCCAGGACCTCCGGGCGCCAGCGCCGGGCCAGCTCCTTGAGGGTCGACACGTCGATGGACCGGTAGTGGAGGAAGTCCTCGATCTCGGGCAGCCAGGCGTGGAGGAAGCGCCGGTCGGTGCCGATCGAGTTGCCGCAGAGCGGGACGGTGCCGGGCCGGGGGATGTGCTCCTGCAGGAACGCCAGGGTGGCGGCGCCGGCCTCCTCGAGGGTGGTGGTCGAGGCGACGATCTCGTCGAGCAGGCCGCTGGTGGTGTGCATCTCGCGCACCACGTCGCCCATGTGGGCCAGCACCTCGGGTGGCTGGTGGATGACCAGGTCGGGCCCCTCGGCGATGACCTCGAGATCGTCGTCCGTGACGAGGGTGGCGACCTCGACGATGACATCGGTGGCCGGGTCGAGGCCGGTCATCTCGAGGTCCATCCAGGCGAGCATGGCGCCGAGCCTACGGGCGGGGGCTGGGTGCGGGAGGGAACGGGGACCCCGAGGCCCGGCCGCTAGGGTCCGGCGATGCTCGAGATCCCGCTGCGTCGCCTCGTCGACGACCTCCCGCTGCCGTCCTACGCGCGGGAGGGTGACGCTGGCGCCGACCTGGTCGCCGCCGAGGACGTCACCCTCGCACCCGGTGGTGGTCGGGCCCTGGTGCCGACCGGAGCCGCCATCGCCATTCCGGAGGGCTACGCCGGCTTCGTCCAGCCACGCAGCGGCCTGGCCCTGAGACACGGCGTCACCTGCCTCAACACGCCGGGCCTGATCGACGCCGGCTACCGGGGCGAACTCAAGGTGCTGCTGGTCAACACCGACCCGACCGTGCCGTTCGAGGTCGTGCGCGGTGAGCGGATCGCCCAGCTGGTGATCCAGCGGGTCGAGTCGTGCCGCTTCGTCGAGGTCGACGAGTTGCCGGACTCGGAGCGCGGCGAGGGCGGCTTCGGGTCGACGGGGCGCTGAGCCCCGTCCGACGGTCGCGCCCGGTCAGTCGGGCGTCGAGTCGGGAGTCCGGGGGGCCGTCAGGCGCCGGGTGCCGCCGGGTCCGCTGACCACGACCTCCACGGCGGTGTCGGTGGTCCGGTAGTCGACGGTGAGGTCGCCGCTGCCCGCCAGGTCGGCGGTCGCCGCCTTGAGGTCGGTGGCGAGGTCACCCAGTTCGGCCGGGTCGATGCGGTGGATCCGGACAAGGACACCGAGGCAAACCCGGGGGAGTTCGGCGAAGGCCGGGCCGTCGGGCACCCGCAGCGTCACGGTGTCGGTGGCGGCCTCCATGCGCAGAGTGTGGCACTCCGTCGCACCGTTGGCCCAGCATGGGGGCATGGCGATCCTCGTGGACGACGCGATCTGGCCCTGGCGGGGCCACCGGTGGGCGCACCTCGTCAGCGACGCCGCCTACGGGGAGTTGCACGCCTTCGCCTCGGACCTGGGCCTGCGGCGCATGGCGTTCCAGGGCGACCACTACGACGTGCCGGCCGAGGTGCGGGAGGAGGCGCTGGTGCTGGGCGCCGAGGCGGTGGAGGGACGCGAGCTGCTGCGACGGCTCAAGGCGTCAGGGCTGCGCCTGCCTCCCGGCCGGCGTCCCGGCTCGTGGGTGGAGCTCGGCGTCTGGCGTGACGCTGCGGCAGCGGGCGAGGCCGACGTGCCGGCCGGGGTGCTGCTGGCGCTCGAAGGCGTGTCTGCGGACGGCGCGATCGACGAGGTGTCGGCGTGGCGCCGGGGCGACGAGCACGCCCTCGCCGTGTCGTCGAGTGGCCGGCTACGGGTCGGCGAGGTGCCGATCGGGGTGGAGCACCGACTGACCGACGGTGGTCGTCACCTCGAGCTGCTGGCCGGCTGCTAGCCGCAGGGTTCGAGCATCCCGGCCCACGGAAGCTTCCCCGACCAGAAGCGCACCACTCGTTCGCCGTCGGTCTGGAACATGACGCGGTAGTCCTTGTCGGACTCGTCCCGCGGGACGTAGGCAAGGAGGTTCCCCGTGCCGTCGGGGAGGGCGGTGGCCTGGATGCGTTCGCCGAACATGTCGTGGATTCGGTCCTCGGAGTCGCCGATGCCGGCCCCGGAGCGTGTCGTGATCCCGGGCTCGTCGATGTCGACGCGTTCGATGGTGCCGCCCGCCACCCAGAAGGAGATGCCGTCGGGTGCCTCGTCGGGGGTGACGAGGTAACACTCGCCGACCGGCGAGGCCGGGGAGAACCGGCTGCCGGCAGCAAGTTGGGCGGCCCGCAGCGTCATGCCGAAGTGGACGGTGTCGAGGCCGACCGTGGTGACCGACGAGTCGCGGTCGAGGACGGGGGCGCCGATGCCGTCGACGGGCGGCAGGGTGCCGAGCGACGCCGGATCGACGGTCGTCGTGGTGGTCGTGCTGCTGGTGCTGGTCGTGGTGGTGGTCGTGGTGGAGGTCGTCGTCGTGGGCGCCTCGACCTCGCTGCGGCCGCAGGTCCCGAGGAACAGCACGATGACCACGAGGACGAGGGCGATGCCGGCGACGGCGAGTGACCGCATGGGGGCGAGCGTAGGTCAGCGACCAGGCGGTTGTCGGGCGGCCCTCGCGAACTCGGGCGCCTTCAGGCGACTTGTGGTGGACTGCGGGGGTGCGGAACCTGACGGCGGTCTTCGTCGCCGTGGCCCTGACGGGCTGCGGCTCCCCGACGACGGAATCCCCTGTGCCGACGAGCACGTCGTCGACCACGACGACGACCTCCACCACGACCACGTCCACCACGACCACGTCGACCTCCACCACGACCACGTCCACGACGACCACGTCGACCACCACGTCCACCACGTCCACCACCACCACGCCGCCGGGGCCGACGCCGGCCGAGTGCGTCGCACTACTGCCGCCGGCGCTGCGGATCGGCCAGGTGCTCATGCCGGTCGTCGAGCAGGCGGGACTGGCGGAGGCCGCCGCCCTCGCCGAGCGCGGCCTCGTGGGCGGCGTCGTCGTCATCGGGACGCCGGACGAGGGGATCGTCGAGGCGGTCGCCGGCCTACAGGACGCCTCGACGACCGCCTCCCTCGTCATCGCCGTCGACGAGGAGGGCGGCACCGTCCAGCGACTGGACGGGCTACTCGGGCGCCTCCCGTCCGCCCACGGCCTCACGGAGCTCGAGCCCCGCCAGGTCCAGGTCGTGGTCGCCGACCGGGCGGCCGCCATGGCCGACCTGGGGTTCACGATGAACCTCGCTCCGGTGCTCGACGTGGGCGCCGGCCCCGGCATCGGGTCGCGCTCCTTCGGCGACGAGCCCGGGGTCGTCACGACCTACGGCCGGGCCTTCGCCGAAGGCGTCCGCGAGGGCGGGCTGGTCCCGGTGGTCAAGCACTTTCCGGGCCACGGCCGGGCGGACGCCGACAGCCACGACGACCTGCCGGTCACGCCGCCCCTCGAGGAGATGGAGGCGTTCGACCTGCTGCCCTGGCGGGGGCTTCCCGACGGCGTGGCGGTCATGGTCGGCCACCTCGACGTCCCCGGGCTCACCGACGGGATGCCCGCCAGCCTCTCCCCGGCCGCCGTCGACGGCCTGCTGCGCGGCGAGCTGGGGTTCGACGGCGTCGTCGTCACCGACGACCTCGCCATGGGCGCCGTCGAGGAGGTGGCCACGATGCCGAAGGCGGCCGTGCTGGCGCTGGCCGCCGGGGCCGACCTGCTCATCACGGGCGGCGTCGACGACGTCATCCCCGTGGCGTGGGAGGTCGTGACGGCGCTCGACGACGGACGGCTCGCCACGGCACGCCTCGACGAGGCCGTCGAGCGGGTATTCGCGCTTCGCGGCGTCGATCCGTGCACGCTGGTGGGGTGAACGCCGGAGGGCTGCTGCCCTCACCCGACGAGAAGGCCCTGAACCAGCGCCTGCGCGAGGCGCACCTCGTCCACCTGGCGGCCGAGCCGGACTGGGCGCCGGTCGGGATGCGGCGCCTCCCGAAGGGGTTGGTGCGCCTCCACAACCGCCTGGCCCCCCGGTTGCCGATGACGCACCCGCTGGGTTGGGCCGAGGGCACGACCCGTGCCGACGAACTGGAGCGGGAGCGGATCTCCGCCCTGCCCGCCGAAGNNGGGAGCCGGAACAGGACGGGAAGCCCGGCACCTGAGGTGTACGGGCGCCGCGTGGCAGGCCGCCTGCCACGCCCCATACTTCTGGCACCCGCAGCGGCGCAGGGAGCCACACGTGGACTTCAACCACTTCCTCTCGAGCTACTACCCGGACCCGACCTACGGCGGCGACCGCCTGTACGCCGACATGGTCGAGCAGGCCGTGGTCGCTGAGCGCCTGGGCTACCGGGGCGTCACACTGCCCGAGCACCACCTCATCAACGTGCTGCTCACGCCGTCGCCGCTGCTCATGGCGGTCAAGGTGGCGGCCATGACCGAGCGCCTCGAGCTGGTCACGTCGGTGGTGGTGCTGCCTCTGCACGACATGCGGATGCTGGCCGGCGAGGTCGTCCAGGCCGACATACTCACCGACGGCCGCCTCGTGGTGGGCGTGGGCCGCGGGGCCTTCGCCTACGAGATGGCCCGCATGGGGTCGCCGATCGAGGAGTCCCAGGAGAAGTTCGACGAGAGCCTCGACGTGCTCATCGCCCTGCTCACCGAGGAGGAGGTCGAGTGGCACGGCAAGTTCTACGACTTCGAGCCGCTGACGATCATGCCCCGACCCATGACGAAGCCGATGCCGCCGATCATGGTGGCGGTGATGAACCCGCCGGGGATCGCCGCCTGCACGAAGCGGGGCTTCAACATCCAGACCACCCCGCTGTCGGGCGCCCCCGAGCTGTTCCGGGCCCAGATCGCCGCCCACAAGGAGGCCAAGGCCGAGATGGGTGCGGCCGGCGAACACCTGCGCGTGATGATGTCGCGGGTCATCTACTGCGCCGAGGACGCCGCCCATGCCCGGCAGATGCTCGAGCGGGCCCACGACTACTACGGCCGGTTCGACAACGTGTTCACCGGTCCGGGCCTCGTCAGCAACGGCTGCATCGACCCGCTGCCGTGCGCCAAGTCGCTCGAGGAGCTCGACGAGGCGCTCATCATCTGCCCGCCCGCCGAGATGGTCGACCGGCTGGCCGAGTACCACGAGGCCGGCATCGACGAGGTGATCCTGTCGTCCAACATGGGCCAGCCCCAGGGCGAGCACCTCGAGGCCATGGAGCGCTTCGCCGCCGAGGTGATGCCGCACTTCTCGCCCAGCACGCTGGCCACCGACTGACCCCCGTTCCCCGAATCCCGTTCCCCGAATCCCGTTCCCCGAACCCAGGAGCCCCACCATGCCCACCATCCGCGTCGAGATGTTTCCCGGCCGCACCCACGCCCAGAAGGCCGCCCTGGTCGAGGCCCTGACCGACGGCTTCGTGTCGACGGCCGGCGGCAACCGCGAGGCCCTGCACGTCGTCCTCACCGAGGTCGAGCAGGAGAACTGGGCGGTCGGCGGCACGCTGGTCAGCGACCGGTAGGGGCGCCGACCGTGCCCGCCGTCGACGTCGCCCACACCGTCACCGGGGAGGGGCCGCCCCTCTACCTGGTGCACGGCATCGGGTCCCGGAAGTCCACCTGGGACGCCCTGCTGCCGGCCCTGTCGGAGCACTTCACCTGCGTGGCCTACGACCTGCGCGGCCACGGCGAGTCGCCGGTGCCGCCGGTGCCGTACTCGCTGGACGAGCTGGTCGCCGACCTCGAGGCGCTCCGGGACCGGCTGGGCCACGAGCGGATCCACGTCATGGGCCACTCGCTGGGTGGCCAGGTCGGCCCGGCCTACGCCCGGGCGCACCCCGACCGGACGGCGTCGGTGGTGCTGCTCTCGACGGCGGCGGGCCGCACCGAGGACGACAGCGCCAAGGTGAAGGGCGTCGTGGCCGCCATGCGGGAGCGGAGCGTCGCCGACGTGCTGACGACGCTGGTGGAGCGCTGGTACACGGACGGGTTCATCGCGGCCCGGCCGGACGCCATCGAACACCGGATCGAGCAGGTGCTCGGCACGCCCGAGGACGTGTTCCTCGCCGTGTTCGACGTGTACGCCGGCACCGAGATGCTGGCCTGGCTGCCGCAGGTGGACTGTCCGTGCCTGGTGCTGACGGGCGAGTTCGACGGCGGCTGCAACCCGCGGCTCAACGCCGTGATCGCCGACGCCCTGCCCGACTCGGAACTGGTGGTCCTCCCGGACCTGAAGCACTCGGTCCTCGTGGAGGGGCCGGACGCCGTGCTGTCGCCGGTGCTGGACTTCCTGCTCCGGCACCGGGACGGGTGACGGTTCCTAGGCTGTTGCGATGAGGGTGGACGTGCAGGAACCCCGGGTCGAGTGGCCGACGGTCGCCGTCGCCCTCGGGGTGTACGGCGGCTTCCTGGCGGTCGTGCTGCTGCACGGGTCGCTGCCACGGCCCGTCACCGTCGCCCTGCTGGCGGTCGTGATCGCCTGGCACGGGTCGCTCCAGCACGAGGTGCTGCACGGCCACCCGTTCCGCAGCCGGACCGCCAACGAGGTGCTGGGGTCGATCCCGGTCAGCCTGCGCCTGTCGTTCCGGGTGTACCGCCGTTCGCACCTGCGTCACCACGCCTGCACGGACCTGACCGACATGCAGGCCGATCCGGAGAGCTTCTACGTCACGGCCGCCACCTGGGGTCGGGTGGGACCGGTGGGTCGGGCGTTCCTTTGGGCCCACCACACGCTCCTCGGTCGGATGCTGTTGGGTCCGCTGGTGGAGAACGGGTCGATGGCGCGCCGCGATGTCCGCGAGGTCCGCGACGGCGACGGTCGGTTGCTGCGCTGGTGGTTTGGCCACCTGGTGGCGGCGGTCGTGCTGGCGTGGCTGGTGGTCGGCGTGGCCGGCCTGCCGTGGTGGGTGTACCTGCTGGGCGTCTACGCCGGCAACGGCCTGAGCCTGGTGCGGTCGTACCTCGAGCACCGGTTCGTGGACGGCGAGGCCACCCGGTCGGCGGTGGTGCGGGCGTCGTGGCCGTGGCGGCTGTTGTTCCTCGAGAACACGCTGCACGACACGCACCACGCCCAGCCGGGGGTGCCATGGTACCGGCTGGAGGCGCTGGCCGCCGAGGTCGGGTCGGACGGGCGGGCCGCCGCAGGTGCGGGGCTGTACGCGGGCTACGGGTCGGTGTTCGCGCGGCACCTGCTGCGCCCGTTCGACCATCCGGTGCACCCGCGGGAGCGGTCCGCCGCCGGCCTGGCCTGAGCGGGTCGTGGGTCGCCCGGGTCTCGAACCCGGCACCTGAGGATTAAAAGTCCCCTGCTCTACCCGATGAGCTAGCGACCCGAGGGCACGGTAGCGGGGGCAGGTGGCCCCCGGGGGTGCCCGACGGGGCCCGGGGTGGGAGACTCTCGTCAGCGACGATGAAGGAGCGCCGATGGAGTACGAGCACCTGCGGTGTGAATGCGACGGCGAGCAGGTCACGATCACGCTGGACCGGCCCGAGCGGCGCAACTGCCTGTCGACCGAGGTCCTCCGGGAACTCGACCACGCCCTGCGCTCCACGGGCGGGCAGGACGACGTCGCCGGAATCGTGCTGGCCGCCACCGGCTCCGTGTTCTCCGCCGGCCACGACCTGGCCGAGATGGCCCGCATGGACGAGGACGAACTGCGGGTGCTGTTCGAGACCTGCACCTCGGCCATGACGGCGCTGTCCGACGTGCCCCAAGTGGTCGTGGCCCAGGTCCAGGGCCTCGCCACCGCCGCCGGCGCCCAGTTGGCCGCCAGCTGCGACCTCATCGTGGCCAGCGAGGCCGCCGGGTTCTCCACTCCGGGCGGCAAGGGCGGCCTGTTCTGCCACACCCCGATGGTCGCCGTGGCCCGCCAGGTCGGCCGCAAGCGGGCCGTCGAACTGGCCTTCACCGGCGGCGAGATCGACGCCACCACCGCCCTCGACTGGGGACTCGTCAACCGGGTCGTCCCCGCCGCCGAACTCGAGGCGGCCACCCGGGCGTTCCTCGGCTACGCCACCCGCGGCAGCCGCCACGCCAAGGGCCTCGGCAAGCAGACCCTCTACGCCCAACTCGACCTGCCGGTCGGCGACGCCTACGAGCTGGCCGTCGACGTCATGGCCCGGGCGGCGGCCAAGGGCGACGGCGCCGAGTGGCCCCGGGCATTCGTCGAGAAGCGGCCCCCGGAGTGGACCCACACGGAATAGGGCCGGCGGCGCCTCAGAGGGCGTAGTCGGCGACGGTACAGCCCACGGCGAAGATCGGAATCGGCTCGTAGAAGCGCAGCGTGCCCGGCGCCCCGGCGGCGGCGCTGGCCACGAGGAACGTCCGGATCTCGAAGCCGCCCTGGCCGGCGTCGGCATACACCTGCAGGTCGTCGTAGTCGAGCAGGGCTTCCCGGTCGTTGCGGCACCAGCGGCCGAGGAAGTCCCGGCCCCGGACCTCGTCGACCTTCCCCGAGTCGGGGGTGGCGGGCCGGTGCCGCCTAGCCCAGGGCGTCGCGCTGGTCGATGAGGCGCTGAAGCGGGTCCAGGTCGTAGGGGTCGCCGGTCATCACCACCAGGTGGTCGACGCCCAGGTCGACGTAGCGGCCGACGTCCTCGACGTCGCCCTGGAAGATGCACACCGTGCGCTCGATCTCGGCCGGGTCGCGGCCGACCTTCGCACACCAGTCGTCGAGGATCGCCGACAGTTCGGCCACGTTCTCGGGCGGGCCGAAGCAGTTCCAGGCGTCAGCGTGCTCGGCGACCAGCCGCAGGGTCACCTTGCGGCCCGACCCGCCGATCAGCAACGGCATCGGGCCGACCGCCGGCGGGTTCAGCGCCGCCAGGCGGGACCTCATGCGGGGCAGGTCGGCCTCGAGCTGGCGCAGCCGGCTGCCGACCGTGCCGAACTCGTAGCCGTACTCGTCGTAGTCCCGTTCGAACCAGCCGGCGCCGACCCCCAGGTACATCCGCCCGCCGGACAGGTGGTCGAGGGTGCGGGCCATGTCGGCCAGCAGTTCCGGGTTCCGGTAGGAGTTGCCGGTCACCATCGTGCCGAGCCGGGCGTGCTCGGTGTCGGCCGCCATCGCCGACAGCAGCGTCCAGCCCTCGAAGTGGGTGGCGTCGGGGTCGCCGAACAGCGGGAAGAAGTGGTCCCAGATCCAGATCGAGTCGGCGCCCATGGCGTCGGCCCGCCGCCAGGCGTCGCGCAGCGCCTCGACGGAGGTGCCCTGGGGCTGCAACTGGCAGCCCACCGAGAGTCCGGACGGATGGTTCGAATGTCGTGCCATCCGGCCATCCTCGCCCAGCCGGTCCCACCCAGCCGAACCGGACGGGGCGGGGGTCGGGGAGCCCGCGCCGGGGTTCCCCGGGTTCCCGCTCAGGCGTCGGTGATGCCGGCCGTGATGGCCTCGACCACCTCGTCGGCCACGCTGTCCGTGCCGTGGGCATCGGCGGCGTGCGATCCGGTGGGCGTCATGGCGAGGGACCCTGGTTCCGGACCCGGATCCGGGCGAAGGGGAGTGGCTACGGTGCGGGCCGGAGGACCCCCGCATGCCCGACCCACTCCGCCGCCTGTCCGCCGACGCGCCCGTCGCCGCCATGCTCGAGGCGTACGAGGCCGACGGCGCCCTCGTCGTGGAGGGCATGGTGCCCGGAGGAATCGTCGCCGACCTGTGCGCCGCTGCCACCACCTACGCCGAGGGGGTCGAACCCGGCGTCGCCGACCAGGGCATGGGCGAGGATGGGAAGTTCTTTGTCGGCGCCAACACGATCCGCTTCTCGAGCCTCGGCCGGATCACCCCCGCCTACTTCGACCTGCTCGACAACGAGGTCTACGCGGCGCTGGCCGACGCGGTGCTGCTGCCGAATTGCGGCTCGTACTGGGTGAACACCGCCCAGGTCATGTTCATCGGCCCCGGCGAGCAGGCCCAGGTCCTGCACCGCGACGCGGACAACTGGTTCCAGCACGTGGCGCCGACCTGGCCGGACTGCCCCGAGGTGACGATCAGCGCCATGATCGGCCTGGAGGAGGTCACCGAGGAACTGGGCGCCACCCGGGCGGTGCCGGGAAGCCACCGGTGGCCCGAACTGAACGTGTACGAGTATGACCTCGAGACGGTTCCGGCCGAACTGGCGCCCGGCGACGCCTTTGTGTACTCGGGCAAGGTGCTCCACGGCGGGGGAGAGAACCGTACGGCCGACCGGTGGCGCCGGGCGATGCACCTCAGCTTCGTCGTGGGCTGGCTCACCCCCGAGGAGGCCAATCCGCTCGACTACGGCCCCGGCGACCTCGACGGCCGTTCACCAAGGGTGCAACGCCTGCTCGGCCACCGTTCGTACAACCCGCGGCCCCACCTCGGCGGCGGGCTCTGGCTGCGCCACGTACGCCCCATCGAGGACCAGGCATGACGGGTCTCCGGTAGGCCGGCGCAGCCGTCGCCCACCTCGGCGGCCACGGCCGCGTCGACGACTGAGGCAGCGGCGTCCGAATGCCATCGGGTGGTCGCGCTGTGCCTAGATTGCGCGCGTGCCGCGCCGGAGCCCCGCCGACCGCCTCTCCGCCATCGTCGAGCAGGGCCTCTGCATCGGCTGCGGCATCTGCCAGGCCGTCGCCGGTCCCGACGCCGTCCGGGTCGTCAAGACCACCACCGGTTGGGAGCAGCCCGTCGTCGTCGGCGACCTCGACCACGCCACCGTGGACCGCATCCACGACACCTGCCCCGGCACCCGCATCGAGGGCCTGCCCGAGCGCCTCGTCGATCCCGACGCGCACCTCGACCCCGTGTGGGGGACCTGGCACCGGATGGTGCGGGCCTGGGCCACCGACCCGTTCGTCCGCCACGAGGGCTCCACCGGCGGCGTGCTGACGGCGCTGGCCGGCTACCTGCTGGACGCCGGCCGCGTCGACTTCGTGCTCCACGTCCGGGCCTCGACCACCACGCCCACCTTCGGCGAGCGCCACCTCAGCTTCAGCCAGGCCGACGTCATGGAGGGGGCCGGCTCCCGGTACGGGCCGACCGCCGCCCTGCTCGACGTCGACGAGGTGCTCGACCGTGGCCGGCCGTTCGCCTTCGTCGGCAAGCCCTGCGACATCTCGGCACTGCGCAACCACGCCCGTCACGACCCGCGGGTCGACGAACTTGTCCGCTACTGGCTCACCCCGGTGTGCGGAGGCTTCATGCCGCCGCCGTCGATGGACGCCTTCCTGCGCCGCATCGACGTCGAGCCAGAGTCGGTCACCGGCTTCCGGTACCGGGGGCAGGGATGCCCCGGCCCGACCCGTGTCGAGGTGGGCGATGACGTGCGCGAACTGCACTACCTGGACCTCTGGGGTGACGACGAGAGCATGTGGAAGTTGCCCTGGCGCTGCAAGGTCTGCCCGGACGGCATCGGCGAGGCCGCCGACATCGCCGCCGCCGACTCTTGGCCCGGCGGCTCGCCCACCCGCGGGGAGAGCGAAGACGATCCCGGCACCAACGCCGTCGTGGTCCGGACTGCAGCGGGCCTCGAACTGCTCGAGGCCGCCGTGCGGGACGGCGCCCTCACCGTCGAGTGCGACATCGGCCCCGCGGAGATGAACGAGTACCAGCCGCACCAGGTCAAGAAGAAGCAGGCCGTGTGGGCCCGCCACCAGGGCATTGCCGATGAGGGACGCATCGTGCCCGCCACCGCCCGGCTTCGGCTCGAGGAACTGGCCGCCACCATCCCCGACGAGGTCAACGAGGCACAGCGGCAGGGCGCCCGCGACCGCATCGCACAGGGAAAGGCGGAGCAGGCGCGGACCCTCGGGGAGGAACTGCTGGCCATCCCTAATGACCCCCGCTTCGTGGGCCTCGGCAACAACGACCAGTTCAACCATCCGCACCTGTTGAGTCGTGCCGCCGCCGATCTGGTTCGCCACCCGGTGCTGTTGGAGGTCGCCGAGTCGCTCCTGGGGCCTGACCTGCTGGTCTGGGGAGCGACCCTGTTCGCCAAGCCGCCGCACAGCGGCAACTACGTGAGTTGGCACCAGGACCTGCACTACTGGGGGTTCGACTGTGACGACGAGGTGTCGGCCTGGGTGGCGCTCGGCCCGGTCACCGAGGCAAGCGGCTGCATGCGCTTCGCGCGCGGGTCACACGTCGTGGGTGGCATCGAGCACAACGACACCTTCGCCCCCGGCAACTCTCTTACCCGGGGTCAGGAGGCCATGTTCGAGGTGAACGAGGACGACGTGGTGCTGGTCGAGTTGGCGTCCGGCCAGGCCTCGTTCCACCACGGCCGCCTCCTGCACGGGTCCGGACCCAACGGTACCGACGACTGGCGGCTGGGCCTGGCGATCCAGTACATCGGTGCCCATGTCCGACAGGTCGCCACCGAGCTGGACTACGCCATGCCGGTGCGAGGCGTGGACCGGTTCCACAACTTCGCCCACGTGTCGGCCCCTGACGTCGACCTCTCGCCGGAGTCACTGGCCTGGCATCGCCGGGTCATGCTGGCCCAGAACGACGCCATCTACGAGCCCCGTCGCACGGGCCGACCAGTCGTGTCCGTCCCGGCGCTTGTCGAGCTGCTTGTCGAGGTGTCTGGCGTGGCGGGCTTCGACCTCGGCTTCGACCTCGGTCCGTCAGGTGCGGAGGCGTCCGCCGATGTTCTGGACCTGCCCGTCGGCGGCGCCGAGCAGGGCGTCGTTGTAGTGGCGTTCACCCCGGTGGTGGCCGGCGGTGGCCGGCCCGAAGCCCATCAGCACCGAGATCCGGTGCGGACCCTCTGTCGAGGTCGGTGGCAGCGACACGTGCATGGTGTCCGAGAAGTGGAGCGTGGCGTCGCCGGCCGCCACCGGCACCGACACGCCCTCGGGGGCCTCGACGTCGGTCCCGTCGACGAACGGGAACGAGCCGTGGTGCGAGCCGGGCAGGAAGCGCAGCTCACCGGCCTCGGGCGCGCCCGACGTGAGGCAGATGGTCAGCACGGCCGACGGGCAGTTGAGGGCGTGGCCGCCCATGCCGCAGTCGCGGTGCCAGGGCAGGTCGCCGAGCCCCTCGACCATGTCGGGCCGCTTCCAGAGGACGGTCACCCGGTCGGATTCGCCCTCCCGTGCCTTCACGGCCAGCGGGGTGTCGGAGAGCGCCACGATCTGGAGGACGCGGGGGTCGTGGTGCAGCGCCGCCAGGCGGGGGCGGGCGTCGGCCCGCAGCACCCTGGTCACGACCTCGTCGCCGGCGGCGGTGCGGCCCCACCACGACTGCTGGTCGCCGGGAACGGCCTCGTCGTGGAGCACGGCCGCATCCTCGAGGAAGCCGGCCACCTCGTCGGGTCGCCCCAACGCGTAGGCCAGCGACAGGTAGCCGCCCAGGCTGTGGCCGATGAGGACGGCCGGCC
>LULL01000662.1_pt1 | contig 24149 bp, 23 predicted proteins | sample 728161 | NCBI WGS metagenome assembly LULL01 (sample SAMN03860290, study PRJNA289734) | marine metagenome | biome: seawater column; feature: ocean; material: water; isolation source: Red Sea water column Station 149 - depth 500m | place: Saudi Arabia: Red Sea | collected 2011-10-15 | depth 500 m
ACGGCAATAGTTGAGGGAGATCTTGAACAAATAGAAATCTTAATCAATGATTACCGTTACAGATGTCTTGAAAATCAAAGTGGAATGGAACAATTTCTTGTATGCAGGAGTGTGGAGCAGACGAATGTTTTTCTTTACACTCAGGTATTCAAGGATCAGGACGCGCACAAAGCCCATCTGGAAGGAGATGATCCCAAGTGGTTCTTCGAACAGATGGCGGAGATGGAATTCAATTTTCAAGGTCAGTGGGTTGCAGGCGAAGAAATAGATTCCTCCGCAGGGCATGTACTTAACTGAAACCGAAGAATCAGCTGTGAGCTAAATTCCTCCTTACACCCAGGGCATAGAGAACGTTTTTAGGTTGGTAAAGCTTTTCATGGCTTCAATCACTCCTTCCTTGTAACCCAGCCCGGAATCCTTGATTCCTCCAAACGGTGACATTTCGATACGGTATCCGGGCACTTCCCAGATGTTGACTGTGCCGTGGTTGAGTTCATTGATGAAACGGGTAATGTAATCCAGACGATTGGTACATACTCCGGAGGAAAGGCCGAAACTTGTTCCATTAGCAACCTTAATGGCATCGTCGATATCTTTAACCCTGATGATGGGTATGGCCGGCCCAAATGTTTCCTCCATGACCAATTCGCAGTCCCACGGCACATGATCAACAACGGTTGGGTGAAATAACGCCCCATCGCGCTCATTCCCATAAAGTTTCTTTGCACCCAGGGAAACAGCATCCTTGACTCTGCTTTCGAAGAGCTTCGCGGAGGCCTCATCAATCACTGTGCCGTGGGCAAGGATGCGTTTGACAGCGGTGCATCGTTGTCCGGAATTCTTTGTTGCACCGGCAACGGCAAGTCCGGAGGCACGTTCAAGGTCGGCGTCTTCCATGATGATAATGGGGGCGTTTCCTCCAAGTTCCAGTACTGTCCGCCGGTAACCCGCCTTTTCCGCAATGTATTTTCCCACCCTCACACTTCCGGTAAAGGTAATCAGATCAATATGGGGATGAGTGATCATTGCATCGCCAACATCTTCCGGAAGTCCGGTGACCACCTGAAACATCTCCGGAGGCATGCCTGCTTCAACAAGAACATCGGCAAGCAACAGAGCAGTCAGCGGAGTCTTCTCGGTAGGTTTGCAGACCATGCGGTTGTTGGTGGCAATGCTGGGCGCGATTTTGTGCGCCACCATATTGAGAGGATGATTGAAAGGAGTGATGGCGCTGATCACTCCCTGCAAAGGTTCGCGCTGAGTGAAGATTTTGCGCTTCTGTCCATGCGGTGTGAGGTCACAGGAAAAAATCTGTCCATCGTCCAGAATGCAAAGCTGCCCTGTCAGACTGAACACATCAAAGGCGCGTCCAACTTCATACAGCGAATCTTTTTTGCTAAGTCCGGATTCAGCAGTAATCAGGTCGGAGATTTCATCACGACGGGAAACCAGCAGTTCGGCGGTTTTGGAAAGTATCTGCTGCCTTTCGTAACGTGTGAGTTTTGGTTGGAAATTATTTGCAATTTCCATTGCCTGATCAACCTGGCTTTCGGAGGCACGGGGAACACTTCCAACTTTTTCACCGTTGAAAGGATTCATCACATCCACACTGCCGTTTTCACCTTCAACTTTTATCCCTCCAATACGCATTTTTTCTTCAAGCATGTTTTTCCCCAAATTAAATTGCTGTTCCGTTCAGGGCATATTCGAAGATCTCCCTGCTGCGTAATGTTCTCTCTTTTGCACGCCTTGAATATTTGTCATTCAGCGGCTCGCTTAAAATGAAGGGCACATTGGCCTCATGAAGGCTTCCATGCGTGCGCAGGCGTTTGCCTTTCAACGCGCTGAGGTCGTGATCCTTTTCACTTCCTCCGATCACGGTTTTCTTATCAGCAGCCACCGCAAGATCACCCTCACGGTCCAGCGGCTGTTCGAGTTCCTTTGCCGCGTTTTCCGCGGTCCATACCTTTTCCACTCCGTCTATTGCCTGGACGAATTCAGAGACTTCCGTTGGATCCTGACCATTCTCAAGATAAATACGGACAAACCCGCCCAACGCGCCATGATGTCCCACAAAGGCATCCGTGATCGGACAGATCACTCTGCAGCTTCCGGTGCCTGGGTTCTGATCCAGCAAATCCTGCAGCCAGATCACATTCGGGTTCCCGCTTTCATCAGATTTGTCACCCATCCCATGGTCAGCTGTGAGCGCCACCAGCGCCCCAAGTTCCTGCAGTCGTCCGAAGCGCTGATCCATTTCAATGTAAAAGCTGTTGGCTTCTGCTGATCCCGGTGCATGCGCATGCTGGATGAAATCCGTGAGCGAGAGGTAAAGCAGGTCCGGTTTTTGTTCTTCCAGCAGTTTGATTCCGGCGTCAAGCACAAAAAGGGAAAGCTCCGCGGAATACATGTCCGGAAGGGGCTGTCCAACGAATTCAAGCACATTTTCAATCCCATTTTCCTGCATTGTGCAGCGGTCAGCATGCTGTGAGGAAAAGCTGACTGAACCACCGGCAAGATCCATCCCTTTTTGCAGTTGTTTTCGCAGCTTGTCCTTTGCGGTGATGGATACCACTTTTGCACCTTCACGCGAGAATTCACACATGATCGAGCGTGAACGCAGCAGTTCCGGACCAGTCATCACCACCGGTTCCTTTGTCGCAGGATCAAGGAAGAAGTTTCCGGAAATGCCGTGAGTCTCCGGTTCTGTTCCGGTGACTATTGACATATTATTGGGGCAAGTAAAACTTGGCATAGAACCCTGAGCAACCTGGTAAAAGCCTTCGTTCATGAAGCGGGCAATGTTGGGAATGATGCCATCACGAAGTCCTGTTTGAAGATATTCCGGGTCTCCTCCGTCAATACAGACCACGGCTAACGGTTTCCTGGGCCATGAATAGTTGATGTCATTTAATTCCATATAAATTTCCTTATTTTTTTTTTAATTGGGAGAGAAATAATAAACGAAATATTAAAAAAAAATCAAATCAATCTTCAAAACTGTTATTATTCAGTTTGGTAGGGGTAATTTCTGGAACCAGGTAATTTGATCAGGAGTATGTCCTGCTCATAAGTTTTTTTGTGGATTAATCACATGAGAAGATGGGGATTTAACAGGGCTTGCTTGCTAATTCAGGATATCCACAATTAGATTACAAAAACTTTCTAACCTGTCATGCATAATCGTATTTGCCACCTTTTTTAAGTGCAGTTTTATAGGCAGGCTGTTGATGAATGCGCTCAACATAGGATTGAATGCAGGGATAATGGTCATCGATCAAACCACGCGCAAAGCTTGTTTCTAAAGGAAAACTCATCTGAATATCTGCACCGCTTAATTGATCACCCAAAAACCATTTTTTCCCTTCCAGGCTCGTTTCAATGAAATCAAGTAAACACTTAATATTTGGATTTACAAATTCTGACAGGACTTTGTCGGCGACAGCTTTGGCAATCGGTTTCACAAAAAAGGGAACTCGGGCCTTTTTCACTCTATCAAAGATCAGCCGCAGTAGCAAAGGCGACATCAATGATCCTTCAGAAAAATGTAACCAGTAACTGTAATCCCGTTCTTCTTGAGTGCCAGTCTCAGGCGTGATTAAAGAACTTTTTTTACCGTAAGTCTGCATAAGGTACTCAATGATTGCACCACTCTCCGCAATAAGGATCTGTTCACCTCTACCATTATCAGTGATGACCGGTGATTTCCCCAACGGATGAACCTTACGAAGGGATTCTGGCCCCAGTAGTGTCTTCACATCACGTTCATAACGGATAATCTTGTATTCCAGATTAAGCTCTTCCAGCATCCAGAGGATACGCTGTGAACGGGAATTATTTAGATGATGTACTGTAATCATAATTTGTTTTTGATTTGATTAATGAAAACCCTTTATTAAATGTATCAGTAATGAAATATTATTTGGAAATAAAAACAATTTGTGTTTGGGGTGATCATCAAATAAAACTAATAATATTAGGATTAAACAGGTTATACTGAAAATAATATATACAAAATTACTGGTCTTGATAAAAGGATAACATTTTCTTCTTAGGTTAAGTTAGCGTCTGCCGCTTCTTCTGCCTGTGCAGTTGTTCAGTTCAGAATTCCTCCTGCAGTCCCTCTGGTCTTTCATTTAAATAAAGCCGATAATTGTCACTGTCAAAAATCAAAACAGCTTTATCTTTCTGGTAAGTCTCGGTGATTTGATAAAGCAGGATTATTCCAGTGAATGAAAAATGAAACTTTATTGTTTATTTTTGATTAAATTGTTTTCTGTCTGCTTTTTTGTAGGAGGCTGTTTCTCTTAAACTTTCTATAAAAGCGCAACTGTAGAAGAAGGTAAAGGCTCATCTGGATTAGCCATAGGTTTTTCAACAATGCAATATTCAAATGAAACTCTTTATGATGGATCTTAAATAGAAAAATCAAGATTTTGGCCTTCATGGGAGTTTTTCGCTCAACATGGAATTACTGAAAATTTTGGCTTAGGTTTAAAAACTAATTTAGCAAGTATTGTTGCAGATACAAATTTTGTTTTAGATGCAATATATCAATACTTTGATGGTGAAGTTCTGGATATGGCATTTGATCTGGGTGTTGGCATTTCTTCCTTTCCGCAAATAAGGGATAATGAAACTGTATATGATTCTTATTATTCAATTTACCCTGCAGCCTTTTTTACTTTAAACTTATCAGATAAATTCAGGGCATCTCTTGGTCTGGAACATAAAAAAATCTATAATAGTAATACTGAGGGAGAGGAATCTAGCGCCAGTTTCAACGGAGGTTCTGTTAACATTTCAGTCGGCAAAGAATTCAATTTTATTGTTCAAACAAGTTATTTTGATGGGAAGGATTTTAAAAATAATGAAGTTGTTTTCAGAAGCATAGGCTTTGGTTTGGCTTTTTTGTTTGATTAGCAATGGATTATTGGGAAACTTAAAAAATTACTGGTTTGATGTTTGCCGGGCATGTGCATCATCATCTTTGGATGAGCACAGTAACTCTTCACAATCAGGCATCCTCCCGGCAAAATCCTCTGTTCTAGTCAGCCCACGAAATTTCGCTGTACATTAGGATCACCTGAAACAGTCAGTTGCCAGGCATCTAATTCCCGGCCCCGAAAAAATTCTATACAGAACCTGTATACCAAGGAGAACTATTGAAAAAATATTTGTATAAATTGCAATTTATGAAAATCCTGAGAGCATTTTTCTCTCTCTTACTAGTAGGCTTTCTGATGTCCGGTTGTAATTCGGGGAAATCATGGCGTACAGCCAGCCGTCAATCAGCGGGAATAGCTCCGGATCCTTTAGTTACAAAGGAAGCTGTTCTGCATGTCTATGGCGCCGATACCTGGGGCTGGCGTGGCTGGTTTGCCATCCATACCTGGATTGCTGCAAAGCGTACTGGAGAGTCCAACTACACTGTTTATGATGTGGTTGGCTGGCGGGGATACAGCGGCCAGCCGGTAATGAGGATTACACAGGATATTCCAGACCGTTACTGGTTTGGTGAAAAACCCAGGTTAATTAAAGAACACCGCGGAGCAGAGGTTGATGAACTGATTGATGCAGTTGAAAAAGCAACACCTTCACTGCATGGGTCGCTAAGCATGTACCTGAGCTGGAATTAGATCTACCTTTTTCAGCTTTTGGCAGCGGATATGTAAACTAATTTAAAAAGGGGTTCAGGAATTTCAGAAAATTTCAGAAGATTAAAATTTGAATTATAAATTGTTAATTCTAATTCCCCGCCTTTTTTAAATATTAATCAGTTTTAGTTTTTTTATGATTTTTTTTACTGAGAATATCTTTTGGATATTTACCATAGTACTTGTCCTCCAAATGATTAAACTGGCATATCATGGACACCTTCTTTGGGTAATGAAAAAAAATAAGTTAAAATTCAGCAGGGAGCGTAGAAAAATAAAGTCGCTTCTGATGGATCAAATGTAAAAAGCTCAAATAACAATTAAATATAGGTATTTTATGGAAAATATTTATAAAGAGTATTTTGCCTTCATGAAGAAAGCAAAAAGTGTTTACATTTCTTCTGTTGATGAAAATACCAAACCAGAAATAAGTTACTCCCCCTGCGTAGTTGATGATGAAAAAAAAGTTTATATTCTGGTTAGCGAACTATCAAAACGAACCTCAAGTTTAGTACAAGGCCGCAATGTTTCATTAATGTTTATTGAACCGGAAGATCAGTGTGAAGAATTGTATGTAAGAATTCGTTTGATTTTTGAATGCTCCACTAAACAAATAGAAAGAAAAACTGAAAAATGGAATGAGCTAATTCCTGTTTTTTTGGAAAAATTTGGAGACATCATTAACATTTTAAAATCTCTCAGTGACTTTAAATTGTTTTGTTTTTCACCAGTTTCAGGATCATACGTTAAAGGGTTTGGGAAAGCATATACAATAGAAGGTAAAACATTGGACCAGATTTCTCATGTTAATTTCTCTGCAAATCAAAAGATGTGATACAAGTTCGAAGATAAGCAGAACTTACATTAAACCGCACTCAGAACCCCTTCAAAAATCTACCATAATTCCTAGACAGTCAAGCATCACTACTTGCAACAGAGCCAATACGATTTTGATTATATATATAATTAATCAAAATATGTAAACGAAAAAATATTTCGCACATAATTCTTCTCCAATAGTCTTTTATACATAAATTGTTAACTCGAGCCAATCTTTTTGAAGCCTTAATAATAATTTACATTCCTTCTTAGCTAACCGTTCAACATTTTTGCTTATCTTAACTTTGGCCTTGGTGGAAAAAATATATGTGGAAAATTTTTTGTAATCCATTTACTGGGGTTACTTTAAGAACCAGCAAAAGCAAAAATAATAAAATATAATAAGTTTTTTAATTTTATGTTGTAATTGACTTGAAATAAAGGTTAGTTTTTCTGCGTATATAACCAATATTTTTTTTAATTACATGAAAAATTATCCCCGGGACATGCTTGGCTACGGCCAAAATCCACAGAATCCGGAGTGGCCTGAAAAAGCTCGTATTGCAGTCCAATTTGTCATTAATTATGAGGAAGGAGGAGAAAATTGCATCCTGCATGGAGACCCTGCGTCCGAAACATTTCTTTCTGAAATTATCGGAGCAGTTCCATTCCAAGGAGAACGCCACATGAGCATGGAATCAATTTACGAATATGGAAGCAGGGCAGGATTTTGGAGACTCCATCGGCTTTTCACCGGTATGGATATTCCAGTGACCATTTTCGGAGTAGCCATGGCTTTAGAGCGCAATCCGGAGGCAGTGGAGGCCATGCTTAAAGCTAATTGGGATATTGCATCTCACGGATATCGCTGGATTGATTACAAGAATATATCTGAAGAGATAGAACGTGAGCATATAGAAAAAGCCATTGGTATCCATGCCCGTGTTACGGGGAGTAGACCTTTGGGCTGGTATACCGGACGCACCAGTTCCAACACGCAGCGTTTGGTACAGGAAGCAGGAGGTTTTTTATACGACGCAGATTCTTACGCAGATGATTTACCATACTGGGTAAAAACTCCTGCAGGGGAACCTCATTTGGTGATTCCGTACACTCTGGACACCAATGATATGCGCTTTGCCAGCCCGCAGGGTTTTAATTCCGGAGAGCAATTTTTTAACTATCTTCGAGATGCTTTCGATGTGCTTTATGCCGAAGGTGAAACTTCCCCGAAAATGTTAAGTATCGGATTGCACTGCAGATTGGTTGGTCGACCCGGACGCATAGTCTCTTTGGAAAAATTTATTACTCATGTAAACAGTCATACTGACGTCTGGATTTGCCGTCGCATCGATATTGCCCGGCACTGGTACAAACACCATTACCCAACGAATCAAATAATTTAAAATACAAAATTTACAACGTCTTCCAAAAGCTGATGATGATGAAAACTCCAGAGTATTTCCTGAAAAGCAATCAATAATTTGATGAAAAAGCGAAAGAATTGTTTTTTGCTGGATAATGCTACACGAAAATGTTTAACTACGCCGTTCGTGGTATTTTAGGAAAACTGTAGCAGCGATGAAAAACCACCTGGATGAGTTTTGCAACTGTTTAAAATTTTGGTTAAAGATTTTCCGGATTATTTTGTTTAACAGATTAAGATGTGAGTTATGAGTGATTCAAAAGATGTATTTTTAAAACAACTTGTAAAGCAATATGGTAAAACCATCGCAGTCAATGGTATAAATTTGGATATTCCTGCGGGAAGTTACTGTTGCCTTGTTGGACCAAGCGGTTGCGGTAAGACTTCAACACTACGTATGATTTCAGGACATGAGGAAGTCACTGAAGGTAGCATATCCATTGGAGATCAAGAGATTAATAATGTTCCACCGGCTAAACGTGGAACAGCTATGATGTTTCAAAATTATGCTCTATTCCCACATTTAAATTGCCTCGACAACGTTGCCTTCAGTATGAAAATGAAGGGAATGACCAAAAATGAACGTTATACTTCCGCACGAAAATATTTGGAGTTGGTTCATATGGAGACCTTTGAACGTCGCTTCCCGGCTCAGCTTTCCGGAGGACAAGAACAAAGAGTTGCCTTAGCCCGTGCACTGGTCTCTCGTCCAAATGTTTTACTGTTGGACGAGCCGCTTTCTGCACTGGATCCTTTTTTACGGATAAAAATGAGGGCAGAACTAAAACGATTTCAAAGGAAATTAGGAATCTCATTTATTCATGTCACTCACAGTCAGCAGGAAGCACTGGCTCTTGCAGATTTTGTAGTGGTTATGAACGAAGGAATCATCGAACAAGTTGGAACATCTCAAGAAGTGTTTAATGCTCCGGTTAATCAATTTGTTGCCCAGTTTGTCGGAGGCCACAATGTGATTGTAGGGGAAATTATTGAAATAATTAATAAAAAAGAAGTTATGCTTAAAGGCGGTGACGGACAAAGTTACCGAGTTCCTGCACAAGGTTCTATAGGAGACCAAGTCATTTTTACCTTGAGGCAAGATAAGATTTCTTTTAAAAAAGAAAACCTTGCTGACACCAATAAACTACAGGAAAATTCTTTGAAAGGAAAAATATCACTAATAGAATACAAAGGGATGGAGGTCAGTTTGGGGATGGAAGTTCCGGAATTCAAAGAATTTGGAGTAGTTCTTTCAGAAAAAGATTTTCAAATGCTGAGTCCTGAATTAGGGAAGCAGTATATCGCAAGCTGGTCTATGGAGGACGTCCATGTCTTTCAGGATTTGCTTTTTGAAAGCTGAATCCTTTTAGGGGTGCAGCTAATCAAGCAAGCTGGATTAAGGAGGACAGTCATTTTCTCCAGTATCTGCCTGCTAAACACAAAACTCTGCAAATAGAGGTGTATATGGATAAGACAAATCAATCGGGAAACTCAGTAGAGTTCCCCTCAAAGAAAGGACAGAGCGTCTCAAGGCGAAACCTCCTAAAAACAGGTTCTGCAGTAGTGGCAGGAACTGCAATAGGGAGTAATGCTATTACCGGTTTCCCCACAATCTGGGCACAGAATATTAAAAATGTTACCTTACGCCAGTTTGGTACAGGAGTTTCAAATATCAACGAAATCGCAAAGCGTGCCAAACAAGACCTTGGTATTACTTTGCAGATGACAGCACTAGATACGGATTCTACTGCTCAAAGGGTGGTGACTCAGCCAAGAAGTTTTGACATTGCGGACATTGAGTACTTCACGCTCAAGAAAGTCTGGGGCAGTGGGAATATGCAGCCCATGGATATTCGCAAGCTGAAGTACTACGATCAAATCGTTGGAACATTCAAAAATGGTAAACTCACACCCTCCTCAAAAATTGCTCAAGGTACCGCTCCGCATACTGTGAGCTTTGTAGAAAATCCCACAGACCGTAAATTTGCAAAGGGACAGACAAACTGGTACACGATGGTTCCGACCATTTATAACGCCGACACGCTGGGTATTCGACCGGACTTGATTAAGCGTCCAATCAGTAGTTGGACGGAATTGCTGAACCCTGAATTCAGAGGAAAAGCCTCAATCCTCAATATTGCTTCCATCGGAATCATGGATGCCGCAATGGTATGTGAAGCAATGGGTGAGGTGCAGTACGGAGACAAGGGAAACATGACTCAAGCTGAAATCGACAAGACGATGGCGATTTTCACAGAAGCCAAGCAAGCAGGACAGTTTCGTGCCTTTTGGAAGACCTTTGATGAATCGGTCAACCTGATGGCTTCGGGTGAAGTTGTAATCCAGTCTATGTGGTCTCCAGCGATTACAAAGGTGCGTTCGATGGGTATTCCCTGTGTCTATCAGCCCCTCAAGGAAGGTTATCGTTCTTGGGGAGGAGGTCTGGGGCTTTCCCGGAATCTAGCTGGTTTGGAGTTAGATGCAGCCTATGAGTATATCAACTGGTACCTTTCTGGTTGGGTCGGAGGATTGTTGATGCGCCAGGGGTACTACTCCGCGGCACCCGCAACATCGAAACTCTACATGAGCGAAGATGAGTGGGGTTTTTGGTTTGAGGGTAAAGCGGCGAAAAATGACATTGTCAACCCATTTGGTCAAAAAATGGAACCAGCTGGTGCCAAGCGTGATGGGGGTTCATTCTATGAGCGCATGGGTAAAGTTGAATGCTGGAACTCAGTAATGGACGAAAACCGTTACATGGTTCGAAAGTGGAACGAGTTCATTGCATCTTAATTTAATCAATAGTGTGGGTCTTCTCGACCCTCACTATTGAGGACGCCTTATGGATGCTCAAAATCTAATTTTTAAACAGGATATAAAATAAAAAACCTAACTCCATCATGTCTGATGTTGAGGTTAGGGATATTTGGGCGAATATCCGGTGGGATAATTCACTTGAAGATAACCTGTAGCCATTATATCTACTAAAAGTGTTTTACTGTGAAACGCTATAATCCCATTGTACTTATTGCACAAGTTTCCCCGATAAGTGCAATCTTAGGATTATTCTTGATTGTACCAATCGCGACAATCTTGATCGTCAGTTTTTGGGATTATAGTGAGTTCATGTTACTTCCGGATTTTGTCTGGACCAACTACTACGATACACTGAGTTCTTTTGTAACCTACAAGACCTATTTAAATACCTTCAAGTACACAATTCTTACATGGTTTTTCACTCTGTTAATCGGTTTCCCTGTTTCGTATTTCTTGTGTTTTCATGTCCGGACATTGCGGTGGCAAATTGTACTATTCCTCATCTGCACCATTCCTTTTTGGACTTCAAACATTATCCGGATGATTTCATGGATCCCATTTTTAGGTCGAAATGGAGTGTTCAATTCCATGCTTATCAGCCTGGGTCTCACGAATGAACCACTTGAGTTTCTTTTGTTTTCAGATTTTGCTATCGTACTTGCTTTTGTGCATCTTTATACTCTTTTCATGGTAGTACCCATTTTTAACAGCATGATGCGCATCGATCGCTCGGTGTTGGAAGCTGCTATTGACGCTGGTGCCAATGGCTGGCAGGTGTTGACAAATATCGTCATTCCACTATGTAAACCTGGAATTGCTATCGGTTCAATTTTTGTTGTTACGTTGGTAATGGGAGATTACATTACTGTCCGTATGATGGGTGGCGGTTTGCGTGCTTCGGTTGGAGTGATGATGTGGAATGAAATTTCATTACTACTTTATCCTCCTGCAGCGGCAAATGCGGTTGTACTGCTTGTAATAGTACTGATCCTTGTATCCCTTATGATGAGGGTTGTTGACTTAAAGAAGGAGTTATAGGAATGAGAGAGAGACGAGGAAAAGAATTTTATGTCCTAGCAATTTTTTTCACTGTTTTTGTGATCTTTTTGTATGGTCCAGTTTCCGCTATATTAATTCTTTCATTTCAAGGACCCAATGGAGGATTGACATTCCCAATGAATGGTGTGTCTATCCATTGGTTCTTTGCCTTGTTTGGTGAGCAACTGGTTGGAGATTTCAAGGCAGCTTTTTTAAGATCGCTGCAATTGGGATTGGTTGTGATGGTTGTTACCATATTTGTTTCAGTTCTTACCGGACTTGCATTTAGAAAAAAATTCTTTGGATCTACTTTTCTATTTTATACTACGGTTTCCAGCCTGATAGTCCCCTCAATTCTGGTCAGCCTGGGAATTGGATTACTCTATAACTTGATGGAGTGGGAGGCGGCTTGGTACAGTTCCGGAATGGGAGCACATCTGACATGGACATTACCCTTTGGATTTCTCATTATGATTGCGGTATTTAACCGATTCGACAGGTCATATGAAGAGGCAGCTAAAGATTTAGGTGCTAGCAACTGGCAAACAATTCGTTATGTGGTGCTTCCCATTATTGCCCCCAGTTTGATAGGAGTTGCTCTATTTGGATTTACACTATCCTATGATGAGTTTGCTAGGACACTGATGACTTCAGGTGTCAAAAATACACTTCCGTTAGAAATCTTTGGAATGACAACCAATGTCACAACCCCGACTCTTTATGCCTTGGGAACTCTGACCACAATATTTTCTTTGGTCGTGATTCTGACTGCAATGGGAATCGTATTCTACATGCAAAAACGCAGGGAACGGTTCGGCACCGATGCTGGAAAAGGAGTGTGAACTGTGAAAATATTACTGGTCAATCCGAACACAACCTCTTCAATGACGGATAAAGCTGGTGCAGCGGCGCGAATGGTTGCAGCTTCAGGAACCGAAATTATTGCGGTAAATCCGGAATATGGCCCGATAAGCATTGAAGGTTATTACGACGAAGTATTCAGTATTCCAGGATTGCTTGAAGAAGTTCGGAAAGGAGAATCCTCTGGCTGTCAGGGAACAGTTATCGCCTGCTTTGATGACACCGGTTTGGATGCTGCGCGTTGTATTGCTTCTGGACCTGTAGTTGGCATTTGTGAAGCTGCCATGCAAATAGCATCTCTGCTTGCCAAAAGTTTTTCGATAGTGACCACACTCAGGCGCTCGATTCCTGCTTTGGAAGAACTTACGGTGAAATATGGTATGTCTCTAAAATGCCAACGTATCCGGGCTGCAGACGTTCCGGTATTGGAGTTGGAGAATCCAGACTCGGAAGCCTCAAAACTCATACGTGTTGAAATTCAGGAAGCATTGGATGATGACCGTTCTGAAGCCATTGTCCTTGGCTGTGCAGGAATGGCAGATCTTGCTGCGGAACTATCAAAAGAATTCGGTGTACCAGTGATTGATGGAGTTTCCGCTGCGGTAAAGCTTGTTGAAAGTTTAGTTGCTCTTCGACTGCAAACCAGTAAAATTAATGGTTATGCCTTTCCACGTTCAAAACCGTATATTGGTCTGTTTCAAACTTTTCAACCATGATTGAAAGGTTTATGGAAGGTGACAGACCAATTATTTTCTTATCTCAAATAATACAATCTAAAAAAATTCTTTTCTAAATTCTACAGCTAACCTGTTCTCAGGAAATTGGAATTAATGTTTGATTCAAATTCCCTTGACTCTCAAAGCTTTTCACCTATATGTATTGTCTGAGACAAGATGGTTAAGTCTAAAAAACATTAAACATAATGGTTCAGAGGTCCCATGTAAAAAACCTTAGACTGGCCGATAAAAAATTTTTCAGAAATTACTATGGAAACTTGTATTAACCTGAATGACCTTAACAAATGGTTTGGATCTTTTCAGGTTCTGGATTCAATTAATTTGAGCATTTCAACTGCCGAAAAAGTAGTGATTTGCGGACCTTCAGGTTCAGGCAAATCAACACTGATTCGTTAAAAAAACGGAAGGAACGCGACAGATATCCAGCGTAGAGTCGGAATGGTGTTTCAGCAATTCAACCTCTTTCCGCATTTAAGTGTTTTGAAAAACTGTACCCTTGCACCTTGCCGCGTACTGGGATTATCTGATGACGAAGCTGGAGCAAAGGCCATGCATTATCTTGAGCGAGTACGAATTCCAGAACAGGCATCAAAATACCCTGCAGACCTCTCCGGAGGTCAGCAGCAGCGGGTTGCTATTGCACGTGCTTTGACCATGGAACCTGAATTGATGTTGTTTGACGAACCCACATCTGCGCTGGACCCCGAGGTGGTTACTGAGGTATTAGATACGATGGTTGATCTTGCTGAAACAGGAATGACCATGATCTGTGTGACCCATGAAATGGGATTTGCTAAACAGGTGGCTGACAGGGTAGTTTTTATGGATGAAGGAAAGATAATTGAGATTGCCACTCCGGAAAAGTTTTTTTCAGAGCCAACTCATGAACGTACACAGTTCTTTCTCAGCAGGGTTTTAGGCTAGGTTATATAGATGATTGATTTGAGATTCTACGAAATCTGGAGGGAACAGATTTTTGTTGAAAAACTAATTAATGGTATTGGTACAAGCATCTTGCTGATGATACTTGGCGGAATTATTGGCTTTATCTTTGGGCTTGCACTTGCCACCGCAAGGGGTTCGAAAATAAGATTTCTACGCATTCCTTCTGCAACATTTATTGAGTCCGTACGCAATACCCCTTTAATAGTGCAATTGTTCTTTGTTTGTTTTGGTCTACCGATGATATTTGAATACCGCTGGCCTTTTTTTGCTTCAGCACTCCTTGCTTTGTGTCTAAATTTTTCTGCATATTATGCTGAAATTATTCGAGCAGGTTTTGACAATGTAGAGTACGGTCAGTCTGAAGCTGCACGCGCTCTGGGTCTGGGAAAGAATGACATCCTTGCCTACATCGTGCTTCCGCAAGCTCTTGCAAAGGTTTATCCATCACTTGTCAGTCAGTTTGTGTTTTTGTTCCTGACCACCGGGATCATTTCTGAAGTAGGAGTTGAAGATCTGACCTGGGCAGGGCGATATATTGCCGACCGAAATTTTCGTGATTTTGAAGTTTTCATTGTGCTTACAATCGCTTATGCATTGCTGTCGGTAATGTTTCGCGGAGTACTTACAGCCACAGGTCAGCTGGTTTTTCCATGGTATAGAGAGAAATGATTGAATTTCTTTCCACATTAATCGGGCCTTTCCACGCTAAAATGTTGGCGGTACTTTTGAGTGCAACTCAATGGACTGTTTATTTGTCACTAACAGCCTTTATTGGCGGTGGGCTGATCGGTTTGATTTTCACTTTGCTGCGCATTACTCCGATAAACTGGATTCGGAAGTTTGCTGTTGCCTACATCTGGACTTTCCAGTCCGTTCCCCTGCTGATGCTTTTATTCTTGACCGGCCTGGGAATCCCGATTTTTTATCAAGTTAATGTTCCCCCCTGGATGGCTGCAACGGTTTCACTGACCTTGTTTACCAGTGCATATATGTCAGAAGTTTGGCGCGGGGCTCTTCAGTCAATCGATGTTGGGCAGTGGGAAGCAGGTCGAGCGCTCGGGCTGGGGTTTGTCAAGAATCTCAGATATGTTATTTCTCCCCAAGCACTAAAAATAGCTACACCGCCAACAGTTGGCTTCATGGTTCAGGTTATAAAGGGGACATCTTTGGCTTACATAATTGACTTCAATGACCTGATGCGCTGGGGTAAGAAAATCGGCAACTCGCAAATCGATGGTGCCGAACCTTTTATTGTCTTTCCGCTGGTCGCTTTGATATACTTCTTATTGTGTTTCCCACTGACGTTACTATCTAGGCGCCTTGAACAAAGCCTGAACATAGATAGTAATAAATTAATGCTAACAATTAACAAAGGAGGATAGTCATGTAAAATAATCAATTCAGCAATAATATACTTAAATATTATTTTTAAATATTAATATAAATGGAGATTAAACATGTTAAATTTAATTACTCGAATCATTGCTATTTTGGCAATGTCTGCAACACTCTCAACACCAGTGTTCGCTGAACAGCTCCAATCAATTCTGGCTAGAGGCGAAGTTGCCATTGGTGTTCCTGAAAACTTTCCTCCATTCGGATCTGTTGGAAAGGATTTTAATCATGAAGGATATGATGTTGATGTAGCTGGTCTGATCGCAAAGGACCTGGGAGTTAAACTGAAGGTAGTGCCTTTAACTTCCAAACAACGTATTCCTTTCCTTAGCTCTGGAAAGGTTGACCTTGTGATATCGTCTATGGGGGCAAATCCTAAACGCGCGAAATCGATCTGGTTCTCTTCTGCATATGCACCCTTTTTCTCTGGCGCATATGCAAGGCAGGGAGTTAATGTTTCTAACTATGTGGATTTAAAAAATTATAAGGTTGGTGTCACAGGTGGAACACTGGAAGATCTGACATTGACAGAAAAAGCACCCAATGGTACTGACATCGTTCGATTTGGGGACAATGCTGCAAACATTTCAGCATTTGTAGCAGGTCAGACTGATGTGCTGATTACAGGAAATATAGTTGCTGCTAAGGTGATCTCAGAAAACCCTGGTAAAAAAATTGAACCAAAATTTATTATGCGAGAATCACCATGCTTTATTGGTGTAAGACAGGGAGAAACCAACATGTTACAGTGGGTTAACGTTTTCATCTTGCACAAGACTCTGGGGGGTGATCTGAACGAATTGTCCATGAAGTGGTTTGGCCAGCCATTGCCACCGCTACCTAGCCTCTAGACTTTAATGTAGTTCGAAGAGAATAAAGGGCCGAATTATATTATTTAAGCTGAATAAATTTTGTTGATCATAAGTTTTGATTATTTACAATTCAGCCCTTTATTCGTAAACTAAAAGATCCAGCCAAAGCTTACAAAATAGGACTAAAGTGAGGGGGGCAAATTATGACAGCTGAAAAACTATTTACAATTTTCCAAACAATCTTTTAAAGCGTGCTAACTTTACTTCTTCTGCCCTATATTTGTACGAAAATTTGACCACCACGCCTTTTTCCCCCTATTCTTATTTCTGATTACCAGACATGACTTTGACAATTGATTTTGGGCCTAATGAACTCAGGAAGCAGGTTGAAAAAACCTGCATCCAGGGACGCCACCTGACGTTTATAGACGATTTTTCATCTGCAGAGCTCGACAATATATTCAGGACTGCGGAGATGTTAGAACCGTATTGGCGCAGTCGGATTCCAGTGCTTGAAGGCAAGGTACTCTGCACACAGTTTTTCCAGCCAAGTACTCGAACAAGATTCAGCCATGAAACTGCTATGTTCAGACTTGGCGGTCATGTCATTACCGAATCCAATCCATTGGTCAGCTCATCAGCCGCAAAGGGAGAGTCTCTTTATGATGCACTCAGGGTTACTTCTCAGTACTCGGATATTATTGTCCTGCGTCATCCTGATGAGGATGTTATCAAGACAATTGAGATGTTGGGAAGAGATTCTTCTCCAATCATTTGCGGTGGTTACGGAAATGTAACACATCCTACCCAGGGATTGCTTGATATGTACACTGCATATCGAGCTTTGGGTAGTGATTTCAGTAAAATGACTGTCATGATTGCAACACCTGATCTTTCACGGGCGCGCTCCGGGCAGTCCTTTGGACTTGGTCTGGCCCGCATGGGAGCCAGGCTGATTTACTCAGGTACCACGGGCCTGGAAACCTCAGACGTCATTCGCGAAAAGTTGAAAGCAATGAATGCTAACTTCTCGGAAGTTAATGATCTGACGATTGGTCAGCACGAGGAAATGATTGCCGACGAAGGTGTGGATCTTGTCTATCTTCCTGGCTGTTCTGTAAAGAAGGGAGATTCTGGCCGCGACGACTTCATGAAAAAGATGGCTGAATACTATTTCACACTCGATGGGCTTCAGAGGATAAAGCAGAAGAGTGGCAAGACGGTTGGACTGATGCATTCACTGCCGCGTAACGATGGAGAGTTCGATTTTTCGATAGATGCAAGTAAACATGAACTTTATTTCAAGCAAATTGCTTTCTCTGTACCTCTTAGAATGTCCCTGCTCGTGAATATTTGTGGTGTTTAGCACCGCCAATAAATTAAGAAGGTACAATTATGAGCGGAAAACCGACAATCCATGTGATCGCAACGGGTGGAACCATCTCAGGATCCGGTTCCTCTGCAACTGCAGCAGCGTATGAGTCGGGCAGGGTGGAGGCTTCAGAATTGGTTGCTGAAGTTGAGGGGCTGTCACAAGTTCCGATCATTGAGACCGAGAACCTGTTTGCCACTGGTTCAGAAAACCTTGGTCCGGTTCAATGGAGAATGCTGGCCCGCAGAATTGAGGAATTAACGAAAAGCAGGGATGTTGATGGTGTTGTTGTCACTCATGGAACCGACACCCTTGAAGAAGCTTCTTTTTTTCTGGATCTTGTTTGTAAACCCAGCAAGCCTGTGGTCCTGACGGCGGCCATGAGGCCCGCAACTGCCCTGAGCGCAGATGGTCCAGCGAATCTATATCAGGCAATACTTTCCGCAGCCTCTCCTCAGCTTAAGGGTCATGGTATTCTGGTAGTAATGAACGGGACAGTCATTCCCGGATGGCAGGCTATCAAGACGGATTCTGCTGCATTGGAGTCTTTTTCCGCTTATCCGAATGGAATAATTGGGCGTATTTCCGGAGAAAGATTGATTGTCAGCGGTGAGTCTTGTCCCTTACCACTTTCAGGGAGATTTACTGATCATTTGAATAAGGACAGCAAATTGCCATTGGTGAGAGTGATATTTCTACGGGGAGGGTATGAAGAAGGACTAATTGAAGACTGGATTAAGAAGGATTGCAGAGGCGTGGTCATCGCAGGTTTTGGAGCCGGAACCTTACCAGATACCGTGGCAAACCGAATAGCCAAAATGGAACTTTCTGAATTTGTGATCGTTGTTTCTTCCAGGGTGCCTCGAGTGATGGTGATGTCAGAAACCATGACACAAATTGAAGGCTGTAATGCTGTCCCGTCAGGGTTCCTGAATCCTCAGAAGTCAGCATTGCTTTTGTCCCTGGCTCTGGAAGATGGCCTGCAAACTGCTGAAATCGTCAATCTGTTCAAAAAATTGTACAGTTAAAATAGAGCAGTATTGCAGCAGAAATTTAAGCATGGCCTTAGCAGGAATAATCCCCAAACTCATGATTATTTCCTTGGGTGGTAACTCCATTCATCATCCTGACTGCCGTTTCATTGGTGGGGATTTACTTAGGCAGGCCTGGGCAGCAGGAGCTTGATCAGCTTAAGGTCTCCGAAGCGTAACCGGAACACATCTAATACCAGATTAGGAAACCTTAATTAATCATGAGTTAAAGTTAATTCCTTACAATAAGAGCAAATTGATGAATACTTCCGGATTCAAAACTCTGGAACCCGAACAACGCCTTTTGATGGGACCTGGTCCGGTTAATGTTTATCCAGCCGTGTTGCGTGCCATGTCTCTGCCGATGCTGGGTCAGTTTGATCCCCAGTTCACGGATTATATGAATGAGATCATGTCGCTATACAGGCAGATTTATCGCACTCGCAACAAGTGGACGTTCCTGGTTAATGGCACTGCACGTGCCGGCATTGAAGCATGTTTGAGTTCGATGATTTCACCAGGAGACAGGGTCCTTGTACCAATCTTCGGCAGGTTCGGTCATCTTCTTACCGAAATTTCCAGACGCTGTCAGGCAGAGGTGATTAACATCGAAACAGAATGGGGAACGGTGTTTGAAGCAGGCCAGATTGCTGATGCAGTAAGCAAACACCAGCCGCGTTTTGTCGCACTGGTGCATGGTGACACCTCAACAACAATGGCCCAGCCACTTGATGAGATCGGCCCATTATGTCGGGAAGCTGGCACAGTGGTTTATGTGGATACGACAGCGACCCTGGGAGGCATGCCCTTCGAAGTAGACAAATGGTGTCTTGACGCTGTCAGTTCAGGTTTACAGAAATGCCTTTCCGGTCCTCCGGGGTGTTCGCCAGTCACAATCAATGACCGTGTTGCTGAAATCGTTAACTCACGTAAGCATGTCGAGGCCGGTATAAGACCTGATGGAGTGGCCATGCTGATGGATTACTGGAGCCCTATGCGTCTTAACCACCACACTGAAGCTACCTCCATGCTCTATGCCGCTCATACCTGTGCACAGGTTGTTCTAAATGAGGGGCTTGAGGCTGGATTTGCTCGTCACCGTATCACCAGTCAGGCCATACGCAAGGGACTGACTGCCATGGGTTTGGAACTTTTTGGGCACGAAAGCCATAGGATGGACAATGTCACGGGAGTCTTTATTCCCAAAATTCTTGGAGATGGTGAGCAGGTACGGAGTCAACTGCTGGGAGACTTTGGAATCGAAATTGGAACTTCTTTTGGTCCGCTTAAAGGTAAAATATGGCGCATTGGAACTATGGGTTATGTGTGCCGCAAGACAAACATTCTACGCTGCCTTAGTGCGCTTGAGGCTGTGTTACGTCGCAATGGGTTTGAAGTGCCTCCGGGAGAAGGTGTTGATGCCGCATACAAAGTTTTCGAACAATGACTATGACTTCTAAACAACCGAAAAGTGAGACAAAAATTCCGGATAAAAATACCCCGCATCCTCTTCTGGAAGGCCCTCCGCGAGTGATAAACGTTGGTCTTTCTTTATTTGCCGATGATCTGAAGAAGCAAGATGCAGAAATGGTCAATGTAGATTGGTCTCCACCTGCCCGCGGGGACATTGAACTCGCAAACCTCCTTGCAAAGTTAAGTTACAAATGAGCACATCTTTTTCGCTCGGAGATACCATACGTGAAGCTAATTCGGAAGCTGTAAAACGGATGCTGGAAGCTGAGCCGGTACTGGTTGATGTGGTTACGGCAAGTGAGGCAATTCCAGACCTTGAGGAGGGTATGATTCTTCATGCCGGTCCACCGATTGACTGGGATCGCATGTGCGGACCAATGAGGGGAGCAGTCGCTGGCATCGCAGTTTTTGAAGGCTGGGCTGAAGATCTTTCCGAAGCAGAAAATATTGCTGAATCAGGATCATTCAAATTCCGACCAAACCATGATTATGGGGCAGTTGGTCCCATGACCGGCATGACCACATTAAGCCAGCCGGTGTTGGTCGTGGAGAACCGTTCCGGAGGCAATCGTGCGTACTGCACAATCAACGAGGGGCTTGGGAAGGTAATGCGTTTTGGAGGCAACGATGCATCCGTAATAAAACGTTTGGGATGGCTGCGGGACAAACTTGGACCTGCAATAGGTTCGGCCCTTCGTTCTGGGAAGGGGATTGAACTAAAATCGCTTGTTGCCCGTGGACTAACCATGGGAGATGAGATGCACCAGCGCAACGTAGGCTGTTCAAGTCTGCTTTTGAGAACCTTGGCACCTGAACTTTCCCGAAATGTGTATGATCGTACTGAACTTGCAGAAATGCTGGCATTTATCGGTTCAAATGATCAGTTTTTTCTCAATGTGGCAATGGTTTTGGGCAAGGCGATAATGGATCCTGTGTGCAACATTGAAGGCTCCAGCGTGGTGACTGCGATGAGTCGTAACGGGACTGATTTTGGCATCCGCGTGAGTGGACTTGGTGAAGAGTGGTTCACTGCCCCTGTGGAGATGCCCGAGGGTCTTTACTTCCCAGGTTTTAGTGCTGAAGATGCCAATCCTGACATGGGGGATTCTACAATTGTGGAAACGATAGGACTGGGAGGATTTGCCATGGCGGCCTCACCTGCTGTTGCCGGGTTCGTAGGTGCTGGCACCCCTTCCAGCGCTGCTGATTTTACACGCATTATGGGCGAGATTACGCTCGCCAAAAACCCCGAGTGGACGATTCCGTCACTGGATTATCAAGGAGTTCCAACAGGAATTGATATCCGTCTGGTTGTTGAAACGGGCATTGCTCCAACAATCAACACCGGAATTGCCCATCGTAAACCCGGTGTCGGCCAGGTGGGTGCAGGTGTCGTGAAAGCACCTCTTGTCTGTTTCGAAAAGGCACTGAGGGCACTCGCCATGCGGCTGGGAGTTTGAGATGAGCAACATACTTAATCGTGTCTGTCCAGGTCTGTTTATTGATTCAGTTGTGTTGATGCAGATTTCCCGCAGCATTGCCAGCCTAAAAGGGGTAGATGACTCAGCTCTTATGATTGGAACTCCGTCCAACCTCGATCTTCTGGATAATGCAGGACTTTTGTCAGATACGAGTCGGAAGGCTACTGGTGGAGATTTGATTATTGCTGTAAGGGCGAAGGATGATGCAACTGCGGCAAGTGCGATGGCAAAGGCAGAGTCATTGCTCGAACAACCTGTGGTTGCTCAGAGTGAAACTGTTGATTTACAGCCCCGAACACTGCGCTCGGCACTGGACAGCCTTCCAGATGCCAATCTGGCGCTAATCTCTGTTCCAGGGGACTTCGCTGCGGCTGAGGCACGCAAGGCCCTGCGTGCTGGTTTGCACGTTATGCTTTTCAGTGACAACGTGTCGGTTTCAGAAGAGGTGGAGCTAAAGAGGGAAGCGGCTGAGGCGGGACTGCTGGTAATGGGACCAGACTGCGGAACTTCTGTCATCGGGGGTGTAATGTTGGGCTTTGCCAACCGGATTCCACAAGGTAACATTGGAATAGTGGGTGCGTCCGGGACTGGCTTGCAGGAGATCTCCTGCCTGCTCGCCCAAGCCGGACATGGAATATCGCATGCTGTTGGTGTTGGGGGACGCGACCTAAGTGACATGGTAGGAGCTCTCAGTACTCTTGCGGCACTCGAAATGCTGGAGGCGGATGCTGCCACCCGCCATATTTTGCTGGTTTCCAAGCCACCGTCGCCAGCTGTTGCTGAGCGTGTTGTTGATGCGCTGGCACACAGCAAAAAAACGGCAACGGTCTGTTTTATTGGTGCGGTTGAACCATTACTGCCTGCTAACGTAAGTTTTACACGGACATTGAAGGCTGCTGCAGAAGTGGCAACTGGCAGTTCTGGCAAGGAGGAAAAAATTGAATTACAGTATACCATTCCCCAACATGCCTCAGGTCGGAAGCTGGTCAAGGGACTTTTCAGTGGAGGGACACTGGCTGCAGAAGCACAGGTGATATTCCTAGACCAAGGGGTTCCGGTGTCGTCAAATGTCCCAATTGCAGGGGCAATGGTACCTGATGCTGCGACTGGACACGTTCTTCTTGATTTAGGCAGCGATGAATACACTAAAGGGCGCCCGCATCCAATGATTGCTCCAGCAGTGCGTGAAGCTGAAATAGTCCAGTCACTGACAGATCCAACGGTTGCGGTGATACTGCTTGACGTTGTGATCGGTTACGGCGCTCATCCTGATCCTGCGGGAGAAATTGCACGTGTTGTTTTGGCAGCGCAAAAGGACAGACCGGTTGTGGTTGCATCAGTAACGGGTACTGATGAAGACCCGCAGGGACGCAAATCCCAAAAAGACAAGCTCACTGATGCCGGGATCCTAGTAGCCCCATCAAATGCTGATGCAGCAAAATTAGCCCTTCATTGCATTGGCAGGAATGTTTGAGATTGACACTATCACCAGGAAGAGTTCTGCAGTCGTGGGCGGTACTTTGGTATCCCCTGCAGCACAGGCAATTGCAATTGGAACTGTTGCGAAGCGTGAACTGGACAGTGCTATATTTGGCCGAGTGACGGCGGTTTTCGAGCATAGTCTCTACCTTGAAGTTAACGGAAGCTGGATCTGCCTTGCTGATGCCAACCTAGGCTTTGGGCCGTTGACAGTCAGTGCTAAGGGTAACTATGGAAGGGAGTGGATTAATAGTTTCAGCATTGGCAGACTGGTGAAATTCTCTCCTGTCGGCATCAGCATTGACGATTCTCCTATTATCTCTACTAAAGGAGTACGATCATGGCATCCTAAGAAGAGACCTGCATGGACAAAAATCTCCCTGACGCTCGGACTGCGTGCACTGGAAAATCTCGCAGAGTCAAAGGTCCCTGATGAAGGGCTTGGCCGATATGTTTTTGAATGTCCGGACATATTTCAAGCATCAGATGAAAGCCGGGCTGCGGCAAACTCAATTGGAATTTTGAAGAATTGGGTTAAGGAAAGTTTTGAAGTTCAAATGCCGATTACACCAGACAAAGAAGCAGTTGCCGCGTTAATTGGGCTGGGGCCTGGTCTCACACCGTCGGGTGATGATTTTCTGGGAGGCATGCTGATCGCGCTGAATGTTTGCGGGAAAAAAACAGTTCAGAAGCAGCTCTATACCCAGGTAGAGTCCTTGCTTGATAGCACGGGTCCGGTAAGCCGTGCACACCTGAAGGCCACTGCCCTTGGTGAAGTTAGTCAGTCACTGCACCAAGTACTTAAC
>LULL01000805.1_pt1 | contig 24115 bp, 25 predicted proteins | sample 728161 | NCBI WGS metagenome assembly LULL01 (sample SAMN03860290, study PRJNA289734) | marine metagenome | biome: seawater column; feature: ocean; material: water; isolation source: Red Sea water column Station 149 - depth 500m | place: Saudi Arabia: Red Sea | collected 2011-10-15 | depth 500 m
GAAGTACGTGTACGTGCCCGGCGTCGAGGTGTCGAGTTCCCAGTTGTCGCCCGGACTCAGGAGGCCGGAGTCAAACGAGCCGAGGGTGGGGTCGTCGGGGGTGCCGGCGCTCACGGTGTGGGGGACCGAGTCGCTGTTGTTGAAGTAGACGCTCTCCCCGGCGGCCACCTCGATGGTCGACTCGAAGGCGAAGTCGGTGATGAGGCTCTGCCGGGCGTCGTCGGGGAAGTCGCTGCCCTGCACCATCGCCACCTGTCGCATCGTCGAGTCGTCCAGGAAGGGGGTGATCGACGAATTCCACATCGAGAAGACGCCGAGGTCGTTGTCGTGCTCGGGGTCCACCCAGGCGTGGAGCATCCAGCCGATGGCGTCGTGGAAGCGACCACCCAGCTCGACGCACTCCTCGCGCGTGACGAACTGGTCTGAGCCCTTCCGGTTGCCTCGACAGAGGTTGAAGTGCGAGTGCCAGTTGTCGAGGTCGCCGGAGAACCCCGCGGGATGGTCGAAGCCGATGACATCCGGCGAGATGACGAACGAGGTGCCGACCAGCTGCATCGGCTCGCCGGTCCAGACACCGCCGCTGCACTGGCCGAGTGCTCCGCCGGGCAGCGCGTTGTCGGCCCGGGTGTAGAGCAGGATCTGCGGACTGCCCGGGTCGAAGCCCTTCCACATGTTGGAGAGGTTGTAGAAGTGCGAGCCCATGTTCGGGGTCTGGATGCGGTCGGAGATGAAGCCGGCGGCACATGCCGCATCGACGTCTCGGTGCTCCTCCATGAAGGCGTTGAGCTCGTCGAGTTCGGCGACGAGGTCGGCCAGTTCGTCGGGTGACAGGGCGAGCTCCTCCGGGATCTCACCACCGTCCTCGTGGAGCTCCTTGAGCTCGAGGTACGAGCACGGCAGGTCGGGGTCCTGGCAGCGGATCTGGTCGCCCAGCGGTCCCTCGACCAGTGTCGGGACCACGCCCCCGGAGGTCTCCCGGAAGACGTAGCGGGTGTAGCCGGGCGCACCGCCGGCCTGCGGGTCGAGTTCGCCCGGCAGCAGCCAGGCGGCCTCGGCCTGGGAGAACCCGGCCGCCTCGGCGACGTAGGCCTGAAGCTGCTCGGCGGTCTCGATGGCCCGGATGTCGATCGTGGTCGTGGGCGCAGCCGTGGTCGTGGGCGCAGCCGTAGTCGTGGGCGCAGCCGTGGTCGTGGGCGCAGCCGTGGTCGTGGGCGCAGCCGTGGTCGGTGGTGGGGTTTCACGGGACCAGTCTCCCAGAACGGCGATGTGTGGACGCGGCGCCTCAGGCCTGCATGGCCGGGAGGATCCGGTAGTCGGGGTCGGCGGTGCGCGGCCCCTCGCGACGGGCCAGCGCCGCCTCCTTGGCGACGGCCAGCCGCTCCTCCTTGGCGGCCACCAGCCCGGGGTCGCGCTCCTTGAACTCCGGCATGACCTCCCGGGCGAACAACTCCAGCGACTCGCAGATGTCCTCGTGCCGGTTGCGTCCGGCCTGGCTGATGAAGATCACCTGGTCGACACCGGCGTCCTCGTACTGGCGAAGCAGGGGCCGGATCTGGTCGGGCGTGCCGATCGCCCCGCGCAGCGCCAGCACTCCCTCGTCGCCGGCGAGTTGGGCGCGCAGTTCCACGTCCTTCTGGGCGGCGGTGTCCCGGTCGAAGCCGTAGGCGCTGCGGTTCTGCTCGAAGTCGGCCCACACGTCCGTGACGCCGGGCCGGTGCTGGCCGTAGACGTAGTAGTGGCCCAGCGAGTAGCCGAAGAAGTGTGCACCGTCGAGGCCCCGGTCGATGGCGGTGGCCTCGTCCTCGTGGCACATGAGCGGCAGGACCGAGGCCAGGTTGGCGTTGACGGCGAACCCGGCCGGGACGCACTCCTCGGAGGCGATGGTCGAGTAGTAGTCGTCCACCCAGTGCTTCGCCTCGCCTGGCTCGACGAACGCGAAGGTGAGGGCGCCGACGCCCTTGGTGGCGGCCAGGTGGATCGTCTCGCGCTGGCTGCACGCCACCCAAAGCGGCGGGTGCGGCTTCTGGTGCGGCTTGGGGACCACGTTGCGGGGCGGCATCTCCAGGAACTCGCCGTCCCAGCCGGCGAACGGTTCCTCGACCATCATCCGCGAGGCGGCCTCGATGTGGTCCAGCCACTGGTTCCGCTTGGTGGCCCGCTCGATGCCGAAGCCGTCCAGTTCGGCGTTCGACGAGGACTCGCCGGTGCCGAAGTCGACCCGCCCGTCGGAGAGCAGGTCGAGCGTGTTGATGCGCTCGACCACGCGTGCCGTGTGGTTGTAGGCGCTCGGCAGCAGGACGATGCCGTGCCCGAGGCGGATTCTCGCGGTGCGCTGACTGGCGGCGGCGAGGAAGACCTCGGGGGCCGAGGAGTGGCTGTACTCCTCGAGGAAGTGGTGCTCGACCTCCCAGACGTGGTCGAAGCCGAGGCGGTCGGCCAGCTCGACCTGCTCGAGGGCGTCCTTGAGCAGGCGGTGCTCGTCGCCGTCCTCCCAGGGCCGGGGGATCTGGTGCTCGTAGAAGATGCCGAACTTCATCGGCGGCCACCCTAGGGGGGGCGACGTTCCCCGGGTCGGGTCGGGGACGGAGGCAGGGCGTACCATCGGACGGGGCGGACGGACATGACAGGAGGCTCGATGCGACGCAAGGTGCTACTGGGGGCGGTCGGGATCGTCGTCGTCCTGGTCGCCGCCGTCTGGTGGTTCGTGCTGCGTGACACGGCGCCGCCTGCTCCCGACATCGACCGTGCCACCCAGGTGGCCGCCGACGCGCAAGCCACCACGGCGCCGGCCACCACGAGCGAGGCGCCGGCCACCACGAGCGAGGCGCCGGCCACCACGGCGCCGGCCACCACGAGCGAGGCGCCGGCCACCACCTCGTTCTCGGACTTCACCAGCAGCTACGTCGGGTTCCGCGTCGAGGAGGAGTTGGCCCGCGGCATCGGCCACGTCGAGGCCGTCGGACGCACCCCCGTGGTCGACGGATGGTTCGAACTCGACGGCGACACGCTCGTTGCCGCAGAGATCACCGCCGACCTGAGCAGCATCCGGACCGACCGGGCCGGCCGGGACGGCAAGGTCAAGCAGGCCCTCGACACCGGCACCCACCCCGAGGCGGTCTTCACGCTCACCGGACCGGTCGAACTGGTCGGTTTGCCGGCGCCCGGCGACGAGTCGGCGACCCAGATCGACGTCACCGCGCCCGGGAGCCTGACCATCAAGGGCACCACCAACGAGGTCGAGTTGGACCTGAAGGCCTCACTGGTCGGCGAGATCGTGACCGTCGTGGGTACCTTCGACATCGTGTTCGCCGACTACGGGGTCGAGGCCCCCACGGCGCCGATCGTCGTGTCCGTCGAGGACCACGGCGTCGTCGAGATCCAGCTCTTCCTCACCCGGTAGTCGGTGGGGGACCTGCCCGACCCCGCAACCGGGGATGAACAGGGCACCGTCCCCCGAGGCCCGCACGGGCCGTTTGCGCCGCTGCGGCACGGCTCGTTCGCACGGTTCCTCGCGGCCAACACCATCTGCAACGTGGGCCAGTTCCTCCAGGGCCTGGCCGTGCCGTTCCTCATCAACCAGTTGACCGACTCCAACACCTGGGTCGGTGCCGCCGCCTTCGCCTCGCTGATCCCGGCGGTGGTCTCGACGCCGATCTCGGGCACCCTTGCCGACCGGGTCGACCGGAAGCGGATCCTCCTCGCCGCCTACGCCCTCCAGATGGTCATCACCGGCGGCATCCTGGCCCTCCACCTCACCGACCACCTGACCCCCTGGCGGATCATCTGGCTGCTGCTGGCCTCGGGGGCGGTAGCGGGCTTCCAGTGGGCGCCGATCCAGAGCCTGAGCGCCGTGCTCGTCCCACGGCTGCTGCTGCCACAGGCGATTCGGCTGCTGTCGATCTCGTTCACGGTCGGCCGGTCCGTCGGCCCCGCCATCGCCGCCCTGATGCTGGCGTTCGCTGGACCGGGTCTGGCCTTCGCCGGGACGGTTTTGGCCTACGGCATCGGCCTCACGCTGCTCTCCACCGTGCAGTGCCGTTGGGAGCCCGGGTCGACCACCGAGCCGTTCCTCGCCCAGTTCCGGTCCGGCATCGACTACGTGCGGGCCAATCCGGCCATCCGCCTGGCCCTCCGGCTCTCGTTCTCCATGGCGTTCCTCGGCGCCGCCTTCGCCTACTCCCTGACCGCCGGCGTGGCCGACGACCTCTTCGACGCCGGCGGCGGCGGCCTCGGTGCCCTGGCCATGATGCTGGGGCTCGGCTCGGTCCTGGGCGGCGTCTACATCTCGGGCCCGGGTGGACGGGTCCGACGGTCCCGGCTCGAGGCGGCGGTCGCCCTCACCTTCGCCTGCGGGATGCTCGTGGTGACGGCCACCCCCTGGCTGGTGGTCGGCTTCGTGGGCTACCTGGTGATGGGCATGGCCCACATGCTCCACGGCGTCACGGTCAACACGGCGCTGCAGTTGCAGCTCGACGAGGAGTACCGGGGCCGGGTGATGTCGGTGTGGCTGGTCGCCCTGCTCGGTGGCCTGCCTCTGGGCTCCATCCTCGGCGGGGTGCTGGCCGACCTGCTGAGCATGCGCTGGGTGATGGTCGGCTACGCGGTGCTCCTGGCCGCCACGTTCGGCACGCTGACGCGGGGCGGCGGCCTGGCCCTGCTCGACCGGGAACCCGCCACCGGCTGACGCACTTGCCTGAGCACCGCCCGTCGGGGGACAATCGGGGCATGAGCGATCCGGCCGAGTCCTCAGAACGCCTGCTCGAGGCGATGACGGCCCTCGAGGACCTGGCGCGCGCCTGCACGCCGGCCCAGGCCGCCGAGGAGTTCGACCCCATCGTGCTGCAGGCGTTCTGGCGCGAGTGGCCGCACGCCAGCGTCTGGGCGGGAACGCTGTGGCGGGTGCTGAACCGCGACCTCGAGCAACCGGCCGCCCAGCAGAAGGACCCGGAATTGGACGAGATCGGAGGCGTCGGCTGATGGTGCAGGTCAGTGAGGTGATGTCGCCGGACGTGGCGTCCGTCGAGGAGGGGGCGACGATCGCCGACGCGGCGCGGCTGATGGTGCAGGGCGGCTTCGGATCCGTGATCGTCGTCCACGGCAAGATGCTCATCGGCATCCTCACCGAGCGCGATGTGCTCCGGGCGGCCGCCACAGAGACCGATCTGTCGCAGGCGGGGGTCGACGAGTGGATGACCCCCGAACCGGAGACCGCCGAATCCGACCTCGGGACGGAGGACGCTGCCGGGTTGATGCTGTCCCGCGGGTTCCGGCACCTGCCGGTCACCAGGGACGGCGACCTCGTCGGGATCGTCAGCCTCCGGGACGTTCTCAGCGCCCGCATCGGTCGCCGCTAGTTCGCCGGTTCCGGCAGACGTGTCGAGCGAGGTCCAGGAGCGGGCCTACCGCACCAATGTGGCGTGGACCGCCGCGCCCGTGTACCTGTCGGTCCGCGCCGCGATCCGCTGGCTGCTGTGGCCGTACTTCCGGCTCCGCGTCACCGGACGGGAGCACATCCCGCTCGATGGCCCGGTCATCCTGGCCCCGGTGCACCGCTCGAACCTCGACTCGTTCCTGCTCTCGCCCCTGACCCGACGTCGCCTCCGGGCGCTCGCCAAGATCAGCCTGTTCAAGGTGCGGCCGTTGGCCTGGTTCCTGGCATCGCTCGGGGCGTTCCCCGTCCGCCGCGAGGCAGCGGACCGCGAGTCGATGCGGGTGGCCCGCCAGCTGCTGGCCGACGGCAACCTGCTGCTGGTCTTCCCCGAGGGGACCCGGCGCGACGGCCCGGTGGTCGACGAGCTCTACGACGGGACCGCCTGGCTGGCAAACAAGGCCGGTGCGCGAGTCGTCCCCGTCGGAATCGCCGGTAGTGGTGAGGCGATGCCGCCCGGCGCACGCGTCCCGAAACCGCGACGCGTCCGGCTGGTGGTCCGCCCGGCCATCGAGCCGCCGCCACCGGGTGCGCCCCGCAGCGCCCTGCGGGACTGGACGACCACCCTGCGTTCGGAACTCCAGGCGGCGCTCGACGAGGCCGGCACCGGCTGACGCCGGTTCCGCGCCGCGGATGCCGGTCCGGGGTGGCGCCCGTGCGAGGGTGGCGCCGTGGAACGAGCGGTCGTCACGGGACGCGGTTCGGCGGTCGCCGCGACGGCGCTCATGGCCTTCGGGCCGGTGATCGTCAAGGTCTCCGACCTGCCCGAGTTCCGCTTCGTCTTCTGGCGCCTCGCCGCCGCCCTCGTCGTCTACCTGGGCTACCTCACGGCCTTCGGCGGCCGCGTGGCCTGGTCGGACCTTCGGGTGGCGGTCTGGGGCGGGCTGCTGTTCGGCGTGAACCTCGTGCTGTTCGTGGCCTTCATGCGCCGCACGAGTGCGACACACGCCGTGGTGATCGGGTCGCTGCAGCCGGTGGTGATGCTGGGCGTGGCCGGGCCGCTGTTCGGCGAACGCCCGCGCCGGTCGCTCTACGGCTGGTCGGTGCTGGCCATCGGCGGGGTGGCGCTCTCGATGTGGGGCGGCGACCCGACCGGCGTCGTCACCCTGGAGGGCGACCTGCTGGCGGTGCTCGGGATGCTGCTGTGGTGCGCCTACTTCATCGCCAGCAAGCGCGCCCGGGCGACCCTCGACTCGACGACCTACCAGGTCGGCCTCACCCTCGTGGCGACGGTGGCCTTCCTTCCCGCCGCACTCCTGTCGGGTCAGGGCGTGGCACCCCCCGGCACCTGGGACGCGTGGTGGCCCATCCTGCTCATGGCGGCGATCCCCGGGACCGGCCACCTGCTCGTCAACTACGCGCATGCCCACGTGTCCCTGGGCCTGATGGGCTTGATCAACCTGCTCTTCACCGTCATCACGCCGCTGTACGCCTGGTGGCTGATCGACGAGCCGCTCGGCGGCATGCAGGCACTCGGCATCGCCGTCGTGCTGGCCTGCCTGGCGATGGTCGTGACGCGTCCTGTCGAGGCGCCTGCGCCCGCCGGTCCGGGCGAGTTGCCCGGCTAGTCGGCGGCGGCGCCCGTGAAGACGCCCCGCATCCATTCGGCGACGGCGAACCGGTCGGTGCCATCCCGGAGCGTGGTCAGGGCGTCGTCGACGACCGCCTCGCCGATGGCGATGAACCGGCTGGTGTAGAGGTCGTGGGCGAAGTCGGTGTCGAACTCGGGGTGGCCCTGGATGCCGATGACGTGGTCGCCCACGGCGAACGAGGCGATGGGGCAGTGTCCGGCTGACGAGGTGAGCCGGGCCCGGGCAGGCAGTTCGACGACCTGGTCGCGGTGGCTGTAGGCGATGCGGTAGCCGTCGCCGACGGGGACCATGGCCGACGAATCGGCGACGACCTCGGCGTGGCGCACCCCGACACCCCACCCCGCGGCGGCCTGGACCTCGCCACCGAGCGCCTGGGCCACCGCCTGGTGGCCGAAGCAGATGCCGACGAGGGGCGCTCCGGCGATGTCGAGGTCACGGATGGTGTCGAGCAGGTTGGGGATCCAGGGGTCGTCGTCGTACACGGAGGCCCGGGCGCCCGAGATCAGCCACCCGTCCTGCTCGTCGGCGGAACCGGGTAGGACGCCCTCGACGACGTGGTAGTCGGTGATCGAGACCTGGTCGTCACCGCCGAGCAACTCGGTGTAGAGGGCCTGGTAGCCGCCGTAGCGCTCGAGCCGTTCGCCGCCGACCTCGTCGCAGCGCAGCAGTCCGAGCCGCAGAGTCATCGTGGTACCGCCCGCAGGAACACGGGACCCGGCCAGCGGTCGACCAGCCCGGCAACCACCCCCGCCTCGGTCCGGAGCGGGATGACGACCTGGCCGTCGCGCTCGGCGGTGGCGGTCGACAGGTCGCCGGTCGTGCTGTAGCCGAACCCGAGGACGATCGCGGTGGCCGCCCGGTCGTCGGCCTCCTCGCCGGTGATGCGGTGGTCGATCAGCATCGTGCCGCCGACGACGTAGGTGGCCGGATCGCTGGCGGGCCCGAAGACCAGCAGGTCGCCGCGCCAGGCGGCCTCGACGGAGGTCCACCGGTCGCCGGCGACCACGGCCAGCGGTTCGGGGAGGTTGTCGCCGACCCGCTCGAGCGACGCCGCCAGGTCCACCTCGGTCCGGACGGCGACGACGTCGGGGGCGTGGATGTTGTCGACGTCGAGTCCGCTGAGCGCCGAGTCGGGGCCGACGAGGATCAGCGTGGCGTCGAACGACCGGGCCATGGCCGCCGACGGGTGCAGGGCCTCGAGCGCCAGGGGGCTGCCGTCCAGCGGCACGATCAGGTGCGAGTACATCGGGCGCGAGCGTACGCCGGTCGCCCCGGTTGCGCCCCGCCGTGCGGACTCGGGCCGCCCGGCGTCGCAGACGGGCACGAGGGGGGCGAGACTGCGGCGATGCGGCGCGGGTTCCTGTATGCGGTGGGCGCCTACTCCTTGTGGGGCCTGTCGCCGGCGTTCTGGAAGCAGGTCGATCACGTCCCGGCCATCGACATCTTCGGTCACCGCCTCGTCTGGACCTTCGCCTGCGTCGCCCTGATCCTGCTCGCCCGGGGGGCCTGGTCGGCGATGCCGGCGTTGTTCCGCGATCGCCGCATCCTCGGCCTCGAGGTCGTGGCGGCCGTGCTGGTCACGAGCAACTGGCTGCTCTGGGTGTGGGCCATCGTCTCGGACCACGTGGTGGAGGGCAGCCTCGGCTACTTCATGAATCCGCTGGTCAGCGTGTTGCTGGGCATGCTGTTCCTCGGCGAGCGGATGAGCCGCCCACAGTGGGTGGCGGTCGGGTTGGCCGTCGCCGGCGTGGTCTGGCTGACGGTGCAGGTGGGGCACCTGCCATGGGTGGCACTGGCCCTCGCCTTCACGTTCGGGTTCTACGGACTCATCAAGAAGAAGCTGTCGTTGCCGACGTTCGAGAGCCTGGGCCTCGAGATGTGTGTGCTGGTCGTGCCGGCAGTGGCGTTCCTGGTCGTCAGGGGGGCGACGGGCGCCGGGACGCTCGGAACCGGCGTGCCCGTCGACAGCCTCGTCCTCGTGGCCGGAGGACTCTTCACGGCGACCCCGCTGCTGTTGTTCGGTGCGGCGGCCCGGCGGGTTCCGCTCACCGTTCTCGGGCTCTGCCAGTACCTGGCGCCGAGTCTCAACTTCCTGCTGGGCGTGGCCGTCTACGACGAGCCGTTCGACAGAGGGCGCCTCGTCGGCTTCGCGGCGATCTGGCTTGCGCTGGTGGTGTTCTCGACGGACTTCGTCCGCAACACCCGGCGGGTACGGGCGCAGGGTTGACGCCCGGGGGCCGGATCAGGCCGCGACGGTCGCCAGGACCTCGGCTGCGAAGGCGGGCGCCTCGTCGTCCAGCCGGCGCCGGTTGAGGGACCGGGCGGCAACCACGTCGGCGCCGTGCGCCTCGAGGAGGCCGGCCAGCTTGTCGGCGGCGTTGCCGGGGTTGACGGCATGGGTCATGAAGGCGACGACCCGCTTGTTCCAGAGCTTCGGGATGGTCCGCACCTTGCCGGAGTCGCCGGGGCGGTGGCCGAAGAGGATCAGGCCGTCGACCCAGGTGCCGACGAACACGAGGTCGGCGTCGGCCAGCTCCTTGAAGTCGATGTTGGTGACCGGCCGTACGGCGACGGTGGCGCCGGTGGCCGCCACGGCGCCACCGATCAACTCGGCGGCACGACGGGTGTTGCCGGTGCGGCTCTGGTGGATCACGACGACGTTCACGGTCGGTTCCTCGGTCGGGGCTGCAGGAGTGGATCGCGGGGTGGGTGTCGGGTGAACCTGCGGCCGCCGAGTGTACCCGTCCGTACCGCGCTGGTCGCCGTGCGCCGATGGCCCGTACACTCGCCGCGATGCCCCTCTACGACTACCGCTGCGTCGTGTGCGACACCACGTTCGAGTCCCGCAGGCCCATGGCCGAGTCAGGCGAGCCGGCCACCTGTCCCAATGGGCACGACGGGGCTCGCCGCGAGGGGAAGATCGCCTGCATCACGGGGGCGGGGTCCGGGATCGGGCGCTCCATCGCCGAGTGCTTCGCCGCCGAGGGGGCAACCGTCGTGGCCCAGGACCTGCGGGTCGAGGCCGCCGAGGAGACCCTCGGACTGCTGCCGGACGGTGACCACCTGGCCGTGGGCGGCGACGTGTCCGACCCCGACGCCGTGGCCGCCTTCTTCGCGGCGATCGAGGAGCGGTTCGGCCGCCTCGACGTCCAGGTCAACAACGCCGGCGTCGACCGGCTGCCCAACGACGGCTTCGACCGGATGCTGGCTGGCGAGGGCGCACAGATCCGGCTCATGGAGCACGAGGCCTTCACCCGGATGCTGGCCATCCACATCGGCGGCACCTTTGCGTGCACGCAGGCCGCCGTCGGCCTCATGCACGACGGCGGCTCCGTCATCACCATGTCGAGCATCGCCGGGACCGCCGGATGGGGGCCGGTGCACTACAGCGCCGCCAAGGGCGCCATCCTCGCCTTCACCCGGTCGGCCGCCCGCGAACTGGGCGGCATGGGGATCCGGATCAACGCCATCGCCCCCGGGGTCATCGACACGCCGATGTCCGCCAAGCTCGACGATGCGCTGCTGGCGCCGATGGTGATGATGACGCCGCTGGGCCGCAAGGGCACCGCCGACGAGATCGCCACCACGGCGCTGTTCCTGGCCTGCGACGACAGTTCGTTCATCACCGGCCAGTCGATCTCCCCCAACGGCGGCATCGTCACGGTTTGAGGGGCCTGCCCCGGCCCTCAGCGCCGGTCCAGGTCCACGAGGTGGGTTTCGGCCTCGTCGGGTGTGAGCCCCATCTCGGCCATGCCGGTCGCCAGCACGGCGCGGTAGGTCGGGCTGGGCGGACCCGGGGGTGGCGGGTTCGTCGAGCCCAGCGTGACCGACGGGTGTCCGTCGACGGGGTCCATGCCGAGCAGCAGGTCGATCCAGCCGTCCAGCACGTGGACGGCCTCGCCGGGGCCGGGGAGCGGGTCGGGGAGCGCGACGGCCGACGTCTCGGCGCCGTTCTCCTGGGCGACGACGTCGGAGAGCTGGCCGCGGGTCATCAGCCAGGCCCGGCCGACCACGGGCAGTGCCCCATCGGGCGGCGGTTCGGCGGGGCAGAAGCAGCAGCCGCCGCCCCAGCGACGCGAGTGGCCGCCGAAGAACACGGGATGGGGGACGACGACGCGCCGGTCGTCCCTCGGCGGCGTCGGATCGGCGGCGCCCCGGTGGTGTCCCCACGGACGGTCCCCGCCGCCACCGACCAGGTAGGCCAGCATCCGGTCGGCGGCCAGGTTGGACCCGTAGGCGACGTACCAGACGAGTTCGTGGCTCATGATCCTCCCAGTCGGGCGTTGAGCGACTCCCACTCGGCCATGAGCTCGGCGGCCCGGTCCCTGGCCGCGTCGTGGGCGGCCACGGCGGCGGCGACGGCCTCCTGGTCGCCGTAGAGGTCGGGGTCGGCGAGCACGGCCTGGGTGGCGATGACCTCGGCCTCGGCGCCCTCCCACGCCGTCTCGGCCCGGTCCCGGCGGCGGCGCAGCGCCACGTTCGGGTCACGCGGCTTCGGCGGCTTCTTCGGTTTCGGGTCGGCGACCTTCTCCATGGCCGGCTTGGCCTCCGGCTGGGTCGGGTACAGCACCCGGTCCGGGACGCCCTCGTGGAGCACCGCCCGGCCGTCGCGCACCTCGACGAGGGCGTCGGCCACGGACCGGATCAGGTGCCGGTCGTGGGTGATGAGCACGACGGTGCCCGGATAGGCCAGCAGGGCGTCCTCGAGCACGTCGCAGCTGGGCAGGTCGAGGTGGTTCGTGGGCTCGTCGAGCACCAGCAGGTTGACGGGCACGGCGAGCGCCTTGGCGAGGGCCAGGCGGGTCTGCTCACCGCCGGACAGGTCGCCGACCCGCCGGTCGACGGCGTCGCCGCTGAAGCCGAACGAGGCCAGGTAGGTGCGCAGGTTGCGGTTGCCCTGCTCGACGCCGGGAACCGTGCGGGCCTCCTCGAGGACGGTGCGGTGGTCGTCGAGCACCTCGGCCTGGAGCTGGTCGAAGGTCGAGCAGTCGACGTTGGCGCCGATCGAGACCCGACCCGACCGCGGGGCCAGCCGGTCGGTCATGAGCCTCACGAGCGTGGTCTTGCCGGCGCCGTTGGGTCCGACCAGGGCGACGGTGCGTCCCCGCTCGACGGCGAAGGACACGTCGTCCAGGATGACCTGTTCCCCGCCGGCTCCGTCGTCGTAGGCGGCGGCGACGTCGTCGAACTCGACGACCACCCGGGACGAGCGGCGGGGTGCCGGGAAGCCGAACCGGGTCTTCGGATCCTCGTGGTCTTCGACGACGATGCGGTCCAGCCTCTCAAGGGCCTTGACGCGGCTCTGGACCTGGCGGGCCTTGGTGGCCTTGTAGCGGAAGCGCTCGATGAAGCGCTCGGTCTGGGCGATCTTGCGGGACTGCTGGGCGGCGGCGGCCCGCTGGGCGGCGATCCGCTCCTCGCGTGCGAGGACGAAATCGGCGAAGTCGCCGACGTACTCGGTGACCCGGTTGCCGGAGAGTTCGAGGATGCGGTTGGCGACGGCGTCGATGAAGTCGCGGTCGTGGCTGACGAACAGCAGGCCCTTCGGCCAGGCGGCCAGCTGCTGCTCGAGCCATGCCACCGAGTCGACGTCGAGGTGGTTGGTCGGCTCGTCCATGACGAGCAGGTCGGGGTCGGACAGCAGCAGGCGGGCGAGGGCGACCCGCATCCGCCATCCGCCCGACATCTCGTCCATCGGACGGTCGTGGTCGGCGGGGGCGAACCCGAGGCCGGAGAGGATCCGGTGCGCCTCGGCCTCGACCGCGTAGCCGCCGAGTTGCTCGAAGCGCGACTGCGCCTCCCCGAAGGCGGCCAGCAGCCGCTCGGCCTCGGCACCGCCGGCCCCGGCGAGGCGCTGGCCGAGCGACTCGATCTCGTTTGCCAGTCCGGTGACCGCCTCGGCACCCAGCATCACCTGCTGGAAGACGGTGCGCCCGGTTGCCACGGGCAGCTCCTGGGGCAGGTATCCGATGCGGAGGTTGCGTGGGCGGTGCACCTCGCCGGCATCGGGCTCCTGGAGGCCGACGAGGACCTCGAGCAGCGTGGTCTTGCCGGTGCCGTTGCCGCCGACGAGGGCGACCCGCCGGCCGGCGTCCAGTCGGAGGGCGACGTCCGTGAAGAGCGTGAGCGGCCCGAAGGAGCGGGAGAGTCCGGAGGCGGTCAGCACGGTCGTTGGCGGGATCCCGGCAACCCGGGGCTCCGGGTCAGGCGCCGGTCGGGTCCCAGCGCAGGACGGCGGCGGCTGACGACATGCCGGCGCCGAAGCCGACCAGCAGCAGCAGGTCGCCGGACTGGATGCGTCCGTGGTCGAGGGCGTCGACCATGGCGAGGGGGATGGAGGCGGCCGACGTGTTGCCGGTTCGAGGCAGGACCATGGCGGCCCGCTCCATCGGCAGGCCCAGGCGCTTGAAGGCCGCCTCGATGATGCGGATGTTGGCCTGGTGGGGGATCACGAGGGCGATGTCGTCGATCGTGACGCCGGCCCGGGCCATGGCGTTGTTGGCGGCGTTCTCCATGGCGAGGACGGCGCGACGGAACACCTCCTGGCCCTGCATGACGATCTTGCCGCCGTGCTCGCAGTAGAGGATCCCGGCCGCCGAGCCGTCGGACATGAGGTCCCAGCCGAGGAGTGACGGCTGGTCGCCGTTGCGCTCCATGAGCACGGCACCGGCGCCGTCGCCGAACAGTACGCAGGTGCCGCGGTCCTCCCAGTCGGTGATGGCGGCCAGTGCGTCGGAGCCGATGAGCAGCACCCGGTCGAGGCCGCCCTCGATGTACTGCATGGCGGTGACGAGCCCGTAGACGAACCCGGAACAGGCGGCGTTGATGTCGATGGCGCCACAGGTGAGGCCCAGGTTGTGCTGGACGACCGCGGAGCTGGCGGGGAACTGCTGGTCGGACGAGCAGGTCGCCAGCAGCAGCAGGTCGACGTCCCCGGGGGCGACGCCGGCCATCGCCAGGGCGGCCTTGCCGGCCTCTGTGGACATGCCGGTCACGGTGCCGCCGACGTGGCGGCTGCTGATGCCGGTGCGCTCCCGGATCCACTCGTCGGAGGTCTCGACGATCTCGGCGAGGTCCTGGTTGGTGAGGACCTTGTCGGGGAGGTGCGTGGCCCAGCCGGTGATGCGGCCGTGTGGCATGTGGGAGTGCCCTCTCGTCGGGGTCGCCGCTCGGGGGCCGATGCGGTCTCCGACACGGTACCGGGCGGGAGTGGCGCACGTGGGCGGGGCTAGGGTCGGCGGGCCATGGGTTACGAGACGCTCGACGACCACGCGGTTGCCGGGCTGCTGGCCCGGGAGGCCGGGGACCTGCTGCTGGACCTCCGGGGCCGGGCCCTGGCCGAGGGTGCCGGTGGGTGGCGGCTCCAGGCGGCCGGTGACCGGACGGCACACGACCACCTGGTGGCCCGCCTGGCCGAACTGCGTCCGGACGATGCGGTGCTCTCCGAGGAGGGCGCGGACGACCGCAGCCGGCTGGCCGCCGAGCGGACCTGGATCATCGACCCGCTGGACGGGACGCAGGACTTCTCCCGTGTCGGCAGCGCCGAGTGGGCGGTCCACGTGGCGCTGGTGGTCGACGGCCGCCCGGTGGCGGGGGCGGTGTCGGTGCCGGCGGGTGGCGGCCTGTACGGAACGGCACAGCACCCCGTGCCGGGCGGCACGGCCAGGGAGCGGCCGATCGTGGTGACCAGCCGGTCGCAGTGGGGCCACGCCGAGGACGTGGCGGCGGCCATCGGCGGCGAGGTCCACGCCACCTCCGGGTCGGCCTCGACGCCACCGGCGTGGACGGCTCCGTGCTGGTGTTCAACAAGTCCCGCCCGGTCGTGCCGGGCCTGCTCATCAGCCGCCCCGAGTACACGAAGCCGGCGAGGGCTGCCCTGCGCTGGTAGAGGGCGGGTGGTCAGCCGGGCTCTGTGAGGCGGTCCCAGAGGGCCGCCACCTGCCGGGCGAGCGATTCCTCGTCGCCGTCGTTGGTGAGCACGTGGTCGGCGACGGCTCGGCGCTCGGCGTCGGTGGCCTGGGCGGCCATGCGGGCGCGGACGTCGTCGGCGTCCATGCCGCGGGCCGCGGCCGTCGGAAAGGCGGCCCAGTTCGCTCTCGACGAGGACGGCCATGTCCAGGACCACGAGCGGCGGGGGGTCGGCGGCCAGGGCGTCGAGGCGGCGGCCCAACTCCCGGTTCATGGCCGGGTGGCTGATGGCCTCCAGTTCGGCGAGGCGGGTGTCGTCGGGGCCGCCGGCGAACACGACTGCGGCGAGGGCCGCCCGGTCGACCGACCCGTTGGCGGCCAGCACGCCGTCCCCGAACGCGGCCGCCATCTGCGCCCGCACGTCGTCGTGGGTGAGGACCTCGCGTCCGAGGGCGTCGACGTCGATGACGCGGGCCCCGTGCCCGGCCAGCAGGTCGGCGACGGTGGACTTGCCCGCCCCGATGCCCCCACAGAGTCCGACCACCAGCATGGCTCCAGCGTGTCGCGTCCACCGGTTCCGCGGCAACCGGGCGGCGGGTAGCCTGCGCCAGCCCTGTGGTTCGACGAAGCCGGTGCGACTCCGGCGCTGTCCCGCAACTGTGTGCCCGGGCCCCGATCCGTCGGGAACCCTCCGGGCGAGCCAGGTCGATCGACCGCAGGGTTCGACAACGGCTCTCGAGGAAGAGCGGTCGTCGGGCAGGTGCTCCTGTCTGCGCCCGTGCCTCGGCGGACAGGAGAATCCATGGACACCTGCACCCCGGCCCTTCGCCGCAAGCGGTGCATCGCCGCCCTGCTGGCAGCCCTGTTCCTCGTCGCCACCGGCTGCGGCAGCGACGCCGGCACCGGTGCCGGCGTCAGCGGCATCACCACCACGACGGCGGCGCCCACGACGCCCCCCACGACGCCGCCCGCCGAGGCGATCGTGTCGCTGTCGGCGACGGCGACGGAGATCCTGTTCGCCATCGGTGCCGGTGGCCAGGTGGTGGCGGTCGACGACCAGTCGACCTACCCCGAGGGCGCCCCGGTCACGGACCTCTCGGGCTACACGCCGAACGTGGAGGCGATCGCCGGCTACGACCCGGACCTGGTGGTCATCTCGTACGACCCGGGCGACCTCGTCGTCGGGCTCGAGGCACTGGGCATCGAGGTCCTGATGCAGGGCGCGGCCTACGCCATCGACGACACGTACGCCCAGATCGCCGAGTTGGGCGGCCTGACGGGCCACGCCGGCGAGGCGGCGGCACTCAGTGAGTCGATCGAGGCCGGCCTGGCCGAGTTGGCCGAGGGCCAGCCGGGTGCGGGCCTGACCTACTTCCACGAGGTGGACGCCACGCTCTACTCGGCGACGTCGACGACGTTCATCGGGCAGCTCTACGCCCTGCTGGGCCTGGAGAACATCGCGGATCCGGCCGACGAGGAGGGCTGGGGCTACCCGCAGCTGTCGCCCGAGTACGTGATCGACGCCGACCCGGACCTGATCTTCCTGGCCGACGCTGCGTGGGGTGAGTCGGCCGGGACCGTCGCGGCCCGACCGGGCTGGGACACGATGTCGGCGGTGCAGGCCGGCAACGTCGTGCCGTTGGGTGAGACCGCCGGCCGCTGGGGTCCGCGCATCGTCGACTTCCTCGCCGACGTCCGCACCGCCGTCGACGGCATGGCCGGTTGAACCGGCCATCGGGGCAGGTGCGCCCATGACCCGTCGGGACCCCGGTCGGCTGCGGCCGGCTGGGCTCCGGCCCTGGTGGCTGGCGTGCGGCGTCCTCGCTGCCGTCGCCGCCGGCCTGGCCGGCCTCGTCCTCGGGCCGGCGTCGCTGGGTGCCGGCGAGGTGCTCGTCGAGCTCGCCGACCGACTGCCGTTCATCGACACCGAATCGGGCCTGAACGAGCGCCAGGCGGCCATCGTCTGGGAGATCCGACTGCCACGGGTCGTGCTGGGTCTGCTGGTCGGCGCCATGCTGGCCACCGCCGGTGGTGCGTACCAGGGGGTGTTTCGCAACCCGCTGGCCGACCCCTACCTGTTGGGCGTCGCCGCCGGCGCCGGCTTTGGCGCGACGGTGGCGATCGTCTCCGGCCTGGGCGACGGCATCGGCATGCTCGACCCGATCCCGATGCTGGCGTTCGCCGGCGCCCTCGGTGCCGTGCTCCTGACCTACCTGGTGGGAGCCACCGGCGGCCGCCTCGATCCGGTCACCAGCCTCGTGCTGGCTGGCGTGGCGGTGGCCAGCTTCTTCACGGCCCTGCAGACGTTCGTCCAGCAGCGCCACTCGGAGACGATCCGGCAGGTGTACTTCTTCGTGCTCGGACAACTGCGGACCGCGGGTTGGGACGAGGTGTCGCTGCTCGCTCCCTACACCGTGGTCTGCCTGGTGGTGATACTCGCCCTGCGCCGACGCCTCGACGCCCTCGGCGTGGGCGACGAGGAGGCGGGCGCCCTCGGCCTCGACGTCCGGCGGGTTCGGATCGTCGCCGTGGTGGCGGCGTCGCTGGGCACCGCGGCGGCCGTGTCGGTGTCGGGCCTCATCGGCTTCGTCGGGATCATCGTCCCGCACACGATCCGGCTGCTGTTCGGCTCCAGCTATCGGGTGATCCTGCCCCTGACCGTCCTGTTCGGCGGGGCCTTCCTCGTCGCCGCCGACATCGTGGCCCGCCTGGTGCTCGAGCCGGCCGAGATGCCGATCGGCGTCGTCACGGCCTTCCTCGGAGCGCCCTTCTTCGTCGTCGTGCTGCGCACGGCCAGGAGGTCACGATGACCTCGATCGCCTGTCGTCATGTGCGGGTCGCCTTCGGCGAGGTCGAGGTGCTGCACGGCGTGGACCTCTGGGTACCGCCGGGCGGCTGGGTGACCGTCGTCGGTCCCAACGGCGCCGGCAAGAGCACCCTGTTGCGGGCGGTGGGCCGGATGGTGGCGGCCACTGGCGACCTTTCGCTCGGCGACCGTCCGCTGGCCGGCCTGTCCCGCCGGGAACTGGCCCGACTGGTGGCGCTGGTGCCCCAGGAGCCCGTGATCCCGCCGGGCATGCGGGTGGCCGACTACGTACTGCTGGGACGAACCGCCCACCTGGGCTTCTTCGAGGCGGAGGGCGACGCCGACGTGGCCGTCGCCGAGCGGGCCCTCGCCGACCTCGACGCCGGTGGGCTGGCCGGTCGCACCGTCGACACGCTCTCGGGCGGCGAGCGCCAGCGGATCGTGATCGCCCGGGCGCTGGCCCAGGAGTCGCCGGTGCTGCTGCTGGACGAGCCGACCACCGCCCTCGACGTGGGCCACCAGCAGGAGGTGCTGGACCTCGTGGAGCGCCTGCGGGGCGAGCGCGACCTCACGGTGCTGGCCACGATGCACGACCTCACGCTGGCCGGCCAGTACGCCGACTGGCTGGTGATGCTCGATGGCGGCGAGGTCGTCGTCGCCGGTTCAGCCGAGGAGGTGCTGACCGAGGAGGCGGTCGCCCGCCACTACGGCGCACGGGTTCGGGTCGTCCCCGACGAGGCCGGCCCGATCATCGTGCCCGTCCGCCGGGATCGGGACACCGGCGGCGGAGGTGCCATCATCGGGGGATGAGCACCCATGAGAAGCAGCACTGCGACGTCCTCGGGAAGCGGATGGCGTACGTCGAGGTCGGGACGGGCGATCCGATCGTGTTCCTGCACGGCAACCCGACGTCGTCGTACCTGTGGCGCAACGTCATCCCGTACGTGGCCGGCGCCGGCCGCTGCATCGCTCCGGACCTGATCGGCCAGGGTGACTCCGGCAAGTTGGACGACTCCGGTCCCGACTCGTACACCTTTGTCCAGCACCGCGAATACCTGTTCGCCCTGCTGGAGCAGCTGGGCGTCACCGGGAACGTCACCCTCGTGGTCCACGACTGGGGGTCGGCGCTGGGCTTCGACTGGGCCCGGCAGCACCCCGACGCCGTGAAGGGCATCTGCTACATGGAGGCCATCGTCCGGCCGATCGGGTCGTGGGACGAGTGGCCCGAGAACGCCCGCGGCGTCTTCCAGGGCTTCCGGTCCGAGGCCGGCGAGGAGATGGTGCTCGAGAAGAACCTGTTCGTGGAGGGCGTGCTGCCCAACGCCATCATCCGGGACCTGTCGCCCGAGGAGCACGACGAGTACCGCCGTCCCTTCGTGGAACCCGGGGAGTCCCGGCGGCCCACCCTCACCTGGCCGCGCCAGATCCCGATCGCCGGCGAGCCCGCCGACGTGGTCGCCATCGTCGCCGACTACGCCGAGTGGCTGGCCACCTCGCCCATCCCGAAGCTCTTCGTGAATGCCCAGCCGGGGGCGATCCTCACCGGCGCCCAGCGGGAGTTCTGCCGGACCTGGCCCAACCAGACCGAGGTCACCGTGTCCGGCACGCACTTCGTCCAGGAGGACAGCCCCGACGAGATCGGCGGCGCCCTCGCCGACTGGTACGCCGGGCTCTGAATCCGGCCGACGGCCAGCCGGACCCCGCCTACACGGCTCGGGTGATCAGGCCGTAGTGGCCGTCGAAGCGGCGGTAGAGCACCTGGCCGCGGTCGGAGCCGGGGAAGGCGAAGAACACGAACGGGTCGTCGGTCTCGTCGAGCAGTGCCTCGGCCTCCTCGAGCGGCAGGTGGCTCATCACCTGCGTCGACGGCAGGATCGGTGGGCGGGTGTCACCCGGCAGGTCCTCGCCGGGCACCGCCGGCAGCACGTGCAGTCCGCCGTCGCCGTCGCCGTTGCGGTACACGACCCGGTCCAGGTCGTGGTCGGCGTCGAGGTAGAGGAAGAAGCCGTGGTCGAGCTGGTCCATCTCGTCGGCGGCCTCCTCGACGCCCATCGGATGCATGGCGAGGGACTTGTGCCGGACCACCTCCCGCTCGTCGGCGGGGATGACGGAGTAGCCGGCATGGCCGGACCTCGGCTCGGGGGGGGTGCCGTTCATGTCGAGGGAGGCCTCGGCGATCGCCGGGAGTTCGTGGCCGGCGCGGTCGCGGACCTTCAGGTTCACCACTGCCGCCAACACCGGCTCGTGCCCGACCTCGCAGAGCGCCCGGACCTTCTCGACCACCTGCTCCCGGTCCCGTTGGGGGACCGGCCCCCGGGTGAGCAGTTCGACCTCGCAGACGGCATGTGGCTTTGCCACGCGTCCCCCTTCCGGTTGTCGCTCGCGTCCCACATCTTGTCGCGGATTCGACCGCCTGTCACGGGGTGGAACCAACGGTGCCGCTGCGAGACTGTGCCGCCATGGCCTTCCGCTTCACGACCCTCGCCGACGGCCGGCCGGTACTCCTCGACGGGGGCCTCGTCGCCGGCGACACGGCCCGCTGGTGGGACCTCGGCCGCCTCACCGACGGCCGCCTGGCTGACCCGCTGGTCGCCCTGGAGGACTCGGCGGCGCTCGACGCCCTCACCGGCGACGACGGCATTCCGCACGGCGAGGCGGACGGCGAGGTGGCACTCGGCGACCTCGGTCCGGCGGTGCCGCGACCCCGACAGGTCTTCGGCATCGGCATGAACTTCGTGGCCCACATCGAGGAGATGGGCCGCACCGCCCCCGCCATCCCGGTGATCTTCACCAAGTGGCCGACCTGCCTGGCCGGGCCAGGCGACGACATCCAGGTGGTGGGCGAGCGCACCGACTACGAGGTGGAACTCGTCGCCGTGATCGGCCGCGGGTGCCACGACATCGAGCCTGACGAGGCGTGGGGTGCCCTCGCCGGCGTGGCCGTCGGACAGGACGTGTCCGACCGGGCGTTGCAACTGGCGTCCAGCCCGCCGCAGTTCAGCCTCGGCAAGAGCCATCCCACGTTCGGCCCGCTCGGCCCGGTCACCTCGCTGGACCTGCTCGACGACCCCGACGACCTCACCCTGCACTGCTCGGTCGACGGGGAGCTGCGCCAGGACAGCCACACCAGCCTGATGATCCTCGGCGTGCCGGGCCTGATCTCGTACCTGTCGAAGGTGGTCACGCTGCTGCCGGGTGACCTGGTGTTCACGGGCACGCCGGCCGGCGTCGGCGACCCGCAGGGCCGATGCCTGGCGCCGGGCCAGCTGGTCGAGTCGGAGATCCCCGGCGTGGGCCGGCTCGTCAACCGCTGCGTGTAGCAGGCCCGATCGCGGCGCCGCCGGGGCCGGCGGCGCCCCGTCCCTACCGCAGGGCGACGGGGGTGATGACCTCGTCGAAGAAGTCGTTGCCCTTGTCGTCGACGACGATGAAGGCCGGGAAGTCCTCGACCTGGATGCGCCAGACGGCCTCCATGCCGAGCTCGGGGTACTCGAGCACCTCGACGTTGCGGATGGAGTCGAGTGCCAGCCGGGCGGCCGGGCCGCCGATGGAGCCGAGGTAGAAGCCGCCATGGCGGGCGCACGCCTCGGTGACCTGGCGTGAACGGTTGCCCTTGGCCAGCATGACGAGGCTGCCGCCGGCAGCCTGGAAGCGGTCGACGTAGGCGTCCATGCGCCCGGCGGTGGTGGGGCCGAACGAGCCGGAGGCGTAGCCCTCGGGGGTCTTGGCGGGGCCGGCGTAGTAGACGGGGTGGTCCCGCAGCCAGGCTGGCAGGGGCTCGCCGGCGTCGAGCAGTTCGGCGACCCTGGCGTGGGCGATGTCGCGGGCGACGACGAGGGTGCCGGTCAGCGACAGCCGGGTCTTGACCGGGTGCCGCGAGAGTTCGGCCCGGATGGCGTCCATGGGCTGGTCGAGGTCGATGGCCACGACGCCGCCGGGCAGCTCGTCTTCGGTGACCTCCGGTAGGAAGCGGGCCGGGTCCTCCTCGAGTTGTTCGAGGAACACGCCGTCGGCGGTGATCTTGCCGAGGGCCTGGCGGTCCGCCGAGCAGGACACGGCGATCCCGACCGGGTTGGAGGCGCCGTGGCGGGGGAGGCGCACGACCCGGACGTCGTGGCAGAAGTACCTGCCGCCGAACTGTGCGCCGATGCCGAACTCCCGGGTGAGCTCGAGGATGCGTTCCTCCCACTCGAGGTCGCGGAAGGCGTGCCCCGCCGGGCTGCCTGCGGTGGGGAGGTGGTCGAGGTAGTGGGCCGAGGCGTACTTGGCGACCTTCAGGTTGAACTCGCCGGACGTGCCGCCGATGACGACGGCCAGGTGGTACGGCGGGCAGGCGGCGGTGCCGAGCGTGCGGAGCTTCTCGTCGAGGAAGGCGGAGAGCCGCTCGGGGTTGAGCAGCGCCCTGGTCTCCTGGAAGAGGTAGCTCTTGTTGGCCGAGCCACCGCCCTTGGCCATGAACAGGAACTTGTAGGCGTCGCCGGGGACGGCCTCGATCTCGATCTGGGCGGGCAGGTTCGTGCCGGTGTTCTGCTCGATGAACATGTCGAGCGGCGCCAGCTGTGAGTAGCGCAGGTTCGACGTGAGGAAGGTGTCGTAGACGCCGCGGGAGATGGCGGCCCGGTCGTCGCCGGCGGTGAGGACCTGCTGGCCCTTCTTGGCGGACACGATGGCGGTGCCGGTGTCCTGGCAGGACGGCAGCACGCCGCCGGCGGCGATGTTGGCGTTGTGGAGCAGCTCGGTGGCGACGAAGCGGTCATTGGCCGACGCCTCGGGGTCGTCGAGGATGGCGGCCAGCTGCTCGAGGTGGTTGGTGCGCAGCAGGTGCGAGATGTCCCGCATGGCCGTGGCGGTGAGGAGGCGGATTGCCTCGTCGTCGACCTCGAGGAAGGTGCGCCCGCCGGGTCCGTCGACGGTGCGGACGCCGTCGGTGGTGAGCTGCCGGAACTGCGTGGCGGCGTGGGGGTCTTCGACCTGGGGTAGCAGCTCGGTCCAGGCGAACTCGGGGGCGTCGCTCATGCCTCCAACCTAACGGCCGCGGCCACGACGGTCGTGGGGGGTTGCGCCGGGCCGGAGCGGTGGCTCAGGCGGCCAGGTCGGCGACGATGGACGTCCAGACGTCGGCGTCGTGGTCGCCGCCGAGGGCGTAGAAGGTCATGCGGTCGACGCAGTCGCCGTAGCGGGCCCGAATGCCGTCGGCCACCCGGTCGGGCTCGGCGACGACGGCGAACGTGTCGAGCATCTCGTCGTCGATGAGGTCGCCCATCTCCTTCCACTCGCCGCGCTTGGACATGGCGTTGAGGTCGTCGTGGAGGCCCTCCCAGCCGTGCAGTTCGAGCACGCCCTTGTAGGCGGGGGTGGAGGCGTAGAAGGCGATCTGCTGGCGGATGCCGGTGGCGGCCTTCGCCATGGCCTCCTCGGTGGGGCCGGTCACGACGAAGCCGGGGCCCATGATCTCGAAGTCGTCCATCGACCGGCCCGCCTTTGCCAGGCCCGACTCGATGTTGGGGATCGTGACCTCGCGCAGGTACCGCTCGGTCGAGAAGGCGTGGCAGATGATGCCGTCGCAGACCTCGCCGGCCACCTCGGACATGAGCGGGCCGACCGCCGCGATGAACACCTTGGGTGGGCCGCACTCGTTGGGACCCGGGTCGAAGAACGGGGTCATGAGGGTGTGGGTGTAGAAGTCGCCCCGGAAGGCCAGCTTCCCGCCGTCGTTCCATGCGGCCCAGATGGCCCGCATGGCGCTGATCATCTCCCGCATGCGGGCCGCCGGCCGCGACCACTCCATGGAGAAGCGCTTGGTGATGTGCGGCTTGATCTGGGTGCCCAGGCCCATCACGAAGCGGCCGTCGCTGTAGCGCTGCAGGTCGTGGCCCAGGTTGGCCAGCAGCATGGGGTTGCGGGCGAAGGCCACGGCGATCGAGGTGCCCAACTCGATCCGCGACGTGTGCTCGGCGGCCACCACGTGGGGCAGGAACGGGTCGTGGCTGGTCTCCGCCGTCCAGGCACCGGCGTAGCCGGCCTCCTCGAGACGGCGGGCCGACTCGGCGATGGCCCCCAGACCGCCGTCGTCGCCGGGGCCGGTCAGGCCGGTGAGTCCTCCGTCGATCTTCATGGTGCCGAACGTAGTGGTGGCCCGGTGCCCCGGTACGGTCCGGCCCGTCATGGAACTGCTGCTCATCCGCCACGCCCTCCCGGTCACCGTCGACAACCGGGCCAGCGGCGTGGAGGCCGACCCCGGGCTGTCGGACCTGGGCCTCCGCCAGGCCGATGCGCTGGCCGACTGGCTGACCGGCGGGCCGACCGCCGAGCGGATCGACGCCGTCTACGCGAGTCCGAAGGCCCGGGCCCACCAGACGGTGGCCCCGCTGGCCGCCCGCC
>LULL01000314.1_pt1 | contig 23669 bp, 13 predicted proteins | sample 728161 | NCBI WGS metagenome assembly LULL01 (sample SAMN03860290, study PRJNA289734) | marine metagenome | biome: seawater column; feature: ocean; material: water; isolation source: Red Sea water column Station 149 - depth 500m | place: Saudi Arabia: Red Sea | collected 2011-10-15 | depth 500 m
GCCAATTAGTTAAGAAGAAAAAATAATATGGATGTAGCACAGAAAAAACAAGAAGTATTAGAAGATATTGCCAGAGGGCCCGAAAGTATAGTTTTTGCAAGAATTGATATTTGTGATTTGATTCAACTTTCAGATTTGTTAAAAGCAGAATTTATTCCTAAATTGAGGGAAGCCGCAAATACTGCTCATTCTAACACAGATTCTTTACACGAAGTTTGTGTCAATCTTGCACATCAAAGAGCATTATTGCAAGGAGCTGCAGCTGCAACAAATCCTGCAACTGGTATTCTTGCATTTAATATAAATGATGGAACTGCAGCAACTAGAACAGACGGAACTGCACCACATAATTCAACAGGAGATTTGTCTTTTAGTAAATTAGAAGATTCTGATTATAATAATAAAACATCGTTTGGATATACAGTACTTCATGATTTAAATGAAGGTGGAGGAACGGTTACTCTTTCTTCTACTTCAAATGCAAACACAACGATTGCAGATGATGATGGAAATGATGTAAAGTATTTTACAGATTTTTCAAAATATTTCTTAACTCGCAGCCGTGCAAACGGAGAATTGGTTGCGATAGATGAAAATACTACACCTTATTCAACTCCAACAACAGCGGAACCATTTCTTCCTGCAAACACAATTAATGGAGAAGTTTATCGTGGAGAAGCAACTCTTCCAACTGCAAATACGGATACAAGACACGATTTTTCATTGGTTGCGAATACTGGCGCAATCGGTTATGCTGGTGCAAATAACGACATTGCAGAAAATAAGTACGTAGGAAATACATTTGTTGTTCTTGCACTTTCAAATGTGTCTGGAACATTTATTGCAAGTGAAGGTATAACAGATTTAGATGCAAATTATGCAACACTGAAAACTCAAGCAAATACAACAACGGTAGTTTTAGATGCATCTGATGTAAAGGGAACTTTTTCTAATGGGGAAATTCTAACAACCACAACATCGAATGCAGTTATTTCTTCTATTCAGACAACATCGAATACCATTTCAATATTAACTCTTACAGGAAGCACTTTTAATACTGGCTCAAATACTGATATTAATTTGGGGTTTTCACTTTCAAATACAATTTCTCTTGATACAGATGCGGTTTCGAGATCGGGAAACGAAGTTACCGTTATTGCAAATAGTCATGGAATTAATGCTGGAGAAAGAGTAGTAGTAAAAGGTGCAGATGATGCATTCAGTGAATTCAATGATACGTTCATAGTTACAGATGCAACTGCAAATACTCTGAAATTCACAACATCGAATTCAGTATCAACAACACCAACTGGTGACTTTGTTATTGTTAAAAACATTGTCTACGGACTAACAAGCAATGCATCTGCAGCCGTGACCAAAAGAACAGTCAATGCAACTGCAAATCTCGTATTTCAATCTGCAAATTTGAATGTGGGGTTTCCAGTAGGAAATACAGTTACAGGAGGAGATAGTACTGCAACTGGATTTATTGACAGGAGAACGATTTCAGGATCATGGTATCAGACAAAGACAAATGAAGTAAAAACATATTATACTGCATCTGATACTGGAACATGGGATTATGATGCAACAAATAATCCAGCAGGAATTGAGTCATCTGCAAATGCAAGTTTGTTCTGGTTAAAAGAATTAGAGATGGTCAAAATAAATCAATTGGTTTCAAGTACTGGATCTGGAAACTCTTTTGTTGCACCAAAAATAATTCTTGATATTGCAATTGCAACTTCTAGTGATGGATCTGGTGGATACGATTCAAAAATAGATACGAAAGTGCCTGGGGTTTATTTTTCATATCCAATGAAAACATACGAAGATCAAGTTCACGATGGAGTCACTACAATTGAAGCATATGCAAATTTTGCAAATGTAGTTATTGCACCAGAGGGGTTAGAAATTAATTATGATTGGAAACCTCTTGCAAATTCATCGGTGGCTGCAACAAATTATAATAGTGGAACAGGAACAGGCGATTTACATGCAAATGGAAACGTAACAACTGCTGCGTATCTTCCAGTAGAATGTACGACACTGGACAAGACAGAATTTAATTATCATTTAAGAACATATACTTCTCCTCCTGCCGGAGATGACATTTATCTTTCTGCAAATTCAAGTGTAAGATCAAGTGGAAAAAAAGTAGGAACATCGGGTGCAGTTTATCCAAGTGTAAATGCAAATCCATTTTATCCAGCAGTTGCAGGATCACATAAAACTGGGCCCGGTACTTCTCCAACAATTACTGCAAATACTTCAGATGGTATAACAGGATCACAGCCGGGAGGATTAACTGCAAATGATATTTACGCAGGGTCATACACTCATTACGAAAAGGGTGCATTAGAACCTCCTGCAGCAACTTCAGATCCACACAATGATTATCGATACATTATACAAAATGATCTCAAGTGGACGTTTTCAGTAAGTCCTTTTGCAACAGGTTCATCGGGTGCAGGACAAGTATATAATCAACCAATAGGTGGTACAGGATATCAAGCAACTTACAATGGATATACTACTTTAACAAGGGATACGACATGGGGAAAGATTGCAAACACTTTTGCATCACATGGAAAAGATTCTCATACTTCTACTGCAACCGCAATTACTGCTGATAATGCTGTTACTTGTGGTGCAATAAGTAATATTGGTAATACAGGAAATATCTACTTAAAAGCAACACACGAAAATTATGCTGATATAGTGGTGAATCGTTCTCAATCTTGTGATGGAACAAATGGAACTTGTTCTGGTGGAACTGCGGATGGAACTGAATCTCAATCTGAATGTGAGGCATTAGGTGGAGGTGCAACTTGGTCATGGGGAGGATATACAACAACCACTTCTGACACAGAATTTCCTTGTCTTTACAATCGAGTACAATGGTTCTTAACTACGGACGGTGCAAATATAGCAAAGGTAACTTCTGGAACAACCCCACCTTCCAATATGCAACCTATTGTGAAAGTTCTATATCAATTGTTATTGGATCTTACAGCAGAATCTTATGGAAAAGATTATGTTGATCCAAACGAGCCAGATGTGAGTAGTTATGCAACTGGTCAAGGAGATGCAAGTTTTAAAACGGAAACACAAGATATAAAAAATGCACTTGATGCATTGATAGACAGACATGGGATAGTGAAAGGATCAATTGCTAATAATACTAATCTCAGTTATAATTCTACATTTTCTAATTTTATAACAGAGATTGGGACTTATAAAGATTGTATTAAAAGAAGGATCACAGAAATCAGTAATCGAATTGGATATCTGAATAGTAAAGATGTAGCAGATGGGGGAACTACAAGCGCTCCTGCAAAATCTGTTTCTGGTACTGGTCAGGGGTTTCAGGGATATTCATTCAATGGTGGTTCAGGATATGCAAATACGATTTATGCACATTGCAATTTTCTTGCAGGAAAGAAAATCAAGTTACTTGAAAAAATAATGAAAGCAATCGAGGATGTAGACGAAATATACAAACAAATAGAAGGAAAAAGGGCAGAGTATTATGAGTACAACGCATCAGGCGGATAAACCGCCAGAATGGGGCAAGTGGGGAAATGAGGGAGAAGAGCAACCTCAATTAAAGGATTATGTAGAGTTGTTAATAAAATACACTAATCAACAAAAAGAAATTTTACAGGATACAAAAGAGTGGCTGATCAAAAATGGGAACAATTCACGATAGGTCAAAACTCAACGATTCAAGATATCGTGAGTGCTGCCGCTAAGGCATCTGACCTACTGAATACAAATGTAACACTTGCAAAGACAGGACTGCAACTTGCACAGGCCTTTCTTCTTGGAGTACTGAACCCAAAAATCATTCTTCTCAATGCAATTGCAGATCAGATTGATGCATTCCTTAAAGATTTTTTAGGTACAGGATTTTATTTGTTACAGGTTGTTCCTTCTGGAAAGGAAACTGCTGCCACTGATGAATTCGGCGAAAGAATAAAATTAATGTTGACAAGTGAACAAGTAAATGAATCGTATACTGCAGCAAAAGCAGAAGGAACTCAGGAGGCATTTCTTACGTGGACAAGTGAGGTTCTTGGTGAGGGGGATTTTGCACAAACTGGTGCTACAAAAAGTCAATATTTAATTTCTGTTGGTAAATCTCAACCATCTGAACTAAGAACCGAAAATGCAAATGATAATTCGGTTGCTACAAAAGATTCCACTTTTGGATTTTATAAAATGACACCTAGTCAAGTGGTTTCTCAAATCATTGGAGCAATGGATGATCCTTTGGATGAAAGAAGGCCCCAATTTTCTTCTAGTGCGGATGTGAGTGCAGTAGTAATAATAGTGGGGTTTCAATCAATTGGAGATCCCAAAGAAATGCTTGCAAGTTTTACATCTGCATTGAATGCTCTTGTTGCATTCTTTGGTGGTGAAAATGGAATGGCAACTAAAGGATTTCAGAAATTAGGAAATCTTCTTGGGGCCGCAGCAGGACAAGTGGAAGATCCAACAAAGAATAATGTAACATTGAATGTGAAAAATATAAGTGGAGTAAGAGGAACAGTAGAAGATGGAATAGAATTGTTGAAACAAGAAATTGATTATAACACTCCAAAAGTTTTTGAATTGAATGATTTTGTCATTGGCCCCAGAAAATGGTTTGGTGCAAATGCAATGGGGTATGTTTCAAATGTAGTCAGTACAACTTCTGATGATCCTATGGCACCATATTCTTCTCAGGTTCTTACAATTACTGGTGCTGGGGAAAGTGATTTTCTTTCTTTCAGTAATGTTGCAAATGGTGCAAAATTACAGAAAGTACACTGGTATGTGAATCAAAGATCATGGATAGATCAGAATACAGGAAAACCAGTAAAAGGTGCAGATTTTAATGATTTTAAGTATCTGCAAGAATTAACAAATGAAGAAGCAACAAAAGCAGTCACTAAAGTCAAAAGAGAGGGAGGTAATACTCTTCTTACCAAAGTAGAAGAAGTAGATGTTACAGAAACATATTCTGGACACATTGTCAAAACTTCAGTTATAGGAACAGTTGTTTCTCCACAAAAAAAGAAGGCACCACCACCCAATTTTTCAACTTTTAAATTAGAAGATCTTTTGGGTGGTTTTTCAACATTCTTTTCTGCAATCAATACTCTTTCTGATACGTTAAGGAACATGGCAGGAGATTCTGCTACTGCACTCGATGATATAATTGAGTTTCTTGATTCTAAAATTACAGAATTGGATGAAATTAATACAGCATTACAATCTATACTGAAAATATTTACAGATGGATTGCCAGATGCAGGAGTCTATACATTAGTTATAGATGGTGCTACTGGTGGAAATGATGCGATTAAGTCTGCAATTCAAGGTGCATCAGATAGACCACCAGATACGTTAGATATGTCGATGGGATTTATGTTGATGGGAGATAAATCATCAATGGCAGTTCTCAATAAATTGTTGACTGCAAACAAACCATAATAAACAATAAATATAAGTACTATGTCTATTGAAACAAGAACATATAAAGATATGGCGTACAGCATGTTCGCCAACCCCATGAGTGGGGATATGGGAAAGAAAACAGGAGCTGGTGCAGTCAAGGGTGCAATTGTTTCTATCCTAAAAACAGATTTCAATGAACGACTGTTTCAACCTGAGTTTGGATCTAATATTCGTGCATTGTTATTTGAGCCCATGAATCCGATTACAGAAGAACGGATGAAAACAGAGGTAAAAGAAGCAGTAGCACGGCACGAACCTAGAGCAGTGGTACTTGGTGTTACCGTTGAAGCACAGGAAGAACAGAATCGTTATTTGGTAAGTGTAGTTTTCAATGTTGCATCAGAAGCCGAACCACAAAAATTAGAAACATATTTTGAACGAGTATAAACATGGCAGAAATAGCAAAACTTAATATCGCAGAACTTGATTTCGATTCAATCAAGAATAACTTAAAAGATTATTTTGCATCTCAAGCGGAATTTACTGATCATGATTTTGGAGGTTCTGCTATCTCTGTTATATTAGATATACTTTCATACAATACTTATTACAATGCATATTATGTAAACATGCTTGCAAGTGAATCCTTTTTGAATTCTGCACAATTGAGAGATTCGGTTGTATCCAAAGCATCAATGTTGGGGTATACACCACAATCAACAACTGGTGCAAAGGCCAATGTTTCAATTACTGTTACTCCTGGCGATGCTCCTGCAACGATTACAATCGATAAAGATACTCAGTTTACTTCAACTGTAAATGGAACATCTTATACGTTTTGCACTGCAAATTCAACTACAATTACACCTTCTGGTGGAGTATATACTGCAACTGGTGTTACGTTGACACAAGGAATGCCGTTGACATTTCGGTACACTGCTAATACTGCAAATACAGAACAAAAGTTTCTTCTTCCAAATGCAAATACTGATACGGATTCTTTGACAGTTACAATTCAAGAATCTACAACTGATACAAATACATCTGTTTATACGAAGGCCACAGATATTACAACAATCAATTCTACATCTAATGTATATTTTCTTAGTGAATCAACAGATGGACAATTTAGGGTAGAATTTGGAGATGGTATTCTTGGTAGAAAACCTACTACTGGTAATATTGTTCTTCTTAGAGCATTAGTATCAGAGGGAGATGAATGTAACGGTGCAAATACATTTTCTGCTGCCGGAACAGTTGGTGGGTATGCAACCGTATCGGTGGCAGTATCTAATGCAGCATCAGGAGGATCGGATAAAGAATCTTTAGAGAGTATCAAGTTCAATGCACCTAAAACATACGAAACACAAAATCGTGCAGTTACGACTGATGATTACAAAAAAATAGTAGAGGGTGCAGTTTCGGGTTTGGATAGTGTTTCTGTTTGGGGTGGACAAGATCACTCAACACCCACATTCGGAAAAGTTTATATATCTGCAAAACCAACTGGTGCAACTTCTCTTTCAACTTCTCAGATTGCAGAAATCAAGGCTGCAGCAACGGACTATAATATGGTTGCGATTACACCCGAAGTTGTAGATCCAGACCTTGTTGATTTGATTTTTAGTGTAACTGTAAAATATGATTCAAGGTTAACTACTCTTTCTTCTGGCGGAGTTGCAGAATTAGTAATAGATACGATTCAAACTTATAAAACAAATAATCTACTCAAATTTGGATCTATTTTTAGATATTCAACTCTTTCAACGAATATTGATAACACAGAAACTTCAATCATCAGTAATTTAACAACAATTACTGCTAAAAAAGGAATCACTCCGTCAACTACAACGGAGGATAGTTATACTATCAGTTTTAATAATGGAATTTACAATCCTTCAACAACATATGAGGGCGCTGTTACTTCAACAGCATTTGCATATACGGATGCAGCAGGAACAACATATCAAACTTGTTATATGGATGATTTAAATGGTGTATTGAGAATTTATTATCTTTCTGGAGCAACAAAAATAATTCTTGATGATGATTCTGGATCGGTTACTTATTCTAATGGGTATATTTCTGTAACATCATTTAAGCCCGATTCTTTTGTAGGATCTACTATGGATTTTACAATAGAACCAGCAACAAATGATCTTGTTCCTATTCGGAACCAAATCTTTGAAATTGCAAATACCAACATTACTGTTACAATGCAGGATGATGCTGGTACTGGAACTACTGTAACTTCTACAAGTGCAACAGGAACAACTTCTTCAACCACAACTGGAACTTCAACTGGTTCTACCACTACGTATTGATAAATCATGTCTGCAAAAGTAACAGCAAAAGCCGTTTCTCAGGTACAAAATCAACTTCCGGCATTCATAAATGATGAATTTCCTCTTTACAAAAAGTTTGTGGAACATTATTATGAATTCATGGAATCTCTTTGTGTTTATTATTCGATCATATCAGATTATACAAGTGAATTCACAGTAGGTGAAACGATTACTGGTCAAACTTCTGGTGCTACTGCAACGGTTAAAGCCACAGGTGCATTTACTGCAATCAATAAAGTATTTTTAGAACCAACTAATAATTATAATTTCCAAGGTGATGAAGTTATAGTTGGAAGTACTTCTTCTTCACGTGGCACGATTACTAAGATAAATCGAAAACCTCTGAATGCAACAAAGACATTTAAGGATCTGATTAATTCAGATGAAACTTCAGAGGGATTGCTCAAAGCATTTAAAAAGGAACTTTATCCAAATATAAGGGATACTGCAGCCGGTGATTTAAGATTATTCATTAAGCACTTAAAAGAATTTTATCGATCAAAAGGAAGTGAAAAATCTTTTCGCACACTTTTTCGTTTACTTTGGGGCCAAGAAAATCTAGATTTCTATTATCCAAAGGCAGATCTACTCAAATTATCTGATGGAAATTGGCAACAAGATACAGTAGTTCAATTATCATACGATACTGCATATTTAGATTTTAATGGTTTGACAATTACTGGAAGAAATTCGGGTGCAACTGCATTTGTTTCTAAAATTACTTCACGTAAATTAGGAACGATTCCTATCATTGAATTAGTTCTCACAAATAGATCAACTATTGCATTTAATATTGGTGAAGAAATAACTGCAACTACCGCATCGGGAACTGTAATTACCTCAACTATTACAGGACAGATGACAGATATTTCAATTACAGATGGTGGAACTGGTTATGATGTGGGAGATACGATCACGATAGCGGATTCTACTCTTGCAGGATTTGGTGCTGCGGCTACAGTTGCGACAACTACAGCAGATCAAGTTACAATCATGACCATTTCAAATGCAGGAAATGGGTTTCAAGTAAATGACCCTTTTACATTTGACAATACTGGAACAAACGTAGAAGTAACTGCCGAAGCAAAAGTAGCAACACTTTCAAATACATATACGGTTGATGTTATTACTACTCAAGTAAATGTAGCACTGCAAACATCTACTTTTAATTTAAGTGGTGCAACAGTTGCAGTTCCTTTTAGTGTAACAGTTCTGGCCGGATATCTTATTGGAAATAATGAAACATATACAAGTGCAACAAAAAGAGGTGAAATAATTTCTATAACCAATTCTGAATTGGTAATATATGATAAAGCAAGAGAAGATAATTCATTAAGTGTGTGGGCGGATGAAGATTCAGTTTATCTTTTTGATTCATCGGGAGTTGCAATTTCTGGTGCGACAACGTGTACTATTGATGATTCGTCAATAACAAATCCAACATCTGACCTTGCTATAAATGCGGCAGATTATGGTACAAGTTTGGGCGGTGCAAATAGAAATAGTACTTTTACAAGTGCAATGACTTCTGAAACTCAGACATTTGGCCAAATTGCAACAATTACTATTTCTTCTCATGGAAGTGGTTACGAAGCAATTCCAACTGCAACCGTATCAAACGATTATTATGCAGATCGATATGAACCAGATTCAACCAATGGTGGATTCTTTGGAAGAAATGCAGTAATTTCTATTGGTGCATTGGGTGGAACAATGACAGGAGTTTCAATATCAGAAGAAGGATTTGGATATATCGCAAATCCAACAGTAACTGCACCTGTTAACTCTACTGCAGCTACTCTTGCTCCTGTAATGACTGCAATTAAAACCAAGCCAGGTGTACATATTGGTGAATCTGGAATGTTGAGTTCTGGAAAGAAAGTACAAAATAATGATTATTATCAAGATTTTTCATATGTCTTGAAGACAACAGATTCTATCGATGTTTGGAAACAAGATGTATTAAAACTCTTACATCCTGCTGGAATGAAATTATTCGGTGAGGTTGCAATTACAACTGATTTGAATGGACAAATGTTCAATAAAGGAATTAATAATATTAATTCTTTGATTGGAAATGTTGCTCAGTATCGTGATTTGGAAATGGAATATATTACAGAAGTTCTTGCAGATTATAGTGTTATGTTGCTTGATAGTACAGATGGTTCTGCTGATGCAGGAGATGAATTGTTATTGGAAGATTCATTTGAGAACTGGCCAGGGAAAATTTTAAATGAAACGACATTTCAAAGAGTCACTGCTGAATCGGTAATAAATTGGGAAGTAGAAATATCTGAAATTCTTAAAGGTGCATTTGCTTCCACAGCAGTAATGATGGAGGATGGTTCTTTATTAACATATGAAACTGGATCTCCTATTAATTATGAAAATTATATGCCGGATGCAATTGTCGATTCTGTTATTGAATATCTACGAATTCTTCTTGCAACTGCTGGTTATCCTGCTGAATTTTTCTCTCTTATGTCTGTCAAGGATGTAAGTAATGTTTTTGCAGATTCGAATTTATATCTTGAATATGCTACGGATGAGGGAGGAACATTTTTACTTGAAGATGGTAATAGTTTACTTGCAGAAGAAGTTAGAACTACTATAACTACTTCAGATCCACATTATTTCCATAGTGGTGATGAAGTGTATTTAGATGATTTTGAAGGAACTGACCTTGAAGGAATTAATGGAAGTGTGTACAAAGTATCGGATGTAGATATTGAAAATAGTAAATTATTGATTAATAACACAGATGACCCGGCCGATGCAGGAGATGGAATTTTATTAGAAGGATCTGAATTTGGATATTTGTCAAATGAAGAAATTGCAATATTTACACTGAGCGATCCAAGTTCATCTTCAATGCCAGATGATACGAATTTTTCATATGATGATTTCGATATATCAACTGCAACAATTACTTCTAATGGAAAAATATATCGACCAGCAAGAGAAATGACTGCCGGAATTCCGATTAGTTTACTTAGAAAAGAATATATTGGGGAATATTCAAGTTATGTTATCGATAATTACGAACACAATTGTCCTGCTGATTTCAGTTCACTTGCTGCTGATACCGTTTTCAATACTCGGCCAAGACACCTTTCAATAGAAAGTAATATTTTACTAGAGGATGAAGAAGAATTATTATTAGAAGATGGAACTACGAATTCACCAAATTCTTCTGCAATAGGGAAAATTCTTGCAGATGATGGGACACTTGATATAGATCCAAATTATGAAGATTATGAATTAGTCATTACGGAGGGACAAGAAAAAGTTGTTCATGCTGCATATATTGCAAGCGAATCAGAATCAGAAACAAATATCGTTTTAGATAGTACGGATGGGTCTGCTAATGCTGGGGGAAGAATGCTCACAGAGGATTCAATTATTCAACATGGAGTAATTCCATTTGATCAACCTTTTCATTATAAAGGGCATCCTTACGAAAACAATAATGGATTTTTATACTATAACCATAAGATTGACCAAAGAGTTTCCGTATAAATATAATAGAATTACAAGGAGAATAAACCGTGCCTGCTTTAGTAACAAACAATTTTAGAATTCACAACGCAAAACAGTTTCGTGAAATGCTCTCCGAAGCATCTTTATACGGAGGAGCAACTGCCTCGACTGCACTTTCTACAAATGCGTATCTTTTTATAGGAAAGTCAAGTGCGTGGTCAGGATCATTTAGTGATACAAGTGTTCCAGATCCAACCACTGCTACAAATCCATCTGCTGATACAACAGCAAATACTTCCTATTCTCATTGGAAGGATATGATTGCTGCAAAAAAAGTAACAGCATCAGATGTAAGTCATGTTGTTACTAGACACAATTGGACTTCTGGTAGACATTATCAGATGTACAAAGATACCGAAACGCATTCAAATCTGATTTCTACACGTACAGGACAAACAGTATCTTCAGATGCAAGTGGAACTGCAACTACTTCTACAAATTTGTATCCAATGTATGTTATGAATACAAATTATGGTGTTTACAAATGTCTGTATAATGCAGAAATAGAAATTTCTGGATCAAATTATCCAAGACCATCAACAGTAGAACCAACTGCAACGACTACGACAGCGGGAGCTCCTGCTGCATTGGCAGATGGTTATGTGTGGAAATATATGTATACAATTACTGCTGCCGAAGCACTCAAGTTTGTAACATCAAGTTACATTCCTGTAAAACAAATTCGTGATGCAAATGCATATGGAAATACAGGAACCGCCGGAGGATTGGGAACTGGTGGAGTTAAGAATGATGGTTCGGATCAAGCAACAATTGAATATAATGCAGTTGATGGTGCATTAGATATTTTTGTGATTAATACGGATGGATCGGGATATCATTTTGAAACAGGAAAAACAGTAACAACTTCTGGAACAGGTGCAACATCTACATTGACAATGGCATCTCCTGGCCTAACAACAAATGATTATTATAATAATTCATCTGTTTATTTTACATTTAGTGGAACCTCTTATGTTAGAAAAGTTACGGATAGTGCATATTCTGCACCAAATATGACTCTTACTTTGGATTCTACTGTACCGCAGTTGACAGGAACAATTACTGCAAATGTAGCGCCATTCGCAAGAATAAATGGGGATGGTCATGGACATGCTATTGTATTAACTGCAAATAGTTCAGACACAGATGCGGTTGGGGGTGTAACAGTAGTAAGTACTGGAAATAGTTTTACAACTGCTACTCTTGTTGTAGAACAACAAGGATTGGGTGCTGGAACTGGTGCATCAATTACTCCAATTGTTCCACCAAAAGGCGGACATGGATACGATGCTGTTTCTGAATTGGGTGGATATTTCATCATGGTTAATTCAAAGTTAACTCAGGATGAGTCGGGATCTTTTACAACAACAAACGACTTCCGAAAAATTGGATTGTTGACAGATCCTAATTCAGATGGTGCATATACACGTTACACGGCGGATACTGCAACACAATCAAAGACATTTACGTATACATCTAACACTGCTGCATTAGCAGGAGATATTACAATAACTCAAGGAACAGTGGGTGCAAATGGTGCAACTGCATATGTGGTTGATGTAAATGCATCTGCAAGTACAATGAGAGTTGTTGATATTACAAATGGTGCAAATTCAAGTGCAGGGTATGATGGGAAGCCGGGATCATGGCAATGTACTACTACAAATGTTGCAAGTGGATTTACAGGAGTTGCATCGGGAGTCGCAACATTTACGTTTACTGGTGGTTCAGCAGTATTGACAAATGTAGCAAATGGTGCAATGCAGATTGGATCTGGTGAAATGATTTATATCGAAAATCGTGCTCCAGTGGCCCGTGCATCTGATCAAACAGAAGACATTAAACTTATTATCGAATTCTAAAAGACAGTATAAATGGCAAATGTAACAACCAATTTCAATGTATCTCCTTATTATGATGATTATGATGAGGATAAAGCATTTTTACGAGTTTTATTCCGTCCAGGCTATGCAGTTCAAGCAAGAGAATTAACACAACTTCAAACGATCCTTCAGAAACAATCATCTCGTTTAGGTGATCATATTTTCAAGGATGGAAGTAAGGTTCTTGGCGGTGAACTTACTCTTGATACGGAAGTCTCCTATTTAAAATTAACAACTTCTGATACTGCATCCACTTTTGCAGATGGAATTATTTCTGATACAAGTGTAACAGTAGGTGCAGGAACAACACGAGCACAAGTAGTTGCGGCAATAAATTTAGTCGGTTCAGATGCACCAACTCTTATCATTAAATATCTTTCTGGAACTTCATTTTCTGCTGGTTCTACGATATATCTTGAAGGTTCTCTCGCTACAACTGCAACTGTTTCGGCTACAACTCCAACAGGTGGTGCATCAATTGTAAGTATTAATCGTGGTGTGTATTTTGTGGGAGGGTTTTTTGTTCTATGTCTTCCTCAAACACTTGTTCTTGAAAAATATAGTAATACTCCAACATATAGAATTGGTTTAACAACTACTGAATCAATTGTAGATAGTACAGCAGAAACAACTCTTCTTGATCCGTCTTCTGGAACAACAAATGCAAATGCGCCAGGAGCCACTCGTTTCAAGATGGTTCTTACACTTGCGAAAAAGGTATCATCGGGTACTGATCCAGTAGCTGCAAATGCAGATTCAAATTTCATTGAATTGATGAGGGTATCAAGTGGTACTCCTACAAAACATACCAAATACCCTGTCTATGGTGAAATTGAAAAGATGCTTGCAAGGCGAACTTATGATGAATCGGGAGATTATACGATCAGACCATTTCCAATTGAAATTGTCTCTCATCAAGGAGCCACTGGAACTACTCTTGCATCTTCTGATACAACCATTACAGGTGTATTAACAGATTTTGAAAATGATTTTGCAGTCGGAGATTCAATATACGTATCTTCTGCAACTTCTACTTATGCAACTATTTCTTCAATTGCAAATTCAACTTCAATGGTTGTTGGTACTGCATTAGGAAATGGAACATCACAAACGATTTATAATAGAAATCGTGTTTCTGCAGCTCTTGATCCTGGCAAAGCATATGTCAAGGGATATGAATATGAGAGCATGGGAACAGAATATGTTGATGTTAAAAAAGGTAGAGAAGTCACAACTGAAACAACATTCCCTATCAATCCTAATTTTGGAAATAGTTTAAAAGTTACAAATTTTAATGCAGGAGAAGGGGGAGGAACAAAATTCGATCCCGAATCTCTTTCAAGCACATATGATGTGCATTGTGTTCCTTTAGCAAATATTGTAAGTACAAATTCAAATACTTACAATTCTACAAAAATGGGAACAACCAGAATTCGTCAAATAGATTATAGTTCAGGAGAATTTACAAATGCATCAACAACTGCTACTGCTGTATTGGATGCATATATTTTTGATACTCAACTTTCTACATTAACTTGTAATGTGGCCGGAGGAGGATATACTTCTGGTTCATTAACTATTGATTTGGAAGATGGAAAATCTTCAAGTGCTAATGGTGCTTATGCTGGTGCAAAGATAACACTAGGATCTGAAACAAGAGAAATCACTTCTTATGGAGTCGATGATATAGTATTAGAAGCTGTTTTTGGTTCTGGAAATCTTGTTTTAGATAGTACTGATGGTGTTGCAAATGAGGGAAGTAACATACAAACCGAAACTCCAGCTGCAACAATAAATCTTGCATTTTCAACGAGTGCAGATACTTCAAATACAGTTACACTCAATTATTCCACAAGAGAAATGGAATCAATTGCAACTGTTAATTCGACTTTTGGATATGCAAATACTCCTTCAATGGATGTTGATGTTTCCAGTAAATCAAATATAAATGATCTTACAACTAATACGGTAATATTTGATACAGATAAAAATTCATTAGTGTTCCCAATTGGGTTTGATAATGTAAAAGGAATAGGTAGTCAAAGTGGAACTTCATTTACTGCACAGGGTGTAACATTTCAAAGAAAAGAAACAATTGATGTAACATTTTCAAACTTTGCTTCTGCTACTGGTGCAACAATCACTTCACCAACAGGAACTACTTTTGAAGTGGAGGGTCAAACTGGAACTCTATCTGCACCAAAATTAAATTATATTTTAGTTGCAACTTCGGCAAATACAGGATCTACTTCTTTAGTTACTGGTGGGGCGACTACAATTGTAGCAGGAGAAATTATTGAATGTAATGTTGCATATGTTGCATCAAATCAAGTAACAATTACTCCAAAACGAGATGGTTCTTTGTTTAATGCAGGAGGATTTTCAGGAAGAGTTTATGCAACTGTTGATATTGCAGGAAAGGGCCCCAAAACAATTGCAAAAGTGGCACATACTGCTGTAACACAATCAACTCATATTGGAAGTAGTACGGTACTTCTTGATGGTGCAGGAAGTGGAACAGGAACAAATGCTAATACTTTACAATTAAATACAAGATTGACAGCAGGACATTCAGTTCAAGCACCAATTACTGCAACTTCATCTCTTGGGGTTGCGGATGTACTTGAAGTAACGAATGTCATTGAAGCAAATACTGCTGGAACTTCGGCAGGAGCACAATTTCCTACTACATTAGTATCGGTTGCAGTCGGAAATACTGCACATGTAAACAATATTACATCACGATTTACTTTTAATGATGGACAAAAAGACAATTTCTTTGATCATGCATCATTAACATTGAAACCCGGCCAGACTCCACCAGCAAATAATGTTTTGATTACTTTTAATTATTTGAGTCATACTCCCACTGATGGATATATTTCTGTAACTGGTTTTGATTCTGATACCATTGATTATGAAGATATTCCAGCATTTATTAGTCCTACAACTGGATATACACATAATCCGGCAGATGTAGACACTCAGTATATTGACAATCGCCGATTCACAATGAGGGATATAGGTAAGATTGAGAAGAGAGTTGATCAGATAGAATACTATACTGCATTATCACTTCTGGAAAAGGAAGCAAACGATCTTTCAATCAAAGATTCTGCAACAAATACAGAAAGATTTAAGAACGGAATTTTGGTTGATTCATTTAATGGACATAATATTGGTGATGTTTCAAATGAAGATTTTAAGGCTGCAATTGATTTTGAAATGAAAGAACTGCGACCAACTTTCAGTTCGGATGTTTTTAAATTTGATCATGATTCTACTGGTTCTAGTGCAAATACTGCAAAGACAGGAGATCTGATAACTCTTGCATATTCATCTGTAAATGCAGTATGTCAACCACTTGCAAGTAATACAGAACTTCTTAATCCATATGGAACAACTCAACTCAACGGACAATTAACATTGAGTCCTCCTAGTGATGTGTGGTTTGCAGAAACTGGCCGACCAACTGTTTTAATCAATCTTGAAAATCTAAATGATCATTGGGTACAAGGAAACGATAATGGATTTGGTAAACAATGGGATGATTGGAGTTTTACATGGAGTGGTGTTCAAGTTAATGATGATAATTTGATTAAAAACAGAAAAACATCGGCTACTTCAAATACGGTTTCAAGATTTGCAAATATAACAACTAAAAATAAAACAAGAACAGGTATTGTTTCTGCTAAACCACCAGAAACAATTAAACGTTCAGTAGGAAATCGTACTGTAAGTATTTCAGTTATTCCTTATATTAGAGGACAAAGGATTCAATTTCTTGCAAAAGGAGTAAAACCAAATGCAACATTTTATCCTTATTTTGATAATCAATTAGTAACTGCAAATACCAAACCAGCATATATTTTGACATATACTGCAAATACTGGTTCTGCAAATTCGGGTGTATTTAATACTAGGGCCGGAGAACAAGTAACATTGACTCAAACTGTAAGTAACGGAACAGATAATGTAAACACTTCTGGAATGGCATTATATCAGAATTCAACGAGTGTGTTGGTTACTAATTTAATTCAAGAAGTTACTTTTGCTAGTACATATACGAATCCAGTAGTTGGAGATGTTATAACTTTTTATTCTGATGAAGCAAAGACAACTCAAACAGCAGTTGGAACAATACAAGCATATAATGCATCAAATAAAACATTGACAATTAATAGTATTTCTGGAACAATTGCAACAACTAATTATTCTAATGGTTCAACTACTTCTTTTGGATCTCTCACAGTTACGCATACTGGTGGATTTCGAGCAGGAGAAGTATTTCAAGGAACTGGATCTGCGAAAGCAAATGGTAATATTACAGCAGTTGGATCTGCAACACCAACATATTCTGGTGCATTATCGGCAGATAGAAATGGAGTAGTTGGGGGAGAATTTACAATTCCTGCAACAACTTATCGTACAGGAGAAAAACTTTTTCGATTGACAGACAGTTCAACCGATACAGTTGCAAGTACAGAATCAGTTGCGGAAAAGATTTTCAGAGTTCAGGGTATGTTAGAATCACGTTCAGGAAGAATGTCTTCTACTCGACCAATGGAAGCGAAGAGAGAAAATGTTAAAGAAAAACATACAACTCAAGATACAATAAATCGTATCACAACTTCAACTAATTGGGTCAATCCTCTTTCTCAAACATTCATTATTGATCGAAACGAAAATCCAAATGGAGTATTTGTAGATAGTATAGATATTTTCTTTTCATCTGTTGATGCAACACTTCCTGTTACACTTCAACTTCGGCCGGTTGTAAATGAATTTCCAAGTTCATCTGCAATTATTCCGTTTTCTGAAGTGACTTTGAACGCATCAGAAACAACTGCACAATCGGCGACTCCAAACGTAGCGGTTTCGTCCACTGCAACAAAATTTACATTTGATTCACCAGTTTATCTTTATCCAGATGAATATGCAGTAGTATTAACCACACCTTCAACCGCTTATACAGTACATGTTGCAAATTTAGGAGAAACGGTTAAAAATACGACAAGCACAAAAGTTTCACAACAACCAAATGTTTCAACATTTTATCAACCACAGAATTCTTCTGTATGGCAAGCAAATGTTGAAAAACAAATGATGTTTAAATTGAATCGGTGTAATTTCGATACTGGATCACATTCAGTATATCTGTCTGCAAATGCAGAACCACTTTCTGGAAATACTTCTGGAATCAATTATGATGTATTCAAATTGTCAACCAGTGAGTTGACATTTTCCAATACTGCAATTGCATATTCTTACAAAGGAATTCCTTCTACTGCAACCGTTGCATCGGATGCAAATAGAACTGCTCAAATAGATTCTACTTTTACAAGTTTTTCTGCAAATCGAAATATTACTCTTGCTTCACAGAAAAAAGTTGTTGCACCACTTATAACAACTGGCCCCGCAACTTATGCGGCAAATAATTATTATCTCCGTGCAATCATGACTTCAAATGATTCTAAAATTTCTCCTGCGATTGATACATCTAGAATAAATCTTATCACAGTTGAAAATTTGATTAATAGAGGATCTTTTGCTAATTCAGATATAGTTCTTACAAGTAATAGTGGTGCATATAGTAGTGCTCCAACTGCAACAATTTCTGGTGGAGGTGGAACAGGAGCAACTTTAACAGTAACTACTACTGGATCAAATCCTAATATCTATGTAACTGGTTTATCAATAAATGCAGCAGGATCGGGATATTATGAATCTGCTACAATTGCATTTAGTTCGGGAACTGCAGCTGCAACTCTTCAAAGTGAATTGGGGTCATCTGGTGGTAATGCAAAATCAAAGTATATTTCAAGAAGAGTAACATTGGAAGATACTTTTGATGCACAAGATATTAAAGTTTTCATGAATGCATATAAACCAAAAGATACTGATATTAAAGTGTATTATAAGGTACATAATGCAGAAGATCCAGAGGATTTTGAAGATAAACCATATGTTCTTTTCACTCAGGAAACAGATGCAAATCTAATTTCTGCAAATGAATCAGATATTAAGTCCTATGTTTACAGGACATCGGCAAATAATATAAGTTATACATCAAGTGGTGTTACTTATGATAAATTTAAAACATTCGCAATCAAGATTGTTCTTGGTTCTGCTTCAACTGCGATTATTCCAAAAATCAAAGATATGAAAGCAATTGCATTGGATTTTTAAAATATGTTAGCTAGAACAGATGCATCGGGAATAGTGAGGGATTTAAATAATAATGCCCTTCTTGCAAACGATATTAGTGCTCGTCAAGCACAACGTGAAGAATTTCAAAGACGGCAACAGATGCATAATAAACTGAATGATATAAATATTATGAAAGAACAAATTCAAGAATGTTTGTTGCTTCGTGATGAATTACAAGAATTAAAACAAATGTTACTTAATCATATTCAGAGAGATAACCAATGGCATTCACAGGTGTAAACAGAGCTAACGTTGCAGTAACGGATACGTTTGATACGTGGAGAATTCGTACCAACGAAATCAATACTTCTCTCAATCAAGGGACTAGTGCAAACACTGCTGATAAAATTGTATGGCGTGATGATGCCGGATCTGCGAATCTTAATATATTAAACGCAAATACAACAATACTTACTCATACAGGATCTTCTGATTCTGCACTTTCAGTAGTTTCTGGTGTTGCCGCACAATCTGATGGAACATATGCATCGATTAAGACAACTGGTGGAATATATGCAACTTTATCTTCTAAATTTGCAGCAGACTTAACCATTGGAACAAATTTATCGGTTGAAGGGAATTCAACTTTAGGTAATGCTGCGACTGATACACTTACATTTACTGGTAGGGTTGCAACGGGCACAGATCTTCTTCCTATTGCAAACAATTCATCGGATCTTGGAAGTTCTGCGCTACAATTTGCTAATACTCACTTTCAAAAACAGACTATGGTTGGAAGTGGAACTGAAGGGGGAAATACATTAGGAATTACTGCATCGGCTCAATCAAATGTTGCTGTTGGGGTTATTAATAATTCTCTAACAACTGGTGGTCTTCTTTCTCTTTCTTCTTCATCTACTACTACTAATCCAAGAAATTTAGCACTAATCACTCAAAGTGGAGATGTAACAACTGGTGGTGATACTACTGGATTGAAACTTGCAATGACTTCTGGTAGAGGTATTTTCATCGATTCGGATGATACAGACGGAGAAGAAGCGTTTCAAATTGATTCTTTCTTCTGCATCTGCATCAATGTCAACTGCTGGTGCTCTTTTAGAACTAAATCAGAGTCATGCATTAAGTTCCGCTGCAAATGTCGCAACTTTTAGTGTTGTTACAGCAGGAAACGGTGCATATGGTGTTAAAGTTAATTCCACTCATGCAACTTCAAATGCATCTTTAAGAATAGATTCTGCCACAACAACTAAAAATATATTGGAAGTTAATGCATCTGCTTTAACTTCTGGTGATATAATGAATTTGAATGTAAATAGAGAACATACAGGACAATTAATTCATCTCGTATCTGCAAATACTGCCGATTCTGCAAGAGGTGAAGCAATAAAGATTCAGTACAATACTGCAAACACAACTGCAAAAGCAGTCACAGTTGCAAACAGTTCAGCAGATATTTTTACAGTAGAACAATCTGGTGATGTTGCAGTTGGAAGAGATTTATCAATCGGAGGAAACCTTTCGGTTCAAGGTACAACAACACAGATTAACACAACAACTACTCTTGCGAGAGATTCCTCAATCGTTCTTGGGGCTCAAAGTAATGTAGTAACAGGTGCAACTTATACTGCTGCAAGTCCAGCAGTTGTAACTTCTACTGCACATGGATTAAATGATGGACAAGTAATTTTTGTTGTTGCATCTTCTGGAACATCTAGTGGAACGGTTGGAGTTCCTTCTGAACAATTATTTACAGTTGCAAACAAAACTACCAATACGTTTGAAATAGAAACCATTGACGGAAATCTTGAATTAGAAGCCGGAACGGTTACAGGAACCGCTACTGGATATTTGGTACTTGATGGTACTGATGGTACTGCTGCAAATGCAGGAGATAATATTTTAATGTCTGAGGGAGTTGATGCAACAGGAGATTCAAACAGAACATTTTCGTGGGTTGGGCCACAGACAGATGCGGCAGTAGATGATGCAGGACTTGTAGTTCCTGGCAGCTCTGCAAAACATTTTGTTAAATGGGATGATACGGACAATTATTGGAAATTAAATGATTCGGTGATGGTGCAATCTTCTGGACAGTTTGTATTTCCAAAAGGAACTACTGCTGACAAACCTGGCGCAAGTGCAACTTCAACATTAGCTGCAGCGACAGTAGGTGCAATGAGATTTAATACTACATTGGCAAAATTTGAAGGTGTTTCAACTGGAACGACATATGAAAATATGTCTACGGAAGCATTTTCCGTTGCAGTTTCGATTGCATTAGGTTAAATAAATATTAATTAGGAAACTCAATAGAGAGAATAACAAATGGCAACAGCATTTTTAAATCATCAAGCACGAGCAATTGGGACTACCCAAACGTGGATAGTTGATGGTAGTACTACTTATGCAGATGGTATTACAGGACTATCTTCTGGCAAGGCAGTTATTATGATTGGATTAATGATTTCCAATATTTTAACTACTTCCGTTAATGTTACAGTTGTGATCGGTGCTCATGATACAGATAATCATACTCATCTAGCAAAGAATGTAACAATTCCGGCAGGAGATAGTATAGAAATAGTTCAAGGTAAAATAGTATTGGAAGGTGGCGAAGATATAGGTGTAACTGCAAGTGCTGCATCGGCAGTTGATGTATGTATGTCAATACTTAAAGATGCATAATTTAAAGGATTAGACAAAATGGGTATTAAATATCTTTCTGGATTCAGAGGTTACGATAATGCGAAACAGCATCTACGAAGAAGTGTTCATGCTGGATCGGATTTGACAAGTGGAAATACTGTTCTAAATCCTTCACAAGCATTTGATCAACAAGCGTGTTTCGTTTATCTAAACGGAGTCATGCAAAAAGAGGGATCTGGAGCCAACGGTGACTACACTCTCTCAGGAACTTCAACTATAACATTCAACACCGCCGTTGCCACGACTGATCTTATAGAAGTAGTTTCTTACAATTTTGCGAATCCAACTCTTCCAGAAACGATAATTGAAACCAATACCACTATTAGTTCGGCACAAGCTGCATACCATTCAACTGCTGTTACAGGTGGTACATATACTACTGCTACTGATACATTAACAAAAACATCACATGGTCTTGTAGTTGATGATGTAATTAATATAACTGCAGCTACTGGTTCTGGTACAATTACTACTGGAAGATATCGTGTTAAAACAAGAACAAGTGCAAATGCAGTAGTTCTTGAAGGAATGGATTTTTCTGCACTTACATTTTCTGCGGATGGAACAAGTATAGAATACAATAAAGTATTTTCACAAAGAGTCAACAACATGACTCTTATAAACAAAGTGATGGTGTTTCTCAATGGAATGCTGTTGGTTGAAGATACAGATTACTATCGTGATGATCAATATGTTACAATAGATACAACAGTTAATCTTCTTCAAAACGCAGTTGTTGCAATAAGAAATTTTGGATCGTATTCTACTCCATCATCTACGGACATTTCCAATACCAGTATAACAATTGCAGATGAAGGGGTCGCAACTTTACTGACAAGCGATGATCTAACTTCAAATACAACAGCGGTATTTAATCTTTGGGTTTCGGCAAGACACGCAACTGCAACAAATGATGCATATAGAACTACACAAATATTTTGTCGTGCAGAAGTCAATGTTGCGGCCGATTGTTATCTTCATCTTGTAGCAGATGCTGGCAATATAAATACTGGTATGGAAATTAAAGATGCAGGAAATTATTCTTCCATATCAAGTTTTACTGTTGGAAAAATTGGAATAGGTGTAACTGCTGATTCAAATAGATGGAGTGTGATTCTTGGTAATCGTTCAAGTCACTCAATCATCGCGGGGTTTAAAGCAATTGCAATTACAAACTAGGATTTAAAAGATATGGCAAAAGGAACACTAGAAGTAGGAGGAACGGCTGAAGGTGGTAAAATGGCATCATTGGAGGTGGAGCAATCCGCAACTGGTGGTGTTGCTGGTGCTTTAATAGTTGATAACAACGATACAGATAAACAGGCAATTGTCGTTGAAGCTGCGAATATCGATGCAGATGTAATGGATGTTTCGATGGATGCAGTAACAACTGCAAAGGGAATTGATATTACTGCTGATGCTCTTACAACTGGTTCTGCTCTTTATATTGATTCGGATTCGTCCAGTACAGGTACAAGAAGCATAGCGAGTGTAATTCAGAATCATGCAAGTGCAACTGGTTCAACTGCACTTACTTTACAAGCAGATGCTGGTCGGGGATTATTCATAGATTCTAATC
>LULL01000265.1_pt1 | contig 23654 bp, 26 predicted proteins | sample 728161 | NCBI WGS metagenome assembly LULL01 (sample SAMN03860290, study PRJNA289734) | marine metagenome | biome: seawater column; feature: ocean; material: water; isolation source: Red Sea water column Station 149 - depth 500m | place: Saudi Arabia: Red Sea | collected 2011-10-15 | depth 500 m
AAATCAAATTAAACTTTTTTAACAAATTCTGATTTTAGTTTCATAGCACCGACGCCATCAATCTTACAATCGATATTGTGACCATCACTTGCATCTGGCACTAAGCGAATACTTTTTACTTTCGTACCCACTTTAACAACGGAAGATGAACCTTTAATCTTAAGATCTTTAACCACAGTAACACTATCGCCATCAGCTAGAACATTACCATTTGCATCTTTAATTATTTCTTCTACATCAGAAGCTTGAGTTTCTCCGTCCTTCCACTCATGTGAACACTCTGGACAAATAAGAAGGTCGCCATCTTGGTATGTATATTCTGATTGGCATTTTGGGCAATTAGGCAAAGACATAAAAAAATCTCAAAAATCCTATTATGATGGATAGAGACCATTTTTCAAAATTTCAGGACTGAATCTCTTTTCCATACAAATAATTTTTTAGTACCAACGCATGATTTAACTCAGGGTCTTTTGCTGCATAAATTAATGTTAATGGTTGTTTCATTGCAATCTGTTTTAGTTCATCAACATGAGGATTCTCCCCTAATTCATGGTAATAGCCTTTTTGAAAACTTTGCCAATGTTTAGCCTGATGACAAAACTGCTTGCGTAATGCATTGGAAGGTGCAATTTCCTTTAACCACAAATCCAAATGTGCCCGTTCTTTTGAAATACCTCTTGGCCATAAACGATCTACAAGCACACGTATGCCATCTGACTCATTAACTGGATCATAAATACGCTTAATTTCAATTTGCATCACTTCCTCCAGATGGTTTAAAACTAACTCTCCATTGAGATATCAATGACTTGTCCATGTGAATCAAAACTAACGCAAATCACATAATTGGTCACTTGATCAGGCAAGCTAAAATCAAGCATTTCATAGGCTTCTATTTCCTCATCATCCCCTTCATGCTCAAGTACCAAAGCATCTAAAACCTGTAAGGGTGTCGGTGAGGGTGTTCCAAAATGTTTAACCCAATATTCAGTTTCAATTTCTTCCAAATGATGTTGTATATATAAATCAACGCTATCTTCGGCTTGTTGATCTTCTAAGGCCAATTGCATGGCAGCTCGTGCTAGTTTTTCACGTTGCTGTAAAATGGATAACTCTTTCATTTCCCCACCTCAAAATATCAAATTTATTATTAGTTTTTATTTATTTTTCAACACTTCAATTATTGATTAGGAATATCTGCTTCTACAAGCAAAGCAAATAAGCTTAGAGACTCTTGCCAACCTAAGTAACAAGCCTCTACAGGAATAACATCTGGAATTCCTTGCTGCGTAATATGAACTTCCGTCCCCACAATCACAGGTTTCAATTCAACTGTCACATTAATCTCTCCTGATAAGTTAGGATCCTCGAATTGATCTGTATAACGTAATCGTTCATTCTCGACGATTTCAATATAAGTACCGCTAAAAGCATGAATATGACCTGTTGAAAAGTTAGTAAATGACATTTTATATTTGCCGCCCACTTGTGGATCAAAATGATGGACTTTTGCAGTAAAGCCATGTGGCGGCATCCATTTCACTAATGCATCTGGATCTAGAAAAGCTTTAAAAACACGTGCTGGAGGAGCGGTAAAGACGCGATGTAGTTTTACTGTACCAGACATTATCATTCTCCATTTTGCTGCTTTTTTAACCTACAACTTTATCATAACAACTTCTATTAGAACTGTGGTGTTGCTGATCCCTCATTTCAGCTCGAATATCGAGAATCTAAAGCTGATTTTTTGTGAAAAATGGCGCAAAATAACAGTCCATATTTTCGTGATCAGAATATAGCTTTAGGATTGATCTATGAGTCAACTTGCTTTCACGGCTTTTAGCTTAAATGGTGTAGATGCACAAAAATTCCTTCAAGGACAAGTGACCGTTCATACAGAGCGCTTACCTGAAAACGAAAGTCGCTACACTGCTATTTGCGATTTAAAAGGACGTATTCATTTTGGTTTATGGATTAAAAAACTTAATCCTGAAAGTTTTAAACTTGTGACAACACAGGATCAAGCAGAAGAGTTTGCAAAGCACATTAAAAAATTTGGTGCTTTTTCTAAAATAAAATTGGAAGAAGTTGGAACTGTTTTTCCAACAACAAATGGCAAGCAAACTGAATTTTCTCAAACTGAAACTGATATTAACGCTTGGCAAATTCAGGCGATTCAATCGGGTCAAGCTTGGATTACTCAAAAAACTGAGCATCTTTTCCAACCACAAGAGTTACGCTTACATCAACGTGATGGCGTTCATTTTGACAAAGGTTGTTATCTTGGTCAGGAAATTGTTGCTCGTCTTTGGTTTAAAGCAAAACCAAAACACTGGTTACATTTGATCCAAGCCAAAGGTGATCTTCCAATGCCAGCAACCCAACTCAGTAAAGATGTAGAGGTGGTAAATAGTATTGCATTTGAAGATGGCTATCTTGCGCTTGTAATTGCCAAGCCAGCAGCATTAGCAGAGCTCAATGTAAATGTTTTGGATTTACCAGACGCACTGAATGGTGATGTGGCTCGTCCAAACTAAGCCCTTATAAAAATCATGCTTTAATTTTTTGATTTTAAAAACTCATGGGTTATCTCATGAGTTTTTTTGATTTAAATATTTCTTAATTAGTAACCATTTAAATCTCGAACTCGCAAAAATGCTCAAAAATAATAAAGCTAAAATTTAAATAAATTTGAACTACAATTCTTGTCGGGAATCCCAATCGACGTTATTGTTCAACAATTACCTATAGAATCAACTCCTCATGAAAATAATGATCAAAGCTTGGTTATCTGCAATTACTTTAAGCTTTTTGAGCTTACAAAGCCTCCATGCTGACAGCAAAACACTAGAACAAAATTTCAAACGTAATTATCCTGATCTTCCAATCAAATCGGTTTCGCCTTCCCCTTTAACGGGTATCTATGAAGTCTATGTCGCAGGAAAAATTATTTATACGGATGAAACTGCAAAATATTTATTTTTTGGGAATTTATTGGATGTGAAAAATAAAACCAATCTTACCGAGGAACGTTTGATAGAGTTAGGAAAAATTGATGTTAAACAGCTACCTCTAAACCAAGCTATTAAATATGTGAAAGGAAATGGAGAACGTAAGCTATATGTGTTCACTGATCCAGACTGCCCATATTGTCAAAAATTAGAACAATATATGACTTCCATCGACAATGTAACGGTCTACATTTTTTTATTCCCACTTAAGAAACTCCATCCTCAAGCTGAAATAGCGGCAAATAAAATTTGGTGTGCTAAAAATCAATATGAAGCTTGGGAGGATTATATGCTTCACCGCAAACTGAGTAAAAATTCAGGTCAATGTGACACGCCTATTCAGAAAAATATAGCCCTTGGTCAATCACTTCAAATCAATGGAACGCCAACAATATTCTTTGCGAATGGCATGCGAGTTTCAGGCATTCCACAAGATGCTGAACAGATTGAGTTACTATTGCAGGAAGCCAGTAAATAGAGCATACAATCTCTAAAAAACTCTTAAATACACCAGTAGTCCATTAATCGAATAGGCTACTGTTTTAATTTTGATTTAAGTTCTTTGACCCATATTAATCAAGATATATACAAAACCATCATTTACAATTTACGCCAATTTTTTATGATGTGTATTGCATATTGCACTCTGCTACACAAAGGATGAAAGCAGGTTTCGGTATAAGGAAAAAATATGAAAAAGTTGCTCATTGCTAGTTTAATCCTAGCAGCATCTCATTCAACATTTGCAGCAGAGGAAAAAGCTACAGCTCAAACTGATCTATTTGCAAAAGCAACCCAATTATACGAAAACCAAAATTTTTCAGGTGCATTCCAAGAAATGCAACGCATTGCAAATACAGGAAATGCTCAAGCTATTTATAATGTAGGTGCAATGACTCAACAAGGTCAAGGTACGGTCAAAGATGAGAAAAAAGCTTTGCAGTATTTTCAAGAAGCCTCTAACAAAGGATTCGGAAAAGCTAGCTTTGAAATAGCACAAATGTACCGTTATGGCAAAAGCAGTGTAGGAATCAGCAAGGATACAAACAAATATAAGCAGATGTTAGATAAAGCAGCAAAACAAGGCTCTGAAGAAGCTGGTGTTGAAATCGCCACCCTATTTTTTGCACAAGGCAAACCAGAATACGATCAACTTGCTATTCGACAACTCATTCCTTTGATTCAAAAAGACTACTACCCCGCAACACACCTTAAAGCTTTATATGATTTGGGTATTGGAACAAAAAACAAAAACCCAATTATGCAACAACGTGCTATAAATACTTTTCGAACATTAGCAGCAAAAGGCTATGCGCCCTCATTATTAGTTTTAGGTAACATGATGGCAAACGGGGATGTGATTGAACAGAATCTACCAGAAGCTCAAAAGATTTTCTCGTCATTAGCAGCTCAAAATATCCCAAATGCCAAAGAGTCCCTTGCGAAAGTTGAACAAGCAATTGCTGCTCAAAAAGCTGCACCTCCACCTAAAAAATAACAATAAAAGCGCCTGATCACAGGCGCTTTTTATCATTTAAAATTGCTTACTTACACTGATTCCAGCACTCCAATTACGCCCATCCGCTGGTTCAAAGAAACGACTATTACCATCATTCACGATAACTGAACCTGCATAATTTTTATCAAATAAGTTATCTACACGTGCAAAGCTATTAAAACCCCAATCTGCATATTTCCAAGCATATCCTGTGTAGATCGATGCAATTGTATAGCTCGCAGCAGCATCACTATTACTGTCATCGACATAGATTTTGCCCATATACTGCGTATCAAGTCCTGCATAAAAACCTTGATCTGGTTTCCATGCTAGCCCAATAAATGCTTGATTCTTAGCGATGCCAGGAATTGCATTATCTTTAGGAATCTCAGCAATTTTTCCAAGTGCTGGAACATTTGAATCAAAAGTTGCATCTAGGTAGGCATAACTCGCATTTACAGTGATATCTTTCCAAACTTGCTTATTCCACTTAAATTCAGCACCCTTTCTTAAAGTACGATCTGCATTACGGAAAGTCGAACGGCCATTGGAAGAACCCGCTGAAACAATATCATTTTGAGTTTTGCTCTGGAAAACAGCTACAGTAAAATCACCCAACTGATTTTGCGACTTTAAACCCAATTCATAGTTATCACTGGTCGATGGTTTTAAATCAAAATTAAAGCCCGACTTGCTACTATCAGCTTGATAAGCCATTTCAGTAAAAGTCGGTGTTTCAAAACCTTTGGCATAACTAACATAGGCAAATAATTCAGGCAGAATTTGCCAACTTAAAGCAGCTGAAGGCAAAATCTTATCATACTCTGTTTTATCACTGTCATTCCCATTACTCAAATAGTGATCTTTAGATTTGTAATGCACATTGCTATAACGTACACCCGTATCTAAACGCCAAGTCGGTAAAAACTGCCAAGCTGCTTGTAGATATGGATCAATATTCCATAAGCTATTGTCTTCATCACGGCGTAATTTGCCTTTAACACCGTATGATGGTTCACCAGCAACAAGATTAAAGTTTTCAAAACCTTTTCGATCTTCATCCATCTTATCGACAGCAACACCTATACTAAAGCGAGTATTTGGCAATAACTCTTTACCCGTCCAGCGGAAATCAGCACCATAATAATTACGTTCAAAATCTATTACTCCACCTGCGTGATTAGGATTTAATAGTGCAGAGCGAGGAATAGATTGATACTGGGTCACTTGGCGATTACCAAAATATGCCATACCATACAATTCATGCTGATCATTAATCGGTTTTAACCACGTAATCCCTGTTTGTGTTTGGTCGATATTTTTTCGAACATTGTAAGTATTATTTGTATCATTCACTTGACGTGGATTATTCTGCCATTGCTGCCTATTCAATCCCTGCGGATCATCAGCATTGATCTTGACGTAATTGGTGATCCAGTTAATTTTACTGCCATCATCAAGATTCCACGTCAGTTTTGCATTATTCAATATTTTATTTGCACCGCTATGATCTCGAAATCCATCAGTATCAAAATAAGATGAACTAATGATATAACTTGGTGCATATTGGTGATCTGAACCGCCCTGTAAAATTAAACCAGCACGATTTTTATTGTGACTCCCACTGGCATAACTCATCTCAATAGAGTCTTTTCCTACTCCTTCTTTAGTGGTTGCTAAAATCGCACCACCCGACGAGTTACCATACAGCGATGAAAATGGCCCAGTTAAAACTTCAAGATGGCTTAAACTACTCAAATCAATATTTGAGGTTTGCCCTTGTCCATCAGGCATGGTTGCAGGAATTCCATCAACATACAATCGAATACCACGAACGCCAAATGTAGATCGTGCACCAAAACCACGCATAGAAAGTTGTAGGTCTTGCGCGTAATTTTCTCTATTCCGAAGCTGAATACTCGGGACACCTTTTACGACTTCCGTCAAATTAACCTGCGCCGACTGGCTACTTTCAGGCATATCCACCCTAAAAATTGAAGCAGGCGTCTCCATGTAAGAAGTATCTGTACGTGTCGCTTCAACTTTGATTGTTGGAAGTTGTGCAGGCTGATCATGATCAACCTCCATTGCCCATACCGAGGTATTACCCAATGCCATAAACATGGCAATGTAACCGTATAGAGGATTAATTTTCATCGAAGGCATGAAGATTCCTTATTTCTCAAAATTTTAAATGACAATATCTAAAGCTAAGAATATGATTATTTTATATTTATCTTAGATATTTAAATTTAGCTAAAACAATCAAACTGGTTGATCAGCATGATTAGCAAATAAAATTAAATACCCGCATAATTGTAAGTGAAACATTTGCCCTCATTGTATTGTTGTTGAAACAACTTGAGTTAACTATGCCCGAACTTCCTGAAGTTGAAACCACAAAAACCAGCTTACTGCCTTTATTAGACCAACGTGTTCAAGCCATTCGAGTTTTGAACCCAAGCTTGCGTTGGCCAATACCGAATGATGTTGAAAAGCTGGTTGGACAGCGATTAATGCAACTCAAGCGCCGTTCTAAATATATTCTTGCCGAGTTCGAGCAAGACCAAATGCTCTGGCATTTAGGTATGTCTGGAAGCTTCCGTTTATGCAAAGCCAACGATGAACTACGCAAACATGATCATCTAATTATTGATTTTGAAGATCAACAATTACGCTACCATGATCCACGTCGATTTGGGTGCATTCTTTGGCTTGATCAAAACAACCAGACTAAACTGATTGATACGCTCGGTCCTGAACCTCTGAGTGAAGATTTTAATGCATCCTATCTTCATGAAAAGCTAAATAAAAAGAATGTCGGCATTAAAATTGCTTTAATGGATAATCATATTGTTGTTGGTGTGGGCAATATTTATGCGACAGAAAGTCTGTTTAATGTTGGCATCCATCCCGCACAACCAGCTTCAACGTTAACGAAAGTCCAAGTTGAAAAACTGGTTGTTGAAGTTAAACGCATCTTAAAACAAGCGATTGATTTAGGCGGTTCAACATTACGTGACTATAGTAATGCAATGGGTGAAAATGGTTACTTTCAGCAGACACTCTTGGCATATGGCCGTGCTGGTGAAATGTGTGTGAACTGTGAAACAACGCTTGAAAACTTAAAGTTAGGACAACGAGCCAGTGTATTTTGCCCGCAATGTCAGCCACTGAAGCTAAAGAAAGCTTAGATAAATACAAGGTCATTAAAGGAGAGAAGCATCATGCAAACTGCGATTGTTCGGCATATTCTAGTGAAAGACAAAGACTTAGCGGAACAGCTCAAGAAAAGAATTCAGTCTGGCGCAGACTTTGCCAAAATTGCAAAGCAATATTCGACCTGCAACTCAGCTAAACGCGGCGGAGATTTAGGTGAAGTAAAAAAAGGTCAGCTTGTACCTGTAATCGATAAACTGGTGTTCACAGCAGCAGAGCGAGTTTTACACGGTCCAATTAAAAGTCAGTTTGGCTTCCATCTCTTGGAAATTAAATTCCGTATGGATGGTCTACGATAGATAAACAATGAGCTTAAAAGGATTCATAAGCTCATTTTCCCCATAAAAGGGCTAATCTTGCTGAGGCTTCATGACATAAGTCCATGCATCTATTTTTTCACCAGACTCCAAAACAACTTTAGCAATAACTCGCTCATATTGGAATCCTTCGAACTCATCTAACATTGACCAGTTTTGTTCTAATTTATCGGTACTAAATAAATACCCCTCAACCAGCGGATCTTGTTGATTCAATACAATTGCAGGCAGTCCTGTATCGGGCCCCCAATCCAATATATGGATGGTTCCATGTACTTTTGCTGCTTGCCAATCCCCTTCAATAGCTCCCAAAATATGAGCATTCTCTCTATTCGGGCACAATGTGCCATATACAAACAATCGGTTCATCATGTTATTCCATTTCAATTATTTAACATCTTAGAATGAAATTGAGTCAGAGACCATATTCATCAAAACTCATTATCTCAAATCAAAGAAATAGCAAATACCAATTAAACAGCTACAATAAAAAAACGGCATAAATTATGCCGTTTTTTTATTTAAAGCAATTAAGCTTGCTTTTTCAACTCATCACGAATTTCACGCAACAATTGAATATCTTCTGGTGTTGGAGCAGGTGCTGCTGGCGCTTCTTCTTCTTTTTTACGCATGCGGTTCATGACTTTCACCATTAAGAACACCACCCACGCTAAAATCAGGAAGTTGATCAAGATCGTAATGAAGTTACCATAAGCAAGAACTGTAAGCCCCGCCTCCTGAGCTTGAGCTAAAGTTGTGATGTTTTCAGGACTTGAACCGAGCACAACAAACTTATTGGTGAAATTCACTTCTCCACCAATAATAAAGTTGATGACAGGCATCAAAACATCTTTCACTAATGAATCAATGATTTTACCAAAAGCGCCACCGATGATTACACCAATCGCCAAATCCATCATATTGCCTTTTACAGCAAACTCTTTAAATTCTTGAATAATACTCATTGTTGACACTCCAGAAAATGAATCGAATTACATTTGTTTTTGTACTTAAATTACAAATGATAGGCATTCAGTTGTATGTAAATAATTTAATATTTTTCTCAAAAAAAGAAAGTTATTTCACACTTTAACAACATATTTTATTTTAATAAAAATATGAACTTATGCATGAAATAGACACTTGTTTTATTCAATAAAAAAACCGCTAAATATATTTAGCGGTCTTCTTCATTTTTCAATTCAGAAAAATTATTTATCACGATTACGTTTACGTTCGTTTTCAGTTAAGTAACGCTTACGAATACGAATCGATTTAGGTGTTACTTCAACCAATTCATCATCTTCAATGAATTCAAGCGCTTGCTCAAGCGTGTATTCAATTGCAGGTGTTAAAGTCAACGCATCATCAGTACCAGACGCACGAACGTTAGTTAACTGCTTCGCTTTAGTTGGGTTTACAACCATATCGTCTGAACGAGAGTTAATACCCACGATCATACCTTCGTAAACTTCTAACTGTGGTTTAGCAAATAAACGACCACGGTCTTGTAAACTGAATAGTGCATAGCCCAAACATGTACCTTGAACCATAGAAATCAATACACCATTTTGACGCTTCGCTACTGAACCTTGTTTCACAGGGCCGTAGTGAGAGAAGCTTGATGTCATGATGCCTGTACCAGAAGTCATAGTTAAGAATTCTGAACGGAAACCAATTAAGCCACGAGAAGGAACAGTTGCTTCAATACGGATACGGCCTTTACCGTCAACTTCCATATTGGTCATTTCGCCTTTACGGTGACCCATTTGTTCCATTACAGAACCTTGGTGCTGTTCTTCAACGTCAAACGTTACGTTTTCGTAAGGCTCTTGTTTTTCACCATCAATTTCTTTGATGATTACTTGTGGACGAGATACGCCCATTTCGAAGCCTTCACGACGCATGTTTTCGATCAATACTGAAAGGTGAAGTTCACCACGACCAGAAACTTTGAAGCGGTCTGGACTATCCGTATCTTCAACACGAAGTGCTACGTTGTGAATCAATTCACGGTCAAGACGTTCACGAATATTACGTGAAGTTACGAACTTACCTTCTTTACCAGCAAACGGAGAGTTGTTTACTTGGAATGTCATAGATACAGTTGGTTCATCTACAGACAATGCTGGTAAAGCTTCAACATTTTTCGGATCACAAACTGTGTCAGAAATGTTAAGTGCATCGATACCTGTAATACATACGATATCACCAGCAGATGCTGATTCAACATCTACACGCTCTAAACCATGGTAACCCATGATTTTTAAGATACGACCATTACGTGTATTGCCATCTTTGTCAATTACAGTAACAGGAGTATTTAATTTTACTGAACCGCGTTGAATACGACCAACACCGATAACACCCACGAAGCTGTTATAGTCAAGTGATGAAATCTGCATTTGGAATGGACCATCAACGTCTACCGCTGGTGGTTCAACGATATCAACGATCGTTTCAAATAACGGTGTCATGTCTTCTGCCAACTCTTCAGGAGCTGGACCAGCAACACCACGTAAGCCAGAAGCATAAACGATTGGGAAGTCTAACTGTTCGTCAGTCGCGCCAAGGTTGTCAAACAAGTCAAATACTTGGTCGATTACCCAGTCACAACGCGCGCTTGGTTTATCAACCTTGTTGATAATCACGATAGGCTTCAAACCACGAGCAAATGCTTTTTGAGTTACAAAGCGAGTTTGTGGCATTGGACCTTCTTGTGAGTCAACAAGAAGTAATACACAGTCAACCATCGACATTACACGTTCCACTTCACCACCGAAGTCGGCGTGTCCTGGGGTGTCGACGATGTTGATACGGTATTCAGTATCAGTACGTTTATCTAACCATTTAATTGCCGTGTTTTTTGCAAGAATGGTAATACCACGTTCACTTTCAAGCGCATTCGAGTCCATGACACGCTCAATCTCGCCTGCACGGTCACCCAAAGCACCAGATTGTTGAAGTAATTTATCGACAAGCGTGGTTTTACCGTGGTCGACGTGCGCAATAATTGCGATATTGCGGAGATTCTTAATATCAGACATAGAATTCGATACGCTTAAAATTTGAGGGCAGATTATACAGAAAAACACTACACTTTAGTAGTGACAGTTTATTGACATGTGACTTTTTTTCTGACGAAACGTTACAGAATCGTTGGTAAAGTAGACTAACTCTATTAGAATATTCCACTAATGCTTATCGCTTTTTCAAACTCCCATGTCAAATTCCCAACCTCAGCAACAGCTCGACTTAGTTTACGGACTGAATGATCGACCGAAACCTTTTGTTGCATTTTTAGCTGCACTTCAACATCTCCTCGCGATTTTAGTACCAATCGTTACCCCAGGATTACTAATCTGTTTAGCACTCGGTGTCTCTCGTGAAGATACCAATATGATCCTTTCAATGTCTTTGATCATTTCAGGGATTGCGACGTTTTTACAGTGCAAGAAAGTTGGGCCTTTCGGAGCAGGTTTACTGATTGTTCAAGGTACAAGCTTCAACTTTATTGGCCCGATCATTGGTATCGGAAGTGCAATGGTTGCTGCTGGAACACCAGTAGAACAAGTCATGGCCTCTATTTTTGGCGTTGTGATTGCAGGTTCATTCATTGAAATGGGCGTTTCTCGCATTTTGCCTTGGGTAAAAAAGCTGATTACTCCTTTAGTCACAGGAATTGTCGTTCTGCTCATCGGCTTAACTTTGATTAAAGAAGGCTTGATTAGCATGGGCGGTGGTTATACCGCAATGCAAGACAATACTTTTGCTAATACTGACAACCTGATCATGTCATGTACGGTTCTTGGGATCATCATTCTACTCAATCGTATTCGTATTATTTGGGTGAAAAGTTCAGCAATTTTAATTGCTTTAGTGATTGGCTATATCCTCGCTGGGTTTATGGGTCATTTGAACTTTTCAGTCTTGAATGAAGCGCCTTTAATTCAAATCCCAACGCCTATGCATTTTGGTTTAAGCTTCTCTTGGAGCTTATTTATTCCAATGGCTTTCATCTATCTCGTTACCTCTTTGGAAGCGATTGGTGATGTGACTGCAACCAGTAAAATTTCAAACCAACCTGTTGATGGTCCTATTTGGATGCAACGTATTAAAGGTGGTGTTTTAGTTAATGGTGCCAACTCATTCCTTGCTGGTATTTTTAACACTTTCCCAAGCTCAGTGTTTGCACAAAATAATGGTGTGATTCAACTCACAGGTGTAGCAAGTCGTTATGTGGGGATTTGGATAGCAGTACTTTTAGTTATTTTAGGCTTATTACCTGCTGTTGCTGCTGTGATTCAAGCCGTACCGCAAGCAGTATTAGGTGGTGCAGTGATGGTAATGTTTGGCGCAGTTGCTGCATCAGGTATTAATATCCTTTCAAGTATCCACCTAGATCGTCGTGCCTTGCTTATTATTGCAATTTCACTTGCACTTGGCTTAGGCGTTGCACAAGTTCCTCAGATCCTTGAGCATTTACCTGAATTATTCAAAAATATTTTTAGCTCGGGTGTCGCAACCGGCGGTATTGCAGCTTTGATTTTGAATATTGTTTTACCTGAAACACACAAATAGTCATCTAATAAATGATCATTGCCCAGTTTAGCAACTGGGCTTTGTTTTTGATGAGAGATCAATAATGGATCCACGTAGTGAAGTTGTCCTAAGACAACAAGATTATTTAAACGGGCAAGTTTTACTGATCAATGCCCCAAATGATCAACTCGCCAAAAATTTACCAACTCAAGTACAAGCATCTGTTTGGACTTGGAATTATGCTGATCACCAAAGCTTTTTAAGTTCCGGAATTGATTCAAGCTTTTCAGTGGAATTCCCTCAATCTAACTTTGACCAAGTCATTATTTTCGTTCCAAAATCAAAAGAACTCCTCAGTTATATTTTGCATGTTGTAGTGAGCCATTTAACCATTGGTCAAAATATTTTTCTTGTCGGCGAGAAAAAAGGAGGCGTGGAACGCGCAGCAAAACAACTGCAACCTTATGGTAAAACACTAAAGTTAGATAGCGCGCGCCACTGCCAATTGTGGCAATTAAAAATCGAGAAAACTGAGCAACTTAAGCCACTTAAGCAATGGGTGAAATCATACACCGTTCTAGTGAACCAAGATCAATTAGAAATCTGTGCACTACCAGGTGTGTTTAGTCAAGCCCATTTAGATGTCGGAACAGCCGTATTACTTCCTTACCTATCACAAGTAAAATCAGGTAAGATTGCCGACTTTGGTTGCGGCGCTGGTGTTATCAGCAGCTTTTTAGCCAAATTAAATCCAGGGCAACATATTTTTGCACTTGATGTTGATGCATTTGCATTACGGTCAACTGAGATGACCTTCCAACGGAATGGCTTGGATTTAGCTCAGTTACATCTACAAGCTGTCACAGGTTTAAAAGATGCACCTAAAGAATTGGATGCTATTGTGAGCAATCCTCCATTTCATCAAGGGATTCATACCAATTACGATGCAAGTGAAGAACTCTGTCAGCTTGCAAAATCCCACCTGAAAAGCTCAGGTGAGTTATGGATCGTGGCGAACCGTTTTTTAAACTACCCGCCTCTCATTGAGCAAAGTTTTGGTCAATGTACGATAAAAACCGATCAACAAGGATTTAAGGTACTCTTCGCGAGTGCTAAATAGGGTCAATTGACATGTTTGTCTACCCTACAACCTATGAGAAGTGTCAATAGACCCTTATAAAGTTTAAGGAATTTTTATGAGCGATACATCTGCTCCCCAACACCTTCAGCGTAAGCTTGGGGCTCGCCACCTCAATATGATTGCGATTGGTGGATCGATTGGTACAGGTTTATTCCTTGCATCAGGTTCAACCATCGCAACTGCGGGACCAGGTGGTGCATTACTCGCATATGCCCTAATTGGAATCATGATTTACTTCTTGATGACCAGCTTAGGAGAGCTTGCAACACACAACCCAAGTTCAGGTGCATTCTTCACTTATGGCAGTCGTTATGTTGAAGAAGGCTTTGGCTTCGCCTTAGGATGGAATTACTGGTACAACTGGGCAATTACCGTTGCATTTGAATTAGTTGCAGTTCAATTCATTATGAAGTTCTGGTTCCCAGAAATTTCTGGCTTTTATTGGAGCGCCCTGTTCCTTGCCGTGATTTTTGGCATCAATGCAATGACCGTCAAAGGTTTTGGTGAAAGTGAATTCTGGTTCTCGATGATTAAAGTGATCGCGATCATTGTCTTCATTATTATTGGTATCGCCATGATCGCAAAAATCATGTTAACACCAGACGCTTCAGTATTTACGAATTGGACTAAAGGTGATGCACCATTTGTTGGTGGTTTACAGGCCATGATCGGTGTTGCCATGATTGCTGGATTCTCATTCCAAGGCACAGAAATGGTCGGGGTTGCAGCAGGTGAATCAAAAGATCCGAAGAAAACGATTCCGCTTGCGATTAAACAAATCTTCTGGCGTATTTTATTATTCTACATCCTATGTATCTTCATTATTGGCACATTGATTAGCTATGATAATCCGCTGTTGTTACATGCTGCGGAAAGTGAAAATATCGCACTTTCACCTTTTACCTTACTCTATGAAAAAGCTGGATTTGCATTTGCTGCAGGCCTAATGAATGCCGTGATTCTAAGTGCAATTTTATCCGCGGGTAATTCAGGCATGTACTCTTCAACACGTATGTTGTTTGATATGGCAAAAGAAGGTCGTGCGCCAAAATGGTTCTCACAGCTTGATCGTCGTGGCGTCCCAATGAATGCACTTTATGCAACAACAGCTGTCGCCGCACTCTGCTTTTTAACTACCTTCATTGGTGAGCAACAAGTATTTAATTGGTTGCTCAATATGTCAGGTATGTGTGGCTTTATCGTCTGGTTAGGTATTGCGATTTCGCACTATCGTTTCCGTAAGGGATATCTTGCTCAGGGCTATAAACTTGATGACCTTGCCTACCGTGCAAAATTCTTCCCTTTCGCACCATGGTTCGCATTTATTCTTTGTTCTATCATTATCTTAGGACAAAATTATGAAGCTGTTCTAGGTGGAAAAGGGGATTGGATAGGCTTACTGTCGACCTATATTAGCATTCCATTATTCTTGGTCATCTGGCTAGGTTATAAATGGAAACACAAAACTAAACTGATTGCCTACAAAGACATGAATGTCAAAGAAGGTGAATAAAAATCAAGTAAAAACTTGACCTAAGTTAAAATATGAGTAAAATTCACGCTCATATTTCAACCACAAACTTATACTTTGTATAAGTATTTAGAATATAGGAGGACTATATCATGCCAACACTACAGGAAAACGCACTATAAGATCTGGCACAGTCTTCTCACGGACAAGTGACAAATCTTAGGATCACTTGTCCGAATGTCTATTTAAACCTAGCATTCGCTAGGTTTTTTTATGCCTATTCGGACAAAAGAATTAAAATGACCGAGATAAGAAAATGGGCATACAAAGAATACTCAATGCAGATGCACAATTTGGTGTACCAGTAAAAATATTCACCAATGACATTGATCGCGAAAGCATTGAACAACTCAAAAAATGGCGCAGCTACAATTTGTATATTCACATATCGCAGTAATGCCAGATGTACATGTCGGCAAAGGTGCGACTGTTGGTAGTGTCATTCCGACCAAGCATGCAATTATCCCAGCAGCTGTGGGTGTGGATATTGGCTGTGGGATGAACGCAATTCGGCTGAATTTAAAAGCCTCGCAACTTCCAGATAATTTAGCGCCTTTAAGGTATGCAATTGAGCGCAAAGTGCCTGTAGGCTTTGAGTTACATAAACAAATTAAGGCAAAAGCCTCAAGTATTATTCCACTGGAAAAGCGCTTGCAGCCAATCATTAAAAAACATCCTGGACTTATTCGAATGCTCAGAAAATTTGATGCTACATGGCAAAAACAACTGGGTACTTTAGGAGGTGGTAATCACTTTATAGAACTCTGTCTGGATGAAAACCAAGATGTCTGGATCATGCTGCATTCTGGTAGTCGTGGTTTAGGTAATGTGATTGGGACTATTTTATCGAACTCGCAAAGAAAGAAGCGCAACATCGGTTTGGACATGTTCCAGACAAAGACCTGAGCTACTTTGCTGAAGGTTCAAATAGCTTTGATGATTATGTTGAGGCAGTAGAATGGGCGCAAGAATATGCTTTTGAAAATCGACGTGAAATGATGCGCCTCATTTTAGAAGCGATTCGACCACTCCTGCCGCCATTTCAAATGACCAAAGAAGCAATTAACTGCCATCACAATTATGTCAGTCGTGAACACCATTTTGGTGAAGACTTGCTGATCACACGAAAAGGTGCAATTCGTGCAGGGAGAGATGAGTTAGGAATTATTCCTGGTTCCATGGGAGCCCGCTCTTATATTGTGAAGGGCAAAGCAAATCCAGAGTCTTTTTGCTCATGTTCACATGGTGCAGGACGAAAAATGAGTCGTAGTAAAGCCAAATTACTCTTTAGCCAAGATGACTTGATGCATCAGACTCAAGGCATTGAATGCCGTAAAGATAGTGGTGTTATTGATGAAATCCCAAGTGCATATAAAGATATTGATCAAGTCATGGCAAACCAATCAGATTTAGTCGAAATCTTGCACACCCTTAAACAAATTTTATGCATTAAAGGTTAATGATATGAAACTTAAAGAGATGCCAAAAATCAAAGCTCGCAACCCTGTTGCAGTATCTCCTTTGTTAAAAAAAGGTGGAATACATGAAAGTGAAAAACCACGAGCACAGCATCGTAGGGATCGACAACAGGCGAAACAACAACTCAATAAAGGTATTTGGTAATTAGAACATCATCTTAAATACATATTAAATTAAGGAGAAAACCAATGAATATATATCTTCAAACAAACAATCTAAGAATAAAAAAAAGCGACTCAACTGAGTCGCTTTTTTGTGTCATTAAAAACTCAAATTATTGAGTTTATTGACCTGGTTGTACAAGAACAGTACGGCTACCAGTGATCGCAGCGAATACGCGACGGTTCATAGCACGACCTTCTTTAGTTTTGTTGTCAGCAATCGGTTGATCCCAAGCGAAGCCTTGAGTAGACAAACGAGAAGCATCAACGTTGTATTCGTTTACAAGAGCTGATTTAACAGAGTTAGCACGAGCTAATGATAAACGTTCGTTTAACTTACGTGGACCAGTGTTATCTGTGTGACCTTCGATACGAGCAGTCGCATTCGGGTACTCAGATAATTTCTCAGCTACTTTAGCAATTTCAGACTTGTACTGTGGTTTGATGTCTGACTTGTTAGTATCAAAGAATACACGAAGTTCCATGTTAAGGTCTTCAGTTAACTCTTGTGGTTGTGGAGCAACTGGAGTTGGTTCAACTGGAGCAACTTCTACTACTGGAGCAGCAGGCTTCAAGTGACCACCAAGAACTACGTTTAAACCAGCAAGAGCTGTGTAGTTCCAGAAGTCTTCATCGATGTTATAAGTACCACGAGCTTCAGTACGAAGAGATAAAGCATCATTTAAGCGCCAGAAAGCACCAAAACCAGCATTACCTAAAGTACCTTCTTCTTTATCACCACGAACACCACGATTCACATCATCAAAAGTATACTTATAATGACCAGCACCTAATAGTACGTAAGGCTTGATTTTGCTATCGTAGTTTTTAGTGATTAAATCAGAAGTAACATAGAAGTTACCATTGATTTGCTGTTGTTTATATTCAGCGTTAGGATTAACTGCGTCAACATCACCCTTCACTTGGTTGTATTCAGCTTCGAAACCTAACCAAGGCGTTAACTCAACACCTAGAGCAGCACCAACGAATAAATCGTCTTGAAGCTCAGGACCATATGTCAAGTTTTCATTGCTATTGTTGTGCTTAGAATCTTGAAATGTGTAACCAAGCATTAATGGCGTTACTGTAATACCCGCATTAGCAGCAGCTAAAGGAGCAGCAACAAGCATAGCAAGTGCAATACGACTCAATTTCATGGATATCCTCCAGAGATAACAATTGTTTGTTGTTCAAGCTTAGCCTATGATTTTTGGCCCCATAAACACAGAAGTGTTCACAGTATTATTTTTAAGCTATTCACTTCACTTTGAATCATACAAACACTTGATGAATTTTCCAAGTGCTTGATAACTTTAACCTCGTAAATTATTGACAAAATTTCTTACAATTTCCGTTGTAGTTCAGTAAATTTTGATTCGCAATGAAAATTTGAATAGCTTATTGTTCGCTCACTTCAAGTTTAGCAGCATTTTTTACATGAAGTAATCGTTAGTTTTTCTAATACTAAACTTAATTTAATAAATACAGTAATTACTTAACACTTTGTTAATAAAAAAATTACAGAAATACATATAGGTCATATTATGTTTAAAATTTCTGGCTTTACAATGAGTGAAGCCATAATCACCATTGCCATTATTTCTATAATCGCAGCAATTGGAATACCCTACTTTAACAATATGCTCATCTCAAATGAAGTAAATCAGATCAAGAAAATTCTCACAATTTATATACAAAAAGCTAAATCTGATGCTCAAATTCATCATAAAAATGTGACTTTGTGTGCAAGTACAGATCTCATAACATGCAGTAATGATTGGAGTCGAGGTTTTATTGGCTTTTTTGATGACAACCGAAATCGGACACGAGAACGTTCAGAACAAATTTTATATGCCAACACAATACCATCAAAATATGGAACATTAGACTGGAGAGGAACACTAAGGGTTAACTCAGTCACCTTTCAAGGAGATACGGGGTTACCAAGAGGTTCAAATGGTAGCTTTTTCTATTGTATGAATAACTCAAATGAGCATTTAAAAATTATTTTAAGCAATATGGGATAATAGACCAGAAAAAAACCAAAACTCGTATTTTTGACTATACTGCGTAGGTTTTGAACATTCTCTACAAATTATAAATCTGGAGACACATAATGACTGATATCGTAATTGTTAATGGTGCTCGTACTGCAATGGGCGGCTTCCAAGGCGCTTTATCAAGTGCAACAGCACCTGAACTTGGTGCAATCACAATTAAAGAAGCAATTGCACGTGCTGGTCTACAACCAACTGACGTTGAAGAAGTGATCATGGGTTGTGTGTTACCAGCAGGTTTAAAGCAAGGTCCAGCACGTCAAGCAATGCGTAAAGCTGGCTTACCAGATTCAACGGGTGCTGTGACAATTAACAAGCTTTGTGGTTCTGGTATGAAAGCTGTTATGCAAGCATCAGATATGATCAAAGCAGGTAGTGCTGAAATTGTTGTTGCAGGCGGCATGGAATCAATGACTAATGCTCCTTACGTTTTGCCTAAAGCGCGTGCGGGCTATCGCATGGGTCATGGCGAAATTAAAGATCATATGTTCTTTGATGGTCTTGAAGATGCAGAAACAGGTCGTTTGATGGGTTCTTTTGCACAAGATATGGCAAATAAACGTAGCTATACGCGTGAGCAAATGGATGATTTTGCAATCCGCTCTTTGCAACGTGCTCAAAAAGCGATTACTGAAGGCTACTTTAAGGATGAAATCGTTCCGGTCACCCTTTCGACACGCAAAGGTGATGTTGTTGTTGATCAGGACGAACAACCTTTAAATGCAAAAATTGATAAAATTCCATCATTAAAGCCTGCTTTCGCCAAAGATGGAACAATCACAGCGGCTAATGCAAGCTCAATTTCTGATGGCGCATCCGCACTTGTACTAACAAATAGTGATGTAGCTGCTCAGCGTGGTTTACAACCTTTAGCTAAAATTGTTGCGACAGCATCAAACTCACAGCACCCTTCTGAGTTTACGATTGCACCAGTTGGCGCGATTGAGAAAGTATTGAAAAAAGCAGGTTGGGATGCCCAAGAGGTTGATCTATGGGAAATCAATGAAGCATTTGCAATGGTTACAATGTGCCCGATCGATGATTTCAAATTAGATGCTGAAAAAGTGAATATCAATGGTGGGGCTTGTGCATTGGGTCACCCTGTCGGATCAACGGGTTCACGCATTATTTTGACACTGATCCACGCACTTAAACGTACAGGTGGTAAGAAAGGTGTTGCTGCGCTTTGTATCGGCGGTGGTGAAGCAACAGCTGTCGCAATCGAATTGATTTAAGATTTATTGCTTTATGAAAAATCCTGCCCCGTGCAGGATTTTTTGTACTTAATAATTACAAAAAATAATTCACCTCTTGTTCAAATAGAACTACGTTATACACTGGTGGTGAATTTGCAATGCTCACTCGTTACGCAGATATGCCACCAACAGAAGGAGTGACATTATCTGAGGCTGATAAAAGTTTAATTTTACATGTGTCTTTACCAATCAACGAATACACCGTGTTAATGGGTTCAGATGTAAATGACCAATTCTGCGCTCCTAATAGTGGATTTATTCAAGGAAATAATCACTATATTTCAATTAATATTGAAGATGATGAAATGGAAGCACGTCGCCTATTCAATCAATTATCTGTGGGCGGACATATTGAAATGCAACTAGAAAAAACATTTTGGGGAGCACTCTACGGTGCATTTACAGATCAATTTGGCACCAAATGGATGGTGAATTGTCAATTAGATGAATAAGGCCAAAAAGTTTAAAATGAGTCACATGCTACGAAGCAAAATGTATTATAAAAATTGCGTTCAGAGGATCTATCACTCACTCTAAATGTATTGACTGATTCGTAATACCAAAAATACAATTTAATAAAAAAGCTGAACCTAAGTTCAGCTTTTTTATTACGAAAATTTATTAAGCACCCGTTTGGTAGCTTGCTTGCGGTACAGCGGTAGAAGCTTGATAAGGATTAGTAAAGTCCTGAAGCCCAGCAGCAGCCTCTTGAATATCCTTACCCTCTTTCACCACAAAAGTATCAAAGCCAGAACGTTTTAAATAATTTAGAACGTCCTTAAAAATATCACCGACTGCACGCAACTCGCCTTGGTAGCCTTGACGACGTAACAATGCTGCAAATGAATATCCTCGACCATCATTAAAACCAGCAAATTCGATAAAAATTGCATCGAATGCATCTAATTGAAACTGATGGGTCTCAGGTGAATCATTGACTGTAATATAGAGCGCTTTTTTACCTTGCACGTTTGGTAATTGATCAAGCTGTGCTGTTGTTAAAACCACATCACCTGCTGGAACAACACCATCTTCAGCAATCACTTGATAGGTATTATCTGCAATTGTGCCATCTTTAAAAAGCACTTGTAGCGTTGTATTAAGCATAAGCACGCTCCTTAAATGGCTGAATGCCAACACGGCGATAGGTATCAATAAAACGCTCACCTTCAGTACGCAAATCAAGGTAAGTATTTAAAATTTCTTCGATCACATCTGGCACAGCATCAGCAGCAAAAGATGGGCCTAAAATATCACCTAAAGACGCATCATGATCTGCATGTCCACCTAGGGTAATTTGATAGAATTCTGCACCTTTTTTATCAACACCAAGAATACCAATATTCCCTACATGGTGATGACCACAAGCATTCATACAGCCTGAAATATTCAGGTCGAGCTCGCCAAGATTATAGATCGTGTCTAAATCATCAAAACGACGACTAATCGCTTCTGAAATTGGAATTGATTTCGCATTTGCCAATGAACAGAAATCACCGCCCGGACAGCAAATAATATCGGTAATAAAACCAATATGCGCACGCGCCATATTGTGATGTTCAAGCGTTTGCCACAATTCAAATAAATCTTTCTGCGGAACATCCACTAATGAAATATTTTGTTCATGCGTAGTACGGAACTCACCAAAGGTGTATTTATCTGCTAAGTCAGCAATTAAATTCATTTCCTCAGTAGTCATATCCCCTGGCGCAACACCTGCACGTTTCAAAGAAATCGTCACAATACGATAACCTTTAACTTTATGTGCATTGGTATTGACGTTGAACCATTGTTTGAATTTAGGGTATTCAGCAAATAAAGGCGTAAAGTCCTGATCTTCTAAATCTTGATAATCAAATGGTGTAAATTCTTCATCTAATTTTTTCAAGATCTCAGGCTGAATCTTCAATGCTTCACGCGTGTGCTCAAATTCAGCTTCCACTTTTTGTGCAAACACTTCTGGTGTTAATGCTTTCACCAAAATTTTGATACGTGCTTTGTATTTATTATCACGACGGCCATGTAAGTTATAAACACGTAATGTCGCTTCTAAATAAGCAATTAAATCTTCGCGTGGTAAAAACTCACGGATCACACTACCAATGATCGGAGTACGGCCTAGACCACCACCCACCATGATTTTATAGCCCATTTCGCCCGCATCATTACGAACCAGATATACACCGATATCGTGGAATGCCGTTGCAGCACGATCTTTTTCTTCCAATGCAGAAACTGCAATTTTGAACTTACGTGGCAAGAAGGCAAATTCAGGGTGGAACGTACTCCACTGACGAATCAATTCACAGGTTGGACGTGGATCGGCAATCTCACCGGCAACAACACCTGCAAACTGGTCAGTCGTGGTATTACGGATACAGTTACCTGAGGTTTGTACTGCGTGCATTTGTACCGTTGCCAGCTCAGCAAGGATGTCAGGTACATTTTCTAATGCAGGCCAGTTCAACTGAATATTTTGACGGGTAGAAACGTGAGCATAACCACGATCGTACTCTGTCGCAATTTCAGCAATTTTTCTGAGTTGTTTAGTATTCATCAAGCCATACGGCACAGCAATACGAAGCATAGGCGCATAGCGTTGCACGTATAAACCATTTTGCAAACGTAGTGGACGATATTCGTCTTCGGTCAATTTTCCTGCTAAATAGCGTTCTGTTTGATCGCGAAACTGAGCAACACGTTGGTTAATCAGTTGTTGATCGAAATCCGTATATAAATACATGGCGTATGGCTAGTCATTCATTATAAAGGCGACTAGCATAGCGAGCTTTTATTCATCAACAAAATGCTTTTTTTGCATATTTAATAACGGTTTTATTGATAAGCCTATCTAATTGCCACAAAAAGAAAAAGCCCAGACCAATCTGAGCTTTTTCAATCAATTTCTAAATGAAATTAGTTCTTATCTGGCAATGCATAAGCCACGAGATAATCACCCATTTTGGTACCGAATGAACCGTGTCCACCCGCCATAATCACCACATATTGTTTGCCATTGGCTTCATAAGTCATTGGTGTTGCTTGTCCACCTGCAGGTAAACGTGCTTCCCATAACTTGTCACCATTTGAAACATTGAATGCACGAATATAGTTATCTTGTGTTGCACCAACGAACATCACATTACCCGCAGTCGAAATAGAACCACCTAGACCTGGCACACCAATTTTTACAGGTGGTAATTGGAACAATTGCGGTAAGCTGTCACGAATCGTACCAATACGTTTTTTCCAAACTACTTCATGTGTTTTTAAGTCGACACCAGCAACAAAGCCCCAACCCGGTTGTTTACACGGCAAACCAAATGGAGAAAGGAATGGACTAATATCAACGCCGTATGGTGTGCCATACATCGGTTGCATGCCCTGTTCTGTACCTGCACCACGCGCAACTGGCTCACGGTTTGGATCAGCAGGAATC
>LULL01000200.1_pt1 | contig 23467 bp, 26 predicted proteins | sample 728161 | NCBI WGS metagenome assembly LULL01 (sample SAMN03860290, study PRJNA289734) | marine metagenome | biome: seawater column; feature: ocean; material: water; isolation source: Red Sea water column Station 149 - depth 500m | place: Saudi Arabia: Red Sea | collected 2011-10-15 | depth 500 m
ATGTTCATGTGTTCCAACAGTAGTCATTAACATCATTAGTTTAGTTTTATCTCTTTTATTCAACCAATCATTTTGCTTTTCTAAAAGCGTATAGTCATCAAACCATAGCGAAGGGCTTGCAGTGATGTATCGTTGAAAGCTTTGTGGCTGAGTAAATATCGCATGAAGTACAAATAACCCACCAAATGAGTGTCCAAATAGGCTTTGTTGTTTTGTATTTACGTTGATTCGTGACTCGATTTCAGGTTTGAGCTCTTTTTCAATAAATTGAAAAAATTGATCTGCTCCTCCGTATTTGTATTTGGCTTCAGATTGAAATTTTGCAGAAGCTTTCGGGGTATAGTCTAAAGCGCGTTTTTGAACATCAAATGTACTTTGATTAGGATAGCCAATCGCGACTACAGCGACAGGACTTAAACCTAATTTATTAGCACCAGCACCAACGGATTTTGCTATGTTAGTGGCACTATCAAATGCAGCATTTCCGTCCAGTAGATAGAGTACTGGAAAGCCATCTTTTGGCGTGTCCGTTGTAGGAACAGCAACTTGGATTAAATATTCATGTGAAGTATATTTAGACTTTAATATAAAGCTTTGTTTATTTTCAGTCTTTGTGAATGAATCATTTATTTTTTTATTCACTAGAGTTGGTTGGGCAGATGCTGAATGAATACTTGTTATGATAGCGAAAGACAAAATACTAAAAAGTTTGAACATGATTGAGTTCGCAACAATAAAATCTAAAAGAATTTAATATATAATGAAAATCATTATCAATAAAGAGTGTTTATAAAAAAGAGTTAAAACTCATCGTGTTTAATGCGTGAAAGTATTGCTATACTAAGCCGAATAAACAATTCAACGATGAATTGTAATCCATTCTTATAGATGATTTTGCTGAGGCTGCATTCAATGGTAAACGATGGACAAAACACATCGACTTCACTTAATTTAGAACAAATTCGCGACGATATTGATAGTGTTGATCAACAAATCCAAGAATTACTTAACCGTCGTGCTTCTTTAGCTGAAGCTGTAGCGAAGGCAAAGTTTGCAGCTGAAGATAATCCGTTGTTTTATCGTCCTGAACGTGAGGCACAAGTCCTTCGTAAAGTGATGGAGCGCAATCAGGGTCCACTTTCTGATGCGACAATGGCTCGCTTATTCCGTGAGATTATGTCTGCTTGTTTAGCACTTGAAGCACCGCAAAGTATTGCTTTCTTAGGGCCTGAAGGCACTTATACACATTCAGCTGTATTAAAACATTTCGGTAAAGATGCAGTCGTTCGTCCATTGCCAACGATTGATGAAGTATTCCGTGATGTTGAAGCAGGTGGAGCACATTATGGTGTTGTACCTGTAGAGAATTCTTCCGAAGGAATTGTGAACCATACCCTTGATTGTTTTAAAGCATCAACTTTAAATGTCATTGGTGAAGTGGAATTACGAATTCATCATCAATTTTTAATTTCTGAAAATACCCGTAAAGATAGTATTAAGCAGATCTATGCGCATCAACAAACATTAGCGCAGTGTCGCAAATGGTTAGATGCGAATTATCCGGGCGTAGAGCGTGTTGCTTTAAACTCAAATGCGGAAGCTGCACGTCGTATTCGTAACGAATGGCATTCAGCTGCAATTGCATCTGATATTGCAGCAAGTATGTACAATCTTGAGATTTTACATAGCAATATTGAAGATAACCCTGAAAATACTACACGTTTCCTTGTGATTGGTCGTGAGAAAATCCCACAAAGTGGTAATGATAAAACGTCATTACTCATTTCTGCACATGATCGTGCAGGCGCTTTATTGGAAATTCTTGCTCCGTTTGCTAAACATCAGATTAGCTTGACCAGTATTGAAACACGTCCTGCTTTACCTGAAAAATGGGCTTATGTGTTCTTTATTGATCTTGAAGGTCATATTGATCAAGCAAATGTTGCTGCGGCCTTAGATGAAATTCGTCCAATGGTGAAAGAACTTCGTGTACTCGGTTCTTATCCAATCGCAGTTTTGTAATCAATTTTTATCACATAGCTAGATGAGCTATTCATCTAGCTATCCCAAAGTCGTCTTATTGGGCAAATCTCTTTTATGTCTGAACCATTGTTTAAAAAAGTTGCATTTATTGGGCTTGGGCTGATTGGTTCTAGTCTCGCTCGTGTGATCGTGGCAGAAAAATTAGCATCTGAAATTGTTGCTTCAACACGTTCAAAAAAAACCTTAGAAGATGCCAAAGCATTAGGTCTCATTCAAAATGGTTACGCAACACCTGAAGAAGCAGTCCAAGGTGCAGATTTAATTGTTTTAGCATTACCAGTTCGTGCAACACAGAAAGTGCTTGAACAGATCAAGCCCTATTTAGTTGATCAAGCCATTATTACTGATGTGGGTAGTACTAAAGGTAATGTTGTAGATGCTGCAAAAGCAGTATTTGGTGAAGATTTACCCGTTGGATTCGTTCCAGGTCATCCAATTGCTGGTGCTGAGCATACTGGTGTTCATGCGGGTAAAGTTGATTTATTTGCCAATCATAAGGTGATTTTGACACCGTTGCCGACCAGTGCGGATTGGGCAGTTGAGAAGTTGATTCAACTTTGGTCTGCGGCAAAAGCAGAAGTCATTTGCATGGATGTGAAAAAGCATGATGAAGTGCTTGCTCATACGAGCCACTTACCACATCTCATGGCATTTAATCTTGTTGAGCAGCTTGCAAATCGTGAAGATAATTTAGATATTTTCCGTTATGCTGCTGGAGGTTTTAGAGACTTCTCCCGTATTGCAGCAAGCGATCCGCAGATGTGGCACGATATTTTCTTTGCCAATAAAACTGCAATTCTAGAAGCCGTAAACGGTTTTGAACAACAGTTGCTTGTTTTAAAGAAACTGATCGAACAAGAAGATTCTCATGCATTGATGGGCTTGTTGGGTCATGCTCAAGCAGCACGTCAGCATTTTAACCATATGTTAGCCAAAAAACCTTTGATGGAGAAAAACAAGGTGACACAGCAATTTACCATTTTGCCAGGAAAGAAAACATTTACAGGTAAATTCACCGTGCCAGGTGACAAATCTGTGTCACATCGCTCGATCATGTTTGGTGCGATTGCTGAAGGCACAACACACGTTACTGGTTTCTTAGAAGGTGAAGATGCACTCGCTACACTTCAAGCTTTCCGTGACATGGGGGTAAGCATTGAAGGGCCTAAAAATGGTGAAGTCACGATTCATGGTGTGGGGATGCAAGGCTTAAAAGCACCTGCAAGTGCCTTGTATATGGGCAACTCAGGTACGAGTATGCGTTTGCTCTCGGGGATGTTGTCAGCGCAAAAGTTTGATTCTGTGATGACGGGTGATGCGTCATTGTCTAAACGTCCTATGGAGCGTATTGCGAAGCCTTTACGCGAAATGGGTGCGCAAATTCAAACGACGGGTGAGAAAGGCACACCACCAGTGAGTATCACAGGTAGCCAAGCATTAAAGGGTATTCAGTACGATTTACCTATGGCTTCTGCTCAGGTGAAATCAGGAATTTTACTGGCAGGTTTATGGGCGGAAGGTGAGACTTCCGTTACTGAACCTGAACCAACCCGTGACCACACTGAACGCATGTTGCGTGCCTTTGGTTATGATGTAAAAACTGAGGGAAATAAAATCTCTCTCGTTGGTGGCGGTAAGTTGGTTGGCACAGATATTCAAGTACCTTCTGATATTTCCTCGGCTGCATTCTTTATGGTGGGTGCTGCAATTACTGAAGGTGCCGATGTGGTGCTGGAAGCCGTTGGAATTAACCCAACGCGTACAGGTGTCATTGAAATCCTAAAACAAATGGGTGCTGACCTAACTGTTGAAAATGAGCGTATCGCTGGCGGCGAACCGATTGCAGATATTCATATTAAAGGTTCAAGAACTTTAAAAGGCATTCATATGCCTGAAGATCAAGTGCCTTTGGCAATTGATGAATTCCCAGCATTATTTATTGCCGCAGCTTGTGCGGAAGGTCAAACTGTTTTAACGGGTGCTGCTGAACTTCGTGTTAAAGAATCTGACCGTATCCAAGTAATGGCAGATGGCCTGAAAATAATGGGTATAGACTGCACACCAACTGAAGATGGAATCATTATCGAAGGTAAAGGTAAATCTGGTGACTGGTCTGCAATTTTCGCGGGTGGCGAGATTGAATCGCATCATGATCATCGTATTGCGATGAGCTTTAGTATTGCGGGCTTACGTACTTCGGGTGAAATTATCATTCAAGGAACTGAAACGGTCGCAACAAGTTTCCCTACATTTACTGAGTTAGCAAACACTGCTGGTTTGGATTTACAGGTAGTGGATCAATAATCTAATTTTGTAAAGCTAAAGGCAGCAATTCATGTATTGAGTTGCTGCTTTTTTATTTATAGATTATAAAACTAGATGTTTAATTGATCATTAAGGCTCAAAATCACCCGTTTTTAGATGTACATATCTAATTGGGTCGAAATTTGTCAATTTACTAAAAGAAGTTAGACAATCAGCTAATCAATTAAAGACAATTGTATATATAATAATTCTTACCGTACGAGTCGGTTTTACTCTGTGATCCAGAGCTAAAAACATAAAAATTAGAGGGAATACCATGAAAACGTTGCAATTCATAGCAGATTGCCCAAAACATGGGGTGGTTGATCATCCACCAAATGAATGCTATATCACTCAAGAATATGTTGCTGCGCTATTGTATAAACAATTAGAACAATATGGCTTTGATGCACATCATATTCGTCATGAACACGAAAAAATTGAAGTTCGCATTGATAATCATCAATTACCTCTTTCTATCCTTTGTTCTGAACAGGATGCTGAAGGGCATATTTTATGCGAGATTACTGCAAACCCTCAGCGTGAACTGGCATGGTTTGAAAAAATTGAAACACAGAGTATTATTCGCCAGTTAGCGCAAGCTGTTGAAAATAGTTTAAAAGCTGAGCATAGTTTTTCTGATTTTGTATGGAAATCATAAATACACATACCTAATTTTTTATATCAAAGTGGATAACAAATTTGTTGATCCACTTTTTTATTAAATATTAATAAGAAATATTTATTTTGTAGTGACATTATTTAATAAAATTTAACAATTAAAATAATAATAATGTTTGAATTTTGATCTATTTTTTTATTAATTTAAAATGCTTTTTAACAAAGAATTACTCAATCTTCTCCTTTTCTTCATAATACTTTTTAAGAGAATTCATATGACCTTTATACGCACGAATTATCTAAAAGGCTTTAGTGTATTATTCATTTCCTTACTTGCGGCATGTAATAGCGATGATAAAAATACGACAAGCAACTCATCTAACCAAAAGCTAATAGATGAAACAATTTTATCCCTACAGAATTTAAGTCAAAATTTAGTATGGCAAGAAAATCAATGTGATAGTGTTTATTCTAAAGTGATAAATGATGCGAAGATTGCTGAAAAATCGGCTTTGGAGTTAAGAGCAAAGCTTAATGATACAAATAATTTAAGTATGTTCTTGGATCAGCAGATTATTCCAAAATTGACTCAGCTCACTGATGAGTCAACTACATTAAGAGCTAGATGTAATGCTCCAGATTATGACGGAACAGGGGTGAGTATTGAAAGGCCTGCGATGTTAAGAGAAATGTTAAGTGAATGGCAAGGGACTATAAATTTATTGATTCATCAAGTAAATAACCCGCCAAATATGAATCCTGAAATTAAATTAGCATCTTTAACAAATACAAACATTACTGAAGCAACTTCAGCAAAATCCAAATTCAAAGATTGCTCAGATAGTTTTTGTCCAGAAATGACAGTTATTCCATCTGGGAGTTTTTTGATGGGGGGAAATATAGAAGAACAAGAACAACAAAATGTGCCTGCCCAATCGCGACCGTATGAATTACCTCAGCATGCAGTGATAGTCGAGAAGCCATTTGCTATGTCTACATATGAAACTACTATTGCCGAGTTTCAGGCTTTCCAAAAAGAAACAGGATGGGAGGTACAAGGTTGTCGCAATTGGGAGTCACGTGATGGTGTTTTTAATATGTGGTATCGAGATGATTTAAATCCGACTAACGCTGGTATGAACCAAACACCACAAGATCCAGTCGTGTGTGTACGTCGTGAAGATGGGAGAGCTTTTGCCGAATGGTTATCCAAAAAAACAGGACAAACCTACCGCTTACTAACAGAGGTTGAATGGGAGTATGCAGCTCGTGCAGGAACTTCGACTGCCTTTTATTGGGGGGATGATTTGAACCTAGACCAAGCTTGCAAATATGCGAATGTGCTAGATCCAACTACAGTGTCCGCATTGCCACAAACGAGCTCTTGGAACTTATTTAATTGTACTGATGGCTATGCTTATACTTCGCCTGTTGGAAAGTTTCTACCAAATAACTTTGGTTTATATGATATGACAGCTAATGCACGGGAGTGGGTGGATGATTGTTGGCACTCAAATTATGAAAATGCACCTGTAAATAACCGTATTTGGGGTGAAGAAAATAACGGACAGTGTAATTTCCCTGTATTGCGTGGAGGTGCATGGATATACAACACCTATAATGCTCGAACTGCTTATCGAAATGCTTATGTAACATCACAAGCGCGTTCGATCATGTGGGGATTTCGTTTAGTTCGTGAAATTTAGTTTAGCGTCTTTAATTCTATAGGAATTACTGATCCTTTATTAATAAAAATCAGCGTAAGTTTTCACCTGAAATTTGAATAAACTTACGTTGATGGAATATTTATTTTTAAATGATCTAAGTATACTCAAATGTATTGTATGAATTAGTTCGAGAGTATAACTGTATGATGCAGTTTGATTTTTCTAAATTATCTCCCCAAGTGGTTTGGCAGCATTTTGAAACACTATGCACGATTCCTCGACCATCAAAGCATGAACAACAATTAAGACAGTATCTAAAAGCTTGGGCGGAACAGCGCAATTTGGAAACTTATGTCGATGACATTGGTAATTTGATTATTCGGAAAGCTGCCACAGCAGGTAAAGAACAAGTTGCAGGTGTGGTTTTGCAAGGGCACTTAGATATGGTGACTCAGGCAAATCGCGGTACGCAACATGATTTTTTTAAAGACCCTATTCAACCTGTCTTAAAAGATGGCTGGCTAATTGCTGAAAATACCACTTTGGGTGCAGATAATGGCATTGGTGTCGCATTGGCGCTAGCGGTATTAGAATCAAATGATATTGCACATGGTCCAATTGAAGTATTGCTTACCATTGATGAAGAAGCAGGAATGAGCGGCGCTCGTTTGCTTGAGTCGGGTGTTTTAACAGGGCAATGGCTTTTCAATATTGATACCGAAGAATGGGGCGAACTATATCTTGGTTGCGCAGGAAGTATTGACCTTGAAGTGGGACAGCCACTCGAATATGAAATAGCACCTGAAAATTTGATTTATGTTGATTTGTTGGTATCTGGATTAAAAGGTGGTCATTCTGGGGTTGATATTCATTTAGGTCGTGGTAATGCCAATGTGATTTTAGCCAATTTCCTGAATCATTATTTGGCGCTTTCAAATGGTAGACTGGTTGAATTTATCGGTGGCACAGCAAGAAATGCTATTCCACGTGAAGCTTTGGCAACTATTGCAATTAAAGCAGAGCAATTACCAGAGCTAGAAAATGCCGTTGCTGTGATACAAGCTGAATGGCAACAAAAATTAAATGGGGTTGATGAGCAGTTACAAATCACCGCACAGCAAAATACCAATCAGATAAATGAAGTGATTGCCTTGCATCAGCAACAAGCTTGGTTAAAAGCATTGACAACTTGTCCATATGGCATTGCTGAATGGAGTAGCACTTTACCCGATGTGGTTGAGACTTCGAATAATATTGGTGTGGTCAAACTGACTAAAGATGAAGCGAAAACTTTAATTATGGTTCGTTCGATGGTGAATCAAGAAGCTGTGACATATGCACAAAGCATTCAACAGCACTTTGCTAATTTCCAGATTCAATCTAAATTAACGCCGTTGGTATCAGGTTGGACACCAAATCCAGATTCGGCTGCATTGAAATGTTTGCAGCAAGCTTATCAATCTGCATTTAAGATCGAGCCAAACTTGAAAGTGATTCATGCTGGTTTGGAGTGTGGCATTATCGCTGAACATTATCCGAATTTACAGATGGTGTCGTTTGGCCCTGATATTCAAGGGGCGCATGCGCCGGGTGAAAGAGTTAAAGTAGAAACGGTCGAGAAATGTTGGACGTTGTTAGTGACGGCTTTGGAAAGTGTGCGTTAACTCAATCTCGGAATCAGATCAGACCAATGATTCTGCATTAGTCTGATCATTTAGTGATAAATATTGTGTTGGTACATGCTTTGTTAGCCAAACACCATTTTCTGCCTGATAAAACTCAAAACCATCTTTATGCATTTGTATCGTATTGATTAAGAAGAGCACAGGCTTACCGTAGCGTTGACCTACATTCAAAGCCGTTTCTTTATTTTCACTTAAATGTACATAATGACGCTGTCCTGCAATTAAGCCTTGCGTCTGAATTGAATCTATGAATCGACTCGCTGTGCCATGATATAAAGATTGTGGTGGTTTTAGTGCAATCATTTGCCGCTGTACAGTGCTTGTTGAGTGGCCTTGCACAGCTCTGATCATCAAACCATCGTCTGAGATTTGGAAGCGTTTTTTATCATTTTGTTCTACGATTGCTTGGAGGAATGTCTCATCTAGAAGAACATTGTGTTGTTGCGCAGCTTCAATCAGCTCAGCAATCTTTGCCCAACCTTCTTGATCGAGTTGAAGCCCGATTTGCTCAGGTTTATGTCTTAGGATTAAACTTAAGAATTTACTTGTTTGAGTATGTGATTTCATTTCTAATCTTCATTATTTAACGTGTACATTGACTTGAAATTGAGTTTTTTCAAGTTCGATAAACTCAATATTACAATCAATAAATTTTTCAATCATTGCTGCTTGGGTGCGAGTATGTTCACTGATGCATTGAGCCGTAAAGTGACCGCCTTGACCCAATGCCATAGGCAATAACAATTGATCTGCTAAATATTCATCTACTACGGCTTGGGAATTAATATATTGCTTCACCTTTTCAGCCAAATGATTGGCAATTTGTTCTGCACTTTTACGCATTTCACCTAAAGCAGTAAATAGCTGAACATGTTGTTGATGCTCAACTTTGACATATACCGTATTGCCTTGGCTAATGCCATTTAAGTGGAACTGCTGTTGCGTATCTAGTTTCAGTCTTTTGTTTAAAGTCGCTAATTCCCGTTGTGCAATTTGTGCTTCTTCTGAAAGATTCAAGACGGCTGCAAAAGCCTCAGTACTTTGTAAAGCGCCACGATCTAATAAATTTAGCTTGTTTCGATGTTGCCAAGGCTGAATCTTGATTTGAATTTCACCAGCACCAATCGGAAAGAAGCCTGCTTTGTTTAACTTAAACTCGACCTCTATTCCAAGTTTTTCTAATGTTGGTAAAAAGCAATGCTCGATAAAATCTGCCGTTGGTGCAAGCGGGTTGTGAGTGCCGCCAGAAATAGTCAATTCACTGGCTTCATTTTTCAATAGCAAAGCAGGCAATAGGGTCTGTAAAACCAGAGTTGTGCTGCCGGCTGAACCAATCTGGAATTGGTATTTTCCACTTTGTACATGTTGAGGTGCAAAGTATAAACGCTGGCTATGTAGTTCAGCACCTTCTACATAAGCTTGGCTGATGTGTTGAGATGCCTGTACACAGACTAAATGCTGACGCATTAAGCCTGGTTTTTTACGCCCAGCACGAATATTGATTAATTCAAATGCCTGATCCGTAATCATCGAAAGGGCAAGGGCAGTTCTTAAAATTTGTCCACCACCTTCACCTTGTGAACCATCAATCTGGCTGGTCGCTGGCATATTTGCCAAAGCTTTATTCACTTCTATTTTCCTTATTTTCTAATTTAATGAACATACTGTCAGTACATGGTAATGCTAAGTAACGCGTGACTTTGCTTTTGGCAAAGGTTTGCTAGGTACATGGTGCTGAGCCTAATCAGTGAATATTGATGCACGGCTCACATGCTGCCATAGCCGCCTGAATTATTTTCAATCCCTCAGATCGGAGTAATGCAGGATCTTGTACTCGCCCAGTATGTCCAAACTGGTATTGTGAAATGATTTCACAAAATCTTTTGATGTCTATTCAACTAAATCAATCTGCCAATTGGCAGCCTGAATTTTGATATTTAAATCGCGTAGTTTCGCGCTGATATCATCGGCTTGTTTTTGCAAGCTAGAAACAGGGATAACCTTCTTCCATTTGATCTCACGTGAGCTGTAACGATCAGGCTCACGATGGGTATTGGCGATCGCATCAACGAGAATCTTATGCTGTTCAGCATAACTATCACGCAAGCTTAATAGGGACAGCAGAATTTTTCCATCTTCCAACTTGGCTTGCGCATTGGTCAAATGAATACGACAAATCAATTGATTGCTTTCTTGGGTTAAAGCAAATACTTGTTTAATAAGTTCATTTGGATCTTCGCTTGGTTCATCACCATCTTGTACCAATACATTGGCATTGATCCGTTGTTTTAATGAAGCGAGCTTTTTTTGTTGATCGCTTCGCAGTAAAAGTGCTTCTGCGAGTTTCATTTCTCTATCTCTATTTTATTCCAGTCAAAACTATTATTAGGTAAAAAGTCTGAATGATATGTTTGAGTATTTTGCATGAATTGAATAAACAAATTACTCATATAATTAGGCTTTAAGTGAATCAAAGCTGTAGCTGCGATGATAATTCGACTGATTGCAGCAGCTTGAAATTCTTGCTCATTTAAGTCGTCAAATGCTTTATTGCAGTCTCCATGTTTTAACCAATTTCTGACTTTATTAATTTCTTGAGATACTTGCTTTGTTTGTAAGTTGTTTTTAAAAGCGATATTTTCACTGACTTTATGAAATACATAGCCATTTTTAAGCTCACCAAAAATGCCTTCCGCGGCACCAGCTAAAGTAATAGCTGGTATAAATGCCGTCTCATATAAATACAATTTTATTGCCCACTCAAATTGCACAATACCTGTTTCAATTTGATTCATGAAATCACCCCTTAACACACACCACTTGTCGTAAGGTATACACCACTTCAACCAAATCCTGTTGTGCTTTCATGACATCTTCAATCGGTTTATAAGCCGACGGAATCTCATCAATCACAGCAACATCTTTACGGCATTCAACTCCTTCAGTCTGCGCAATTTGATCTTCTACGGTAAAGCGTCGTTTTGCTTCAGCACGGCTCATTACACGACCTGCGCCATGCGAACATGAACAGAACGATTCCTGATTTCCAAGCCCACGAACAATAAAGGACTTAGCACCCATTGAACCAGGAATAATTCCATATTGTCCAAGTTTGGCGCTGACAGCACCTTTACGAGTGACCATCACTTCTTCGCCGTAATGCTCTTCCTTTTCCACATAATTATGGTGGCAATTCACTGCCTCAAGCTTGGCATTAAACGGTTTTGGAATAATGATTGCTAAAGCTTTAATTGCAGCTTGCATCATAATTTCACGGTTTTTCATGGCAAAGCGTTGTGCCCAACCTACAGCAAACCAGTAATCATCAAAATGTTCAGTTCCTTCGACTAAATAGGCTAAATCTTTATTGGGTAAATTAATAAAGTGCTTTTGCATATCTTTGCGTGCCAGTTCGATAAAATGATTACCGATGGCATTCCCCACACCACGAGAACCTGAGTGCAATATAATCCAAACATGGTCGTGTTCATCCAAACAGACTTCGACAAAGTGATTTCCTGTTCCTAAAGTTCCCAACTGCTTCCGGTTGTTAGTATTTTTTAGGCGAGGGTGCTTGGCACAAATCAATTCAAAATCTGAGACTAAATTAGCCCAAGCTTGATCTACCATTTCAGGTGGATTTTCCCAAGAACCTCGATCTCGTCCACGACCTTTGGTCATTCCGTGTGGAATCAAACGTTCAAGCTCGGTTCGTAAAGCATGTAAATTATCGGGTAAATCCGATGCGGTTAAGCTAGTACGTGTTGCCATCATTCCACATCCGATATCGACACCGACCGCAGCAGGGATAATTGCACCTTTAGTTGGAATCACACTTCCGATTGTTGCGCCTAAACCAAAGTGAACATCAGGCATAACAGCCATCCATTTATAGATAAAAGGCATTTGCGCGGTTTGTAGCAATTGTTGTTTTGAGTTGTCATCAACAAGTACTCCGTTGGTCCACATTTTGATCGGCATACTTTTTTCATTTTGAAGAACCTGATAAGTACGTTGTTGCTGTTCTTGTTCAAATTGAGCTTGTTGGTTGATTTGTTCAACGACAGACATTTTAATTTTCCTTTCAAAGCCTGCCTGCCAAGCGTTTGCAGGCAGGTGATATTCACAATATCCCAGTGATGTTGTGTGATTATACTATTGCAGTGACTGTGCCAACTTTTTCAAAATGTAAGATTTATGATTTAATAAATTGATATTTATCAATAAAAATAATATTTAAATGATGTTGGTCATTTTTGGTAATAAAAAATTAAATAAGTAAGATATAAAAATATATATTTTTATATCTAAAATTCTATTTTAATAACCAGTTGCATTTTTATCTGTGCGAGCAAATTGGTGTTCTTTTTCAATTTTTAACCACAAAGTACTCTTGGGCGAAATGTGCGTTAGGAGTGATAAGCTGTGATTTCGATGGCTTAGAATTGCTTTCATTTTCTTTCGTTTACGATTTAAGGTCGATGGTTTTTCAAAATAGCCATATCTTTTTTATACCAACGAGTAGCTCGTAGTTGATAATGCCTTTGATTGAGCAAATATAAGGCTTGATCAATGTCTTGATCATCTTGAAGATAGACTGTGACGGACATGCTTTGCGTTTTTTAGACTGACACCTGTCTTTTAAGAAAACGTTGTATAGGTCTTTGTATAAAGACATGTTATAACCATAGCAAAATAGAAATAAATTGCCAATTCCTATGGGTATTTTGCGTTATTTGCTCTCGATTCTTTTATTTATTACTGGGATATTTTGTCTTATAAATTTTTTAGTAGACGATTTTAATCTTATATTTCTAGCGATAAGTTTGGTCTGTTTTCTGCTTGCTTATTGGGTAAAACCAAAACGAGAAAGCCATCGCCATCGAGATAATGGTTGGAATTGGCTAGATTTAATTGATTTTCCTGTAGAGATTATTTACTGGATCATCACTTTACCATTTCGCTTGTTACGAGGTCTGTTTGACTTTTTATCTCCAGACATCCCTTAATTAAAATGCCGTATCTCATTTATTTCGGATTTACTTTACTTAGTTGTCCTGTCGCATCTAACGTAAATTGATCAAAATCATCAGCTAAATAGAAATTGCCTTGATAATATTGATGGACTTCATCAGCAATCGCTTGCTGTCCAGCACAGTCTTGATGGCGTGGGCTAAAGTGTGTCAGGATCAGATTAATTAGACCTTGTTGTTGAGCAAATTCTGCAACGATCTTTGCGGAACTATGCATTGGGCCTGACCCCACTTTATCTAAAATAGCTTGCGTGTAGGTGCTTTCATGAATCAAGAGTTGGGCATCTTGGCAAGCTTGTGCCAATAAATCGGGATGATCATTGTCACCACCGACAATCGCGTGAACACGATGTCTGAGAGTTTGAATAAAATCAGCCGCTTTTAATGTTTGCTGATTAAATTCAATATCTAAACCTTGTTGTAAATTGCCCCAAGCTTTGCCTTTTGCTACGCCGAGTTGAATTAAGGCTTGTGTATCTAACTTCTTCTGGGTGTATTGCGCAATAATACTAAATGCAAAACTGGGTACGCGATGACTGAGTCGATGGGCTTGAATCGAAAGTTGATCTGTTATTTGCTGTATTTGAGTTGCCTCATTTACATCAATGAAATTAAGCGGGTAGGGTAAATGCAGATCGGTCAGTTGTGCGGTGACTTCAATCCATTGTTGAATTTCTTTGGGAGCGATAATGGTTAAAGGTGCGGTACGTGCATTCATGCCTGCACTCGCCAATAAACCAACTAATCCATAACAGTGATCGCCGTGAACATGAGTAATGCAGATCGCAACTAGGTTTTGTAATGAGAGTTTAGCCTGTTGAATGCGATGCTGTGTGCCTTCACCAGCATCAACTAATATCCAATCTTTATTCTTGCTATTACGGATGGCTAAAGCTGAGACGTTGCGTGTCAGTGTGGGTGTACCTGAAGATGTGCCTAAAAAAGTAAAATGAAGCATCTTGTTGGCATTTTTCATCGAATTGCGTATTGTATATGATAGACATATATAAAATATTATAGAAATTATGCTGAATGCAAAGAAAACCGTTGTAATTGGTTTTGTTGGTTCTACTTTGGATCAAGGGAAACGTCCCGATCGTTGGCAGCGTTGGCGCCCAACGTTGAGTCTTCTAATGCATGAAGATCTGATCGTGGATGAACTGGTACTATTACATGATCGACAGCATCATAATTTAGTCAAATTTATTGCTCAAGATGCTCAGAGCGTGTCACCGTCTACTACGGTGTCGGGTCAGCGAGTAAGTATCCGAGATCCTTGGGATTTTGCTGAGGTTTATGGTGCGCTATATGACTTTGTGAAAAGTTATTCATTTGATACCGAAAAAAATAACTATCTTTTGCATATCACCACAGGCACGCATGTTGCTCAAATCTGTTGGTATCTCTTAGTTGATGCCAATTATTTACCTGCCAAACTAATTCAAAGTGCGCCAAATCAACAAAAAACACCCGAAGGTGAATATCGCATCATTGATTTGGATTTGTCTCGCTATGATGTTCTTAAACAACGTTTTGAAGATGAACAGCAACAAAACTGGCAACAATTGAAAGCCAATATTTCAACCTATAACCATGAGTTTAATCAGCTGATCACAGAAGTTGAGTTGGTTGCGACACGTTCCAGCGCGCCAATTTTGATTATGGGCGCAACAGGTGTAGGTAAATCCCATCTAGCCAAACAAATCTTTCAATTAAAGAAAGATAAGTTTCATTTAAGTGGGCGTTTTGTTGATGTGAACTGTGCGACGTTGCGTGGTGATAGTGCTATGTCAAGTCTATTTGGTCATATCAAAGGTGCGTTTACAGGGGCAGCAGCTTTACGGACAGGATTATTGAAAAGTGCCGATCAAGGTATCTTGTTTTTGGATGAAATTGGTGAGCTTGGACTAGATGAGCAGGCGATGTTGCTTAAAGCGCTTGAGGATAAATCTTTTTTTCCTGTCGGAAGTGACAAAGAGGTTCAGGCGGATTTTCAGTTGATTGCAGGAACGAATAAAGACCTGAGAGCAGAAGTGCAAGCAGGTCATTTTCGTGAGGATTTATGGGCGAGACTAAACACATGGACTTTCTTTTTGCCGAACCTTAAAGATCGAATTGAAGATATTGCTCCAAATGTTGAGTTTGAATTACAACGTTTTGCTGCAAACCATCAAAGACAATTACGTTTTCAACGTGATGCACTCGATGTGTATTTAAAATTTGCTAAATCAAGAGAGGCTTCATGGCAGGGAAATTTCCGCGATTTAACTGCTAGTGTGACACGATTAGCAACCTTATCCAGTGGCGAGTTAATCCGCTCAGAAACGGTGGAAAAGGAAATTCAACGTTTGAAGCAGTTGTGGTCGATTCAAGCCACACAAAACCACTCTAAAGACGTAGATATTCTACTCAAATACTTAGATCAAACGCAGTTGAGCGAGATTGATGAGTTTGATCAAATTCAACTACGAGGAGTACTTCAAGTCTGTGAAAACTCCAAGTCGATGGCAGATGCTGGACGTCAACTGTTTGCTGCTTCACGCCAGCAACGTAATACTACCAATGATAGTGACCGAGTCAAAAAGTATTTGGCTCGGTTTGGCTTGAATTGGAGTGACTTTCAGTAATCATTTAGCTGTATGATCTTTCTTTATTTGGGATTGGCTCGATAGAAACTCTAAATTCCATAGTTTTTCAGCATGTCGACCAATCCACCAGAACGAGGCTGCGAGCACAATAAAGAAAATTGCTTTATGCATTCCATTCCAGAAAAACTCAAAATATTTGGTATAAAGATTTAGAAATAAAAAGGTAATACCAAAGCCACGAGATGTTGCATCATCATGTTTTAAACCATTTACGATTGCAATAATTGCAATAAAACCAAATAAGATGCCCCAGTGTAAGAGTTCATATTGTTTAACACTGTACCAACTATTCAAGTCGCCATAATTTCCAAAGATCGACAGAATCCATAATGCAATAAATAAATACAGTAATCCCATCACATAAGTTGAGTGTGCAAAGTTTTTAAAGTAAGTATATCGTTTAAATAGTAAACTCAAGCCAATCAGTACTACGCCGAACATGACGAAGCGTAAAGGAAAATTCATTCCTAGATAGTATGCGCCCCAACCTGACATATAGCCTGTTTCTGCACCGAACCATGAACCTAAGGAGAGAAGTGAAAAGACCCAAATGAGTTTGGATGGAAACCAAAATGCGAGCGCAGCATAAATGACAGTGGAGAGTAAAAATAATAAAGAAAAATGCCCGCTGCCCGTGTCGATTGCTTGTCCAAAATAAGCAACAGAAGCAGCAGTGGAAATTACGCCAGCAAAAATAATGGCCTCATTACTAAATTGATGTAATGGTTTTGTTTTGCGTCGACGATAGCCAAAAGCATAAAAACCAGCTGCCACGCCAGCAAAAATCAGACATGGGATGATCTTTGAGTCAACGAATATTCTCGCAATCAAATCTAATAAGAATTTATCGGCAGTGATTGCAGCAATTGCTATGACTGCACAGATCATTGAAATCCAAAAAGAATATTTAGCTAGCCGTTCCCAATCAAAGGAGCGAACAGAAAAGCTATTTTGTAAATCCTTTGCAACATCAGGGGTGATCGTACCTTGTTGTTGCCAATACTCAATGGTTTGCTTTAAAAAAAGTCCCTGTTTTTTATTTAACTTCATATAGAACCCTAATGCCTATTCATCTTTACTGATATAACAGACATCGGATTCAAAACAAGTATACTTTTTTAATAATTTGTTGTTAATTCTACAGTTTTAAAAAGCGAGAAATGACTTGTCTTAATTGCTTTAAATAACCTGTAAAAAAGTGGTTAGCGCCTGGCAGAATAGTAATCGGATGTTTTTGCGGTTTTGCCCAAGCGATCATGTCTGAAAGCAACGTAATATCATCTTGTTCACCATTAACAAATAGAATATCTCCGTCAATTGCTGGCGTTTTATAGTGACGTAAGTCAACCACAGAACCAGTAGGTAGTCCGCATAATATCAATTGTTTTGGGCGTAAGTCTTCACTCAACTGAGCTTGGCATTTCGCTAAAACATGAGAACCAAAGCTGAAACCACCTGCGTAGAATGTTAAGCCTGCATGCTTTGAACGTGCGTATTCAATCACAGCCATAATATCATCCGTTTCGCCGTGTCCTTGGTCATGCGTGCCTTCACTACCTGATAGACCGCGAAAACTAGGGCGATAAACAACGCAGCCCATTTCATTAAATATCTGAGCCAATAGGACGGGAACTTTGTGGTGAGGTGTTCCACCTTGTAAAGGATGAGGGTGGCAGACGACAGCAAAGCCAGTAATTTCACCTTTGGGTTGATCTACAAACATTTCGATTTGACCAACAGGACCTTGGATGAAGATTTGCTCAGACATAAGATAAATAATGAATAATGGAAGAATCCACTATTTTACCGATAATGATCAATGAAAACACGAATTGGCATTAAAAATTATCAACTGTTATAGTTTCACTAAGATAAATTGATATTGATTGAATATGCTTGCTTTAATTTCTCCAGCGAAAACACTAGATTATGAAACTGCTTTACCGACAGACACATACACACAGCCTCGTTTATTAGAACAATCACAACAATTGATAGATGTATGTCGTAAGTTATCTGCAACTGAAATTGCCTCTTTGATGAGTGTAAGTGAGAAAATTGCCAACTTAAATGTTGATCGTTTTCGTGACTGGAATGCGGATTTTGATTTTTCTAATGCACGCCAAGCTTTGTTTGCATTTAAAGGTGATGTGTATACAGGTTTAGATGCATATCATTTAAAAGATCAAGATATTGATTTTGCCCAACAGCATTTGCGTATGTTATCTGGTCTTTATGGTTTGTTGCGTCCGTTGGATTTGATGATGCCGTATCGTTTAGAAATGGGTACAAAACTAAAAAATGCACGAGGTCATAATTTATATGAATTTTGGGGAAATATGATCACGGATCAAATTAACCAAGATTTGAATGAAATTGATGCGAAAGTATTGGTAAATTTAGCTTCTGACGAATATTATAAATCTGTGAATGAAAAGAAAATTCAGGCAGAAATTATTAAACCTGTATTCTTAGATCAAAAAAATGGAAAATATAAAGTCATAAGTTTCTATGCGAAAAAAGCGCGTGGCTTAATGGCAAGATATTTGATTGAAAACAAATTGAATCAAGCAGAACAATTAAAAGCGTTTGATAGTGAAGGTTATTACTTTGATGCCGAAAGTTCTTCAAATAAAGAATTGGTATTTAAAAGGGATGAGCAACACGCATCTTAAAAAAAGGGGAAAGGTGAGATGTTAACTAAAGAACATTTATTAAAACATGCAATCTCACCAGATCAAGTAACTATCAAAGGGCATCTGACTGAACCACGTAGTTATGGTGTTTATGCCTTACCTTTAGATGCTGATGGAACAAGACGTTTTCGTTTTGGAAATCACCCAGTACGTCAACAGGAACTTAAACAGGAGTTTGGTTCCTGTAAGCTTTATCAATTATTTCTCGATCGAAAACAAGCAGAAACTTTAGCGAAGTGGTTGAATAAAGAAATTCAGTGATGGGGCTATCATGCAACAATATTTAGCGATCCTAGAAAACTCATGGTTCGATTTAGATCGACATTATCAATTTTCTGAACCGAGAAAAGTTTTTAATAAATTAATAGTTGCTTATAGTGAAAAGCATCGCGCTTACCATACAATTCAGCATTTATATGAATGTCTGGTTCTAGTTGACTCGATTCGAGCTGATTTAAATGATGCACATGCTGTTGCATTGGCACTCTGGTTCCATGATGTAGTTTATGATCCGCAAGCCAAAGATAATGAGTTAAAAAGTGCTGAACTGTTCGAGCAGTATCTGGCTCAAGATTTATCAATCGATATCATTCAGAAGATAAAGCGATGGATTATTGCAACCCAATGGCATGAGGTAACAGATGAGCTAGATTTACAGTTTTTATTGGATATTGATTTGGCGATTCTAGCTGCTTCACCAGAGCGTTTCGATGAATATGAACAGCAAATTCAACAGGAGTATGCTTGGGTAGATCCAGATGTTTATTCGATTAAAAGAAAACAAGTTTTAGCTCATTTTTATCAGGCTGAACCGCTGTATCAAACGCAATATTTTCAAAAGAATTTTGAGCAAAGGGCGAAAGGGAATTTAAAAAATATAATAGAATAAATGATTAAAACGAAGCCTTTGAGTGATAAGTGAAAGATTTAACATTAGAGATAGCTGAGGGGAAGCTTAATATCCGTGTGGCTGCTTGGATAGAATATGAAGATCAGATTTTGGTTTCTACATTTCCTGATGGAAGTATTTCTTTAGTGGGTGGTCGATTAAAGTTTTTAGAAACTACCTTAGAAGGGGTTCAGCGAGAAGTATTGGAGGAAACTGGGGGAAGATTTTAATTCACCTGTGCTTTTCGCGATTGTTGAAAACTTTTTCTATGATCCTATTGTAGATAAACATTTCCATGAATTTCTTTATATTTATAAAGGTCAGATCCAAACAAAAGCTAGTTATGTTGATGACTCTAGTGCTGCTCAAGTGATTTCATGGATGCCAAAGAGTGAGATCAAACTGCTAAAGCCAGATGTTTTAAGTGATCTTGCTTTACGATCAAGTGATCATGTTGTTCATCTTGTTAATCTCGAATCAAGATAAAATCATCATCGCATTAAAAAAGGGAGCTAAAAAGCTCCCTTTAGTATTTCTTTTCTTACTTAAAGAAATAACCCGTTTCAGGCGAGCTGGCATTGGCCATACGCTTACGCGGCATACGACCCGCCAAGAATGCTTCACGACCTGCTTCAACGGCTTTTTTCATCGCAGAAGCCATCAAAATTGGATTTTGAGCCGCAGCAATCGCCGTGTTCATCAGCACGCCATCACAGCCAAGTTCCATTGCAATCGCTGCATCACTGGCGGTACCCACACCAGCATCCACCAATACAGGAACTTTGGCATTTTCTTTGATGATGGAAATGGTATGTGGATTCAGAATACCAAGACCGGAACCAATCAAACTACCTAAAGGCATGATGGCAACACAGCCCATACTTTCAAGCTCCTGAGCGACAATCGGGTCATCCGAGGTATACACCATGATTTCAAAACCATCATCAATCAAGGTTTGCGCTGCTTTAAGCGTTGCTGTCACATTCGGGTACAAGGTTTTTTCATCACCGAGTACTTCCAGTTTTACCAGATTGTGACCATCAAGCAGTTCACGCGCCAGCATACAGGTACGAATCGCGCTATCGGCATCGAAGCAACCTGCGGTATTTGGCAGAATGGTGTATTTCTCTGGTGGAATCACTGAAAGCAGATTCGGCTGATCGGCATGCTGACCAATATTTACACGACGGATTGCAACGGTGACAATTTCAGCGCCACTGGCTTGAATAGCTAAATCTGTTTCATTGAGATCTTTATATTTGCCTGTTCCGACCAACAAACGAGATTGAAAAGTACGTGAACCAACAATTAAAGGGGAATCTTGCATGGGCTTACTCCATTTTTAGCCGATTAGCCGCCACCAACAGCTTGAATAATTTCAATACGATCTTCAGGAGCAATTGCAGTTTGCTCAAGTCTACTTTTCGGAATAATCTGTTGGTTCTTCTCTACAGCAAAGCGTTTGCCTTCTAAAGCTAGTGCTTGAATGAGTTGCTGAAGGTTTTCGCAAGTCGTGTCTGTTGACTCACCATTTAAATAGATATGCATGAATCAATCCTTATTTCGCATGCTTGATTGCCTGCCATGCAAGCATTACCCATCCTGCAATCATAAATGCACCACCAATTGGCGTAATTGCACCTAAGATTCTAGGTAGGCCAAGTGCCATAATGTATAACGAACCGCAGAAAAAAATGATGCCAATTTGGATCAAAATAAAAGGGATTTTTATAGGAAAACTAGGAGAGGTGCTTTTTAACACGCTTAAAATAAGTAAACCAATTGCGTGATAGAAAAAATACTGTGTTGCTGTACTCCACCAAGCAAGCTGCTCAGGTGTGGCAAAAGATTTAAGTCCATGAGCACCAAAAGCACCTAACATAACTGCAAGTGCAAGATTAAGCGCAGAAATTGCTATCCACATAATGAAAATGGAACTTGAAAATTGATGAACAAAGTTAACATATTCGAAGCTTTTAACAAAGCTTGATAAAACAAAAGGGCGTTGTCGCCCTTATGTTTGTCTTGATTTTAACTTGCAGACATCGCAGTTTTGATTTTTTCCATTGCATTTTTTTCAAGTTGGCGAATACGTTCAGCAGAAACGTTATATTCAGCAGCAAGTTCATGCAGGGTTGATTTGTCATCATCTAACCAGCGGCGTTGTAAAATATTACGTGAACGATCATCAAGTTGATCCATTGCTTCGTGTAAGGCAGAAGTACTTTGTGCTTCATAATCTTCTTCTTCAACTAAACGCGCAGGATCGTAACGATTATCCTCTAGATACAATGCTGGAGCAGTATGTGGTGTGTCATCATCGTCATCACCTTGTGCTTCAAATGCAGCATCATAAGCCGTTAGACGACCTTCCATTTCTAGCACTTGCTCAGGAGTCACATTCAAATCATTGGCAATGGCTTGAGCTTCTTCTAAGGTTAGGCGTTTACTCGATTTTTTCAGACTGCGTAAGTTAAAGAATAATTTACGTTGCGCTTTAGTGGTTGCAATTTTGACAATACGCCAGTTACGAATCACATATTCATGAATTTCAGCTTTAATCCAGTGAACCGCAAAAGAAACTAAGCGCACGCCCATATTGGGATCGAAGCGTTTAACGGCTTTCATTAAGCCAAGGTTGCCTTCTTGAATTAAATCGCCTTGAGGTAGGCCGTAACCCGCATAACTACGTGCAATATGTACAACAAAGCGTAAATGAGACATTACCAATAATTTGGCAGCATCTAAGTCTTGATCATAATAATAGCGGTCAGCAAGTTCTTTTTCTTGCTCAGGGGTGAGAATCGGAATTTGATTCACCGTACTAATATACGCACCGAGGTTAACCCCAGGCGCAGTCAATGACAGGGGCATCAATTGGTTGCTACTGTCAGTGGCCATGTAATCTCCTTGATAGGGATGAAGTTCCCAAAATCATATAATAATTCAACGCTATGCACATGTAAGTAGGATTACGTGTAAATGTGTAAGTAATTAATGCGATATGGTGCGTATTGTAAAATTTAAAAGGGTTATTTTTCAATATAATAGTGAAATTCATCATCAACAATCATTTGCTGGACAATTTTCAATTGTTGTATCTGACAAAAATGCGCCAAATCTTGTTGACTATTGGGATCAGTCGCTTTGATTAAAATCAGTTGTTTAATCTTTCCACTTTCAGTAGATATTTTATTTTTTTCAATGGTTTTGATTAAACGCTTGAGCATCAGAATAGGCATAGGGCAAGGCTGATTACATGCATCAACGGTGAAGTCGGGTGTGAGATTCAAAGTATTTTGAGCTATTTCAGTTGCCATGATCATTCAAACTGCCAATCAAAAAATGAAATGTCTTGCGCTGATTTTAACAACAAAATCTTGGCTGTGCCCGTATCCTCTCGCCAATCGCCAAGCACAATACGTTGTTTGATATTTTCTAAACTGTGAATCGCAGGGCGATGGGTGTGACCATGTATCAATAAATCAACATTTTGAATTTGTTTTTGCACTTCAGCTTGATTGACATCGACAGGTTGGTAATGTGCATTCTGCTGGCGGTTTTGGCTTTTTTGGCGGGCATAATCCGCAAGACGACGTTTCAGATAAAATGGAAAAAGTTTTAAAAATCCCAGTAATACAGGATTACGAATAATGCGTTTAAAGTGTTGATATTCTACATCATCAGTACAGAGTGCATCTCCATGTTCGAGGCGAATAGTTAAACCTTGCCAGTCGTACACATAGGGTTCTTGTAATAACTTTCCACCAAAACGATCTAAGAAGCGTTGTCCGAGCACGAAATCACGATTGCCACAGAGGAAATAGACTTGATTGCCTGTTGCGGTAAATGCTCGTAACTGTTTGACCAGGGGTAATAGC
>LULL01000204.1_pt1 | contig 23204 bp, 21 predicted proteins | sample 728161 | NCBI WGS metagenome assembly LULL01 (sample SAMN03860290, study PRJNA289734) | marine metagenome | biome: seawater column; feature: ocean; material: water; isolation source: Red Sea water column Station 149 - depth 500m | place: Saudi Arabia: Red Sea | collected 2011-10-15 | depth 500 m
GCTACCAGCAATTGAATCAGGTGCAGGCGGTTCATTCAACTTCACAGGAGGTAAATGTGACCGTTCGATTGGTGCTCGTATCTCAGGTGAAATCGCGCGTCGCTATGGTAACTTGGGTATGGAAAGTAGCCCAGTTGTTATGAATCTTGAGGGTACTGCTGGTCAATCGCTTGGTGTTTGGAATGCAGGCGGTTTGCATATCAAACTGGAAGGTGATGCCAACGACTATGTCGGTAAAGGTATGGCGGGTGGTCGTGTATCGATTTTCCCACCAAAAGGTTCACCATTCCAAACACAAAATACGGCGATTATTGGTAATACTTGTTTATATGGTGCAACAGGCGGTAAGTTGTTTGCTGCAGGTACTGCGGGCGAGCGTTTTGCGGTTCGTAACTCAGGCGCATTTGCGGTTATTGAAGGTGCTGGCGATCACTGCTGTGAATACATGACAGGTGGCGTGGTAACCGTATTGGGTAAAGTCGGTCATAATTTCGGTGCGGGTATGACAGGTGGCTTTGCTTATGTACTTGATCTTGATAATGACTTTGTTGATTACTACAACCATGAACTAATTGATCTTAACCGTATCTCAACTGAGTCTATGGAAGATCACAAAGAATACTTACTACGAATTTTAGATGAGCACATCCAAGAGACAGGAAGTGCTTGGGCATACAAAATCCGTAATGAGTTCGACTTCTATAGTCGTAAGTTCTGGCTTGTAAAACCAAAAGCTGCTAATTTGCAAACGCTTTTGAAAACAACTCAAGCTGACCCACAATAATTCCACGACTGCAAAGACATAGGCAGGTGCAAAGATGAGAGACATCCTTGCGCCTACCCACGGAGAGAGACATGGCAGAACGCCTTAATAATGACTTTCAATTTCTGGATGTAGCACGCCAAGATCCAGAGAAAAAAGATATTACTGTCCGCAAGGCAGAGTTTGTGGAAATTTATAAACCTTTTACTGCGGATGTGGCTGCAAACCAGACCCATCGTTGTTTAGGTTGTGGTAACCCTTATTGTGAATGGAAATGTCCAGTACATAACTACATTCCAAACTGGTTAAAGTTGATTGCTGAAGGTCAAATTTTCCAAGCAGCGGAACTTTGTCATCAAACCAATACTTTGCCAGAAGTATGTGGTCGTGTATGTCCGCAAGACCGCTTGTGTGAAGGTGCATGTACACTCAATGATGGCTTTGGTGCTGTAACTATCGGTAATGCTGAGAAGTATATCAACGATACGGCCTTTGCTTTAGGTTGGCGTCCAGATATGTCTGGCGTTAAGTGGACCAACAAAAAAGTTGCCATTATTGGTGCTGGTCCAGCAGGTTTAGGCTGTGCAGATATTCTAGCGCGTGGTGGTGTTAAACCAGTTGTATTTGATAAACGTCCTGAAATTGGCGGTCTACTCACATTCGGTATTCCAGAATTTAAGATGGAAAAAGATGTGATGAAACGCCGCCGTGAAATCTTCACAGGCATGGGAATTGAATTCCGTTTAAATACCGAAATTGGTGTTGATGTTACCATTGAGCAATTACTTGCTGAATATGATGCTGTGTTTATGGGAATGGGAACTTACACCTACATGAAAGGTGGTTTCCCTGGCGAAGACCTAAATGGTGTTTATGATGCTTTAGATTTCCTCATTGCCAACGTCAATCGTTGCCAAGGTTGGGAAAAAGATCCTAGCGAATACATCAGTGTAGACGGCAAGAAAGTGATTGTTCTAGGTGGTGGCGACACTGCAATGGACTGTAACCGTACTTCATTGCGTCAAGGCGCGCACGAAGTAACTTGTGCTTATCGTCGTGACGAAAGCAACATGCCGGGTTCTGCTCGTGAAGTGAAGAATGCGTATGAAGAGGGTGTAAAATTCCTATTCAACCGTCAGCCAATTGAAATCGTGGGTGAGAATGGCAAAGTCACAGGTGTTAAAGTTGTGACAACGCAAATGGGTGAGCCAGATAGTCGTGGTCGCCGTAGCCCTGAGCCAATTCCAGGTTCTGAAGAAGTATTAGCCGCTGATGCCGTGTTGCTAGCTTTTGGTTTCCGTCCAAGCCCTGCTGATTGGTTTGCCAATGCTAAAGTAAGTTTAGATGGTTCAGGTCGAGTGATTGCTGCTGAACAACAAGAATTTAAATTCCAAACCTCGAATCCAAAAATCTTCGCTGGCGGAGATATGGTCCGTGGTTCCGATCTTGTTGTGACTGCAATTTGGGAAGGTCGTCAAGCTGCCGAAGGTATTTTAGATTACCTTGGTGTTTAATCTTCCAATGCTGTAAATCACATTGAAATAAAGCCTGCATCATGCAGGCTTTATGATTTTCATCTTGTCAGTTTGGTAGTTTTAGCAAACTTTATAAGCTTTTTTGCCCTGTTTTTGCTTATTTGCTAGCGCAATACTCGAAGACCAGTTAGGAAATTGTAAAGGCAATCAAGATGGCGCTTGCACATGCGAATGCAGAAAAAAACTATTTAAATCGCCCTAAAGCACTTGGTATTACCGTACGACGTTTGCAATTTAATCCTGAAAAAATTAAACGGCATTATTTTGCTAATTCCCCATTAATGTCGCATTTACTGACCGCACTCTCCTCAACCTTTCCGATAGGCGAGCAATATTTTGTAAATAGTGTCCGAAACGTCCGTGAAAAAGTGCAAGACCCGCAATTACAAGCCCAGATTGCAGCTTTTATCGGTCAGGAGGCGATGCATTCTAAAGCACATACAGAGTTTAACGATGCTTGGCGTAGCGATGATTATAATCTTGACCGCTTTCAAGCTTGGCTAGCAAAGCGAGATGATGTCCTTCGCAAAATTCATCCTAAATTACAACTTGCATTGACCTGTGCTTTTGAGCATTTTACTGCGATGTTAGGTGGTTATATTTTGAAGCATCCAGAAATTTTAAGCACATTAGACGATGATGCGATGAAACTTTGGGTTTGGCATGCAATTGAGGAAATCGAGCATCGATCGGTCGCTTTTGATGTGTATCAAGAGGTTTATGGTGATGATCGAATTCGTCGTTTATTGATGCGAAGTGTGACTACAGGCTTCGCAAGCCTTACGTTCTATGCAACAACGCGTTTAATTTGGCAAGACAAATGGAAAAGCTTACCCAAGGTCGGTGGTAACGTATTTGGAATGTATTTACTTGGAAAAATGCTAATTCAACTCATTCCAGAATATCTTTCTTATTATCATGCAGACTTTCATCCAGCTAAACATGATTACAGCAAATTGGTTGAATATTGGAAAGCAAGAATGGCCGATGAATATGGAATGATTAGCTTTCAAGAAGAAACAGCATCAAAAATTTATAGTTAACAATTATTAAAACATTAAATATTTACTTAGCGTGGCATTACTTTGAGATTTCGAGTAATGCCATTTTTATTTAAACAGACATAAATCAACTTTAATAAATGTTACACAGCAAGCAAAAAATCACATTACAATGAATTATCGCAAAAATATAAAGAAAAACCTGAGGATAAATTTTGATGAAAGTAATTAAACAAACCGCAATTGCGACAGTATTGGCGAGTACACTCTTATTTACAGGATGTGGCTATAATACTTTGCAAGTGAAAGATGAAGCAGTCAATGCATCATGGTCAGAAGTACAAAACCAATACCAGCGTCGAGCAGACCTCGTTCCGAATTTAGTCAATGTCGTAAAAGGTTATGCAAAACATGAGGAGCAGGTACTTACGGAGGTGACACAAGCACGCTCAAATGTAGCTGGCTTGAAAGTGGACAAAGAAGTGTTAGAAGATCCTGCACTATTCGAAAAATACCAGCAAGCGCAAAGTCAGCTTACAGGAGCATTATCGCGCTTAATTGCCGTCTCTGAAAACTATCCAGATTTAAAAGCCAATGAACAATTCCGTGATCTTCAAGCACAGCTCGAAGGTACAGAAAATAGAATTGCCGTTGCACGTAATCGTTATATTACGACAGTACAAGACTACAATTCTTATGTACGTCAATTCCCACAAGCAATGACCGCAAAAGTAATTGGCATGAAAACTAAGGAAAACTTTAAGGCTGAACAATCTGCTCAGCAAGCTCCAACTGTTTCATTTAACTAATTACTGATTGTTGAGTTAAATGCGGAGGAGAAAGCTGATGTTGAATGTGTTAAAGCAAAAATGGAAATCTATTTTAATTATCATTTTTATGATGCTTTTCTTTCAACATACAGCTTTGGCTGAGGTTGCCACAGCAACTGATCAAAGTGATTTGGTGGTTGCGGGCAAAATTATTCAGGAACAACATAAAAATAAAGCAGCATCATCGAGTACATCTGGTACTGAAACACCCATATTACCGAAAGTCGCCGATGATATGGCAGACGGTGAATCCATACGTGGATTACCGACATTAAACCGACCTGTTATTGATCAAGCAAAAGTATTAAGTGATGCTGAAATTCAGCAATTAGATCAGAAAATACTTAACCTATATCAACAAGGTAAAGCTCAGATCGGTGTGATCATTGTACCAACCACAGGACAAGAAGCTATTTTTGATTTTGCTTTGCGTACAGGCGAAAAATGGCAGTTAGGTTCAGCGAAGCGAGATAATGGCTTATTGATGGCAGTTGCGATCAATGATCGGAAAATTCAAATACTCACTGGCTATGGCTTAGAGGGTGTACTGCCTGATGTGGTTTTAAGTCGTATTATTAGAAATCAAATTACGCCGTATTTCAAACAAGGACAATATGCACAGGGTATTTCAGCTGGCTTGGATGAGATTACTCGCATCGTGAATTTAGATCCTGAGATTGCTCAGCAGGCAGCTCAAGAACTCAAAGAACGTCACGATCAAGCATTACAAGCACAGCAAGCAAAAGATAATACTTTAACGATGGCATTGTTTATCTTAATTGCTGGCGTTGTTGGATCGTTTATTGTGGGTAAGCGGCTGAGTGCTTCTACTGCTGCAGTCGCCGCAACCGTTGCTGGGCTGGTCAATGGTGCAGGCTTAGTGATGAGTTTGCTGCTTGGCGTTGGTATTTTCTTTTTATTAATCACTTCTATTGCACAATTGATTTTTCAAGCATTTCTATCTGGTGGCGGGCGTGGCGGCAGTGGAGGTGGTTTTGGTGGAGGCAGCGGCGGTGGTTATAGTGGCGGCGGTGGCAGTTTTGGTGGCGGAGGAGCATCAGGCTCATGGTAACAAAGACAGATACAACTCAAATCATTACTCAACCTAAGTTGGATGATCATGTACAACATAGCTTAAAACGTTGGTTTAAGCATTTTTTCTATGTCTCTTCAGCACATCGATATTTCAATAAACAAGATCAAATAGAAATTGCAAATGCTGTGCAGCAAGCTGAAAAAGGTCATGTGGGGGAAATTCAGGTTGTAATAGAAGGTCATATCCCTTGCTCGCAAGCGTACTATCAAAATACACGTCTACGTGCGCAACAACTCTTTGCTGAGCTGGGTGTATGGGATACTGAGCTGAATAGTGGTGTTTTACTCTACTTAAATCTGTGCGAGCGTAAGGTTGAAATTGTGATTGATCGAGGTCTCAAAAATGCAACTCAACTAGAGACGTGGTGTGAAATCTGTCAAAGTATCGTGAGCAAGTTGGCTCAAAAGCAGTATTTGTTCGCAGTAAGAAGTGGGATCGAAGAAATCGGAAAAGTTCTAGACCAATATTACGTCAATAATGATTCTGCTGATCAAAATGAGTTGCCAAATGCACCTATTATTCTGAATTAAGTGTTGGAGAGCATAAATTAAATACTTGCTTTAATTAAAAAGAAAACTTAATGTGTAGAAAAGTCTGTATTGTATTTATTTATCTTCCGATGGATGGTAAAAAAAATTAAAAAATATTTTCTGTGATTTATGTCGCTCAAATTTAATACTATTAGAGCATCATCAAGTTCATAGTTATGGGTTTTGAATAATAAACTGATAAATATGACGTTAATTGTCATATTTTTTCATAAAACGTCTAAAATGCTCTCATTTTATCCAAGATGAATTTTTTTTAAGTCCCTGTTTTTTTGAGTTAAAATTGGCTAAGCTAAGGACTGGCATAAAACGTGCTGAATACAAGTAGCTAATAAAAGCTTATAAAAAATTTATACATTGGAGAAATGTTATGAAATCAATGCAAAAAGGTTTTACTCTAATCGAATTAATGATTGTTGTAGCGATCATTGGTATTTTGGCTGCAATCGCATTACCTGCATATCAGGATTATACAATTCGTACTCGCGTAACTGAAGGTTTAACAATTGCTGGCGATTTACAAAAGCAAGTTGCTGGTGCAGCATCAGCAGCAGACTTAGCGGTTGTGGTGTCTACTTGGAATGCTCAAGCAGGTGGTGTGGGTGCAACATCTAAATATGTAACTAGCGTATTAGTACCTGCTACAAATGCTGCAGATGGTGAAATTGTTATTACTTATAATGCGACAAATGTAGGTGTTGCGGCAGCAGCAAATACTTTGGTATTGAAACCATTTGTACAAGGTGGTGGTGCTCCTTTAGCTAAAGCAGCAGCATTTACTGCTGGTACGACTGGTTCTGTAGACTGGGGCTGTGCTTCAACGACTCAAGCAACTGCAACAGCTCAAGGTTTGACAGGTATTACAGCTGGTACTTTACTTGCTAAATATGCTCCGTCTCAATGCCGTTAATATTGGTTTAAAGGAAAGCAGCCTAAGGGCTGCTTTTTTTTGTCTAATGGATTGCATATATTGATTAAAATAAGAATTATATGCCATTTTTTGGCAATATTGGATATGAGTTATTATTTAAGTTATTGTTATTTATTGAAAAAAAAGTTGGTATGGTTATTGAATATAAATGAGTAAGTTGAATGGGATAAGAGATGGGGGCATACCATGGAAAGGGGATTTACATTAATTGAATTGATGATTGTAGTGGCAATTATTGGTATTTTAGCGGCAATCGCATTACCTGCATATCAGGACTATACAATTCGTGCTCGTGTATTGGAGGGGCTAAGTCTTGCTAATAGCGCAAAATCGGCTATGGCAGCCGAAGCGGTAATTTCAGCTATAGATCTACAGGTAGTGGCGGATTCTTGGAATAGTCAGGCTGGAAATAATGGGGCAACGAGCAAGTATGTGCAACGTGTTTTAATTGATAGAAAAAGCGGGGAAATAACGACCACTTTTAAAAGTACAGCCATTGGTGTATCACCAACAGAAAATACCATTATCTTAAGTCCATATATCCATGTGAGTGGTACTACAATGGTAAATTTAGAAACAGCATTAAGCACTGGTCAGAATGGAACTTTAGATTGGGCATGTTCTTCAAAAACACAACAAACCGCAACTTTTTATGGTATGACTGGCGCAACATTAGGTACAATGCAGCCAAAATATGTACCATCTGCATGTAGGTGAATGATAATATTCCGCTCAGGATATTGGGAATTAAACATAGTATGAGATCTGCAAAGGCTAAATTTGTTACCATACATTTAGGTATTTCAATTGTTATTGCTTTACTGATAGTAATGGTTGTATTTTTATGTTGGTATCCTTTGCCATTAAATAAAGCGACAGGTGTAACCCATATTTTTCTGATGATGATCGGTATTGATCTGGTTCTCGGTCCATTGTTGACGTGGTTGGTTTACAACGAGGGGAAAAAATCACTTAAATTTGATTTAACGGTCATTATTCTCATTCAAATTTCTGCTCTTTTTTATGGAATTTATCATATTACACAAGGTCGTCCAGTATGGCTTGTATATAGCGTAGATCGTTTTGAAGTCGTTCGAAATAATGAAATTTATACTAAAAATATTGCACTAGCTCAGAAAAAATATAAACATCCCTCTTGGTTTAAACCAAGATATGTGGCTACAGAGTTTGCAAAAGATCAAAAGCAACGTAATCAGGATATGTTTGAAGAAATTTTAGGAAAAATTGAAATTTCACAACGCCCAGAGCGTTATGTTGAATTATCTAAAGTAACAGACCAAATTAAGAAGCGAGCACAAGGCTTAATTTTATTAAATCAATATAATGATCCAGTCATAGTAAAAGAAATTTTGGAGAAATACCCTCAAGCAACAGCATTTGTGCCTCTTAAAGCCAATATTGTAGACATGACTGTCCTCATCAATAAAGAAAAAGGTGAAGTGATTAAAATTGTTGATTTGCGGCCTTGGAACTAACTGAGCGTACCAACAAAAAAACAGTTTAAAAGAGCTTCGATGTATAATGCAGCGAAGCTCTTCTTTGTATCGAAATATGCAAATTTTATGTCTATTACTGGCAGCGCTGCTGTTTAGTTTTGCTTGGCTCTCGCCATTTCACACTTATCCTTGGGTTACGTTCTCGAGTGAGTTAGCGAGTTTTGGCGCTAGTTTGGTACTGCTTGCTATTTTTTTTAATAAAAATATAAAAATTGCTCGCCCTCAAATTCTGATGCTGGTTCTTACTTTTATCCCTTTAGTTCAATGTGGCTTCGGGTTAATTACTGATTTTAGTGTTGGATTCTTAAGCTTTTCATATCTGTTTATGTTTTGGCTGATGATCGTTATTGGATATAACTTATCTTTACAGTCAGAACAGCGTGAAAGAATCATGCTAGGCGCAAGTTATTTATTGTTTAGCATATCTTTTATAAGTTCCATTATGGCGATCTTGCAATGGTTAAACATTGAAAGCCATTTCGATGTAGTAATGGGGTTGAGAGGGAGTCGCCCTTACGCTAATTTTGGACAACCCAATAATTTATCTACATTCTTGGTAATGGGGTTGATGGGAGGGCTTTATCTATATGAGAAAAGAAAAGCATCCCTATGGTTGCTTATTCCTTCTTCTCTAATCCTGCTATTTACCATCGCATTGACTCAATCAAGAACAGCATGGATTGTTTGTATATTTTTCTTTTTTTATTGGATTTATAAACAACATAAAAATAATCCGCGCTTCAACTTTCCGAAATTGCTTCTATGGACCGCATTGTATTTTTTGATTGCGGGCTATTTACTTCCATATCTAACGCAGTTTATGACTTCTCATTTGGATACGGGAGTGACCCATACAGCTTCTATTGTTCAAAGAGCAGGTTCAGGGCATGAAAGGTTAGGTATGTGGATGCAAATTCTGCATGCGATTGCAGAGCGTCCATGGTTTGGTTATGGCTGGAATCAAACAAGTATCGCTGTAGTCGAGAGTATTGAGTTTAATACTGTTCAAGTTTGGTTTAATAGCGCCCATAACATTGTCCTTGATCTTTTAGTTTGGAATGGTGTTCCGCTCGGTGTTTTGATTATTGGATATTTATCTCTATGGTTGTTATGGTTAGACAAGACGGCAAAAGATAGTACATCAATTGTTGCGATTTTGATGGTTTGTGCGATTTTGATTCATGCTATGTTGGAGTTCCCACAGCGTTATGCATATTTTCTGTTGCCAATGGGTTTCTTGCTGGGGCTGATTCAGGCACAAACACCGCAATTAAAGGGTATCACCATTCAAAAAAATGTCGTGCGTTGTGTATGGTTGATCAGTGTCATTGTTCTTTTATTGATCTGGCGGGACTACAAGCTTTTCCAAGACAACAGTCGACTGGTCTTTAAAGGTAAGCAACCAACAGAAGAAATTTTGGGGAGTTCAAAAATCTTGATTCTGACACAGTTTCAAAAACGATTAGATTGGATTGCTTTAAATCCTAAAACTAAAATGTCGGAACATGACTTGAGTCTATTGGGTGAAATGGTAAAAAATAAAGCGACTCCATATAACCTGAAGAAGTATGCTCAACTCCTTGCATATAATCAGAAAGCTGAAGAGGCTGAGCGATATTTATTGGTCTTACAGCGGTTATATAAGCAGAAAATTAGTTTAGCGGAAATTGTTGAATTAAATAGTCGCTAGAAATAAAAAAGCCCTTTTGTTGAAAGGGCTTTTTTATTAAATTTGGCTTTGGATGTAGTTTTCAATACCAACATTCTCAATAAGATCTAATTGAGTGTCTAACCAATCCCAATATTCTTCTTCTTTCTCTAGAATTTCTTGAACTAAATCGCGAGTTACATAGTCTTGTTGTGCTTCTGATAGTTCAACAGCTTGTTTTAATGTTTCAATGTTCTCTTTCACTTTGCGAATATCGCAATTTAAAACTTCTTCAGTGTGCTGACCGATATAGAGTTTACCCAAATGCTGTAGGTTTGGTAGTCCTTCTAAGAAGAGAATACGTTCAATAATTTTATCCGCGTGTTTCATTTGGCGAATAGACTCTTTATATTCAGCTGAACCTAATTGTTCAATTCCCCAGTCATTAAACATGCGTGAGTGTAAGAAGTATTGGTTAATTGCAGTTAAATGGTGATAAAGCACCTGATTCAGTTGATTAATAACTTCACGATTGCCTTTCATTACACTTACTCCATATCCACCAAATGATGCCTTATTCACTAAGACAATTTATATTATCTTAATCAACAAATTATAATCTTGCGAGTAATTTATAGAACGGCAAATGAAAATCACAATCAGAAAGATGAAGACTGGACAGTAATTGATGGAGTGATTTTAATGATTATAAAAAAACCGCTTCACTGTAGAACCTAAGATCTATTGAAAGCGGTGGAGTCGTAACAGTGTAGAGAAATATTCGCTTAAGCTGCGATTGATATGCGAGCAGCAATTTCAGCTAATTCATCGCTAATAATTGCGCGTGCTTCTGGAGCACAACGACCACAGCATGTTCCTAAGTCGAGTAAGTCGCGAATTTCACGATAGCTCTCAGCGCCATTTGCAACAGCGTCTTTGATATCTTGATCTGTAATTCCACGGCATAAACACACGTACATGAGGGTGATCTACAAATATAAATGCGATAATTGATATTATTGATAATTGTTATCGTTTGTCAATGAATTTCATTCCAATAGCTGACTTATTCTTATTGAGAATTTGGATAAAAAAATACCTCTTGAGTGGAAATCCGAGTTATCGTTGGATTTTTGTTCAGGAGGTACTGGTATTTTATAATGGGTTTTGAATTTATATATTTGGTTTTAAATAATAAATTATGGAATGATAACGATACCATCCATTTCTACCAAAGCGCCTTTAGGCAAGCTTGCAACACCAAGAGCAGCTCGAGCAGGGTAAGGTTGCGCAAAGTATTCGCCCATAATTTGGTTAACAAGCTGGAAATGAGATAAGTCTGTAAGAAAAATATTGAGCTTAGCAATGTCCGCTAGACTGCCACCTGCGGCAGTACATACAGCTTTGAGGTTATCAAATACACGACGAATCTGTGCTTCAATCCCATCAACAAGTTCCATACTATAAGGATCTAAGCCGATTTGGCCAGAAAGGTAGAGCGTGTTGCCAACTAAAATTGCTTGTGAATAAGTTCCAATAGCAGCAGGGGCGTGTTCAGTATGAATGACTTGACGTGACATTAAGCTCTCCTATGTCCTTTTTATCTCGAAACAAAGAGACTTTAACACAAAAGTGTTATCACGGAACTGTTGAATACTGTTTAGTCGCTCTTGATTTAAGTTAGTTTTAAAAATTATACATTTGATATAAAAGTGATAAATCTCTTAACAATAGGCAGTTGTTAGGCTTTGGCGACATCTGCTTGCACAATTGGCATATTGAGACGTTCGATTCGTGGAAAACCAAAATGCATACGTAAATCACGAATGATTTGAGCGATTTGATTTCGATTGCTCACAACAATATTGACATAGGTTTTTTGATCTTGGGATTCGACCATTTCGACACCAGTCTTTGCTTTACGGCACTGGTAAATTAAATCTGATATTTGTTCATCATTCATTGCCATATGAATGCATAGATATGCACTGAAACGTACATCATCGACTTCTTCTGCTTGCCAGTGTAGTGGCATTATATTTTCAGGATGAAGATGTTGTTCATGCAATAAGTTGCGGCAACGTGAGCGATGTACTATTAATCCACGACGAGAAAGATGTCCTTGGATTGGATCACCTAAGACTGGATTACAACAATGTGCATATTTTACATCTACACCATCTGTACCTAAAATCAAACGCTCAGATGTCTCGTGATGATTTGAGTGATAATCTTGTGCAAACAGATGGTTAGCAACGAGTTGAGGTAATAAATCACCTACTGCAATTTGCTCGAATAAAGTATCTTTACTACTTAAATGACGCCATTCAAGGACATTGATCCAGTCATTTGGTGAGAGATCATTAATAGAGCGATTAAATAACTTTAAAGCTCGATTCAATGCTTGTTGGCCGACTAACCGTTGCTCTTCAATATCTTGATCTCGCAGCATATTCTGCAAGGCGCGTCGTGCTTTTTGCGTATTGATAAAGCTCAGCCAGTCAGGATTTGGTGTAGCGAGAACATCTGTAATAATCTCAACCACTTGTCCGCTATGCAATGGCGTTGAAAGAGGGCGAATTTCACCATCAATTTTAGCACCGACAGCGTGGTTGCCTAAAAATAAGCTTGCCGAATATGCGAAATCTACAACGGTTGCACCTTGGGGTAACTCATGAAGTTGACCATGTGGTGTATAAACCCAAATCTTCTCTTGGTGTAAATAATCTAATAGATCGCTAAAGGTGGTTTTTGCACAATCACTATCAATTAGAGTGTTTAAATTCTGCATTGAGGCTTGAATAGCTGATCGACAAGCTTGAGGTGCATTTTCACCAAGTACCACGCCAAAACGAGCTGCTTTTCGCATTAGTTCTGTTTGGATAGTGAGAGAAAGTGTGGTTTTCTCACCTTTTAATTTGATCATTAATGATTGATTGCCACCTGGTAGTGGGCGACGAATATAATCTTTATATTGTAATACTTGAAAATTAGCTTTAAGTGCTTCAACTAAACGGTCACAGTCAGCAATGCTTTGCAGAATAATTTCGAAAGCATGGCTATGGCTGAGTTCGTTTAAATCAATTTCATTTTTCACAAAGTGGCGCAGCAATTCAATATTGTTATTTTTCTTTTTAATGCGGCCTTTAATGTCGTAAGTATCGAGTAAATCTGATAGTTTCTGCTCCCAAACAGCTTGGTACTCACAGCGTTTAGGCTTTGTTTCTAATAATGCTGACTGAACATCATTAAACATATCTAAATCAAGATTTTGATAGCAAAGATGTTCTAAATTATCGGCCATCTCATTCATACCAACGAGACGAGCCATTGGCACAAAAATATCAAATGTTTCTTGGGCGATGCGCGCACGTTTATCTGGGCGCAATGCATCAAGCGTCGTCATATTGTGATAGCGATCTGCTAATTTAATAATAATGACACGCGGATCTTGTAGGGTCGCTTGCAGAATTTTTCGAAATGAAGCTGCTTTGTTATATTCCTTATCACTTGAATGACTAAGTTTAGTTACACCATCAACAAGTTCCGCAACAACAATTCCAAATTTTTCACCGATTTCATCTTTGGTAAATTCAGTATCTTCGATCACATCATGTAATAAAGCTGCCATAAGCGTATCGGCGTCGAGACGCATATGGGCTAATATACAACTGACAGCAATAGGGTGTAATACATAGGGTTCCCCACTCTTACGGGTAATGCCGCTATGTGCCAAATCAGCGAAATCGCAGGCAGCAAGCACTTGTTGAACGTCGCTATCTTGTAGATAGGCATCAACGATAACTTTAAGTTGTTGCTTGGCTTGGCTGACCTCTTCGCCTGGCATAAAAAACACCTTTTATAACATGAATTCAGTAATGGGTAGCTTAGCTTCTAATGAAAAGCATATTGATAAACTTGTCAATTTGTTCGTTATGAAAAATCGTAAATTTTTTCAATGAAGTATATTGTTTTTACCAATATAAGCCCGAATTTTTCAATAAACAAAAAAGCCCAGTGTCTTCACAATGGGCTTCTAAGTAAAGGTTGTTTTACTTAAAAAGTAAAGCCTTCTAAATTTAGAGAGTTTGTAGACAATACCATATCAAGATTTGAAGTTTGGTAGTCTTGATCACGTTGTTTCAAAATATCTTTAGTGACATGACCCACTGCGATTTCACGTAATGCAACCACGGTTGGTTTATCATTATCCCACTCAACAGTTGGTTCCATACCTTGACGTGCTAATTGACGTGCACGTTTACTCGCTACCAGTACTAACTCGAAGCGGTTATCTACATGGTCTAAACAATCTTCAACGGTTACACGTGCCATAAGTTGTCTCGTTTGAACATCACATTTGAAAGACTAAATAGTATAAAAGGCTTTTATCCAAGACTCAAGTTATTCGCGATTGAGGGTAATTAAGTTTTCGATCAGCTGTTGATGACGAGTGCTTTGTTGCAAGGTAACTAGACGGCTTGCAGTGATGATTGCTTCTAGATCATGTACCGCTTTGTTGAAATCATCATTGATGATCACATAATCAAAATTAGAAAAATGACGCATATCTTCCACTGCACAACTAAGGCGATGTTCAATAACATCCACTGAATCTGTGCCACGATTAGATAGACGTTGTCTTAAATCATATTGTGTTGGTGGGAGGATAAAAATTTGTTTTGATTCAGGAAAAAGTCTGCGAACTTGCTCTGCACCTTGCCAATCAATCTCTAATAAAACGTCATGACCTTGTTGAAGCTGTTCTTTTACTTTAGCTTGCGATGTACCGTAGTAATTTCCAAATACTTCTGCGTATTCGATAAAACCACCTTGTTCAACTTGAGCTAAAAATGTTTCTTTGCTGGTAAAATGATAATGAACACCATCGAGTTCACCAGGACGTTGATCGCGTGTTGTATGTGAGACAGAAACGTGTAAATTGCTGACTCGATCGAGTAGGGCTTTAACCAAAGATGTTTTGCCTGTTCCTGAGGCAGCAGAAACGACAAACAATAGACCCGACATGATATTTTTCCTGATATGATAAAATATCTTGGCTATTGTAGTGTAGCGCACCATTAAACGAAATAGTTTGGTGTAAATATTCAGATCATGAGAGAGGATGTTATGGAAATCGTGTTGGCCAATCCAAGAGGTTTTTGTGCTGGTGTTGACCGTGCTATAGCGATCGTCAATCGAGCATTGGAATGTTTTAATCCACCGATTTATGTTCGGCATGAGGTGGTTCATAATAAGTTTGTAGTTGATGACTTACGTCAGCGTGGCGCAGTTTTCGTTGATGAGTTAGATCAAGTACCAGATGACTCTATTGTGATTTTTAGCGCACATGGCGTTTCTAAAGCAGTACAGCAAGAAGCTGAGCGTCGTGGTTTAAAAGTATTTGATGCAACCTGTCCGTTGGTCACTAAAGTTCATATCGAAGTGACTAAATATGCTCGTGAAGGAACTGAAGCTATTCTGATTGGTCATGAGGGACACCCTGAAGTTGAAGGGACAATGGGGCAATATGATAAGTCTCAAGGTGGTCAGATTTATTTGGTTGAAGATGAGCAAGATGTTGATGAGTTAGTGATTAGACACCCTGAAAAGGTGGCTTTTGTTACCCAAACAACGCTTTCAATCGATGATACTGCAAAGGTTATTGATGCGTTAAGAGCTAAGTTCCCCAAGATTCAAGGGCCACGCAAAGATGATATTTGCTATGCCACTCAGAATCGCCAAGATGCCGTGCGTGATTTGGCTGAACAATGTGATGTAGTGCTTGTCGTTGGCTCTCCAAATTCATCTAATTCAAATCGTTTGCGCGAACTTGCTGAGCGTATGGGAAAATCTGCATATTTAGTAGACAATGCTGATCAGCTTGAAAAAGTGTGGTTTCAGCAGGATAGTAAGATTGGTGTGACAGCTGGGGCATCAGCGCCTGAAATACTAATTAAACAAGTGATTCAGCGTTTACAAGATTGGGGGGCAACTCCGCCGAAAGAGTTACAAGGTACAGAAGAAAATATTACTTTTAGTCTCCCAAAAGAGTTACGCATACAGGTGATACAAGCCTAATTTTTAAGGAAAAATGTGAACTTGAAACGGATGGAGTGCACTCCATCCGTTTTTTTATGTTACTTATCTACTTTGTATTGGTTATGTAAGAGATAAGTTTATTATTAATATAAGTAAAAGTTTTTCTTGGGTGTGGAGCGATGGGGAAAAATCGAGGATTCACCTTAATAGAATTGATGGTGACGATTGCTATATTGGCAATAATTGCGACGTTGGCAGCACCTAGTTTTGGAAGTTTTGTTACTGAGCAAAAACTAACTAGTTCAGTACGTGAAATAGTACTTTCGATTGATCTAGCAAAATCACAGGCATCTTTAAGAAAATCATCTGTAGCTCTATGTCTTAATAAAACAAATACAGATGATGATTTTGATGCAAATGAGTGCGCAATTGCTGCAGCCATACCAGGGTATTCTTCACTGAGTGCAGCCGATCAACTTGAAATACAAAAAACAAGAGTAGTCTTAGCTCAATTAGAACCAGACGTAAATGTCAGTTCAACAAGTGCAACGAATGTATTAATTAACGATGTTGGGGGGGCGAACACAACTGAAACCTTCAATCTATGCGCAAGCGGTAAGCAAAGAACTGTTACTGTTACAAGATTAGGCATAACTACTCAAACATCTGGGACATGCTAATGAAAATTAATAAATATCAAAAAGGTGTGGGCCTAATTGAGGTTCTTGTTGCACTTCTATTGTTGGCAGTTGGTGTACTGGGATATAGTATTCTACAACTAAGAGCTGTAGATGCATCTGGTGAGGCTTTGTCTCGATCGCAGGGGATGTTGATTTTACGTAGTTTAGCCGAGAATATGAGAGCTAATTCTGAAGCTCAAGATAATTATCCAGCAGCCGTTAGGTCGTATACAAACATAACGACAGTTCCTAATCCACCTAGCCCAAGTTGCTTTAATCCGGCAATCGCATGCACTCCAATACAAATGGCAAATTATGATGCCTTTATGGCGGCAAGGTCTGCATTCGAAATTGGTATGAATATAACAATGGATGATTGTCCAGGGGTTAGCGTGTCACCTATTAAAAGACAGTGCTTATTTATTTCATGGGGAAGTACATCTTTAAGTGCTACTAATACCGCAGCAAATGTTAGTCAGTGTATGTCAAATACGGGTGTTTATATAAATGGCTCCAACTGTTTAATGATGGAGGCATATTAAATGAAAGCATATTCATATAAATCCAAAAAAAACTTATTTCAACAAGGCTTTACACTTGTTGAGTTGATGGTGGCTTTAGCTTTAGGGCTTCTCATCTCTGCTGCTGCTGTACAGCTTTTCCTTGGAGGGGTTTTAACCTCTAGAATGCAAGAAGCAAATGCTGAGTTACAAAATAGTGGAGTTTTTGGGCTAGACTATGTCGCACGTGATATTCGTTTGTCGAATTATATTAATACTGATTTCCCAAATTTAAATGAACAGACTCCTTGGGGAGGTGTTGTTCTAACTGCAAGAACAGCAACTCTTACTGATGCAAATATACCTATTCCAGTCTCTGCACCATTTATTTCAACAGGGTTATTAAGCCACAGTGTTGGTACAGGAGAGTCTGTAAGCTCTACACAAAATGAATGGCAAGGTTTATCAAATGTTAATCTGCCAAGTGATCAACTCACCATACAATTTGTTGCTCCCAATGCGATGGTAAATTGTGAAGGTGAAAATGTTCAACAAGGTGATTATGTAATCCAACGTTACTTCATAAGACGCGCAAATGCAGTTCAAACGAGTGGTACTGATTATGGATTAGCTTGTGATGCAAATACACCTACACCAACTGGGACTCCACCTGTAGCAGAACCAAACTCAATAACCGGATTTGGTGGAGCTGGTGAACTTATTATGCCAAGGGTGGATCATTTTTCAGTGCTGCTAGGAACCAAAAATGAGGCTGGAAACTTAGCTTATTACACAATTAATCAATATAGAAATGTTGCAGCATCTGCACGTACAGCAGCTACACCAGTAGAACCTCCTAGGATTGTTTCTGTTAAGTTAGCTGTTTTAGTGCGCTCGACAGATAATACTCGTAATAATGATATAGACTTAAGTAGAAATTTTAATGTTTTAAATCAGAGTGTTATCTTGAATGATACTAACACTAGATTTGCTCGCCGAGTGTATAGCACAACTGTGACTTTTAGAAATGGTTTGGGGGAAAAATAATGAGAAACCAACCTCAATTTCAGCATCATCAGCGAGGAGCAACTTTAATCGTGGTTTTGATTATGTTGCTTGTAATTACAATTGTTGGAGTAATAGCGATACGTGTTGCTGTTACATCCTTGAATATTGCGACGAATAGTCAAATTGGGCAACTTTTATTACAGACGAGTGATACTCCTACAAACATTTTCTTAAACAAAAGTGAGTTTAAAAATTTGACATCTGTTATGGGGGCTGTAGGAAAGGCTATTAGTGATCAAAAAGACCCTACAAGTAGAGGGCGAGAATATATTTTTTGCTATAAGCCGACTGTTTCATTACAAATGGGAAGTATTCTGGATGTCACAGTTCTTATTCCACCCGCATCTACTGCTCCAGATGACAGCCGTCCGACAGTTGATACAACTGAGAGCAACCGTAGTGGCTTTTGTAATTTAGAAGAAGATTTTGGTAGTGCTAGAGAGGCTGTAGTAACTCAGGTATCTGTAAAATATATTAATAGTGCAGATCCTAATGCTGCTCCAGGTTCTGACTTAGAAAGAGGGACTGATGCAAGTAAAGATTCCAATATTCAGCAAGGTAAAGTCTTAGGACGTGTAAGAATAACGGCTACGGCTATTTTGCCAAACTATTCAAGTGCAAGTTTGGCGGATGTACAGCGTGATTGTATTGGCAATGCTAGTTCTGTTGGTTATATCAATGACAACTCGGATGATGGGCTTCGAACAAAAAGAACTATGGCTGATTGCTTAAATGACTATGGCATACCTGTAAATACACAAATTCAAGAAATAGATCTGAAAACGAGATATGTGCAGGTAAATGCACCAACGTAAATGGGGAGAGTTAGGATGAAAAAGCAAAGTATGAATTTAAGTCCCAAAAAAAATACTCACCATGTTAAGTATGGTGTGTCATTCACTTGGGCATTTACTGGAACACTGTTGATAGCATCGTCGATTGTTCAAGCTAGTGATATGCAAATATATGCAGTTCCAACGGCTGGTAAAAAGACGATTGTAATGATGTTGGACACATCAGGGTCGATGGGTTATACGCTGAGTTCAGGTTATAGTTTATATGATGATTATGGGCTAACTAGCAATAGCTGTAGCGTAACATACTCGGCAAGTGCAACTACGCCATCATACAACAGATATTATTGTAGTGTTTCGGCAAATACAACAAATACGAAAGTAAAAGATCCTGCGTCAGGCTGTGAAGTACAGTCAAATGGTAGCTATCGTTGTTATGATCGTCTTAGTCGTTTGAAAGATGGTATGTTTGCATTCCTAGATAGTAATAATCCAACCCTAGATCCAGTTCGTGTTGGTTTAGGGCATTTCTCTGGCTACAATACTGGAACTACGAGTGGTGATGGCTCTACAGGCGAGATACTAGTTGCAGCTAAAGCTTTAGGTGCTGTTGGGTCAGCCCAACGAACTTCGTTAAAAAATGCGGTAGCTGGATTAGTCGCAAGTAGTGGTACTCCTTCTGCCCATGCATATGCTGAAGCCGCTGCTTATCTCATGGGATCAAGTACATATTCTGAAGATAGATATGATATTAGGAAAGATAGTTTCATAAAACGCGTTAGACGTTCTAATGGTCGGGAGGATTATCGTTATTGTACTCAATATCGTGATAATGATATTGATTACAATAATCTTTGGCAAGATTGTCGCAGTAGTAGTTATTGGTCAAGTTGGTCTACGTCTACACCTAGCAATTTTTCTGATGGAATTCAATATGGTACTAATAGTGATTCTACATATAATTATTTTTACTACTATGTGATTGATACTAAAATTTTCCCTGATACAAATAGCGGTATACCAAAATCAAAGAATAGGGATACAACCTCTAATCCTGATATTGTAGTTAATCGATCTGCAGCTGATGCAGATGCTTTGTATCAATCTCCATTACCTTCTGCTTCTGCTAGAGTATCTTGTGATGGACAAGGTATTTATTTCTTATCTGATGGTGCTGCGAATAGCTCTGGAACTACTGACGCTACTAAAGTCATGTCCAAAGCATTAGGTAATAAAGGTACTGGTTTTAGTTGTTCTGGTGGGTTAAGTAACACTGGTAGTGATTCTGCTTGGGATTGCATGGGCGAGTTTGCTAAAAAATTATATAATGGCGGACAGATTCAATCAGATGTTAGTCAAAGTACTAACCCTGTAAATGTGCCGATTCAAACAGCATTTGTTGGTTTTGGCTCAATAATGAATAATTTAACAGCAGCCTCAGGTGCTGGGGATGCACGTAATGCTTGTAGAATAAGCTCAAGGACACAAGCAGATCGTAGTGGTGATGATAAATGTTCTCCAAACCAACCTGATTATGCTGTTAATTCCCCTGGATATGGTAATGGTGGTTTTTTCCCTACACAAAGCTCATCAGGTGTGACAGATAGTGTAATATCTTTTATCAACAATTTAGGAGCGACTCCTTTAGAGCCACTTACTACAGGAGCGATTTCTGTTCCAGCTGATGCATTGAGCCCTTCTGGCTTACAGCCATATGGTTATTTACGAGCTTTAGAGCCAGACCCACAAAGTAATAAATTAATATGGGCTGGTAATTTAAAGCGTTACAAAGTAATTTTGTCTGGTGCTAATGCTGGTGCTTTTGGTGCCGCTGATGGCACAACTCTCGTATTTAATAAAGACGGATCATTTAGAACGAATACTAAAGATTTATGGAATAGTATTTCTGTTTATAATAATAAAAGCTACGCTGATGGTGGAATTATTGGGTTGGGTGGAGCATATTCACGTGTACCAATGCCAATTACAGGGCAAACTGAAAATCTATTGGTTACCCCAAAGAAATATGAGTTTTTAGCCCAACCGAATGCTTTACGAACACTATTTACAGACATTGCCTCAACAGGAGGAGCAACTTTAGCAGCCGCTACTAATGGAGCAAGTTTGTTACGTATTCCAGCGGGTCCAATCCCACAAACTGGTGTGTCTGCATATGTGCTTAATCAGTTTAATACTCAAGATACGTTAAAAGACATTCCTATTTTTAGTAAACAGAAATTACTTAACTATTTAGGATTTAGTGTCCCACTAGATTCAACAGCTACATCTTTACCAACACCATTAACGCTTTCATCTACTCCTCATTTAGCTATGGGCGGTAGTATTCATTCTTTTCCTGTACAACTTACTTACTCAGGTACTTTAGATTCCATGGGGAATTTAACTAGTACACGTAGCCAATCAATTCTATATGGAACAATGGATGGCGGATTACATCTTGTAGATAGTCAAACAGGTGTAGAGCAAATGGTATTTGTACCATCTGAGCTCCTGCGAAATACGACTGCTTCTAAAGCCTTAGTGAAAGGGGAAGGCGGTCCAGTAGCACCTATGGCTGGGCTAGATGGTGCTTGGGTTGCAGACTCTTTATATACCGCTAAAAAAGCAAGTTCGCCAAGTGATGAAAATGTAGTTAAAGCCCGTCAAATGAATGTTTATGGCGGATTAAGAATGGGGGGGGAAAGCTATTATGCTCTAGATGTGTTAGACCCAACGTCACCGAAATTTTTATTCAGAGTTGGTAGAGATCAAAGCGATTTCAGTCGCATGGGACAATCTTGGTCAAAGCCTGTACTTGCTAATGTTCGTATTGATAATCAAATCAAGCGGGTTATGATCGTTGGGGGAGGTTATGATCAATGTTATGAAAATCCTAAATTTAGTCTAGGTTCAAATGTTTCGACTACAGAGTTTCCTGATACGTCTTGTAATAATAAAACGGCAGCACAAGGAAACGCTGTTTATATGATTGATGCAAAAAATGGTGCTCTTCTATGGTGGACAAGTAATACTGGAGCAAATACAAATAATGCGAATATGAAGCACAGTATTGTTAGTCGAATTAGTGCTATAGATCGAGATGGAGATGGTCTTATTGATCATCTATATTTTGGTGATTTAGGTGGTCAAGTTTTCCGAGCAGATCTAAATAATACAGCTGGAACAACAAAAGCAAATTTTGGTAAACGTGTTGTGCGATTGGCAAATCTTGCAACAGATGCTAGTGGGAATGCTCTTTCTGGTGGGAAAAACCCTCGTTTCTATGAGGCTCCTACTGTCACGATACATGATCAGGGTTCAACAACATTCATGTTAATCGGTTTAGCTTCTGGAAACCGTAGCACCCCTTTGGATGTATTCCCTTTACAAGGGCGAGAAGGAATGTTGCCATACAACTCATTAAATGATCGTTTGGTCAATAATGTATATGGTGTAATTGATCGTGACTTTATTAAAAGAGATTTAATTACTGGGACACCAACTATTTCCACTCAAGATATCAATTTAGCTGCGATGCAAAAAAATCCACAGTTGTTGACAGGCAATATTCCTAACGTATTCATTGGTACTTCACCAGCCAAAAATGGTTGGTATCGTTCTCTTTCAAGTAATAGTAAAGGGCAGGAGAGAGCAGATAATACTTTCCGTGTACCTGGAGGTATGAAAGCATTTGAAGAGCCAATCGCCGTGACTGGAAACTTTATTGTTCCTGTTTATGATCCACAGGGAACAGGTATTGAACCGAAAAATCCATGTTTACCTAGGGTCGTTGGTGAAACAGACCGTCAGCGTTACTGCTTACCTTTCGGAGTTTGTATAAACTCTAATGGAACAGTCAATTCTTCAGACGAAGAAGGCACTGGTTTTAAAACAAAAACAGAAAATTGCCCTGCAAATGTAGTTGAGTGTAATGATAATACACTAGGGGCTGGTATTGTCGGGATAACACCTGTCCCACGAGAAGAAAGTGCAGCTGATTCATGTCCAGATATTACGATTGCAGGCAATGAAAAAGGCTCTGGCTTGTGGAAATGTGTTCCTACCATTAACCCAACAAAATGGTACGAACGATGGAAAAAATAATAGAAATTATGCGGACGACCTCACCAGTTTTAAAACGCTGTGTGGGGAGAGGCGTTAAAGGATTTACATTAATTGAGTTAATGTTTGTTTTAGTAATTATTGCAATTCTTACAGCAATTGCTATACCTAGCTACAAAGAATATGTAA
>LULL01000532.1_pt1 | contig 23018 bp, 17 predicted proteins | sample 728161 | NCBI WGS metagenome assembly LULL01 (sample SAMN03860290, study PRJNA289734) | marine metagenome | biome: seawater column; feature: ocean; material: water; isolation source: Red Sea water column Station 149 - depth 500m | place: Saudi Arabia: Red Sea | collected 2011-10-15 | depth 500 m
TTGAAGAATTGAGGAATTCCTAGCTCATCAAATCTTATTCGGGTGTCGAAAAAATGTCAGCAATAGACATGCAACACCTTCGAACCACAGGAACACCGGCAGGTCGGGCGCCATGTGGAGGATCGGCTTGAGGGGCTTGCCGACGCCGAGGCCGTCGGGACCGTCGTGGGGCAGGCGCAGAACCTCGCCGTCGAGCGCCACGGGCGCCTCCCGCCGGAACACCTGGCGCACCACGTCGACGTACTCGCGCAGCGTCTGGTGTGGCCGGCGCCACGGCTGCCCGTACCAGCCCTCGACCACCTGGGGACCGGAGAGCCCGAGCCCGCAGACCACCCGTCCGGGCGCCATCGCCTCGAGGGTGCCGAACTGCATGGCTGCCGTCGTGGGAGGACGGGCGGCGACCTGCGCCACGGCTGTGCCCAGGCGCAGGTGACTGGTGTGGGCGGCGAGGAACGCAAGGGGGGTGACGGCGTCGGCGCCGTAGATCTCGGCGGTCCACACCGAGTCGTAGCCGAGCCGCTCGGCCAACAGGACCCGGTCCAGTGGCAGGTCGAAGCGGGCTGACGACCAGACGTCGAGGCCGAGACCGAGTTTCATGGGAAGCGCCTCAGGCGTTGACGTCGACCACGACGCGCCCCCGGACCCGCCCCGCCAGGATCTCCTCCGAGACGCCGATCACGTCGTCGAGGCCGACGATGTGGGTCATCGACGCCAGCAGGCCCTGGTCCAGGTCGGCGGCCAGGCGCTCCCAGGCCACGAGGCGCCGGGGCCGGGGCACGGTCACCGAGTGAACACCCCGAAGCGTCACGCCCCGCAGGATGAACGGCGCCACCGTGGTCGGCAGGTCCATGCCCTGCGCCAACCCACAGGCGGCCACGCAGCCCTCGGGCTCGATGGCGGCCAGCACGTTGGCCAGGGTGTGGCTGCCGACGGCGTCGACGGCGCCCGCCCAGCGGCTGCGTTGGAGCGGCCGGGTCGACGACTCCGACAACTCGTTGCGGTCGACGATGGTCGACGCACCGAGGCCGGTCAGGTAGTCGGCCTCCTCGGGGCGACCCGTCGAGGCGTGGACCTCGTAGCCGCGGGCAGCCAGCAGGGCGATTGCGGTGCTGCCCACGCCGCCGGCGGCGCCGGTGACGAGCACGGGTCCGCCGTCGGGCCGTACGTCGTGCTCCTCGAGGGCGAGTACGCAGAGGATCGCCGTGTAGCCGGCCGTGCCGATGGCCATGGACTGTTCGGAGGTGAAGGCGTCGGGCAGCGGAACGGTCCAGTCGCCGTTCACCCGGGCCCGCTGGGCGAAGCCGCCCCAGGTGTCCTCGCCGATGCCCCAGCCGTTGACGACGACGGCGTCACCCACCGCCACATCCGGATGCTCGGATTCGACCACGGTGCCGGCCAGGTCGATGCCCGGGACCATCGGCCACGAGCGCACGATCGGCGACGAGTTCGTGACCGCCAGGCCGTCCTTGAAGTTGACCGTCGAGTGGGTCACATCGACGAGTACGTCGCCGGCGGGGAGGGCGTCGTCGGCGACCTCGGTGACGCCGGCCCGGAAGCCGTCGTCGTCCTTGTCGACCAGCAGGGCACGGAACACGGGATCTCCTCGGGGATGGGGGGCGGTGCGCCGGACTACCGGCCGAACATGGCCAGCCACTGCTCCTCGGAGCGCGGCATGAACACGAAGTTGGTGGACCGGGTGTGGCCCATGGTCGCCGACGGCTGCGGCGAGTACAGGTGCCCGGGATAGAGCACCGCCTCGTCGGGCACCCGGGCCAGCCGCTGGGTGAGGCTCTGGTAGAGCGCCGCCGGATCGCCGCCCGGCAGGTCGGTGCGGCCACACCCCTCGAGGAACAGCGTGTCCCCGGCAACCAGGCGGTCGTCGACGAGGAAGCACTGGCTGCCGGGCGTGTGGCCGGGGGTGTGGATCAGCTCGATGTCGACCTCCCCCACCCGCACCCGGTCGCCGCTGGCGTGCTCGACCACGTCGCCCTCGCCGAGGCCGGTGACCTTGCGGATGAACTCGGCCTCCTCCCGCTGTGCGTGGACCGGCACCGAGACCTCCTCGAGCAGCTCCTTGGCGCCCGCGATGTCAAAGCCCATCATCGAACCGCCCACGTGGTCGGGGTGGTAGTGGGTGGCCAGCACCCCGGCGCAGCGCATGCCGTCCGCTTCGAGGATCCCCAACAGGCCCGCCACGTCGTAGGCCGGGTCGACGACCACCGACTCGCCGGTCTGCCGGTCGCCGATCAGGTACACGAAGTTGACCATCTGCTGCGCCAGCTGGTTGCGGTGCCCGAAGTCCCGGCCGGACAGGAGCTGGCGGAAGTAGAGGCGGTCGTCGCCGGGCACGGCGCCCGGGGTGCCGCCGTCGGAACCGGAACCGTCGTTCATGGCCGCATCGTAGGGAGCAGGTCAGGCCGGCTCGCCGTCGGGCGGTGGCACAAGGGGCTCGACCCCCCGCTGTCGCCACGCCTCCTCGGCCAGGGACACGACCTCCCGCAACGGCAGGCCCAGGAGGCGGGCGGCCCGGGCGGCGTCGTCGTGCTCGGGCTTGGCGCGCCCCGCGGTGACCTTCATGGCGATCCGCTCGCCGAGGACCTCGACCTCGTCCAACGAACGGGCGGCCGGCCAGCGCTCGATGGTGTGGCCGCGCACGCCCAGCGACCCGGTCTCGGCGGTGAGGACGGCGGCGACCTCGCCCATCCGGGCCGGATCGCACAGGGCGCTCACCACGTGGGCGGGGCGGCCCTTCTTCATCACGATCGGGGTGACCCAGGCGTCGTGGGCGCCGGCCTCGAGGCACCGCGCCACGGCGTGGGCGAGCGTCTCGCCGGTGGCGTCGTCGACGTTGACCTCCAGCACGGCGACCGGTTGTCCGGGCTGGTCGGCCACGGCGGCCTCGCCGACCACCACCTGGGTGGCGTTGGGTTGCCCGTCGAGGTCGCGATCGCCGGCACCGAAGCCGCTGGCGGCGATCGCCATGGCCGGCATCGCCCCCCACCCGCAGGCCGTGGCCGCCAGCAGGGCGGCACCCGTGGGGGTGGTCAACTCGAACGGGAGGTCGGTGCCGTGCGTCGGGGCGCCGGCCAGGAGGCCGACGGTGGCGGGGGCCGGCACGGGGATGAGGCCGTGGGCGGAGCGCACCATGCCGGTCCCGGTGGCGACGCTGCTGGCGTGGACCTCGTCGATGCCGAGCACCTCGAGGGCGGCGCAGGTGCCGACCACGTCGACGATGCTGTCGAGCGCCCCGACCTCGTGGAAGTGCACCTGGGAGGGCGGGCGGTTGTGCAGCCGGCCCTCCACCTCGGCGAGGGCGTGGAAGGTGGCGAGGGACCGCCGGGCCACCCGCTCGGGCAGCCCGGCCTCCTCGATCATGGCCGTGATGTTCCCGGCGGTGCGGTGGACCGTGGTGTCCTCGGCATGGACACGGGCCTTGGTGGCGGCGATTCCGCATCGCAGCACCGGCTCGAACTCGAGCTTCCAGCCGCCCACCGGCAGCCGCTCGACCAGTTCGACCACCTGGTCGCCGTCGGCGCCGGCGTCGACCGCCCGAGGCACACGAGGCGAGCATCCCCAGCAGGGCGGTGACGCCCTCGAGGGAGGCGCCGTAGCCGACGCTGGTGGGCACGGCGACCAGCGGTGCCCCGGTCAGGCCGCCGACCACGCTGGTGAGAGCCCCCTCCATGCCGGCGACCACGACCACGGCGTCGGCCGCCTGGAGCACTTCGACCTCGGCGAGGAGGCGGTGGATGCCCGCCACGCCGACGTCGGTGATGCGCACGGGGTCGAGGCCGTGCGCCCACAGCACGGTGGCGCACTCGTCGGCGACCGGCAGGTCGGCGGTCCCGGCGGTGACCACGGCGACCTGTTCGCCGCGTTCTGCGGCCCGCCGCCAGACGGCGGTCGCCCCCCGAACGGTGGCGGTGGCGTCGACCGCCAAGGCCGCCTCGAGCTGCGCCTTGTCGGCCCGGGTCAATACCACCGGGCCGATTCCGCCAGCCAGCAGCTCCTCCACGACCAGTGCCGCGTCCTCCGGGGTCTTGCCCGGCCCGTACACCGCCTCGGGGAGGCCCTGGCGGAGCGCCCGGTGGTGGTCGACCCGTGCGTTGCCGAGGTCGGTGAACGGCAGCGCCGCCAGGCGACGCACCGCCTCGTCCGGTTCGACCTCGCCGGCGGCGACGGCGTTCAGCAAACCCCGAAGGGCCTCGGCGTCCATGTCACTATCCTCTCCCGTCGTGGCCGATGACGCACCCCCAAACCCCAAGACCGTCGCCTATCTGGGTCCGGCGGGAACCTTCACCGAGCAGGCCCTGTTCACCCAGCCCGACCTCGTGGCGCTCGACCACGTGCTGGCGACCTCCATCCCCGACGTGCTGCGGCGGGTCACCGAGGGCGAGGTTTGCCAGGGGTTCGCCGCCATCGAGAACTCCATCGAGGGCAGCGTCAACGTCACCCAGGACACGCTGGCCTTCGAGGCCGACCTGCTGATCCAACGCGAGGTCGTCATCTCGGTCCAGCTGAACCTGCTGGCCCGGCCGGGCACGACCCTGGCCGACGTTGAACGGGTCGTGTCGTTCCCGCACGCCATCGCCCAGTGCCGTGGCTGGCTGGCCGAGCACCTGCCCGCCGCCGCCATCGACGCCTCCAACTCGACCGCCGACGCGGCCCGCCGGGTCGCCGACGGCGAGGGCTCCACCACCGCCGCCATCGCCCCGGCCCGGGCCGCCGAGGTCTACAGCCTCGACGTCCTGGCCGAGGACGTCGAGGACCATCCCGAGAACGAGACCCGGTTCGTGCTGGTCGCCGACGACGGCATCCCGGCCCCGACCGGCCACGACAAGACCTCGCTGGTCGTGTTCCAGCGGGCCGACCGGCCCGGCAGCCTCCTCGGGATCCTCCAGGAGTTCGCCGCCCGTTCGATCAACCTGACCCGCCTGGAGTCCCGCCCGACCAAGCAGGGCCTCGGTGACTACTGCTTCCTGATGGACCTCGAGGGGCACGTGGCCGACGACGTGGTGGCCGACTGCCTTCGCAACCTGCACATGAAGCACGGCCGCGTGAAGTTCCTCGGCTCGTATCCGGCGGCGGACAGCAACGGCGACGAGGTGCGCAGCGAGGCCTCGGCGGCCATGCAGGCCGCCGACGTCTGGCTCGGCGACCTGCGGGGCCGGATCGCCGACTGACCCTCGGGCGGTTCGCCGCCACGCGGGCCGAATTGGCGGAGGGAGGGGGATTCGAACCCCCGGAGCCCGTGGGCTCAACGGCTTTCAAGGCCGTCGCAATCGTCCGCTCTGCCATCCCTCCGCCGCCGAGCGTAGGCGGGTGGCAGGGGTCCGCGGCTTCGGGCCCTCCGGTAGCCTCGTCCGTTCGAGGAGAGGTGGCCGAGTCAGGTCGAAGGCGCTCCCCTGCTAAGGGAGTATGGGCCCAAAAGCTCATCGTGGGTTCGAATCCCACCCTCTCCGCCATTTCCGACCGCCGTGCCACGCGCCACGGTGGGCGGCAACGGGCCGCTCGTAGACTCGGGCGCCTGCGCTCGTAGCTCAATTGGATAGAGCATCTGATTACGGATCAGAAGGTTGGGGGTTCGAGTCCCTCCGAGCGCGCCAGGCCTCTGTGCAGGTCAGGGACGGGGCTGGGGCGGCGGCGGGAGTGCGGCCTGGAGTTCCTCTACGGTGACGCCGAGGGTCGCTGCGGCGACCTCGAGGTCGGGCGGCGGTGGTCCCAGTGCGGCGAGCAGTTCGTCGAGGGTGACACCCAGGACTTGGGCCGCCTCGGTGAAGTCCGGTGGAGCACCGTCCGGTCCGCCGGCGCCCGCACCGTTGGCGGGTGGGCCAGCCCCCATGCCGCCGCGACCACGACCACCGGGCAGGGAGGCATTCGGGTTGTCGGGACTGGTGAGCGAACCGACAGCCGTCACCCCGGTCAGGCAACCCGGGAGATTCGGTGACTCGTAACTGAGGTGGTAGTGGTAGGTCGCCCCGAACTCCGGGGTGTCCCCCAGGTGGCCGGAACATGCGTCGAGGTCTGGCGGAACCGCCCCCTCCTCCTCGGGGCCGTAGATGGGGTATCCGTCGTACGCGAACCCGAGGATGGCCTCGAGGGCCTGCTCGATGTCGCAGGAAGCGTCGGCTCCGGCCTCGTCCAGGTTCGTCTGGATCGACTCTGAGCCAAAGTGCCAGTGGTAGTAGCCGGACGGGTCGATGTGGCCGCCGCAGGCGTCGAGGGCCGGAAGTCCACCACGGCCAGCAACCCCCGGTGCTTCACCGAAGATCGTCACACCGTCGAGGGCAAGGCCAACCCGGGAGACGGTCGACAGGGCGGTCGGTTCGTCCAGTCGTTCGGGCACGGCGGGCATCAGCACCCGAAGGTGGAAGGACCCGTCGGCACTGGCCTCCAGGCAGGAGTTGGCCGTGCCGACCGGGGCCATCGGGCCGGCGCCCGGGTCGGTGATCGAGACGTTGCCGTCGGCATCGACGAAGTCGAATCCCTGGGCGCCCACCATCGCCCAGAACTCGGCGTCGAGTGCATAGAGGCCCGGCTCGTCGCCATCCCACACCCAGATACCGGCCTCGTCACCGACGAACTCCGGGCAGTACGGCCCGTCGGTGTCGACGGTGGAGGGCAGGCTCGAGACCTCGACCTGGTAGCAGTTCGATTCACTGCCGTTCTCGAGCATGCAGGCGACGAGTTCAACCTCTGCCGTGAGCGCTTCGCCGGTGAACAGCGCCGACAGGGCATCGGCTGAAGCGGAATCCGGCCCTTCCGGTCCCGTTGCAGTCGTGGTGGAAGCCGCAGCCGTGGTGGAAGCCGCAGTCGTGGTGGAAGCCGCAGTCGTGGTGGAAGCCGCAGTCGTGGTGGGCCGCAGTCGTTTCCGGGCTGCCACCGCACGCGGAGAGCAGCAGAGGCACAACCAGGGCAGCAGTTCGCTTTGCGGCCAATTCGTTTCCTCCACGGGTGGGGCTGCGACGTCGAGTAGGGCAGGGTCAGTTGACGGTCGGACCCGATCCCTGGCGGCGCGCGGTCCTAGGTCACGACGGCGCTGAGGGCCGCCGACGCTTCACCGGTTCCCACCGCGTTGGCGACGCGTACCCGCATGCCGTACTCCTGGCCGCTCACGAGGCCAGTGATCGTCGCCGAGGTCGTACCGGCACCAGCCTCGAAGGACCGCCACGTCGTACCGCCGTCGCCGGTGAGCTCCACGTGGACGATCGTGATCGCCGACCCGCCGTTCGACGGCGTCTGCCACGACAGGGTCAGGCGGCCCTCGCCAGCCATGATCGACAGGCTGGCCGGCGCATCCGGGACGGTCGCCGGCACGACCTCGACCTCGACCCACTCGCTGGTGCCGAGCGCAGTCACCACCGCGACCCGCAACCGGTAGGCGGTGCCGTTGGCGAGACCGGTCACGGTGGCTCCCGTGGCGGCATCGACCCCGTCCTCGAACCGCGTCCAGGTGTCACCGGCGTCCGACGAGTGCTCGACCAGGTGGTCGGTGACCGGCGAACCGCCGTCCGCCGCCGTCGCGGTCCATGCCAGCGTCGCCTCGGCGTTGCCCGAAGTGGCGACCAGGTCGGTGACCGTCGACGGGCGACCCGGCACGCCGCTGGTGGTCGTCGACCACGGACTGGTCCCGACCGCCGTCACCGTCGCCACCCGGAAGGTGGCCGTGGTGCCGTTGGCGAGGCCGGTGACCGTCGCCCCCGTCGTGGCGGCGACACCGTCGTCGACCCGGACCCACGTGACGCCGCCGTCGGTCGAGAGGTCGACGGCGTAGTCGGTGATGGCCGAACCTCCATCGGCCGCCGGAGCCGTCCAGGCCAGCGACGCCTGGCCGTCGCCGACCGACGCGACGGCCACATCGGTCGGGGCGTTCGGCGTGCCGATCAGCACGTACACCGGCTCGGACGGCGTGCCGGTGCCGAGGTCGTTTACGGCCGCCACCCGGTAGCCCATGGTCCGGCCGTTGTCGAAGCCGTGCAGCGTCACGGTGGTGTCCGTCGAGACGCCGTCGTCCAGCACGACCCAGGTGCCGCCGTCGTCGCCGGAGTACTCGATGACGTAGTCGGTGATCGAATGGCCGTCGGCGGCGAACGGCGCCGTCCAGGTCAGGGTTGCGCTGCCGAAGCCACCGACACCGGTCGGGACGGCGGGCTGCTCGGGCGGGCCGACCGGCGTCACGCTCACCACGGTCGACCCGGAGGTGACCCCGTAGGCATTGGTGGCCGAGACCCGGAACGTGTAGGTGCGGCCATTGACCAGGCCCGTCACGGTGTGGGCCAGGTCGGTCAGGCCCGCGACCTCGCGCCACGGCGTTCCGACGAGGTCCTCGATCCAGTCGGCGTGGCCGCTGACCCGCGTCGCCACGTTGGGGAACAGCGTGTCGGCGCAGTTGCCGGTCAGGCCGTAGGACACGACCCCGACGAGCCGCGTCGTGCCCAGCTCCGCCACCACCGGGCCGCCGCTGTCGCCCAGGCAGGCGCCCACACCGGCCTCGCCGCCGACGCACAGCTCGTGGGCGGACTGGAACTCCTGCCAGTTGCCGCACACGTCCTCGCCCGGACCCGCCAGCACGCTCCCCGCCGAGCTCCGGAGCTCCGCGCCGAAGACCTCGCCGGCGGCATCGGTGGATCCCCAACCGGCCACCGAGATGGGCGTCCCCGACACGGGCGCAGTAGCGGCCGACTGCCACGGGATCGGGTCGGCGTCGGCGGCCGTCACCGGCGCAGCCAGGTACAGCAGGGCGAGGTCGTGGAGGACCAGTTCGCTGTCGTAGTCAGGATGGATGTGGATGGAGGCGACGGCGAGGCGGTCCGCGGCGGTGACGGCATCCAGGTTAGTGATGCCGACGGCGACGTCGATCTCGGCGGCGGCCTTGTCGTCGACGCAGTGGGCGGCGGTCACGACCCAGCGGGGGGTCACGAGCGTCCCACCGCAGTACTGGGCGTTGAAGCCGCTGGAGACGCTCGCAGCGAGAACGGCGACCGTGTGCGGATGGTCGGCGATCGACACCGTGTCGCCACCGATGATCATCGGCAGGCGGTGAAGGGGTGGGGCCACCTGGACGCTTCGCTGGTCGTTGGACCGCTCCCGCCGCTCGGCACGGGTGGGGTCGGGCCGGGACTGGGTCGAGGCCGAGGGTTCGGAGCCGGCGAGGTCCTCGTCGTACCAGGTGACCCGGTAGGTGACGCCGTCGCTCCCCGAAGCCGGTGCCACCCACGACAGCTGGGCCTGGCGGTCGCCTGCCGATGCGGCCAGGGATCCGACGGCGTCGGGCGTGGACGCCGAGAGGGGGGCCATGGCGACGGCCTCCGACCACGGGCCCGCGCCGGCGGCGTTCCGTGCCCGGACGACCACGTGGTAGGTGGTGCCGTTGACGAGTTCGGTGAAGGCGTGGGTCGTGGCCCCGGCCGCCGCCTCGACCTTCGTCCAGTTCTGGATCAGGTCATCGGCGGTCGCCACCTTGATCCACACATCGAAGCCGGTCAGTGGCGAACCGCCGTCCGCCGGCGCCACCCAGGCGACGTCGAGGCGATCGTCGCCACGGGTCACCCCGGGCACGCCGACCCGCCGCGGCGGCAGGCTGGCACCCTCGGCCATCACCCATTCGCCGGTGGCCGCCACCTCCAGGAATCGCGTTCCGTCGGACAGGTCCGCCTGCCCGCTCCAGGCACCGATCTGGTTGATGGGGAGGGCGTTCGGCCGGCCGTCCGGTCCGAACTCCCAGACGATGAAGTTGGCGCCGCCGTCGTGGCGGGCGGTGACGAGGCCGGCGTCGGCTGAAACGGCCGTCGGCAACAACAACACGTCGTCCTGCATGCCGCCGGCGTTGCGTCCGGTTCCGAAGGGCGTCGCCGCCGTCACCGGGAGGAACGTCGCCGTCCAGTCCCCGTCGGCCGTCACGGCGAGGATGGCGATCGACTCCGGCCCCTCGGCAACGACCCGTCCATGGAAGGTCCCGTCGCGGGCGACGAGCACCTCGAGTTCGTTGCCGGCCACGTCGAGCCCCGCAACCCGGAAGGGCCCGGTGCCGGCGTGCGTGAGGGCGACGACCTGGTAGTCGGCGGGGAGTCCGGTCGTCAGTGTGACGGTCTGGGTGCCGGTACCGCTGACGGCCACCGGGGCGACCTCGGTCGCCACGGGGAGGTCGGGCCGCACGACCTCGATGCCCCGGCTGCCGGCGTCGAGGCCGGCGAAGAAGGTCAGCAAGGCGGCACCGAAGACCTGGGCCTGCTCCCGGCTGATGCAGTAGTGGTCGGCGACCCAGTCCAGCATGGCCAGCTCCTCGCCGGCCCAGACGGACTCGTAGCGACGGCTGCCGTAGGGGTCGATCAGGGCGCCGTAGCCGAGATCGCACTCGGCGTCGGTGCGATCCGTGAGGTTCAGGATGAAGTTGATGACGGCGACCCCGGTGCGCTGCAGTTCGGCAGGCCCGGCGAGGTCGAGGTGGTCGGCGGCCCACAGCAGGTCGGGCACGTCGTCGTCGTCGTAGCCACTGCCGACCGCACCCGCGGAGGCCGGCGACGCCGCCAAGCCCACGAACACCGCCAGGAACAGCCCGACGCCGGCGACCAGCGCGCCCAACTGCCTCGTCCTCGTCACGACAAACCGTCCCGCACCCCGGACGCACCCTGCGCCCTCGGGCCGCTCCAGCGTACGCCCGAACACGCCCGGCGCGCCCGCGGCCACGCCTGGTGTTCAGCCCCGGAGGACGTCCCGTAGAGGGCAAGGACGACGGCACGCCCGTCACGATCGCCGACCGGTCCGCCGAGCGGCTCCTGCGCGAACGCATCGCCGCCGCCTTCCCCGACGATTCGGTCGTCGGCGAGGAGGAATCCGACGCCGTCGGGACCTCCGGTCGCACCTGGGTGCTCGACCCCATCGACGGCACCCAGTCGTTCGTCCACGGCGTACCGCTCTACGGGAACCTCGTGTCCCTCGAGGACGAGCACGGGCCGGCGATCGGCGTGGTCAACATCCCCGGCCTCGACGAGTGCGTCTGGGCCGGCCGGGGAAGGGGCTGCTTCGTCGACGACCGCCCCACCGGCGTGTCCGACCACGCCGGGATCGCCGGCGCCTGCGTCGTGACCAGCGGCGTCGACTACTGGCTCTCCGCAGACCGACTCCAGCCGTTCATCCAGCAGGGCACCGTCATCCGCACCTGGGGGGACGCCTACGGCTACGTCCTCGTCGCCACCGGGCGGGCGGACGCCATGGTCGACCCCATCGTGAGCCGCTGGGACGTGGCGCCCTTCCTCACGATCCTCCCCGAGGCGGGCGGCGTGTTCAGCGACTTCACCGGGACGGTGACCGCCGACGGCGGCAACGCCATGGCCGCCAACCCGACGCTCCACGCCGAACTGGTCGACCTCCTCGCCACATGACGGCCCCTAGCGCTCCAGGCCGGCGTGCGGGTCGGCCGGCGGTTCGCCGATCCCCCGGTCGCACGCCACGCCCGGCTCCGGTGCCGTCTTCGCATCCCGGTAGGCGTCCACGAAGGCGTTGATCCGATCACCGTCAGGGCCGTCCAGTTCGAGCCGGACCCCCCAGGCGGTCACCACCACCGGCGTCGACTGCTCGGGATGCGGCGACACCAGGACCCGTGACGTGCCGTCCAGCAGTTCCGTGAGCTCCACGATGTGATCGACGCCGACGTCCGGCCGGTAGGTAACCCAGACGGCGCCGTGCTCGAGGCTGTGAACCGCCGCCTCGTCCAGCACCGGCACGGTGTAGATGCCGCAGTTCTGCCAGATGCCCAGGTGGTCGCCACCCGCCGGCGGCACCGTCGGGTAGTCGACGTCGGCGGCGGTGTGCTCACGGGACGTGATCGTCAGGTGCTCCACGCCCTCCAACAGTGCCGAATCGGTGGGCGACGAGCCGCCCCCGCAGGCGCCGACCACCAGGGCCAGGAGCACCAGGGCCACCGTCGATATTCGTTCAGACGACCGCATGCTCCCCCTCGAAGACCTCGGCCACGACACCCCGGTCCGCCACGTCCTCGAGGAATGCCACCGGTTCGACCATCTCCGCCAGGCTCGCCATGCCGTGCACCCGCACCCGGTCGGCCATCACCCATTCGGCTGCCGTGGCGGCAACGGCGGCCGCCGCCACCGCCGGCCGCGCCGCGGCCCCCAGCACCCGGACGTCCTGGGCATCGCCCCGCCGGCCGCGCACCTCGACCCGCACCGCCCCCACGCCGCCTTCCACCGGCGGTGGACTCAGCATCGGCAACGGCGCGGTCAGCCGGTCGCGCCGCGTCGCCGCCATGCGGGCGGTGATGCGCTCGACCCCGGGGAAGGCGTGGTGGAGCAAAACCGGGTCGGGCAGCGCCGCCCGAAAGCAGTCGTGGGGACCGACCGGTTCGGGAAACCAGCAGAGTTCACGACCGGATCCTCCCGGCCGTCGAACCCACTGGTCGCCCCGCCAGTCGTAGGACAGCCGGCTCAGCGCCCGGTGGTGGACCACGGCGCAGGCCGGACCACCAGCACCCGCCTTGGCCACGTGGATCTCCTCGACCTCGTCGAACCACGACCCGGCGTGGGCGGCCAGCACGCACGACAGGCCGGGAGCGAAGCCGGCGCCCAGGACGACCGGCAGGCGTGCCGCCGCGGCCTCCCCGGCCAGCCGCACGATGGCCACGGTCTCGGCGAGGCCGTCACCGCAGAGGACCACCGGACGTCCCGCCTCGAGAGCGGCCTCCAAGGCCGGCGCCTGGGTTCCCCGCGGCGAGGCGACCACCACGAGGTCGACATCGAGATCCCCCGGAAACGGGGCGTGCTGGACCTCTACCCGATCGGCTGCGCTCTCAAGCACCGCACGTGCGCCGAGCAGTCGCTCCGGGTCGGTATCGCGCAGGACCACACGGTCGACGGCGCCGAAGGACGAGCGGCCGCCCACGGCCAGCAGGTGGCGGGCGACGCGTGCGCCGACGGCGCCGGTGCCGAGGATGGCGACCCGGCTCACTGCGTGGAACCCCCTCGACGGTGTGTCCGTTTCACGTCAGGTCCGGGCCGGTCAGGGGTCGCCAGCCGCCCGACTGTGCTCGTCGCACGGTCCGGATACTAGGGACCCGTGCGGGTGGAAGGCGGCGGGAGTGTGGGGCTAGCTGGAATCGAACCAGCGACCTCACCCTTATCAGGGGTGCGCTCTAACCGACTGAGCTATAGCCCCGCGGTGCGGGAACGGTAGCGGGACCGGGGTTCGGCGCCTACCCGCCCGAGTCCGTCGACTCGTCGCCGGACGACCGTCGCCGCCGACCCACCTTCCCGGCGGGGACCACGTCCTCGCCGGTCCGGACGCGTCGCCGCCGGACGGCGGTCTCCTCCTCGATCATGGTGAAGCGGATGCCCCCCATGAGGTCGCTGATCAGGTTGAAGAGCACCACGAGGACCACGGTCAGGGCGGTGCCGCCGATGACCAGCACGAGTCCGGCCAGCACGTAGAGCCGGAAGATCTTGTCGGTGTCGAAGGCGAACGTCTCGAGGGCGAACAACTCCTCGATGAAGCGCTCGACCTTCTCGATGATCCCGGCGGTCTCCGCCGTCCGCCACAGGGCCTGGGAGGCAATGACGGTCATGCCCCAGACGCAGAGGTAGAACACCAGGCCGATCTTGAGCACCGACCAGGGTTCGACGTGGCGGAGCAGCCGACGGACCCGACGGACGCGGTAGCCGCGACGGGGCTCGCGGGGGGTGCGTTCGGACATGGTCCGGCCCCGGCCCAACGGCGAGAACCGGGCAGCCGACGGACCCCGCCGGGGCGTCTCGGCCTCCGGTGCGGGTGCGGTGGGGGCGGGCGCCGTGTGCGCCACCGTGGCCTCGTCGTCCGTGGTGGCCTCGTCTTCCGTGGTGCCCTCGTCGTCCGTGGTGCCCTCGAAGAGCCGCTCGAGCCGGACCCCGGTGGTCGCCGGCCCGGCGGCCGGCGGCTCGGCCTCCACGGGTGCCGCGCCGGGCGCGATGCTCGCCGATGACCGTGGGATCGGCTCCGTGGATTCGGCCAGCGACGGATCCTCGGGCGCGGTGGGGCGGTCGGGTTCCGCCTCGGGACGATCGGTCACAGGCGCAAGTCTAGGGCGGTGCGGTTGCGCCGAACCGGTCGCCCCGGTCGCTGCCGGCCACCACGGCCAGGCGCGCGACCGCAGTCGCTTGCGCCCGCCCCACCCTCACCTCCACGACGACTCGTCCCCCGCCTTGCTCGAACGACACGACCCGTGCCCCGTTGGCGGCCGCCAGCCGGAAGGCCTCGGGTCGGGCCCGATCGGGACTGGCGACGGCGGCCAGGGCGGCAGCGTCAGCCGCCGTGCGGGCCTGTGCCCGATCGACGGCGATCCGGCCCAGTTCGGTGGCCAGCATCGCCAGACCGGCGGCCAGCACCAGCAGCACCGCCGCGAAGGGCAGCACCTGTCCCCGGTCGCCCCGGATTGGCCGTCCCATGGCCCACCTCCCGCCGGTCGTGCCGGTCGTGCCGGCGCCGGTTCTGGTGGGGGAAGTGGTGCGTGGGGCCCGTCAGTCGTCGGCGTCGGCGTCGGCGTCGACGGGCACCCTGGAGATGGCCGCCACCTGGTGGCCCGCGTCGGGGGTCATGACGCGCACGCCGGTGGCGTCGCGGCCCTGGACCGAGATCTCGGTGACCGGCATGCGGATGATGACGCCACCGGTGCTCACGATGAACACGTGGTCGTCCTCGGAGACGACCACGGCGCCGGCGACCGACCCCCGATCGTCGGTGGTGCGGATGCCGCGCACGCCGAGGCCGTTCCGGCCCTTGGTGGCGAACTCGTCGAGGGCGGTCCGCTTGCCGAACCCCTCGGCGCTGACGTGCAGGATGGTGCACTCGGGACGAGCCACGGCACACGAGACCAACTCGTCGTCGTCCCGGAATCGCATGCCCTTGACGCCGGCGGCGTCCCGCCCCATAGCCCGCACGGCGCTCTCGGCGATCCGCAGGGTCTGGCCGGTGCGCGAGACCAGCAGCAGGTCGTCGTCGCCGTTGGTGGGCACCACCTCGACGACCTCGTCGCCGGCCTTGAGGCGGATGGCGATCAGGCCGGTCCGCAGCGACGAGTCGTAGGCCGTGAACTTGGTCTTCTTGACGCGGCCGTTGCGCGTGGCGAAGAAGAGGAACCGGTTGGTCTCGTAGTCGCGGGTGTCGATGACCGCCTGGATGCGTTCGTCCGGCTTCAGCGGCAGCAGGTTCACGGCGGCGATGCCCCGTGCTGTGCGGCTGGCCATCGGGACCTCGTGGGCCTTGAGCCGGTAGACGCGGCCCCGGTTGGAGAACAGCAGCAGGAACGAGTGCGCCGTGGTATGGATCAGGTGGGCGACGTAGTCCTCGTCGCGGAGCCGGGCCCCCGCCACGCCGCGTCCACCGCGACCCTGGGTGCGGAACTCCGCCACCGCGGTGGTCTTGACGTAGCCGGCGGCGCTCATCGTGAACACCAACTCCTCATCGTCGATGAGGTCCTCGATGTCGAGATCGCCCGGGTCGTGGACGAACTCGGACCGACGCGGCGTGGCGTACGTCGAGCGGATCTCGATCAGTTCCTCCTTGAGCACCTCGCGCAGGCGTCCCTCGTCGGAGAGGATCGCCTCGAGTTCGGCGATCTCGACGACCAGTTCGGCCAGGCGTTCCTCGAGGTTCGTCCGGCCCAGCCGGGTGAGGCGGACCAGTTGCATGTCGAGGATGTGGTTGGCCTGGACCTCGGAGAACTCGTACGGGCCGGCCATCAGCCCCTCGCGGGCGGCAGCCCGGTCGGCGGAGCCGCGGATGAGGGCGATGATGGCGTCGATGTCGCCGAGTGCCGTCAGGAGCCCCTCGGTGATGTGTGACTCGGTCCGGGCCCGCTCGAGCCGGTGTTCGGATCGGCGGCGGATGACCTCGATCTGGTGGGTGACGTAGGCGTCCAGCAGCTCGCGCAGGTTCAGGGTCCGCGGCACGCCATCGACCAGCGCCACGGCGTTCACCGAGAACGTGGTCTGGAGCGGCGTCCGCTTGAAGAGGTTGTTGAGGATCACCAGTGCCGCGGCGTCCCGCTTGAGGGTGATGACGATCCGGGTGATGCCCTGCGAGGACTCGTCGTTGACGTCGGCGATGCCCTCCAGCTCGCGGCCGTCGACGAGGTCGCGGATCTTGCCCATGATCTGGTTCGGGCTGGCCTGGTAGGGCAGCTCCGACACGATGATCCGGCTGGACCTCGGGCCCTCCTCGATGTCGGTGCGGGCCCGCAGCCGGACCGTGCCTCGCCCGGTGCGGTAGGCGTCGGCGATACCCGCCCGGCCGAGGATCAGGGCCCCCGTCGGAAAGTCGGGGCCCGGGAGGTGCGCCATGAGGTCGTCAGGGGTGGCGTCCGGGTGGTCGACCAGGTGGACGGTGGCGTCGATGACCTCGCCAAGGTTGTGGGTGGGAATGTTGGTGGCCATGCCGACCGCGATGCCCTGGCTGCCGTTCACGAGCAGGTTCGGAAACCGGGCCGGCAGCAGTTCGGGCTCGGCGAACTCGCCCGAGTAGTTGTCGACGAAGTCGACGGTCTCCTCGTCGATGCCGTCGAGGAGGGCGAGGGCGATCGGATCCAACCGGCACTCCGTGTAGCGGGGCGCCGCCGGGGCGTCGTCCGGCGAGTAGCCGAAGTTGCCCTTCGGATGCACCAGTGGGTGGCGCAGGCTGAAATCCTGGGCCATCCGGACCAGCGCGTCGTAGATGGCCTGGTCGCCGTGCGGGTGGTACTTGCCCATCACCTCGCCCGTCACCCGGGCGCACTTCATGGTGGGCCGGTCGGGTCGGGCGCCAAGGTCGTACATCCCCCAGAGGATCCGGCGGTGCACCGGCTTGAGGCCGTCACGGGCGTCGGGCAGGGCCCGGGCCACGATGACCGACATGGCGTAGTCGAGGAACGACTGCTCCATCTCCTCCTGGATCTCGATCGGTTCGATCGAGCCGGAGGGCAGTTCCTGGGCTGGCGTGTCGGTGGTGTCGCTCATGCGTGCGTGGCTGGGGTCAGGCGGCGGAGGCGGTTCAGATGTCGAGGAACCGGACGTCCTGGGCGTTTATCTGGATGAACCGCTTCCGACTCTCCACGTCGTCGCCCATGAGCGTCGAGAACACCTCGTCGGCGATGGCCGACTCCTCGACGGACACCTGTAGGAGGCTGCGGGTGGCGGGGTTCATGGTGGTCTCGCGGAGTTCCCCGAAATCCATCTCGCCGAGGCCCTTCAGGCGTTGGAACTCGCGCTTGTGGTTCGGGTTGTCGGCGAGGAAGGCGTCCTTGGCGTGGTCGTCCTTCAGGTAGACCTTCTCGCGGCCCACGATCGTGGAGTAGAGGGGCGGCTGGGCGATGTAGACGTGGCCACCCACGACCAGGGCCTTCATGTTCCGGTAGAAGAACGTCAACAGCAGCGTGCGGATGTGGCTGCCGTCGACGTCAGCGTCGCAAAGCAGGATCACCTTGTGGTACCGGATTCGGTCCACGTCGAAGTCGTCGCCGTAGCCGACGCCGATGGCCTGGATCAGCGTCTGTATCTCGTTGTTGTCGAGCATCTTTTCGGGGCGCGCCCGCTCGACGTTGAGGATCTTGCCGCGGATCGGGAGGATCGCCATGGTGCGGGGATCACGGGCCTGGACGGCCGAGCCGCCGGCCGAGTCACCCTCGACGATGAACAACTCGCACTCGCGGGGCTCGCGCGAGGCGCAGTCCTTGAGCTTGTCGGGCATGCCGGCGCCGTCGAGCGCCGACTTGCGTCGGGCCGACCGCCGGGCCTCCTGGGCGGCGATTCGTGCCCGCTGGGCGTTGACGGCCTTTTGGGCGATGCGCTTCGCCTCGGACGGATGCTCCTCGAGCCACCGGCCCAGGTGGTCGTTGGTCGCCCGCTGCACGAGCGAGCGAATCGAGACGTTGCCCAGTTTGGACTTGGTCTGCCCCTCGAACTGGGGTTCCGCCAACCGGACGCTGATGATGGCGGTGAGCCCCTCGCGTATGTCCTCGTTCTGGAGTTTGTCGTCGCCGTTCCTGAACAGTCCCTTGCTCGCGACGTACCGGTTGACCACCCCGGTGAGGGCGCTGCGGAAGCCCTCCTCGTGCATGCCGCCTTCGATGGTGTTGATGCCATTGGCGAAGGAGTGGAGGCCGTCGGTGTTGAAGCCGGTGTTCCACTGGAAGGCGACCTCGACCTCCTGTTCCTCCTCGGCCTGTTCGTAGTAGCCGACGACAGCGAACAGGGACTCCTTGGTGGCGTTGACGTGCGCCACGAAATCGCGGATGCCGCCCTCGTAGCAGAACGACTGCTCGGTCTGCTCGTCGCCCCGCTCGTCGTGGACCGTGATCTCGAGTCCCCGGTTGAGGAATGCCATCATCTGGAAGCGCTCGACCAAGGTCTGGAGGCGGAACGTGGTCTCGTCGAAGATGGCCGGGTCGGGCCAGAAACGGACGGTGGTGCCGGTACGACCGTCGGGCGACGGCCCCACCTCCTTGAGGCGGGTCACGAGGTGGCCGCCCCCGGAGAACTCCATGTAGTGGCGGCGACCCTCACGGTCGATCTCGACCTCGACTCGGGAGGACAAGGCATTGACGACGGAGACGCCCACGCCGTGGAGGCCGCCGGAGATCTTGTAGCCCTCCCCGCCGAACTTGCCGCCGGCGTGGAGGAGGGTGAGCACCACCTCAGCGGCGGTGAGGTCCTCGTACTGGGGGTGGCGGTCGACGGGGATGCCGCGGCCGTCGTCGCTGACCTCACACCCGCCGTCCTCCAGGAGCCGGACCGAGATGCTGCGGCAGTGTCCGGCCATCGCCTCGTCGACGCTGTTGTCGACGACCTCCCACACGAGGTGGTGCAGGCCCGTCGGACCGGTGGAGCCGATGTACATGCCGGGTCGCTTCCGGACGGCCTCGAGGCCCTCCAGGACGGTGATGTCGGCGGCGCTGTAGGAGGTCTCTGCGCTGGTCATCCGACGGTTCCCACCCGGGTCTCCAAGACGGTCCTGCTCGAGGGGGGATTTCCCGTCGCCTCAGTGCGGTTGGCGGTGCAAAACCGCAGGTCAGAGGGCATGTTCACGACGCCACTAGTCTACCAGCCGCACCCCCGGATCGGCCGTCATTCCACCACCGAAACAACCCCTCCGGGACCGCCCGCCCGGACAGGTTCATCCACCCGTCTGCGGGGCCACCTTGGCGGTCACGGCGGTGATGCGCCCGGGTCCGACGAGGGCCTCGATGCGGTCCAGCAGCTGCCGTTCAAGCCACCGCAGCTGGCTGGCCCAGGCGGGGTCCTCGACCCGCACGATCAACTCGGGACCGCGGACGGCGACCGCCACGATCCGGCTGGCCAGCTCCGGTCCGATGATCTCCGGCCATGACTCGAGGATCGACGCGGTGGCGTCGATCTCAGGCGAGCCCATGCCCGACAACAGCCGTTCGAGCGACCGGCGCAGCGGCACCGGACCCGTTGCGTCCCGTGGCCCGGTCACGTCGCCGAGTCCTCGACGACCAGGCCGTCGGCGATACGCAGCACCCGGTCGGCACCGACCCCGGGCGGGAGGTCGCCAGCGGCGGTCACGAGGACCTGGGCCGCTGGAAGGAGGTCGACCAGGCGGGCCGCCCGACCGGCGTCGAGCTCCGAGAAGACGTCGTCCAGCACGATCACGGGCTCGTGGCCCAGGTGGTTCACCAGGTGGCGGTGTCCACCCAGCCGCAGGGCCAGGGCCAGTGACCGTTGTTCGCCCTGGGAGGCGTGCGTGCGCGACGGCATGCCGTCCAACTCGACCACGAGGTCGTCGCGGTGTGGGCCGACGGTGGTGACGCCGCGCCGCAGGTCGTCCTGCCTCGCGGCGACCAGGGCCGGTCCGAGGCCGCCGGCCAACCATTCGGGCTCGTAACGCAGCAGGCCGGGCCGGTCGGCCCCGCCCAGGGAGGCCAGCACCGCGACCACCTCGGGGCCGAGGGCGACCACCAGATCCCGGCGGGCCACACCGAGGGCGTCGCCGACGCCGGTGAGCTTGTCGTCCCATACGTCGAGGGTCGACAGCACCTCCGGGGTGGCCCGGCCTCCGGACTGGCGCAGCAGGGCGTTGCGCTGCCGCAGGATCCGGTCGAGGTCGGCGACCAGACCGTGGTTGATCGGGTGGGCAGCCACCAGCAGGTCGTCGAGGTACCGTCGCCGCTCCGCCGGGGCTCCCTTCACCATGGTCAGGTCGTCAGGCCCGAACACCGTGGCGACCAGGTGGCCCAGCAGGTCGCGGGTGCGTGTCACCCGGTTGCGGTTGACCTGCATCCGACGCCGCCCCGATGTCGCCAGTTCCACCTCGAGGAGGGTTGTACGGCCGGCCTGCTCGACCTCGGCCCTGAGGATGGCCCGATCGGCACCGGTCCGGACCAGGGCCTCGGTCGGGACCCCGCGGAACGAGGCGCCGGTGGCCAACCAGGCCACGGCCTCGACCAGGTTGGTCTTGCCCTGGCCATTGTCGCCGATGACGGCGGTCCGCCCGTCGCCGAACGACAGATCGACGGATGCCAGGTTCCGGAAGTCGGTGAGCGCCAGCCGCCGAATCGGCATCGGACGGCCGCGCCGGACTACGACACGCGGACGGGCATCAGCAGGTAGAGGAAGTCCTCGTCCTCGGTCCCGCGGATCACCGCCGGCTTGAGTGCGTCACAGGTCTCGAGGCGGAGCTCCTCGTCAGGACACACCTCGAGGCCCTGGATGAGGTACGTCGGGTTGAAGGCCACAGTCAGGTCCTCGCCCTCGTAGGTGGCGTCGACGGTCTCCTGGGCCTGGCCGATGTCCGGGGTGATGGCGATGAGTTCGAGGCCGTCTGCTCCCATGGCCAGGCGCACCGGCGTGTTGTCCGTCGCCAGTAGCCGGACGCGACGCAGCGCGTCGAGGATGTCGTCCCGGGCCACGATCAGGGAGTTGGGGTGGTCGTCGGGGATCAATCCGCGGTAGTTCGGGTACTCCCCCTCGATGAGCCGGGTGACGATCTGCACGTCACCCACCGTGAAGATCGCCTCGCGCTCGCCGAGGCAGACCACCAGGTCGTCGGCGTCGCCGAGGAGCCGGCCGACGACATCGAGGGCCCGCGACGGCACCAGGACTGTCTGGTCACGGCCGAGGACGCTGGTCCCGGGCAGGTCGCGCATGGCGAGTCGGTAGGAGTCGGTGGCCACGAACCGCAGGCCGTCGTCCTCGGCGGCGAGGAGGACACCGGTGAGGATGGGACGGCTGTCGTCGCCGCTCGCCGCGGACACGACCTGGTCAAGTGCCGCAGCGACGCCGGCCGCCGAGAGGGTGACCTCGTCACCGGCCGGCGGCTCGAACCGTGGGAACTCCTCGGATGCCAGCGTCCGAAGGCTGAAGTTCGAGCGTCCGGAGCCGATGCTGGCGCCGTCGTCGCCGATCTCCACCTCGACCTGGCCGCTGTCGAGTGCACGGGCGATGTCGGCCGCCAGCTTGGCCGGCATGACGGCGACGCCGTCCTCCTGGCCGCCGACCTGCGCGACGACGCGAACCGTGAGGTCGCCGTCGCTGCCTGTCACCGACAGCACATCACCGGCGAGGTGCAGGTGGATGCCACTGAACACCTGGTGTGAGGTACCACGGGTGGCCGCTGCACGGCTGGCGACCGACAGCGCCCGATCCAGGACGTCTCGCTCACAGCGGAATTTCACAGGACACTCCCCTTCGGCTCGGCCGGGGTCTCATCGGGTAATAGCGAGAGTAGGCGTGTGGATTGTGGATGGAACGGCATTTCCGCAGGTCGTGCCGTGATTCATCGTCCACCGGTCGTCCACGCGCGTCCACAGTGTCTGGCGGCCGGTACGACCCGACTGTGGAGGATGGTCGATGCGTCCACAAGTCCTCCCGGTCCCGTCCCCAACCTCAGTCGCTGGTCTTGATGGCGGCGGTGAGGGATGTCACCTGGTCGTAGATCTCCTGGCGTTCGCCCATGAGCCCCTGGATCTTGTCGACCGCGTGGATGACCGTGGTGTGGTCGCGGTCCCCGAACTCCCGGCCGATGGCGGGGAAGCTCAGGTCGGTCAGGTCGCGGAACACGTACATGGCGATCTGGCGGGCCGTGACGAGGGGGCGCCGACGACTGGGGCCGATCAGGTCCATGACGGTGAACCCGTACAACTCCGAGGTGTGCCGCAGGATGACCTCCGGGGTGATCGGACGCGGCTGGTTCGAGGTGATCAGGTCGCTGAGAACGGTGCGGGCGTCGTCGACGGTGACCACCATCTGGTTGAGGCTGGCGAAGGCGATGATGCGGGTCAGCGCACCCTCGAGTTCGCGGATGTTGTCCGTGATGTTCTCTGCGATGAACGTAAGGACCCCGTCGCCAACCAGTTCGGGGGCGGGGGCCTTCTCGGCCTTCTTGTGGAGGATGGCGAGGCGGGTCTCGACGTCGGGTGGCTGCACGTCGGTGGTGAGGCCCATCTTGAAGCGGCTGCGCAGCCGATCCTCGAGGGTGGGGATCTCGTCGGGCGGCCGGTCGCTGGAGAGCAGGATCTGGCCGCCGGCCTCGTGGACCGACTTGAAGGTGTGGAAGAACTCCTCCTGGAGGCCCTCCTTGCCGGCGAGGAACTGCACGTCGTCGACGAGGAGCACGTCGATCTCCCGGTAGCGCTGCTTGAACTCGGGAAGTGACTTGTTCCGAATCGCCTCGACGAAACGGTTCATGAACTCCTCGCTCGAGACGTACCGGACCCGCTTCCTCGGGTAGTGGTCGAGCACGTAGGAGGCGACGGCCCGCAGGAGGTGGGTCTTGCCGAGGCCCGATGACCCGTAGATGAACAGCGGGTTGTAGTGCTTCCCGGGCTCGCCGGCCACGGCCAGGGCGGCGGCATGGGCGAAGCGGTTCGAGGTGCCGATGACGAAGTCGTCGAACGTCAGGGGGACCGGCATGGCATTGTCGGCCGGGTCTCCCAGCAGATCGCCGGCGTTGGAGAGGGTGCCGACCTTGTCGAGGGGGAGGCGCCCCTCGTCGATCGTGGCGACCACGGCCGGGATGTCGGGTGGCTCGTCGGGTGGAATGAC
>LULL01000211.1_pt1 | contig 22844 bp, 24 predicted proteins | sample 728161 | NCBI WGS metagenome assembly LULL01 (sample SAMN03860290, study PRJNA289734) | marine metagenome | biome: seawater column; feature: ocean; material: water; isolation source: Red Sea water column Station 149 - depth 500m | place: Saudi Arabia: Red Sea | collected 2011-10-15 | depth 500 m
ATTAAATCCTGAGATCACTGATATTTTCGACTTTAAATTTGAAGATATTGAAATCGTAGGATATGAATCACACCCAGCGATCAAAGCACCTGTTGCAGTTTAAGTAGATTAGAGAGAAAACATATGACATGGCAAGGCACTGAAGTTGTTCACGTAGTTGCGATGGATAAAAATCGCTGTATCGGCAAGGGAAATGCATTGCCATGGCATATCTCTGCTGACTTAAAACACTTCAAAGCCATTACCCAAGGTGGCGTAGTAATCATGGGTCGTAAAACTCTTGAATCAATGGGACGTGCTCTACCAAATCGCGTAAATTGGGTGATTACTCGTGACACCGAATGGCAGTTTGATGGTGTTAAAGTTGCACATACAATCGAAGATGCAATGAATGGTGCACTTACAGACGCACAACACGAAGAGAAAGCGTCATTATTTATTATTGGTGGTGGAGAGATTTTCACACAAACCCTTGCGATTGCAGATCGACTTGAATTAACGCATGTTGACCTAGATGTACAAGGCGATGCACATTACCCGCAAATCTCTGAGGATTTCAAGAAAGTAAACTCAGAACAGCAGATTGATGAAAAATCGAATATAAGCTTTGAGTTTGCGACCTACCAAAAATAAAAATGGATCGCGTAACACCATGCATAACATTGGATCACGAGAGTTTTTTATTGCTTTAGGTATCGGGCTTTTACATAGTCTATTTACCTTGTTCGTGGTCCTTTCAAGCTTTTGGTTATGTCTTGCTCTATGGATTCAACAACCACTTGGTTCTCTTCTCAGCCGTATTACGATTATTCTTTGGAGCTTATTTGCACTCAGCCTAATCGGTGTTTACGTCAGTGGACACCTGATTAGTCGGCGTACAGACATCATTATTTATTGCTGTGCTTTTGCTCTTGCATTGATTTGGTATTTTTCTTTAGATGCAAGACAAGATCGAGACTGGGATCCAGAAGTTGCAGAACAGCTCAGTTATGAAAAGCATGGCGATACAATAATACTTCATAATGTTCGCAATTTTAACTGGCATGCTGATGGCAGTTATGACATTCACTGGGAAGATCGTACTGTTGATTTAAATAAAATCACAGGGGTGAATGTAATTACCTCCTACTGGATGGGACCACAAATTGCACACACGTTGGTCAGTTTTGATTTTTCGGATCAAAAACCATTAGTATTTTCTATTGAGATACGCAAAGAAAAAGGCGAAGAGTTTTCTGCAATCGGCGGCTTTTTCCGAAAGTATGAACTGAGCTTAGTTGCATCGGATGAAAAAGATATCGTCTATACACGTAGCAATATCCGACATGAACAAGTCTATTTATTTCCAATAAAAATGCCTGCAACAGAACGCAAAGCATTATTTATTGAGTATTTACACCAAGCCGATGAGTTACGAGCAGAAGCGAAATGGTACAACACCCTGACCAGTAACTGTACAACGCTTGTTTTCGACATGGTACAAGCCATCAATCCTCAGCGACTGCCAAAAGACTATCGCCTCCTCGCTTCAGGTTATTTACCTAATTATCTATACGACCTTCAGGCACTCAATCAAAGTGTGAGTATGAAAGAATGGTATCGCTTAGCGCATATCAATCCTCGTGCAGAAAAATATGATCAGCAATCCAATCAAAGTAGTGAATATTTTTCAAAAACGATTCGTGTTGGATTGCCAAAAACTGAGTGACTTTTCAACTAATTTTATTAAAATCATCTTAAATTTTACAAAAGGATACTGAATACTCAACTCTAGTTCATGCTTTTTTATTTAAATAATAATCATAGAAACACAACAATTTGGATTTTAGATCTTATGTTAAAAACATTATTAACATCTTGTACTTTAGCGGTTGCAGTTGTCATGACAGGTTGTGCGACAACCGATTCCCTTCAGACCTCGCCACAAGCGTCTCAAAAAGAAAGTATTGGTCTTTATAACCGTACTTGGATTGCAACACAGATTAATGATGTTGAAGTAAAAAGTAATGATCTTTCAGGTAAACGACCTGCAATTCAATTTGATGCGGAAGAAAAACGTTTCTTTGGTGCAGATGGTTGTAACCAAATCCGTGGTAGCTTTGAAAGCCAAGGCTCTATCTTACGTCTAGGGCCAATTGCATCAACCATGATGGCATGTATCGGTAATGATAACAGTACGCTTTCTCGCCAGTATGCAAATGCTTTAGCAAGTACGACAAATTATGAGCTTAAAGGTCATGAACTGAAATTCCTTGATGCTTCAGGTCGTGTTTTAGTCACTTTTGTGACAGTCATTCAACCTTTGCCTTAATTTCTTAACCAAAGTAAAAGCTCGTTTCAAACACGGGCTTTTACTTTGTTAGGACTTCGTTTACTTTATTAGTATTCTTAAAATTAAAAATTGGGGAGTTTTATGCAACAAGCATTATTTGGTGGTGGTTGTTTTTGGTGTGTAGAGGCTGTATTTCTACAACTTAAAGGCGTTGAAAAAGTCGTAAGCGGTTATGCTGGTGGCATTAATCAAAACCCGACCTATGAACAAGTTTGCCAAGGTACCACTCAACATGCTGAGGTTGTCTTAATTGATTTTGATGAGCAGCAGATTAGTTACACTCAACTGTTGAATGTATTTTTTACAACACATGATCCTACAACACTAAACCGCCAAGGCAATGATATTGGTACCCAATATCGATCAGTTGTTTATTACTTCAATGAAGAACAAAAGCAACAAGCTGAGCAAATCATTCACAGCTTGGAAGATGAAGGGCTCAATATCGTAACGGAACTTAGCCCTGTACCAACCTTCTACCCTGCTGAAGAATATCACCAAAACTTTTATGCGCGGAATCCTTCACAAGGTTACTGTAACTTCAGCATTCCACCAAAGCTTTCAAAATTGCGCTCTAAATACCTTGATCTACTCAAAGCAGATTAAGCGTAAAAAAAGCAACTCACATCGAGTTGCTTTTTTATTATAAAGTTTGGCTAATCCAAAGAGGAATAATTGACCTATGTTATTTGATGTCAATTGTAGCTACACACCAGTTATATTGGTGGATCAAAACTAAATTTCTAGAATAAGAACTGAAATTTAAGTGGGATTAATTATTTAAGGTTTTGAAAATAAATGATATTTAAAAAAAGTAAACCGAGTTAATTTCTTAACCCAGTTTTAAATAAAATACTATCAATCCAAAATATATTCTTGAACTTTCTTTCAGCAAGAGAAAAAGAATATTTCTAGAACTTCGCACGTAAAGTAAAGGTCACGTTACGTGGCTCACCCCAATAGACACCATTATAGAAACCTACATTGGTATAGTATTTTTTATCAAAAAGATTGTTGATATTAAAATTAGCACTTAGATGGTCATTAAACTTATAACTACCAAAAGCATTAGCGAGGAAATAACTGTCTTGTGTAATTATTCCATTTCCTACTGAGTTGGCAGGAGCTCCTCCCCATTCATTTGAGATCTCACTCTGCCAGCTTACGCCGCCACCAATAGTCAAACGATCAGCGCCCTGCCATAATTGATTTGGTAAGGTATAACTACTAAATAATTTAAACTGATTTTGTGGAATATTATTAACTGATGAAGCATTAGCCGAACTAATACTATTCACATAAGTATACCCTGCACTCACATTCCAACCTTCACGGATTTGCCCAATTGCCTCCAATTCAAAACCCTCAACTTTTAAACCAGAACCAGAGGACATGTAAGCAGTTTGCACTTTGAAATCAGAAGAATCTGCACCATTGGCAATTTGCTGTGCGACATCATCATTATAAGATTTGTCGAGTACAGCCAAATCTTTTTGTTTGGATTGGAATACAGCTCCAGTTACTAATAGCTTGCCATCCAGTACATCTCCTTTAATACCTACTTCGTAACTTTCCCCAATCACAGGATCAAGATAATTGTTATTACGGTCTTTTTTATCAGACGGAGTAAACATATCTGTATAGCTAGCGTAAGCTGTGAATTTATCATTAATATCATACAGTAGACCAATGAATGGGGTAAATTCTTTAAGATCTCGTGTTTCATCTGTAGTAACAATACGGTTTGTACCCCAAGTTGAAGGCTGATCTTCAAAAGTACTATAACGACCACCAATAATCATCTTAAGTGGATCAGCTAGGCTCAGGCGTATAGTGGCATAAGTCCCTGAGATTTTGGTCGTAGTTTCTCCACCAGCACCTGTTTTTGTCCATGTTGGTTTTGGAATATCACCAGTCCATTTGCGATAATCAGGAATAGCATTAGGATATAAAATAGTGGTATCGACATTTTCACTATTTTCAGTAAGTTTGTGTCCACTATATCCAACCACAATATCATGCTGGCGACCGAATAATTGGAATGGGCCAGTTGCATAAATATCACCAGAAATAGTTTTACTATTAGAATATGGCCATATGCCATTCCACATCCCCAAGCCACTACCATCAACTGGATTAGGAAAACCGCTACCACCATAAGCTGTAATCCATGATTCTTCAGCCTTACTATAAGAAAGGGACCCTTTAATTAACCAATCATTGGAAAAATTATGTTGAAGACCAGCATATACCGTTTGGTTTTTCTGACTGATTTCATTCCACTTTGCGGCCATACTAAAATTTCTTGGTAAATTTGCTAGCGAACCATCTGCATTCCAGTAAGGCACCGCCCCCCATGTCGAACCTTTAGGATTATTATCCTGATATTGAAACCCAATGGTCGCCAACGTATTTTCAGCAATATCTGCTTCTACTACCGCCATCGCAGCTGTTGATTCCAAAGAATAAAACTCCATAAAGGATTCTTTATCAGTATGGGCAGCCATCACACGACTCCGAATGCTACCATCTTCCGTCAACGGAATGGATACATCTGCCTCAACACGAGTGTTATCCCAACTACCAAACGTTGTAGCAACATTACCAGAAAATTCTTTTGTTGGACGCTTACGTATCATATTAATAGTCGCTGAAGGATTTCCTGTCGATCCAGTTAAACCAGAAGCACCTTTTATTATTTCTACTCGATCAAAAAAAAAGTTATCCATACGAGGATCATTACCCACCAATGGAATACCATCTATTTGTTTATTATTAATTGAAAAACCACGTGCATAGTAACTGGAACGTTCCGAGTCTAGTTTGGTGACATAAACACCAGGACTTGCAGCCAAAATATCATCAATAATACTGAGTCCCCGTTGTTCAATTTGATCTCGGGTCACCACACTGATAGATTGTGGGGTTTCTTTTAAGGATAAATTGAGTTTGGATGCACTACGTGAGGATTTCGCTTTATAGTTACCTGAATCTTCAGTTTTACTCTCCTCTTTTGCCTTAATAACGATAGTTGGTAAATCAAAATTTTGTTGTTCTATACCCTCCGATGAAAAAGTTACAGTTGAATATAATGAAATAATTACTGCTACATAAACTTTATTGTGTACCTTTTTACCCACACGCAACATAACGCAAACCTAAATGATAATTATTAACATTATCATAATTTAAATTACAAACCGAAAAAATTAACTTGTATGAATAATCATCTTAAATAAATTTTATATAAGAGAAATCTACTTTTTGACTAACTAAATGCACATCAAAATATTCAACCAATACCATAGAAAGAAAGTCATTTAAAACTTATAAGATGAAGAGCTCAATATCGTAACGGAACTTAGCCCTGTAACTTCAGCATTCCACCAAAGCTTTCAAAATTGCGCTCGAAATACCTTGATCTACTCAAAGCAGATTAAGCATAAAAAAAGCAACTCGCATCGAGTTGCTTTTCCTTTGTATTTCTTAATGTTAGTTTTCACTAACAAAAGCAATATCACTTAAACCAGCTTCACTGGCGCGAGACATTACTTGTGCAACCGTATCATATTTTGATTCTTTATCTGCACGTAATTGCACAGTCGGCTTATTCTCTGCCTGACCCGCTTCTTGGAAACGCTTTTCTAGCTCTTCTAAGCTAATAATCTTCGCATCCCAAGCAACTTCACCATTTTGATTAATACTAATCGTGATCGCTTTTGGTGGTGGATCAACAATTTCAGCAGTGGTTTTTGGCAAACTTAATGGAATTGATGGGTTAGCAACCGTTGCTGTGACTAAAAAGATAATCATCAATACCAACATAATATCGATCAGAGGAATGAGATTCATCTCATTCATGCCACTGTCGTGGTCTTCACCCAATTGAAAGCCCATCTTAAGCTTGACCTCCAACTAAACTTTGTTGCGTTGCTTTAGTTTCTGTCTTTGCTGTTGTTTCTTGCTGCAACATAGTATCGATTAACAAGCTATGTGCTTGATCTTGCAGGTCATGTGCTAAACCACGATTGAAACGTACACAGATGTTGTAAGCCAATACTGCTGGAATCGCAACCGACAAACCTAAACCCGTCATGATCAATGCTTCACCAACAGGTGTTGCAACTTGAGCTAAACCTGCCTGACCGCTCGTACCTACAGCGACAAGGGCATGGAAAATACCCCAAACTGTACCAAACAACCCGACAAATGGTGCAAGCGAGGCAATTGTTCCAAGAACCGAAACACCTTTTTCTGCTTGAGATTTTTCAGCAGAGATTTGACGAAGAAGTGCTTGTTCAGCAACTGCTTTACGCTGCTCAAAAGTCAACGGCTGCAACTTAGCTTTTAGTCCAGCCAAAGCTTGAGCAAGTTGAGCATAAGCCTGTTGTTTTAATTGGCGAGTTCCTAATAAGCGCAGAACAAAAATTGTCCATGTCGCAATCGACATTGCTAGAAGGATGAAATACAGCGTTTTACTGACTGCATCTGCGTGTTGCCAATAAACTGAAAAGTTCATATACGAACTCCTGATCTAATCTGTCTCAAGGACTCAAATTCAAGGATTAAACTCAAATGGTTGCTCTGTACGAATCGGATAAGCAATACCATCTTCCTTATAAGGTTTAAATTTTGCACCTTTTACGGCACGTAAAGCTTTTTCATCTAAAGTAGGTAAACCACTACTACGCGTAATACGTGCAATAGTTACCCGACCCTTTTCATCTGCCTCAATATAAACAGTGATTAAGCGTGTTTGATTTTCTAAATCTTTTGGCGTAAACGACAACTTTGGAGAACGACTCCATTGAATACCAGAACCACCAATAGAAACACGTTTAGGTGATGGATCTGCAGCAGGTTGTGGCTTTTGAACCACTGGTTCAGGCTGAGGTTTTTCAACAACTTTTTCAGTTACAACTGTCGTCGTTACCTTAGTTTCAATCTTTGGCTCAGTCTTTTGAACCACTTGCTTTGGTGTTTCAGTTTTAACTTGCTGCACCTTTTCAACTTTCTTAGGTGGCGGCAATGGCTTCTCAACCACCTTAACTTCTTTCACTTCCTTTTTAGGCTCAGGTTTAGGCTGTTCCTTTGGTTTTGGAGGTGCTTCTTTAGGTGGTTCTTTAATCTTGACGAATTTAACCTTTAACGGCTCTTTCTCGATTGGTTTTAGCTCAATCGGCTTCATGTGGCTAACAGCCCACAAAACTCCTACATGTCCAATCACAACCGCAACAAGGGCAGTGATGATTTTCTTTTTCATCGAGTGTGGTGTGTTGAATGTCGCAGGAGATTGACTCATAAGAATCTAAGTACCTATATAGATGGTGACGTTCCTATAAAGTAAAAAACGATTTCACTCATCGGATAGAACAATGAAAGTGCCGTAATAATAAATGAGAAGTGTTTTCATTTGCAACTATTTTTTGTGATGGTGACTAAATTTATTGCTCAAACTACACTCAGCACAAATAAATGTTATAACATAACAACAATAGCATAAAAAAAGCATGCTGATTTAGCATGCTTTTTACATCAAGTATTTACTCGTTAGAAAACTACTGTTTTATTACCATCAACAATAATACGGTCTTCTAAATGCCATTTCACAGCGCGTGCTAACACATTACGCTCAACATCTTCACCAAGCTCACGTAATTGCTCGACGTTATAATCATGGCTTACACGCTCAACGTCTTGTTCAATAATTGGACCTTGATCTAGATCAGCAGTGACATAATGTGCAGTTGCACCAATCAGCTTCACACCTTTTTCATAAGCTTGCTTATAAGGATTTGCACCAACAAAAGCAGGCAAGAATGAATGGTGAATATTAATAATCTTCATTTCCCATTGCGAAACAAAATCTTCACTTAGAATCTGCATATAACGCGCAAGGATCAACAAATCATTACCTTGCATCATGTCATTGATTTGTGCATAAGCTTCGACTTTGTTGTCTTTATTCACAGGTACAACATGGAACGGTATACCAAAATTCTCAACCGCTTCACGTAAATCAGGATGGTTAGAAACAACCTGTGTAATCTCACATGGCAATGAACCACGCGCGTGACGCCATAGCAGCTCTAAAAGTGCATGATCGACTTTAGAAACCAAAATACCGACTTTTTTCAGTTCATTGACGAAAGTTAATTTCCATTGCATCTCATAACGTTCAGCAACATTTGCGGCAAATGTTTGCATCAACGCTTCTTTACGAGACTGCAAATGATCAAGTTCAAATTCAACACGCATGAAGTAACGTCCGCCTTGAGCTTCTGTCGCGTATTGATCAAGTGCGGTAATGTTTGCTCCCTGATGATACAAAAAGCTCGATACAGCTTGCACGATCCCCGGCTTGTCTTCACAAGTAATCAGTAATCGTGCTGTATTGGCAGTAGTCGTGTTCATGTGGTTAATATCACTTATTCAAATCAAATTAAAATCAAGCCGAGCATTCTAGCCCTTTTTTGCCTCAGACTAAATAGCTAAGGACTACTCGTCGTCATTTTTAAGATTAGATAAGCTTGCAAATAACTCTGATGGGCCAAGCGACTTCAATAATTGCTCATAAGTTTGACGGCTTTCACCCATCAAATATGGACCCTCTAAGAACACCATTTGACGCAACGCCTGCCAAACCCACTTTTCCTCTAAGCGATTATTATCACTAATATGACCTGACATATACAAAAAGTTAGTCCAGTTGGTTAAGACGATCCACAAGTTGATGATCAATGCTTCGATTTCAGAATCTGTCATTTTCATCAAACCCGCATCAACGAAAGCACGATAAATCCGTTGACCTTGTTGCATCACTTGCCCAGCAAAACGTGGGTAAATTTTTCTAAAGTCTTCATTATTTTCAACTAGATGATAAACATCACGATGAATGAAGCGATAAGCCCATAATTGATTACTCAATACTTGGAAATAACTAATTTTATCGTTGGCATTCAATGGACGATCAGTAGGTAATGCCAACATTTCCAATGTTTCAGCCTGATACTGCTGCGCCAACTCTTTAATAATTTCTTGCTTGTTACGAAAGTGATAATACAAATTGCCAGGGCTAATACCTAACTCAGCAGCAATATGATTTGTCGTGACTGAGCGTTCACCACGCTCATTAAACAACTGCAAACTGATCTGCAAAATTCTATCTTTTGTTTTGTTTGGCTTAGCTTGTGACATTGAATTAACCATCTATAACATTATCAATAGGTTATAAAACAAACCTATAAAGCGACTTGACACTTTAGAGTATTTACTCTAAAAATTAAAAAATAATAAGCTTTCTTTTGGTCCACTCCTATGAACAGTCAAACAAAAACAACCGCTATGACACCTCATGTTGATGTGAAACGGCTACATGATTTGCTTGAGCAGCAAAAAGCGGCTTACCAACGCCATCCTGTACCGAGCGCAAAAGAACGTATTGAACGCTTAGCTCGACTTAAAAATATCTTGGTAAAGTATCAAGATCAATTTGCTAACGCAATTAGTCAAGATTATGGCAATCGTGCAGTGATGGAAACCAAAATTGGTGAAGTTCTTACTTGTTTAGAGCATATCAAATACTATAGCAAGAACTTAACCGAATGGATGAAACCATCTAAACGCCATATCAGCATGTTACACCAACCAGCAAAAGGCTGGGTAGAATATCAACCACTTGGTGTTATTGGTGTGATTGCACCTTGGAATTATCCATTGTTGCTTTCTGTTGGCCCATTGATTTGTGCATTGGCTGCGGGTAACCATGCCATGATTAAAATCTCAAGTGCATCATCGAACTTTGGTTATGTACTTGAAAATGCACTTTCTGAAGCGTTCCCGCAAGAACTGGTTGCAGTTGTAAATGGTGGTGGTGCAATTTCAGATGCATTCAGTCATCTTGCTTTCGATAAAATGATTTTTACAGGCTCTACCTCTGTTGGTAAAACGGTGATGGCCGCTGCTGCTCAAAATCTTGTTCCTGTCATTTTAGAGTTAGGTGGTAAATCACCTGCTCTCGTTCATTCTGCAATGAACATTCGTGATGTTGCACAACGTATCGCTGTAGGTAAACTGTGGAATGCAGGTCAAACATGTGTTGCACCTGACTATATGTTCCTACCTAAAGGTCAAACGGCTGAGTTCACTAAGCACTATAATGACTTTGTGAATACGATGTACCCAACGCTACGTGATAATAAAGACTACACTTCTATTGTTAATGACAAGCAGTACAATCGCTTACAAGGTTATTTAGAGGATGCTCAAGCTCAAGGTGCAAATATTGTTGAGCTAAATAACAAAAATGAGTCATTAACTGAAGTTCGTAAGATTGCCCCAACCTTATTAACCGATGTAACGACTGACATGGAAATCATGAAGAATGAAATCTTCGGTCCTATTCTGCCAATTTTAGAATACGAACATATCGAAGATGCAATTCAATTCATCAATAGTCGTCCTCGTCCATTAGCATTCTATTATTTTGATATCGACAGCGCGCGTGCAGAATATGTTGCAAGCCGCACTCATTCAGGTCACTTCGGGATTAACCAAACATTGACCCACGTTGCGCAAGACGATCTTCCATTTGGCGGTATCGGTGCATCTGGAATGGGTAAATATCACGGTAAAGAAGGTTTCTTTAGCTTCTCACACGAACGCTCAATGATGTCAAATCCTGTAAGTCCTAAACTTTACAGTTTAAAATTCATCCTTCCGCCGTATAATAAAGCGATGCATAAAGTGCTTTTAAAAACACTATTCCGCTAAGCTGATCAAGGCATGATCTATCACACTAGATCATGCCCTGTTTTTACCAAATTCGCTTGTCTTTTAATCGTATTTTTGGTATAAAACGCCCCTTGAATGATTTCATCCGTTTACTTGAATGGCTAGTTGCACGAATCAGTGCTATATGAACTAGCAATGGAGTTCACCATGTCTAAGGTTTGCCAAGTTACCGGCAAGCGTCCTATCGTTGGTAACAACGTATCGCACGCAAACAACAAAACCAAACGCCGGTTCGAGCCGAACCTGCACCACCACCGTTTTTGGTTAGAAAGCGAAAAGCGTTTTGTACGTCTTCGTTTAACCACTAAAGGTATGCGTATTATTGATAAATTGGGTATCGAGAAAGTTGTTGCTGATCTCCGTGCTCAAGGTCAAAAGATCTAAGGAGTCTGAACAATGCGTGATAAGATTCGCCTCGTTTCTACAGCTGGTACTGGTTACTTCTATACCACTACTAAGAACAAACGTACTATGCCGGAAAAAATGGAAATCAAAAAATTTGATCCAAAAATCCGTCAACACGTAATTTTCAAAGAAGCTAAAATTAAATAATTTTAGTTCTTTAAAAAAACGACTTCTTTTGAGGTCGTTTTTTTTGCCCGATAGAAAGCTCAAACCCACTATAAAAGATTTACATAATTTTTTTTGATGATTAAAAAAAATATCATCAACAAATCCGATTTTAGTTGTTAAAATTTTAATCTATCCACTTTGGCATTTTTTATGCTTATTTACTTTGACCTTAACCGCAACGATTAAGGAGCTTCAATGCCACATGATGTTAATTTAATTATATTACTTGCTGTTGGTTTTGGTATGGCCCTCATTTTTGGCTATATCGCAGCACGTCTACGTTTACCTCCTTTAATCGGCTATTTAATTGCGGGCATTATTATTAGCCCAAACACACCGGGGGTCGTCGGTGATATTCAACTTGCCAATCAGCTTGCTGAACTGGGTGTGATGTTTTTGATGTTTGGCGTAGGTATGCATTTCTCCCTGAGCGACCTACTCCAAGTTCGCCGTATTGCATTACCGGGTGCGATTCTACAAATTGCTGTTGCGACACTACTGGGTATGGCCGTTTCGATGTTCTGGGGATGGAGTTTTGGTTCAGCCTTAATCTTTGGTTTAAGTCTGTCATGTGCCAGTACCGTCGTATTACTTAAAGCGCTCGGCGATCGCGGCTTACTTGACTCCGTGAACGGCAAAATTGCTGTCGGTTGGCTACTGGTTGAAGATCTTGTGATGGTCTTGGCGCTAGTTTTACTCCCTGCCACAGCCGTATTGCTCGGTGGTCATGCCCTCCCTGGCACAGATACCTCACAAAGTATCTGGATCACCATTGGACTAACACTACTTAAAGTAACAGGCTTTATCGCCTTTATGCTCATTATTGGTAAACGACTTGTGCCAATGATCATGCAATTTGTCGCTCGTTTAGGTTCTCGCGAACTTTTCACACTCACAGTCGTTGCTGCCGCCGTATCGATTGCCTATGGCTCATACGCTGTATTTGGCGTTTCTATGGCCCTTGGCGCGTTCTTTGCTGGAATGGTGGTAAAAGAGTCTGACTTTAGCCATCGTGCCGAAGAGGAAACTCTACCATTACGTGAAATCTTTGCAATCTTATTCTTCGTTTCAGTCGGTATGCTGTTTGATCCAAGAATATTGGTCGAAGAGCCACTCCATATCTTAGCTGTCGTGGCAATCATCATGGTCGGTAAAACATTAGCTGCCATGGCTTTAGTTTTATTCTTCCGTTATCCAATCAATACAGCCTTGACTGTTGGTGCAAGTTTGGCGCAAATCGGAGAGTTCTCATTCATTTTAGCGACACTGGGTTTAGCTCTCGGATTACTCACACCTGAAGCGCAAAATCTGATTCTCGCAGGCGCATTATTTTCTATTACGCTTAACTCTTTTATTTTCTCAGCAATCGAACCTGTTCAACGCTGGATTCGCGAACGCTCTCATTTGGCGCGCCTACTGGAACGTAGTGGTGACCCACTTGCCATGCTTCCAGATGAAGTTGATCAAGAATATCTACGCGATCAAGTAGTCATTATTGGTTACGGCGGTGTTGGCCGACGAATCAGCGAGAACCTCATGGAACAAAACATCAAAGTAGTTATTGCTGAGGAAAACCGTGAGATTGTTGAAAAATTACGTACGCAAGGCATTGCTGCGGTCAGCGGTGAAGCGACTGAACCGAATGTTTTGATTCAGGCACATATTCAGCATGCTCGTTTACTAGTGATCTCACCTATGGATATTTTGGATATTCATCGTATTGTCGATATTTCTAAACAGCTAAATCCAGAAATCCAAGTACTGATTTGCGCTGAAAGTAAGGAAGAAGCAGCTGTAATCAGAGAAGAAAATATTGGTGAAGTGTTCTATGCAAAAGAAGAAATGGCGAAGAATATGAGTCATCATATTTTGAATCAGATCGAACTTGCGCACCAGTCGCCAGCACATTAAGCCTTTTCGATATAATAAAAAAGCGTACTGTAGTACGCTTTTTTTATGCAATTAACTTAAGTGAGCTGGCTGCTCATCCAGCACTTCTGCTTGCCATTGATTCATTTGTTTTTCCAACAAACCAAATAAAGCAGCTTGAATCATATGCTGAGCAACTGATGGAGTTTGATCTCCTAAGATTTCTTTAACTTCATCGCTAAACTGAATTTTCACCAATGGCTCTTTTTCAGAGTCAGCATTACGCAAAGCAAGCTCACCACCTTCGAGTTGAACAAGCTCTAAAACGGCTTCTTGATTACCAAACAATTCTTTTAACTGTTGCATTGACATATATTCTCTCCATGTTTCAACATGGTGGCAAAGCACGTTTGTACTTTGCGATCTCACGTCTTATTTATATGTGTACTGCTTGCTTAAATTTCAAGTCGTTGAATTGTTCAACTTAGAACTCGACCATTTCATTACGGAAACCATCAATCAGATGGCTCAATTCACGATGCCATTCACGTAGAATTTTGGCATCTGGCAACCACGCTTGTGGACTCTGAGTAACCTTAATAATGAGATTTGAAGAAGTTTCACTTTCTGGTTCAGGTGCAGTCGGCTCAGGTGCATATTGACACATACGATAAGCGCGTTTCAACTCTGCCACAAATCCATCTTTCGCTAACTGCTGTAAAACAACGATTTCAGGCGAAACCTGTCCTTTATCTGCCATATGCTCTTCAACCGATTTAAATGTCGGTTGTAAGTCATTTAAGCGGTAATAACGGACTAACTCCTGCAAGAACGCTAAGATTGCGCCATGCAAATGAAATACAGCTGCTTCACGGTATGCTTGAGCCTGTTGAATATGCTCAGTCTGCTCCGCTTGTTGACATGCGAGTCGAGCAAAATAGAGTTTTTGATTGGTACGATCGGCATGGTAGCGAGCAACACGAGACATAATAAATCCCTTTTTTCATTTCATTTAAATCTTGATTGATTGTAAAGCGAATTAGCGATGAAACAAATAGCACTTAGAGCTTCAATTCAAGACGATAAAGTTTTCTTTTCGCTATGGTTTCGATTGGCTGTGAAAATGGTCGTACATTGCTGATCACCCAAGCAAAATATCCCACAGCCCAAGATGAAGCAGATGCTGCATTCACTTCATCTTCTGTCCAAAGATGTACGGACTCAATATCCACCAAAGCAACAGCTCGACCGATTTCCTCTTCACCATCTGCGAGCAAGAAACTCTGATTTTCTACAATCACAAGATTTTTAAGCGGCAGATACTCAGGTTGCCATGAGCGAATTTCAAGCGTCTTTAAACCTTGTGCAATTCGCCCACCATTTGGCGCAACTATCGATAAAGCTTGATATTGCTTTAACATAAAAAATTAGGCTTTATCTTCCGCAATTTTTACACGGATACCAGCGCCTTTAACTTTCAAAGTATTTAAACCTTTTACAGCCTTAACCGCCTCACGCGGATTCGACATTTCAACAAAGCCAAAACCTTTAGACTTACCCGTGTCAGCATCTTTTACGACAACGCAAGAATCAACTTTCCCATAGGTCTTAAATAAGTCGAGCACTTCTGCTTCGGTCACGCTACGATCTAAATTACGAACTAAAATTTTCATACTAAAACCTAAAAAGGATTCACGAACTCGTCTGTGAATCAACAACAATTGAATTGAACTAGTTTAATCGAAATCTATCCCAAAACCTAAATTGATTGTCGTCGAACGAGAACGATTGGCTTGTCCATAAGCTCGAGGAATATCTCGATGAATCTGAACATCAACCAAATGCTGAGGCAAATCATTTAAAAAATAACTTTCTATTTTTCGCCCTAACTCATCGTATTGATCCTGTGACCATAAATTCAGATTCTGCTTGGTCAAAATTAATTCATTTTCAGCGCGAGTTAATGCAACATAAAGGACGCGCCGCTCCTCCTCTACGTCATCAAAATCACCTTGCGCTCTGGCATGTGGGTACTGATTTGGAGAGACATGAGGAACATAGCAAACTTTCTGCTCCGCACCTTTGGCTGAATGAATGGTAATCAGTGTGACAAGGTCTTGATCAGGTGTTTTATCAATTTCTGAAATAGAAATTGGATCAAGTACATACTCTTCTAAAAATTCACCTAAAGCACTATGTTTACGTGCCAATTGTTTGACCAAGTCAAAGTCTTTAACACGACGAGACCAATCTTTGGTTTTATAATTATTTTCCAATTGCTCAGCCAATGCATCTAAGGCCAAGCCAATACAAGCTTCGACATGCTGTTGTAACACATCCAGTTGCATCAAGATCAAAATGGCTTGTTGTGGTACTTTGCCATGTCGTTCTAAACGCTGACAACGCGCCTCTATATCAGGTAGCTGAATCAATTCTTGTGCTAACTTACTTGCACCGACATCACCCACCCCATCCCAAAGCGTGAGAAAACGCATCCAAGCCAAATCATCCTGTGGATTGACGCTGACACGCAACAGACTCAAAACATCTTTAACATGCGCCGACTCAAGTAGTTTCACACCACCAATGAAGCGATAGGGAATATTTGCTGCAATCAGCGCACCTTCCAAATATCGCCCACTAAAGCCCGAACGCAATAACACCATGTGTTCAGCCCAAGCTGCCCCTTGTAGATGACGACGATTTAGATCTTGAATAATCCAATTTGCCTCTTCAAACTCATTACTCAAGATATGCAGTTGAGGTTTTAAGCCTTTACCACGATAGGCTTGTAAATGTTTGTCATAACCAATTTGGCTTTGATCAAGCAACCAATTGGATAAGTCTAAAATACCTTGAGTTGAACGATAGTTCATTTCCAATGTAAGCACTTCAGCATCAGGAACACGCGCTTTGAAATGATGAATATTTTCAAAGTCAGCACCACGAAACCCATAGATTGACTGTGCATCATCACCTACACAAAACAATTTCACCTTCCCGACTAAAGGCTGTAACAACGCCCATTGCAACGGATTGGTATCCTGCATTTCATCGACTAAAAGTGCTGAACAGAAACCAGTGATCCATTTCACTAACTCAGGTGAATTTTGTAGGTGTACGGCAACGATCGCCAAGATGTCATCATAATCCAGAAAATTACGCTCTTGCTTGCGCTGCTCATAAGCTTTCATCAGTTCAGTAATTTGCGCTTTATACTCTACAGCCTGTGGTAGTTGTTCAATTAAAGCATCCGAGAGTTTGGTTTTAGTGTTACGTGCATACGAATACAAATCACATAGCTCTGCTGCTTTAGGCAGCACATTACCTTTATCTTTACCACGTAATAATCGGAACATCAGCAATTGATCATCACGATCAATGATACTAAATTGTGTAAGACCGAAAGCGCGTGGATTACGGCGTAGCAGGTACATACAAAAAGTATGAAAAGTGGATGCACGTAAGCCCTTAGCCTGCTCACCCATATGTTGCTCAACACGTGTAATGATTTCACTCGCTGCCCGACGGGTAAAGGTCAGAATTTGAATCTGTTGCGCAGGTAGTCCCTGATCAATTAAATACGCTGCTCTTGCCACAATCGTTTTGGTTTTACCACAACCTGCTCCTGCTAAGACTAAGCAGTTTTGCACAGTGGTTGTTGCAGCCTGTTTCTGTTGTGGATTCAGTTCATCAATTAGCTTGGCAAGCGTCATAAAATCGATCAGTTATAAACGAAACGTTATTTTAACAGACTCAGACACTCGATATGTTTCGGAGTACCTAAAAACAAAAAGAGCATGTAAACACATGCTCTGAGGCGATCTGAATATTTAAAATATTTAAATAGTAGTAGAACTATGAGGAAGCTGCTTAATGGCACTAGCAAAGGTCAAATAATTAATCCCTTGGAATAAAATATCAATCGCAAGAAACATACCCAATACCCAGAAAGGTGAATCAGGTGATGACAGAATTAAAATACCTGTTAGTAACGTCAAGATACCTGAAAATAACACCCAACCCCATCCAGAAATCGGTCTGAGAATAAAAGCATTAACAGTACGAATGATACCCGCGATAATCAAAGCAACTGCCAAAAAGCTGGTAAGTACGACCGCGGTAATCACAGGCGTAGTAAACGCAAAATAACCCGCCACGATGTATAAAACACCAAACAAGGCCCATAACCAACGTGTACCGCCTTTAAACACCATAAATGCAGCGACAAAATGTAAAATACCACCCAACATCATCAGTACACCGAATAAAAGTACGGCAGATAATGTTGCAAATGGCAGCGCCGCTAAAAGAACCAAACCAAAAACGACCAATAAGACACCTAATAACAGATACCACTTACGATCAGCATGTAGCTGATTACGAATGAGGTCATTACCCACAGTTTTCATCATTATTTACTCTTTTATCATCAATGTTATATTTATATATTGAGCGCCTTTTACAGTGAATTCTGTATAAGGCATGTTGAGAATTAATGACGGAATGTCAGAAAAATCTGTGTTTTATTTCAGTTTTTTTATTTTGTAGCAATCATTTTAAATAATATGGATAAGTCCAGATTTATCCACAGTTCATTTAATCCAGCCTACTTCTTGTGCAGTTATTACGCTGATCACGGTCTGCTCTAAATTCTGTGGCATTTTGCTTTTTTGCGCTGATAATGGAATACGTCCGCCCATGATTTCAGCTTCAGTTTGTGGATATAAAGGCTGTTTATCCGCTTGAGCATAACCTATTGGAAAAATAGGCTCACCTGTATTTAAGTTATATTTATCCGTTGCGCCAAAACCATGTAGCAGCTCATGTACCAAAACGACGTTGTTCTGCTCGACTTGTTTCCGTGATGCGAACAAATTGACTGATCCAATTCGTCCTCTTTCTAATGCCGTAGAGTGTTTTAATTCCCTTGTTTGCTTCGGATCATAATAATTGAGATATAAGGTTAAACTCGGCGATCCATCAATAGATTGATGTTGCTTCCAAGCATAATAGCGAAACTTGAGACTCCATAAGATATTTTTCAAAATGCTTGGTTGGTCTGACATTCGTGGGGGCACTGAGTGCAGCTCTCGCCCAATTTGAACAATGAAGTAACTACTTTGTCCACGATATTGTCGACTGTTTTCTTCTAAATACTGTTTTACATCAGCAAAATCAGCCGACTGTAGTTGTTGAATATATTGTTGTGTTGAAACCAAACCATCTGCATTGATCGGGTGTAAAAGAATATTAATGGGTTGATTCCAGTTTTGATTTTGATCGCGATATGCATTTACTGCAACGATCAACAGCACGACCAATAGACATGCTACTCGGATATTTTTCCACATTTTTAAATTCCCCACCCAACAATTGATTTTTTAATTTGTTCTATAAAAAATGCTAGCAAGTTGCTAGCATTTTTTAAATATTTCTACTTTAGGCTTCTACCCATTTTCCATCTTGGAAAACTAAGCTCCACTTAGTTTGCTTACCTTCTGCTGTCTCAGAGCCCACATATTGCGCTTGGTTCTTACGACTAAATTTCACTACAGTTGCATTTCCTTCTGGGTCAACATCAGGCGCTTGCAATAAGAATTGATATTTAGGATCTAGCTGATCTGCAACACTACGCAGCTCCGCAACTTTTGGTGCACGCGTCTCACGAATTTTCGGGAATTTACTTGCCGCCAAGAATAGACCTGCTGCGCCATCACGTAACACGAAGAAATCATCATGCTTAGTTGAGCGCAGGTGTTCCATTTTGATTGGGTCAACACGCGGCGGCGCAGGCTGACCATTTTTCAATACCTTACGCGTGTTATCACAGCTAGAACAAGCGAAGTATGGACCAAAACGACCTGTTTTCAACTGCATCTCACCATCACATTTATCACATGGAATGGTTGGGCCATCATAACCCTTGATTTTGAATTCGCCTTCTTCAAGCTCGTAGCCATCACAATCAGGGTTATTACCACAGACATGAAGTTTACGACCACCATCAACCACATAGCTATCCATTGCCGTCCCACACTTAGGACAACGATGTTTAGACATTAAGTCTGCAGTTTCTGCACCATCATCATCTGATAATGCTGCTAAAGATTCTACAGGCGTTAAATTGAGCGTGCCTTTACAACGTTCTTTTGGTGGCAAGTTATAACCAGAACATCCTAAAAACACACCTGTCGTTCCTGTACGGACTTGCATTGGACGCGAACATTCAGGACATGGCACATCTGCAACTTCAACAGGCTGATTACGGCGCATACCGTTTTCACCCTGTGCATTGGTCAAACGCTTTTTAAAATCACCGTAGAATGTATCGAGTAACTCTTTCCAATTACGTTCACCTGTCGCAACGCGGTCTAACTGTCCTTCTAAATCTGCTGTGAAAGCATAATTCATCAGGTTGTTAAAACTTTCATCCAAACGATCAGTAACGATCTCACCCATCTTTTCTGCAAACAGACGACGGTTTTCAAGCTTCACATAACCACGTTCTTGAATCGTCGAGATAATCGCAGCGTAAGTCGATGGACGACCAATGCCTTTTTTCTCTAACTCTTTCACCAAAGATGCTTCAGTAAAGCGTGCAGGTGGTTTAGTAAAATGTTGACTCGGATCAAGCTTCTCTAGCTTAAGCACTTCACCCACTTTCACCGCAGGCAATAAAATATCATCATCAGATTTATTGGCACCACGAACGCGGGTAAAGCCATCAAACACCAAAGTACGACCTTTGGCTTTCAATTCAACATTTGCCGCTTCAACAGTTAAGGTTGATGATAAATATTCAGCTGGTGTCATCTGACACGCAACGAATTGACGCCAAATTAAATCATATAAACGCTGAGCATCACGTTCTACACCTGCAAGCTTGTCACCCGTCAAAACTACATCTGATGGACGGATTGCTTCGTGGGCTTCTTGTGCGCCTGCTTTATTGCCATAACGATTTGGTTTCGCTGGTAGGTATTTGTCACCAAAGCTTTGTTGAATATGGTTACGTACCATATTCACAGCGTCATCACTCAAAAAGGTTGAGTCGGTACGCATATAAGTAATAAAACCACCTTCATACAAGCGTTGCGCAAGCATCATGGTTTTCTTTACAGAGAAACCTAAGCGTGTGCTGGCTGCTTGTTGTAAGGTTGAAGTGATATAAGGTGCGCTTGGGTTTACCTTAGTCGGCTTATCTTCGCGTAACGCAACTTTATATTCTGCGTCTTTTAATACATTGAGTAATGCATCAGTTTCAGCTTTATTTTTAAGCTTAAGCGTTTTACCTGCTTGTCGAACGGCTTCTAAACGAATGTCATCTTTTTTAGACAAGGTGTCTGCAAAGACTTGCCAATATTCTTCTGGAATAAATGCACGAATTTCACGTTCACGCTCAACAACCAGTTTCACCGCAACAGACTGAACACGTCCTGCTGAAAGTCCACGCGCAATTTTTTCCCACAATAGTGGTGACACCATGAAACCAACAACACGGTCAAGGAATCGACGTGCTTGTTGTGCATTTACACGGTTTAAATCAAGACGTGTTGGCTGTTTAAACGCTTCTTGAATCGCATTTTTGGTAATTTCGTTAAATACAACACGATGGTAACGACTGTCATCACCGCCAATCACTTCACGCAAATGCCAAGCGATTGCTTCCCCTTCTCTATCCAAATCCGTTGCGAGATAGATGGCATCGGCATCTTTAGCAAGCTTTTTTAATTCAGCAACAACATTTTCTTTACCTGGAAGCACTTCGTAATGTGCAATCCAATCATGTTCTGGATCAACACCCATACGGTTGATCAATGCACTTTGAGCTTTTTCAGCTTTTTGTTCTTCGGTGAGCTTGGTTCGTGTAGCTGGCTTCTTTTCTGTTGATTTTGCACCGCCACCTGTAGGTAAATCACGTACGTGACCGACCGATGACTTCACAACAAATTGTGAGCCTAGATATTTATTAATGGTTTTCGCTTTTGCAGGCGACTCCACAATCACTAAGGCACGTTTATTTGCAGCAGATGTTGAAGCTGCTGTGCTTTTTGAAGCAGAGCGTGGGGTATTCGCCATAATTAAAAAAAATTCCTATGATCAATCAAAGAATTAGCGCTTCGCCAATTCATGTAAATAAGCTTTCATATCGTCAAGCTGTGTCGCTCTCAGGTCTGTTTCTTCATCCCAATAAAGCCCGACACAGTTAGCCTGCATATCAATAGCATAAACTCCTGTTAATGCAATGGGTAAATCATTAAATTTCTGATCACCTTGCACCACTTCTAGCTTGCCATCAACCACTCTTGCTCGCATCAGCGCTAAGCGTGCATCTGGAATAAGCACACTATAATAAGCCACCATGCTGGCACGTTTTTCTGAAGCCATTGGAACTTTAGTCCATTCTGGAGCAACAATTAAACGCGGATGTAGTCCCATTTTCCGTGCTTGATCACGCATTAATCCAAGTGCCTTTTCTCTCGGACTTACACGCAAGCCAAAAATTGAACCCAGTACAAAAAGTACTATCGCAACCGTTATCCAAATTCCAATATTACTCATAATGTCGCCCAAAACATCCTTTTATTAGCGTTACATAAGTTGAATAAAAAAGGCAAGTTACAACCTAAAAATATTACTCAATTCATTTATAAACTAGAAATCGATCTATTTATATAAAATGATGCTGCATAATCTATAACTACTTCGATTTATTTTATTCAACTGAAGTGATTTTACCGAACTGATCAATATGCGCATCTCCCCAACTTTTTAGAGCCAATAAAATATGCTCTAAACTATGGCCAAAAACAGTTAAACAATATTCAACTTTAGGGGGAACCTGAGGATAGACCTCACGGTGAATAATGCCATCTTGCTCTAATTCACGAAGTTGATTGGTCAACATTCTCTGCGTAATAGAAGGAATACGTTTTCGAATTTCGTTAAACCGTAATGTACCTTCATTTAATAAATGCCAAAGGATGACGCACTTCCACTTTCCGTCAATTAAGCTAATGGCAGCTTCAACAGAACAACCAGGTGAGCAATCAAAACTTGAATGTCGCACTTTTGCCATTTAACAGTATCCTTTTTGACACTATGAGCGTTATTTGTATGTAGTCACACATTTCAAGCTTACGCTAAGCTTAAATTCCGAACAAGAGGAATCACCATCATGAAAGCTGTGGCATATCAAAAGGCAAGTCCTATCACGTCTAAAAATGCATTGATTGATATTGAAATTGATGCACCAACTGCACAAGGTCATGAC
>LULL01000425.1_pt1 | contig 22800 bp, 22 predicted proteins | sample 728161 | NCBI WGS metagenome assembly LULL01 (sample SAMN03860290, study PRJNA289734) | marine metagenome | biome: seawater column; feature: ocean; material: water; isolation source: Red Sea water column Station 149 - depth 500m | place: Saudi Arabia: Red Sea | collected 2011-10-15 | depth 500 m
GGCGGTACCGATGGTAGTCCAATTGATCTCGTCACTGGTGTGATTGATGGCATCACAGGCGGTACCGATGGTAGTCCAATTGATCTCGTCACTGGTGTGATTGATGGCATCACAGGTGGCACTGATGGCAGCCCAATCGATCTCGTCACTGGCGTGATCGACGGCATCACAGGTGGTACTGATGGCAGCCCAATTGATCTTGTGACTGGTGTCATTGATGGCATCACAGGTGGCACTGATGGTAGTCCAATTGATCTTGTGACTGGTGTGATTGACGGTATCACAGGTGGAACAGATGGTAGTCCTATCGATTTAGTGACCAATGCACTTACTGATGTAATCAATCCAGAAGATTCATTAGGAACAGTAACTAACTTACTTGGAAGCATTACTGGAGATCTAAACGGCGGTGTGCTTGGCGGATTGACTGGGCTTACAGATACAATTAGTGGAACCCTAAGTGGTGACTCACTCAATTATGTGACAGATGCTATTGATGGTATTAGCGATAATTTTGGATTCGAATTCGACAGCGCAGATTTAGTTTTAAGTGTTGCTGAACCAACACAAACAATTATTAGCGGTGGAAACACAACTATCGATATTCTTCAAGACAGCGTAAGCACATTGTTTAGTGATACTACATTTGACAGTATTAATGATCTGATTGGCATAACACTCAATACAGATAGTGATCTTGCAAATAATACTGTAGATAATTTACTAACTGCCATCACAGGAACAACTTCAACCATTACAACTGTAGCGGATACAACAACTGGTGATAGCTCATTAACTGAGACGGTTACTCCTCAAACTTCTCTAACAAACTTAACTGACAACTTATTCCACAGCTTAAGCTTGTTCTAACTCACAAAGACGAAAAAGCCGCTGTAATCAGCGGCTTTTTTATTATCTATCGAAAATATATAAAATTCAGACGTAAAAAAACCGCAATTAAGCGGTTAATTTCATTAAGTTGGTGCGCTCAGAGAGATTCGAACTCCCGACCCCTTAGTTCGTAGCCAAGTGCTCTATCCAGCTGAGCTATGAGCGCCTTAAGTAAAGTGGCGGTGAGAGAGGGATTCGAACCCTCGATACAGTTACCCGTATGCATCCTTAGCAGGGATGTGGTTTCAGCCACTCACCCATCTCACCGTAACACGAGCGCAATAATACAAACTAAAAGCTCATTACACAAGCCATGATCCTTATTTTTTATGTTTTTTTAAATCAATCAAATATTTTTTAATCAATTTCTGTTTTTTTTCAGCATTTTTTGTTGTCACGCTTGATAATATAGTCTTCTCTTCTTTTATTTAGATCATGTGCATAAATAGAATCTTGCAATCTTTGACGTGCAGTCCAAGTTTGAATGTCTTATGCTAAAGTGATCTGCCAAATGTGAATTGGAACGATATGACTAATAATTGGGTTGATCCCGAAGCAAAAGCAGAAGCTGAACGTTACGATAATCCTATTCCTAGCCGAACTCTTATTTTAACTACATTAGAACAATTACAAACTGCACAATCTCATGCAGAACTCGTAGACCACTTTAATATTCCTGATCAAAAAAGTATTGATGCGCTGAATCACCGTCTCAGTGCAATGGTTCGTGATGGCCAGCTCATGAAAGATGGTTTTAAATATCAACCTGCCACAGATGCGCCTAGTCATGAAGCAACGGTTTATATTAATAGTAAAGGTTTAGGCACGGCGAATATTGCTGGTCAAAATGATGTGCTGTTACCTGAACGCGAATTACGTCTCGTCTTTAATGGTGATCGCGTTAAAGTGCGTCAAACTTCAGTAGACCGTAAAGGCAAAGCTTGGGGTTTTATCACTGAGGTCGTACAACGACGTGTAAAACAGATCATTGGTAAAGTCTCTGAACATCAGGGCGAATACTTTATTCAACCCAGCAATCCTAATCAGCATCAGCCGATTACCCTTGAAAAAGAGTTGATTGAACATGCCAATGCTAAAGTTGGCGATATGTTGCGTGTTGCAATTGACGATTATCCAACGCGTGAAGAGCTGGCAACAGGCCATGTAATCCAATCAATGGCGGATAAAGCAGATACGGAAATTATTATTCCACAAACGATTTTAGAGTTTGGTCTGCCTTATGAATTTCCTGAAGCAGTCATTAAAGAAGCTGAAAGCTTCAAAGAACCTTCTGAACAAGATATTAAAGGACGCGTTGATTTACGTGATTTACCATTAGTGACAATTGATGGTGAAGATGCGCGTGACTTTGACGATGCTGTTTATGCAGAGAAACGTCCTGGTGGCGGTTATCGTGTGGTGGTTGCGATTGCCGATGTAAGTCATTACGTTCGTTTAGATTCGCCTTTAAATGAAGAAGCTGAAGAACGCGGTACATCAGTTTATTTCCCGCACTTCGTTTTACCGATGCTACCTGAAGCATTATCGAATGGCTTATGTTCTTTAAATCCTCACGTTGACCGCTTATGTATGGTCTGTGACTTGAAACTTTCCCGCGCGGGCAAAGTAACAGGTTATGAATTCTACCCTTCTGTCATGCATTCAAAAGCACGTTTGACTTATACCCAAGTCGGTCAATATTTTGAAGGTGCGACTGATGCCATTCCAGCGGATAAAACGATTCATAAATCATTGAATACGCTATTTCAACTTTATCAAACTTTAAAAGAGCTACGTGCCAAACGACATGCGATGGAGTTTGAAACCGTTGAAACTTACATGACCTTTGATGAGTTAGGCGGAATCAAGGAAATCTTGCCGCGCACGCGTAATGATGCACATAAACTCATTGAAGAATGTATGTTGTTAGCGAACGTTGCCGCAGCAGAATATGCGTTAGAACATGATATTCCAATGCTGTATCGTGTGCATGAAGCACCTGAGTTTTCACGTATTCAAAAAGTTCGTGATTTTGTGAAATTATTAGGTTTGCCATTCCCTGAACAACCAACACAAGCGGATTATCAAGCCGTTATTGAAGCGACCAAAGATCGTTTGGATGCGCCAAGCATACATGCTGTGTTATTGCGTTCAATGATGCAAGCTTACTACGGGGCAAAAAACTCAGGCCATTATGGTCTCGCTTATGAAGCATATACGCACTTCACTTCGCCAATTCGTCGTTACCCAGATTTATTGTTACATCGTGCGATTAAAGCTTATCTCGATAAGAAGGTTTACCCACTTTCTGGTGCTGCTCTAGATGATGCAGGTGAGCATTTCTCACAAACTGAACGTCGTGCTGATGAAGCCTCACGCAGTGTGACAACTTGGTTGAAATGTCACTATATGCAACAGCATTTAGGTGATGAGTTTGTCGGTATTATTAGTGCAGTGACTGAATTTGGTCTATTTGTAACACTCAAAGATCTTTATGTTGATGGCATGATTCATGTCAGCCAGCTCGGTGAAGACTTCTTCCTTTATGATCAAGCGAGTCAAAGCTTAATCGGTCAGAATCGTGGACAATCGTTTAGCCTCGGTGATGAAGTGAAGATTCAAGTGGCAGGTGTGAATTTGGAAGAGCGTAAGATCGACTTCCAATTGATACAACAATTGACACATTTAGGTCGTGTGATTCGCCAAAAAGCACCTCGTACTGCCAATTCTTCTAGCTCAAACCGCGCATCAACAACTGAAGAAGTGTTTGGTAAAGCTCCATCATCGACGAAAGCGAAAGTCAGTGAGGGTGGTGAAAAACCTGTACGTAAGAAAAAAGATAAGAACAAACCAAGTTCTTATACTAAGAAACCTGCAAAAAAAGCCTCTGCTAAGCCTGAAACTAAAGAAAAGGCAAAGAAAAAAGTGAAAAAGAAAAAGTCGAATGCGAAAGCAAAAACTGAGTAATTTATAATGGCTTTAGGGCTAACGCCCTAAAGCCATTCACTTTATACCAGCCAATCTCATGAAAATATTTTTAATTCTCTTTTTACTTCTACACTCATCTCAGTTATTTGCACAGACTCAAAAATCAATATCTTCGACATCTAGAGAAATACACCTAGATATTCCCATATTGTCTCTTTTTTCAGACTTTTCAAGCATTCAATCCGAATTCCCCCTGCAAGAATACAGTCCTAATAAGAACTATATTCAGGAATCAAAACATTATTTTTTTGAAGCTCAACTTGTTGATATTAAATTAACCGAGTGGAAGGGGAAATTACATGAAATCAATTATACTCTTAAAACAGAAGATCCCGTTCAGTTGAGAAAAATTCAAAAATATCTTTTCGAGCAATATAAAAAAAATTCCGAATGGGAGCTAACTATTGATAATGGATTTGGTAAATTCTATGAAAATTCTAATAAATCTATTCTAGGAATATATAGTTATTCTTTTGATCCTACAGTCTCTTTTCTCTCAAATGAATTAAGAGTAGAAGAAACTAAAAGACGTTTTCCTGATTTAAATGAGTGATACATATGGAGAACTCAAAATTATTTCATTAGCCTTGATTTCCCCTCTCCAAACCCATACATCTATAACTATGTTTAAAGATGATATGGCAAAAAATACAATGACACTTCAGCAAGCAACACTCCCTACCCCACAGTTTGACAAAATCCAACTCGCCGACTTAAAACAACAAATTGAACGAAGCATCCAAGATGGACAAAACTTTTTAAATCAGCTCACAGAAGTTCCTCAGCTAGCTGAAGCACAATTGCAAATACTGAATCAAGTCGATCAACTTGAAAACAATATGAGTGAGTCATGGGGCATCTTGTCGCACTTAAATGCAGTCATGAATAATGCTGAAACCCGTGAAGTTTACCAATCACTTTTACCCAGTTTAAGCGAATACTACACTCAGCTTGGACAGCATACACCGTTGTATCAAACTTATCAGCAGATTCACGATAGCGCTGCATTTCAGGCACTTAGCGAAGCACAACAAAGCGCCATTAAACTGGCTTTACGTGACTTTAAACTGTCTGGTGTTGCACTCGAAGGTGAAGCAAAAAAACGTTATGCAGAAATCTCTGCACGTTTATCTCAGCTTTCTTCTGACTTTTCCAATCATGTACTTGATGCAACCCAAGCCTACTTTAAACCTTTAGATGAAGCACAGCTCAAAGGACTACCGCAAAGCAGTGTCGAATTATTAAAGCAATACGGGCAACAACGTGAGCTTGAACAAGCCGTTGCGACACTGGATTTCCCTGCCTATTTTGCGATTATGACCTATGCTGATGATCGTGAATTGAGAGAGGAACTGTATAAGGCTTATGTAACCCGCGCATCAGACCAGTCAGATAAAACCGAGTTTGATAACACCGCAGTGATGGAAGAAATCCTGAGCTTGCGTCAAGAAATGGCCCAACTACTTGGTTTCAATAATTTTGCCGAATATTCTCTTGCCAGTAAGATGGCACCTGATGTTGAAACAGTAAATCAATTCCTTGTAGATTTAGCTGAACATGCACATACCCCTGCGCTTGCTGAAATTGCAGAATTAAAAGCAATCGCACAACAGGATGGCATTGAAGAATTAAAGCCGTGGGATGCAACCTATTATTCTGAAAAGTTAAAACAGCAACAATTCAATCTGTCTCAAGAAGCATTGAAACCATACTTCCCAGCGCCAAAAGTGGTGGATGGTTTATTCCAAATTGTTCAACGTCTCTACGGCATCCAAATCATCGAGCGCCAAGCTCCTGTTTGGCAAAATGATGTCCGTTATTTTGAAATTGAAGATCAAGGTCAAGTGGTCGGTGGTTTCTACTTCGACCTTTATGCCCGTAATGGCAAACGTGGCGGTGCATGGATGAGTGGTTTCCGTTCTCGTGTACAAACTGAGAGTGGTCTACAAAAACCAATTTGCTACATGGTATGTAACTTTACTCCACCGATTGGCGATCAACCTGCGCTACTCACGCACGATGAAGTCATTACCCTATTCCATGAATTTGGTCATGGTTTACATCACATGCTGACAGAGGTGGACAATATCTCTGTGGCTGGAACACACGGCGTAGCATGGGATGCAGTCGAGTTACCAAGTCAGTTCATGGAATTTTGGGCATGGGACAATGAAAGTTTAGATGTACTCAGCGAACATACGGAAACTAAGCAAACTTTACCGCAAGAATTGCTATCTGCTTTATTGAATGCGCGTTTCTTCCAGTCAGGTATGCAAACACTACGTCAAATCGAATTTGCACTATTTGACCTCACTATTCACCGTCAATCGCCAGCTTTAAACAGCGAGCAAATCCAAGCGACTTTAGATGACATTCGAGCGAAATTTGCTGTTGTACCTACTGTACCATATAACCGTTTCCAACATAGTTTTAGCCATATCTTTGCTGGTGGCTATGCTGCAGGTTATTACTCTTACAAATGGGCAGAGGTTTTGGCGAGTGATGCCTTCGATCGCTTCGAAAGTGAAGGTATTTTTAACACCGAGACTGGAAAAGAATTTAGAAAGTTTATTCTAGCAGTTGGCGGAAAAGATACAGCACTTGATGCGTTTCGCAATTTCCGAAAAAGAGAACCAAAAATAGATGCATTATTACGTCATCAAGGTTGGACGAACACCAATAAAAGCGCTTAAACTACGTCAATATTGTTCACAGGGTGTAATTAACTGACATGAAAAGACAGTTCATCGCGGGTGCTAAATGCCCAAAATGCGGAGCCTTAGATCGTGTCGTTAAGATCATCACTGTGGATGACGAGTGGATTGAATGTATCGACTGTGCTTATAGTGAAAAACGCCCGACCCATGTGGAAGAGCAACAACCTACCGAGCCAGATGAAATTGGGGTGATACAATTCAAACCTCGTCATTTTGACTAGAAGGTTAGAAGATGATGTCCTCATATCAAAATGAAAACTCAAAATTATTATGGATGATAATCGGTGGGATCAGCATTGTTGTGGTGCTGATCTTTGCTGTTCAATGGTTCCTATCTCAAAATAATACAGATACAGCAGTAACACCGACAGCATCAACAAAACCTGTTGCTGAGAAAGTCGTTACCGTAAAACCAGAAGCACCTATCGCAACGGCAGAAACGACGCATGCTGCGAGTGAAGTCGCGGCACCAATCCAATTGGTTGAAGAGTCAATTATTAAAGACCCAATCCCTTCAAATGATGCGTTAGCAAAAGAAGAAATTGCAAAACTCGATGACATTCATCACCAGTTGCAAGATCAACAGCAAGAGTTAAAGCAGCAACATACGGATGCAGACACATTACTCAAGTTAAAAGAAGAGCAAATCAAGTTACTCGAAGCTCAAATTGCGGCGCAGAGTAAATCTTAATGATCAAAGGCTTTAATCCATATTAAAGCCTTTTTTATTAATACCTTAATCCACAACCTGATTAGAGCGAGCTTTGAACTGAATCGGTTTTTGAATCGTTTGTGCAATTAAAATACCTATTAACGTTAAACCACCGCCTAGGTAATGAAAAGCTTGTAGATGTTCCCCCAATAAGACGACAGCAATCAATGCCGTAAACAATGGAAGTAGATTCATAAAAATGCTGTTCCGATTCGGTCCTAAATGTCTTACCCCTTCGATCCACAAATAAGAAAGCAAGATCGAGGAGAATATACTTGCATACAAAATCAAAGGAATTGTAGTTTGATTCAGTTGCATATCAGCCGCAGGTAAAAAGATAAAAAAAGGCAGCACATATAGAATGGCAAAACTCGATTGCACAAAGTTCGATTGCCAAGCGGGAATCGGCATTTTCCAATGCTTGAGCAAAACACCATACAAGGCATAACCCAATGCAGCAACAAGCATTAAACCATCACCAAGATGAACGCCTTGATCCCATATATTTAAAATAGAACCATGACTAAGCAAATATAAAATGCCGTAAAAAGATAAAGCTCCACCAAACAACATGCCATAACTTATTCTATCTTTTAAGATCAAACTACTCAGGATCATTGTTAATAATGGAATAAGCGCGGTAACAATCGCCATATTGGTTGCAGTCGTAGTCGCGGCAGCCTGATAAGACAAAAACTGAAATAATGATACAGATAGAAAACCACCTAAGGCCAATTGCTTCCAATAGATTTGAATCGTATGCCGATTTTTCCAAACAGGAATCAGTATAAAAGTACTCATGACTGCTAGCGCTAACACTAAACGATAAAAAGTAATCGCGACTGGTGAAATGTTATGACTTGCCATTTTGGATACAACGACATTGCCCGCCCAAAATAAAATGGCAAATAATGGATACAAAGAAGCTTTTTGAAACATGATCTCAACCTATGCATTACGGTAACAATCATGCTAAAAAACTATTTATTTAAAGTTTCTCGATAAAAAGACGATAACTATCGAGAAACAGACAATCTAATCTTGGATATCCAATCTATGGGAAAGAATTTTCAACATGGTTTTTTAGATTATCCTGTCTACGCATTTTCTGAGAACTACCCTCATGGTCATGTCGAGGATTGGCATCATCATGATCGTATCCAAATGATCCATACGCTTTCAGGCGTAATTCGCATTCAAACAGATGAAGGTATCTGGATTACACCACCTGGACGTGGGGTTTGGATTCCTGCCAACAAACCACATGCATTATTTAGTAGTGGCGACGTTAAAGCACGAGGTGTATTTATCTCTCCCTGTGCCCGTGAAAATCTTGTCAACGAATGCCGTGTGATCGCCATCTCTGCTTTACTACGGGAGTTAATGAGCAGCGCCATGAGAATTCAAACCGCAATACAACCGAATAGTAGGAATCAAAGATTGCTTGAAATGATCTTGGATGAAATTGAATTACTACCAACACTCGCGTTTAACTTGCCTGAACCACAAAGTCAAAAGCTGAAATTATTGTGCCAAGAAATAAAAGCGAACCTCTGTATCAATTGGAATTTGGAAGATACGGCGAACTACTTACATATGAGCAGTAAGACTCTTGCTCGACATTTCCAAAAAGAAACGGGTTTGCATTTTTCCCATTGGGTTCGACAAGCCAAATTAATGCAAGCGATGATAGATCTAGCAATGAATAAACCCATTCTGAATGTCGCCTTAGAGCTTGGTTATGATAGTCCAAGTGCGTTTAGTGCTATGTTTAAACGAGAAACAGGCATGACACCAAGTGGCTATGCTTGTCAGTTTCTCACGCCACAATAAACAATGTGAAAACATTAATGAATGCTTATTTCATCTTATAAGGGTTAAATGAGATTTCTTTCAATGACTGAGCAGCTTAAAATGAACGCATTATCCAAATCTCCTCAAAGCATATGACGCTTATACAAACTAATCGTAATTTATTTCTAGCGATTGGTTGCCTAACGATTTCAGCACTCTTGTTCTCAGTCATGGGGATTTGCATTCGATATGCTTCACAAAGTGTCGATAATTACACGATTGTATTTTTCCGCAATTTAGTTGGATTAGTTCTTTTTCTACCATTTATTTTCAAACAAGGAATTCATTTTGTAAAAACGGAAAAACTCTGGATGCATACATGGCGAAGCCTCATTGGCTTAGCAGCAATGTATGGCTTTTTCTATGCAATTGCACATCTAAAGCTTTCCAATGCTATGGTCTTTACCTACTCATCCCCCATCTTCATTCCACTAATCGCATGGTTATTCCTAAAAGAAAAAATTACAACGGCGATGTTATGTGCAGCAGGCTTAGGCTTTATCGGTGTTTTTTGTGTGGCCAAACCTGATCAAGGATTATTGAACTGGATTTCGATTATTGGAATCGCATCAAGTTTATTTGCATCAATGGCTTTCGTCACGGTACGAGCACTGACCCAAACAGAACCACCCGAACGCATTGTTTTTTACTTCTGTCTTATCGGCTCGCTGATCTCAGTCATTCCCATGTTTTGGGTATGGCGTCCATATCATTTACATGAATTGTTTTTCCTGATTGCAGCAGGCGTACTTGCAAATGTGAGTCAGATTTTCATGTCTCATGCCTACCGCCTAGCACCTGCTGGACAGATTGCACCAGTCAATTATATGGCAATTATTTTCGCAGGGATTTGGGGATTTTTACTATGGAATGAAGTCCCTGACCTATATAGCATTATTGGTTTTTGCATTATTTTGTTGGCAATTTTATTATGTAGCCCACTTACACAAAGAGATAAGAAATGGCGTTTTAAACTTTAACAATACACTTCTCTTTTGAATAAACTTGCAACAATACAAATTAGGAAAATTCAAACTCATGAATATAAGAAATACCATTTTTTCAAACGAATCTCCTGAAATGATTTCAGCCTTCAATAAAGCTCAAGAAACTTTTAAATACTTTTGGCGAGAGCTTTCTTGGGAATATCGCAGAATAATTCCTGCTTTTGATCTTGCTTATGTTAAATGTGCATTTATCCAAGAACACAGCGGCTCATCTGATTCACCACTAGTTGAATATATGTGGATAAGCCAAATTGATTTTGATGGAACTACGATCTCTGGTCAGTTAATGAATCAACCAAACTATATCGACAATGTACAAGCTGGTGAAATTATAGAGCAACCATTTGAGACGATCGTCGACTGGATGTTTTTAACTCAAGATCAAGTTTATGGTGGCTTTACGATTCAAGAATATCGTAAACAATTAAATGATTCTGAGCGAAAAGAATATGATGCGTCTTGGGGAATAAATTTTGGTGATCCCAACAATATCTTATTTGTCTATGATCAAGAGGAACACCCAGAAAACTTAATTGAACATCCCATGTGCGAAAAGATGTTAGATAGTTTTTTAAACTTTATCCAAACCAATCCAACCGTAATTCATGAAAGAGATGATCGTGGTAATCAACTATTACACCGAGAAGCTCTTGCGGGTAATTTTTTAATTATTCAAGCATTATTGCAACATAATCTAGATAAGTCAGCGCTGAATAACCAATCTATGACTGCCTCAGATCTAGCTCACAAAATGGGATGGGAAAATATTGCAAGATTATTAGCATAGCTTTCATACACTTATAGTCATTCCTATTTTGATATACAGAAAAAAAAGCACCCGAAGGTGCTTTTTTAATAAGTCTCACACTTAATTAGTGATACCAACCAAACAACTTAAAGAAGTAAGGAACATACGCAATAATCAAGATTGCAGGAACCATCACTAACAATGGGAAGATCCAACGTTCATAACGGTAGAAGAAGGATAAATGACGAACTTCTGCATCTGCTTCCGCGACTTCTGCATCACCAATCGCCTGCCTTGCCAATAAGTGGTTCAATGCAACTGGTGGTGTGATATAACCCAATTCGAACCCAACCAATGCAATCATCCAGAAGTGAACAGGGTCAATACCGTATTGATATGCAACAGGTGCAACAGTTGCCGTAATCAAAATAACTGCACCAAATGGATCCATGATCATACCCACGAAGATCATTAGCATTACGATTAAGCTAATAACAACAAAGGTACTGCTAATATCTTTCGGGAAAGCTTCCATGATTTGGATATGTTCAAGGAAACCACCAACACTAACTGAGAGTGCCATTAAGATCACAAGCGCACCAATGTGTCCAACCGTTTCACTTGTCGCTAAATGCAATGCTTTACCAAACGAAACATTACGTTCTGGCTTGCGAGGGTCATCTTCAGGATTGATCTGAGGTGCAGGTTGCGTACCATCTACAGGTGCAGTATAGGTATTTAACGTACTATCCCAATGCCCTACTGGTGCTAATGGTGCAGGCTCTTTACGTAATTTATCAAACAACACCATCATTAATAAGATGATTGGCATCATCACTGGTGCTGTAAATTCATTTAAATCAGTCGCTAAAGCATGTTTGTAGAACAACCAGATTAAAACGAAAATTACGATATATGGAGATACTGGCACGAATGCACGTAAAGATTTTGGCAAAGCAATGTTAAGCGGTGCAATTCGGAATTTCTGCTCCGCAAAGATCAATGCAATGATCAAGAATAAAGTCGAGGTTAATAAGAAAGTGTATAAACCATATTGATAAAGTAAATCAGTCGTTACTTCTTTGTTCAATGAAGCAACCACGACAATCAATAAACATGGACGAAGTACAACACCCATCGAACCAGATAGTGCTGTCGCTGCTAAAGCAAATTGACGACGACCACCTGCATTCCATACTTCTTTATAAATAATTGCACCAGCCGCAATAACGAAAATACCAGATGCACCTGTGTAGGCTGATTCAAGAAGATGTTTGAGAACTCAACCAACTGACCAAGATAAATACCTTGCCCCATTGGGTAATCCATAAAGATGGTAAATGCAACACCGGTGATGATCGCCATATATGCATATAGCGGCACACTGAGGAATGCTAAACCAATGTTACCGCCCTGACGTGTTGGTGTTGGAGGCTTCGCTAACTGGAATAAACTAATTAAAGTTAAACAGCCAAATAAAATCATCCATAACCAATAAATGATCTTCATTTCTGGAGACATTGGCACGCCAGAATTCATGACCGAATTATATTGACTAATCACAGATGATGTAAGGAAACCATTACCGAGTAGCATCGCAACGCTGTAGACACGGAAATCTATTTTAGTCGCTGGACTACGTAAACCAATATGATGTGTTTTTAGGGTCGCACTGATTGCTGCGAAGACAACCATGATCACCAAAAATAATGCACGATTCTCAGTACCAAATTTAAAGATACCAAAGAAGCTCGTTTCAATTTTACGATAAGTACGGATACTCGGATGAGCCTCCATATGCTTCATAGCTTTATCATAGAACTGATACTTTTCATCACACTGCTCACGAGCAGCAATCAATGACGCACGTACATCAGCTTCAGATGCAACGCCAAACATACTTGCAAATTCATCAGCAGCATTGATTTTCATTTGCTCTTGAACTTGTGCATCGATATTCGGATGTCGATCACAGCTTGGCTTTTCTGGTTCAGCACGAAGAAATGAGTATTGCATTCCTGTATCAGGATCGCCATACAGACGCTCCCCCATACGCAATAATTGACCATGAATCATCTCACCTGTACCAATGACCAACGTCATTAGTAATAAGACGAGGATGACAAATGTCGATATCCACTCCGTCCAAATATAACTCAGTAGACCTAATCCAGACTTTTTCTCTTGATCATTTTGCATGTCTATTCCAATTTTTGTTAGCAACATCCATCCAAAGATGTTGATTCATGCGAAGTCCATGGTTGATAGATAAATGAATTTACCCTCTTGGTAACCAATCCCTTTTTCAAACCGCCTAAATTTGCAGCAAACTTTTTCAAAAAAGAATGACTACATTCACTTTTTTATTGGTTGTTTTTATCAATTAATCTGTTCTCTCTACCCTTCTAAACAATAAATAACTGAGTCCACATAACACACCACCGATCGCACCAATCAAATGTGCTTCAGTAAGCACTGGACTACCAATTAACTGAGCCGTTCCCGTTTGTCCAAAGGTATTTTCCCAAACTAGTTTTGCGGCAATAAGTAACAGCACTAAAATGGCAAACTTTCTTTCTTTCGGATATTGCAGATACACTAGACCGACTGCGGTATATAAACCATGTAATACACCTGAAAGCCCAGCATAAGCTTCAATATAAGGTAAATAGAAATAAAAAATGAGACTGATAAATGGCGGAAGTAACAGCAGTAATACACATAAATGCCAATTACGTGCATGAGGAAAGATAAATGGTAAACAAGCGAATGCCAACATATTCAAAAAGAAATGCATCCATCCCACATGTACCCAATGCGCAGTCCACAATCGCCAAAACTCAGCGAGTAAACTCGGTCTCCAGTAAATAAAAAGATCGGGAAAAACCTGAAGACACGCTGATACTGAAACACATACCGCGATCAAAATGACTTTCCCTATCCATATTTGATCTTTCATTTATGCCCCTTTCTTCAAAACAGACCTTTTACGATTTAAAAATAATAAATCACTTCATTTTTAATGTTGTAAAAGGTCGTTTAATTCAGGTTACTGAGCTGGTTGTTCTTCAGCTGGTGCAGATGCTTCATCTCCACCACCATCAAATAAATCATCGAGTTCAGAAGAAGTTTCTGGCTGATCATCCCAGAACGTTGATAAACCTTCTCGTGTCGATCTTACACCCGTATTTTCTGTCCAATAACGATCAGCAATACCACGAACCATTAAACCAGCCATTTTATCAATCAATCTAAATTGAGGATTAGCAGGTTTATCATCTCCCGTTGCAGCAGCGTATGAACGGAATGCATCACGAAGTTTGGCGTCATCACCACTTGCCTGTGCTGCAACAGCATACAAAGCATGCGCTAAACGGACACCTTTCTTCTCACCAATAGCCATCGACTCTTTCAGCGTCGCATAAGGTTCTGGCTTACCGTCACCTGCACCTGGCAATAATGTCCAAATGACAGCACGGGTTGCCATTGGAGCACCCCAGAATTTTTCATTATCTAAACAAACCATGCCGCGCTCAACAATACCTGCAATATCTTTAGGAACGTTAATCGCACCGCCTGAGTTGATATCATTGGTCATTGCTTGCAAACCATTAATCATACCGAGCAAATAAACAGTTTGATCAAGGTCGTTACGCATGGTTGGGCAAGAGTCACCTAATTTATAATTGTATTTTGCTTCCCAACGATTAGCAAAAAGCTTATAACTTGCATATTGACGTTCAGCAGCAATACCAGCCCAGCGTTTTTGCTCAACTCGAGCATCCTGAGCTTCGGTCACTTGACCTGCTTTAGCTGCACGTAAATAGCGTAATTCAGCTTCAAGTGCTTCATTTTCAGCACAAATACCCGCAGCGGTATATAACAATACCGCCATACGGGTTGGGTCTGCACCCATATCTTTTGTTGACATAATTGCAGGGGTTAAAGCATTCCCTGAATTACACACCATTTCAGCATCATCCATCGCTAAAATTGGTGGAACAATATGATTTTCACTAAAACCTAATGCAACATTCGCCCCTGTTTTTATCACATACGAACATCCAGATAACATTGATGTTGTAAGCAAAGCAACCGCCACACCCTTTCCCATTTTGTGGAGCTTAGACATTCTTCCTGTCCTCTTTAATTTGTTTTTCCTTTTAGATGTACATTATCAGATGCAATACTTGAATTAAAGAGTAATTGCTCTAATTTTAACATGGACATTTTGACACAATTCACAGATAAGCGAATTGACATAGAATTCAGAATACATAAATTTCAGGCAAAAAAAAGTAGCATTGCGACGGTTCAGCACATGCTACTTATTAACTGGTTAAAACGTGAAACTCTTTATCTTTTAGTTTTTATCAAAAATAATCCTTGAGTAATGTTCCAGCTCTTCCTACAACAATCGCCATAACGACTGCAATTACTAGAAACATCCACATTGAAATCTCCATAGAGACCTCCTACACTTTTGTATCTACTTTTGATAGATACCAGATCGACGTTCATCATCAGCATTCACGGGATTGTGATATATTGATGACACCTTCAATCTCTTTCTCTTGATCACTACAACATGATGCTGCTGTGATTCAAGAAGTTCCCTGAGTAAAGTTCCTGCTCTTCCTATAACGATTGCAAGAATAGTTGCAATCACCAGAAACGACCATGTTGGAATTTCCATCATCTTAGGACCTCCACCACACTTTACGTTGGTGTTTGTACTTTAACGAAAATGAACTCAGGTTAAAGGCTGAATTGTCTGACAATCCATATTTTCAGTATTTTTTAGAGTATTTAATCTAACAATTCAAAGCAAAAAGATGAAAAAAACATATAACCAACTGAAAAATATTATTTTAATAAAAATATACAACTGTAGAATTGTCGAACAATTATGCTAGTTTTACGAGTATTTTCAGGTTTTTCCAGTGAAAATAGGATAATTGATCCCACCAAATGATTAAATTTTTATGCTGTGGATCAGAAAAATAGATCACGATGTAGCAATGATGATCAATTATTTTAAGAATTTCCCGCTGTTGAATATCTAAATTTTGATCAGAAAATTCGACTGACCATAAATTCTTTTCTAAATTCTCGATCTTTTTAATTTGAGATTGTTTAAAAAATAGCGCCCACGCACCACACATGAAAAGAAAACTGATAAAGAAAAATAAAGGTTTTAATAATAGATAAGATAAAAAGTTGATTCCAAGAAAAATCAAAAGTTGCAATACAATCGAAAACCGACTGTATCGCAACTCAAAAACACGCTGATTAGCCGTGTACATTATGTTTTAATTTTAAGATAAATTCTTTTAGCTCAGTTCGGGGCTGTTCACCGACTTCCATAAACCAGTCAAGCAAATCTGGATCTTCTTGATCTACCAATTCAGCAAATAAAGCTTTTTCAGCAGGCTCAGCACTCAAATAGCAATTCTTCACATAAGGGTCGAAATACACATCAATTTCTTTTAACCCACGACGAGCACGGTAAATTACCTTACGTTCTTCTAACGTCATTTCATCAGACATCTTATGTTCCGCTATGCAACTATTTGTGCATAGTGTACCCGATCGCACTATAACTTTCGTCAACATTTTTCCTAAGTGACCAAATACATCAATCAAATTGAGCATTGATCACATTGTTCAATATTTTCGATTTCTTGTATGGTGATGATGATGATTTTTAATCCATAAACTAGGGAAAAAATAACAAATGCAATCAGGTGCTATTCGTCCAATTCCAAACATGTTACCACGCAAGCTTTTTACATCTGATCATGAAGCATTTCGTGAAACTGTACGTAAATTCTATGAAAAAGAAGTTGTTCCAAACATTGAAAAATATGAGAAACAACAACATGTTGACCGTGACTTATGGAATAAAGCTGGCGAACTTGGTCTGTTATGTACAACTATGCCTGAACAATATGGTGGATCAGGTGTAGATCGTCTTTACAGCATGATTTTGATCGAAGAACAAGCCTATGCAATGGATTCAAGCACAGGTTTCTCGCTCCATTCAGACATTGTTGCGAACTATATCAACAACTTTGGTAATGAAGAACAAAAGCAGCATTGGTTGCCAAAAATGGCAACAGGTGAAACTGTAACTGCGATTGCCATGACGGAACCAGGTACAGGTTCAGACCTTCAAGCCGTCCGCACGACTGCCGTACTTGATGGTGATGAATATGTAATCAATGGTTCTAAAATCTTTATTACCAATGGCTATCTTTGCGATATGGCAATTGTCGTCTGTAAAACAGGCAACACGGAGAAAGGTTCAGCAAATCTTTCTTTAATCATTGTAGAAGCTGATCGTGCTGGTTTTAGTAAAGGAAAACCTTTAAATAAAATCGGGATGAAAGGTCAAGATACTTGTGAACTGTTCTTTGACAATGTTCGTGTACCAAAAGAAAATCTGCTTGGTATGGAAGGCATGGGCTTCATGATGCTGATGAAAGAACTTGCTTGGGAACGTATGTTGGTTGCGATTATTTGCCAAGCAGGTGCTGAAGCAGCTTTTGCACATACTGTTCAATACACCAAAGATCGTAAAGCTTTCGGCAAGCCAATCGGCACATTCCAAAATACGCGCTTTAAATTAGCTGAGTTACGTACAGAAATCGATTTTTGTCGTACTTATTTAGATCGTTGTATGGAGCTACAACTCGAAGAAAGTTTAGGTGTTGATGCTGCCGCAGCAGCTAAATATAAGATTTCGGATATGTTCTCAAAAGTTGTAGATGACTGCTTACAACTACACGGTGGCTATGGTTATATGCTTGAGTATCCAATTGCTCGCGCATATATCGATAATCGCGCCAACCGTATTTATGCGGGTACCAATGAGATCATGAAAGAACTCATTTCTCGTACTCTATAAAACTAAACAACATCAAAAAAGGGATCATCATTATGATCCCTTTTTTGATTGATTATTTCTGTTCAGTTTTTTCTACTGCAGCTACTGGTGCTGGGTTCATACGAGCCATGAGTTGTTTTACGGTAGGATTATCAAGATGTTCTTGCATGGTAGTGTTTAAAGCATTACGAGCATTTTGCGTTGTGAAATGAGCAACCTCTCCTCCAATTTCACTTGCTTTCTTTGCCCACGCCTTCCCTTCATTTGACTGATAAAAGTTTAAAGCGGCTTGTAACTCTTTCTGGCTAAACGTTTCCACATAACGCTGAACAATAAATTGTTTACGTTGTTCACTATTTAAGTTTCTAGTTAAATCAGTGAAAAAATCAGCTGGCATATCTTTTGGTAAGCGCATACGAATTTGTTCAAGAATCATTTTATCCGTATTTTCAAGTCCTTGTTCAGTACCATCAACCGAAACTAACTTCTCAGCAATTGCTGTCTTTTGTTTAACATCATCAGCATAACTGAATGTACTAAGTAAGATAGTCCCCAAAATAATGATTTTTCTCATCGTATTATCCCTAATATGAATTTTCTAATGTGCTCAATATACGCGATATTTCTAAGATTTAAACCCTGAGCACAAATAAAAAACCCTATGCTATGCATAGGGTTTCAAATCATTCAAGCAAAAATTATGATACTAATTTTGGCTTACGGTTTGTTGCTTGCTCACCGCGCTTATGGAATTCTAAAACACCATCATTAAACTTAGCATCTTTTAACTCCTTACGATCCGCAAGGTAATTATTTGTGATCTTCCAAGGTGCTTGCTTACCTTGTTTTGGCATCACATCCGCTGCGCGAGCGATATAACCAGATGACATTTTACCCATGATTGTGTCATTTTCACGCTGTGAAGGATCGGCGTGTGCAATCACCTCATCAAAACCATTTTTATCCATATGATTAATCAAACGACAAATATAATCAGCAGCAATATCAACCTTCAAGGTCCATGATGCATTGATATAACCAATGATCATTGCCATATTAGGCACATCGCTTACCATAACGCCTTGATAAAGCATATGTTGAGAGGTATTCATTGGTTTACCATCGATTGAACCTTGCACACCACCTAAAATCTGAATCTCTAAACCAGTTGCTGAAATCACAATATCAGCCTCTAAATGTTTACCAGATTTCAATTGAATACCATTTGCTGTAAATTTCTCGATTTGATCTGTCTCAACACTTGCCTGACCTTCACGCAATGCTTTGAATAAGTCACCATCTGGCACAACACATAAACGTTGATCCCAAGGATTGTAGCTTGGAGTAAAGTGTTTCATATCGACTTTACCTTTCAACTGTAACTCAATGCCTTTCAACAATAAACGACGTACAGTCTTTGGATACTTTTGCGCTAGTGCATAAATACCACGTTGCATACCAATATTACGTGCACGAGTAAATTTATAAGCCGTTTCTTCAGACATAAATTTACGAGTTTTTTCATAAATAAAGTCGATAGAAGGAATCGTCGCAATATACGTTGGTGAACGTTGTAACATCGTCACATGCCCTGCACCACCTTTCACCATTGAAGGTACCAGCGTAATTGCAGTTGCACCACTACCAATGATCACAACTTTCTTACCAGTGTAATCTAAATTTTCTGGCCAATGTTGGGGATGAATAAACTGACCTTTGAAATCTTCTTGTTTCGGGAATTTAGGTGCATAACCCTGATCATAGTTATAATAACCAGTACAACCCATAACAAAATTTGCAGACCAAGTTTGTTTTTTCTTATTGTTATCTTCGATCTCAACTAACCATTTTTTCTTTGCAGAATCATAGTTTGCTGAAAGAACACGATGACCAAAGTGAATTTTATCTTTTAACTGATTTTCGCTGATCACATCGCTTAAATAGCCCTTGATCTCAGCACCACTAGCCAACACTTTGTCTTTTGCCCATGGCTTGAAGTTAAAACCAAAAGTTGACATATCCGAATCAGAACGAATACCAGGGTAACGGAATAAATCCCAAGTTCCACCGAAACTTTCACGACGTTCTAAAATTTCGAATTTACGTTGTGGACAGTTCTTAGAGAGATGCACAGCTAACCCAATTCCAGAGATACCTGCACCAATAATTAATACATCAACTTGCTTTTCCATTTTTTTTATACCCTGTGTAAATCATGTCTTTATTAAAACACAAATTTGACAATACACAATGTCAAGTTTAGTCATTCATCGGTTTTTTTATATCAGTTCGGGACATTTTGAGAAAAAAAGTGGTTAAAAAATCCTGAGATTTTTACTTGGGTTTACGTTTAAACTATGTTGTATGGAATACAAAAAATTAGGAATAAATCTTTATAAAATTTTTAATCGAAGATTTTTTAAGAAAAATAAATGTTATAAAACACATTAAAAAAAGTTCCTCAATTCCGTGTAGAAAAGCCATTAATTTGTTTATTCGCTTGAAGTATCAATACTTTTAAAAAAGACAACTCTACTTTTTAGTTGTTCAACTTCATTCTTGATTTCACTTAGATCATTGTCACTGAGATTATATGAAGTTGTTATTTCTCCGTTTAATGCTAGCCCCACACCATTAGAAAATGCAGACAGAATAGCACCAGATAAATGATAGAAATTATCAGCATCTGGTAAATAATTCGGCTTAAAAAGATAGCTTTCATCATCAGATAAATTATTTATCCAATCATATTCTGATACAACATACCAAATATTGGATAATTTTTTTACACTTATTGAATTTGGACTTAGAGCTGCTGCTTCGGCTGTAATGAATCCTAATAGCTGCCTATCATACAAATTTCCATTGTATCCAAATATTAAATTAGCATGCCGCCTTTTCAATCCATTAATAAAACAATATTTTTCAGAATCCATGATCGTCTCATTTATAATAGTAATACTCGTATTGACTCATCTGATTGTATCTTGATGATTTTATTATAAGCATTATTAAACAATAAAAAAGGTCGGTTATTACACCGACCTTTTTTGGAACAACTGACTGTTCTACACGTAGAAGTATTATTTTACTTCACGGTCAACGAGTTCAACGTAAGCCATCGGTGCAGCATCACCTGCACGGAAGCCCGCTTTAAGAACACGTAGATAACCGCCGTTACGCTCTTTGTAACGAGGGCCAAGAACGGTAAATAATTTACCAACAGTTGCTGCAGAACGAGTACGAGCAAACGCTAAACGACGGTTTGCTACTGTATCGTTTTTAGCTAAAGTGATTAAAGGCTCAGCAACGCGGCGAAGTTCTTTCGCTTTAGGCAAAGTTGTTTTAATTAACTCATGCTCAACTAAAGCATTCGTTAAATTTTGGAACAACGCCTTACGGTGGCTGCTTGTACGGCCTAATTTCACACCACTATTACGATGACGCATGGTGATAGTCCTACTTAATTAACGGCTACGATAGGCAAATCGGTCATCCATACGGAGACTAGCTGGTGGCCAGTTCTCTAAACGCATGCCGAGTTGTAAACCTTTCGATGCCAAAACATCTTTGATCTCTGTTAACGATTTTTTACCTAAGTTAGGAGTTTTTAACAACTCAACTTCAGTACGTTGAACAAGATCACCAATGTAGTAAATATTTTCTGCCTTCAAACAGTTAGCAGAACGAACAGTAAGCTCGAGATCATCTACTGGACGAAGCAAAATTGGGTCAACTTCTTCGCGAGGTTCTTGAGCAACAGGAGTTTGATCTTTCTGAAGGTCAACAAAGATTGCAATTTGTTGTTGCAAGATTGTTGCCGCTTTGCGGATTGCTTCTTCAGGATCAACAGTTCCGTTAGTCTCAAGATCGATCACTAACTTATCAAGATCGGTACGTTGTTCCACACGAGCATTTTCTACTGTGTAAGAAACACGCTTGATCGGGCTATATGAAGCATCTAACTGTAAACGACCTACTGGACGTGTTTCACCTTCTGGGAAGCGTGAGTCAGATGTTTCATAACCACGACCTTGAGCAACTTTAAGGCGCATTTTTAATGAACCAGTTGAACTCAAAGTACCAATTAAATGATCAGGATTAACCACTTCAACATTATGAGGTAAACGAAGATCAGCAGCTGTTACATCACCTGCACCTTGTTTCTCTAATGTTAAATATGCTTCATTTTGATCGAACAGCTTAATAGACAATCCTTTTAGGTTCAGCAAGAGCTCGACGATGTCCTGCTGCAAGCCTTCTAAAGTACTGTACTCGTGCTCGACACCTTCTATTTCTACTTCAACCACAGCAGCGCCAGGTAAAGAAGACAATAGAATGCGACGTAAAGCATTGCCTAGAGTATGACCAAAGCCACGCTCCAAAGGTTCCAGAATCACTTTTGCCGAGGTCCCGCTCACCGCTTCGACCTTGATCGCTTGCGGAGTTAGAAACTCGTTTGCAGTACGCGTCATTTATTGCTACCTCAAGGATTATTTAGAATACAATTCTACAATCAAGCTTTCGTTGATTTCAGCAGGTAAATCAGAACGATCTGGTGCAGCTTTGAACGTACCTTCTAACTTAGAATGGTCAACTTCCATCCAAGCTGGGGTACCACGTTGAGCAGCTAACTCAATTGCATTTTTAATACGCAATTGTTGCTTAGCACCTTCATGAACTGCAATTACATCGCCCGCTTTAACTTGAATAGACGCAATGTTTACACGACGACCATTTAAAGTAATAGAACGGTGACTTACTAACTGGCGAGCTTCTGCACGTGTAGAACCAAAACCCATGCGATAAACTACGTTATCAAGGCGGCTTTCAAGCAATTTCAACAAGTTCTCACCTGTTGCGCCTTTAACACGAGCTGCTTCTTTATAGTAATTACTAAATTGACGCTCTAACACACCGTACATACGACGTACTTTTTGTTTTTCACGTAATTGTAGTGAGTACTCAGATTGCTTTCCACCGCGTGCCTGACC